>Ga0154332_114_pt1 | contig 365796 bp, 355 predicted proteins | sample RifGroA2_FD_115860 | JGI IMG/M metagenome (GOLD analysis project Ga0154332, IMG submission 115860) | Omnitrophica WOR_2 bacterium GWA2_45_18 | reverse complement strand
GGGTTTTGTTTTTGTGCCTCTTGCCCAATTCTCGCCTTGCTAGCGCTGTGCCGGCAAAACTAAAATCCGTGTATTTGATCTAAAGGTCCTTTGCTTATATTTTGTTGAGATGGCTTTTATTTTGTATTGTTAATCAGGGCATTTGGTCTTGGCCGGTAAATTCGTTTATTCTTCGGATGTTTTTTGGTATGATGGAATCAATTTAACTTTGAAGATGTGGGGATAATTTGAAAGAAGTCATTACCAGCCCAAACAACCGCTCGATAAATTTCCATATTATAGAAAATCCGATAAGCCTACAGAAGTCTTCTGTCCGGATCAATTTCATGGTTATTACCTAGTTCACACAGAAAGGGGAAAAATATGTTTTCATTAAATCGCTTCGGAAGTCTCGATCCCAGCTTTCAAGTCCGTTTCTCCAAAAGAAACGACGCACAGGTCACCACGCTCTGCTCGCTGGATGAGTTCCATCAGGGCGGCATGATCTTCATCAGAAATAAAAAATTTTATGAACGGTTGCTGGATAAATTGCAAAAGGGCGCGGCGCTCAATGATGTGGGCGTTGTTTTTCAGGATTCATTTTTTAAGACGATCAAGACGGATGAAGAATCCGGCTCCCTGAACCGATTCGCCTTTTACGCTACCGTAGAATCGGTTGACCTGGCCTTGTCGCGTTTTTCAAAATTATTTTATGATGAATTTAATGCGCGGGGCAATGATCTCATCGACGGGCGCAAAACAGGCACGGCCAAGGTCGATCCCACCAGCGCGATCGCGGAAAATGTCTTTATAGGCGCGGGCGTCGTGATCGGCGCGCGCGTTATTATTCATTCCGGCTGTGCGATATTGTCGTATTCGACGATCGGCGAACATACGGTGCTTTATCCCAACGTCGTGATTTACCGCAATGTGCGCATCGGCAAGAATTGCCGGATCCACGCGAACACGGCGGTCGGTTCGGACGGGTATGGATATAATTTCTTCAAAGGCGAGCATCTTAAAGTCTGGCATTTCGGGGGTGTCCTGATCAAGGATTCGGTCGAGATCGGGTCAGGGACTTCGATAGATCAGGGCACGTTCTCTCCGACGATCATCGGAGAGGGGACCAAGATCGATAACCAGGTCCATATGGGGCATAATTGCAAAATCGGCAAAGGTGTTTTGATCACCGGACAGGCGGGGTTCTCCGGAAGCGTCACTTTAGGGGACTATGTCGCGATGGGAGGGTGCGCTAATTTTGCTCCGGATATAGTCGTCGGCAATTATGCTCAGATCGGCGGGGTCTCGGGTGTGACCGGTGACGTGCCGGAAGGCGCCAAATACGCGGGATATCCCGCGCGCCCGCTCAATGAATTTTTGCGGTCTGTGGCCACATTAAGAAAACTGGCTCTGGAAAATAAAATAAAAACTCCGGTGAAATAATCGGGCGGCAAAGCCGTCAAGCTCCGAACAGGGGGGAAGGGTGAGTATCCTCTTGAAGGAGCGCGTGGGATCATCGATTTCGAACCTCGATCAAGGGTGTGCTATGAAAATCACTTTTTTAGGCGCGACGCAGAATGTGACGGGTTCCAGATTTATGGTGCAAACCGGCAGTTCCGCGTTACTGATTGATTGCGGTATTTTTCAGGAAAGGGGAAGTCTTAACAGGAATTGGGAAAAGTTTCCTTTTAATCCTCAAGAGATTGACGCGGTGATCCTGACCCATGCCCATGGGGATCACTGCGGTTATTTGCCGAAACTCGTCAGAGAAGGATTTAAGGGGAAGATTTATTGTACGCCGCCCACGGCGGACATTGCCAAAATAAGTCTCCTGGACTCCGCCCATTTGCAGGAAGCGGATGCCGAAATGAAACGCAAGCGTCATAAAAAAGAAGGGAGGAAAGGCGCTTACGAGGACGTCCCGTTGTATACCGTGCAAGACGCGCTGAAGGTTTTTTCCCACTTTTCTCCCGTCGGCTTTCAGAAAATGATTGTCTTTCCCGACGGAATTCAGGTCGCCCTCTTTGAGGCCGGCCATATTTTAGGCGCGGCCATGGTGGAATTAAGAATCAAGGAAGGGGATCGCGAACAAACGCTCATTTTTTCCGGCGACATAGGCCGCTGGCAAAGGCCTCTTCTCTGTGATCCGCACATTTTCCAGAGCGCCGATTATGTGATTATGGAAGCGACCTACGGCGATAAAAGACATGAAGAGGAACAGGACTGTCTTAAGAAACTGGAGGAAGTGATCCGTAAAACGCATCGGCAGGGCGGCAACGTGGTTATCCCGGTTTTTGCTATCGGCCGGGCGCAGGAACTTTTATATGACCTTAATCAACTGATCAATCAAGACAGGATCCCGAACCTTTTGACATTTGTCGACAGCCCTATGGCGATGGAGATCACAAAGATCTTTGAAAAGTATCCGGGCTATTTTGATGAGGAGTCGCAGGGATTATTAAGGCAATATGATAAGCTCTTTGATTTTCCTTTACTGCAATTTACCCCGACGGTTAACGAATCCAAGGCCATTAATTATATTAAGGGAACAAGTGTCATTATGGCCAGTTCAGGGATGTGTACGGGGGGAAGGATTAAACATCATTTGGTGAATAATATCTCAAGGCCGGAGAGCACGATCCTTTTTGTCGGCTTTCAGGCGGAAGGGACTTTGGGGCGCGCTATATTAGAAAAGCCGGATCAGGTAAGAATTTTTGGTGAACCCCATATCATTCGGGCGGATATTGAACGGATTGAAGGCTTTTCCGCGCACGCGGATCAAACAGAGCTCTTGCGTTGGATCACGGGGTTTGAGCAAAAACCCAAGAAAATTTTTATTGTGCATTCAGAGAAAGAGACGGCGCGTCATTTCGCCGAGGTGTTGAAACACCATATCGCCAGTGAAGTCATCATTCCTTCCTATAAGGATGAACATGATTTGTGAGGCATTCGTGCTTGCCCGTGGTTCCAGTCTCTGTCGAGATACCCGTGCGAGATTCCCATTGCCAGGGGATAGGGCTGTTGTTATAATCCGCCTGTTGATTTAACGTTTAACCCTTATTACAATGTTTTTCACATTTTAAAGAAATGTCCAATATCATTGCCACTAATAAGAAGGCCTATCGGGATTTTTTCTTTAACGAGACCTGGGAATGCGGGATCGCGCTCGTTGGCGCCGAGGTCAAGTCCATCCGGGCAGGCAACGTGAATTTCAAAGACAGCTTTGCCCGCGTGGAAGACAACGAGGTGCTTCTGTATAACCTCCACATCGACCTGTATCAGCAGGCCAGTTATTTAAACGCGGATCCGGACCGCCCGCGCAAACTCCTTCTGAACCGCAAGGAGATCAAGAAGATGCTCGGCAAGATCACGCAAAAGAACATGACCCTGGTGCCGACCAAGCTATACTACAACAAACGCGGGATGGTCAAGGTGGAATTGGCCTTAGGCACAGGCAAGAAGCTCTACGATAAACGAGAGGCTATCAAGAAAAGAGACATCGACCGCGACATCAGCCGCGCGGTACGTGGGAGACAGAAATAAAGAATAAAGGGATAAGCTACTTTTTATTCCGGAATAGGAAACATTAAAAGAAAGGAAATCCAATGAAAAAAACAATTCTAAAATTAATGGTGGCAGGTTTGGTGCTGTTGACAACGGCGGCGGGCGGGTTTGCTGAGGAGATGGCCGGTCAGGGGGAGATGTCGCCCGAGCAGAAGGAAATGATGGCCAGGATGGAGGCGTACTCAACGGTGAATGAAAATCACGCGCTGTTGGCTACGCTCGCCGGATCCTGGAAGGCGACTATCGAGCATAAAATGAGCGCCGACGCCCCCGCGGAAACATCCGAGGGAACCAGCCAGAACGTCATGGTTTTTGGCGGACGGTTCCTGGAACAGGTTTATCAGGGAGAATTCGGCGGCAACCCTTTCGAAGGGAAAGGCATCATGGGTTATGACAACATCCAGAAAAGATTTCAGGGAATCTGGTACGACAGTATGGCCACGGGGATCATGGTAAGCGTCAGCACCTATGACTCCGCTAAAAAGGTATTTAGCGAAGAAGGACAACTTTCGTGTCCATTGACCAATGGCCAGCGCTCCTTCCGCGGCGTGACAACCCTGATCGACGCTGACCATTATACCTACGAGATGTTCATGAAGGATGAGAGCGGCAACGAGTTCAGGGCGATGCGCATTGACTACGCGCGGGTTAAGTAAAACCCTTCCCAAACCCCGGGATGATTGCTTTCGATTGGCTTTGTCGTGAAAGTTGGGGTATCTTTTCAACCATCGCGTTGTTGACACTTGAAAAAAGGATGGTATCTTTTGGTTGCATTACAGAAGAAATCAAGCAAGACTTGGAAATTGGCAGACGCGAAGAACAAGCTTAGTAAAGTCGTCGACATGGCTCTGGAGGAAGGGCCGCAAAGAATCACACGCCGCGACAGCACCGTTATGGTCGTGGCCTTAAAGGAATTTGAACGTCTGACCGACAAAAGGCCGGGATTTGTAGATTATTTGACGAAAGCACCGTCGTTTACAGGAGTTCACTTTGAGCGTGACCGCAAGAAGGTAAACGCAAGGTTGAAATCAAAGGAGTAATCCCCGAACCAGCGACGGCAATGCTTTTGGGAAGCGGTTTGCTTGGGGCTTTTATAAGACGGAAACGTTTGGTTACGTGAATGATGTCTGGCTCCAAAAAGGGTAAAGAGTATCTTGAAATCTCAATTTGCGACATCAAGTTTAAGGTGTCTAAATAGCACCTTAAAGATGCAAAGGATGGTGTCTTTTGGGGATACGCAGAAAGACTCAACAAGTCATTACAGACGAAATTATACAACAAAAGATTTGTATAATACGCGGTCATAAAGTGATGCTCGACTTTGATTTAGCCCTACTTTATGGGGTGGAAACAAAAGTGCTTATTCAGTCTGTTAAAAGAAATATCGAGAGATTTCCCGAAGATTTTATGTTTCAGCTTGATGGGCATGAATTTGAATGTTTGAGGTCACAGATTGTGACCTCAAAGAAAGGGAGAGGTGGTCGACGTTATCTGCCTTATGTTTTTACCGAACAAGGTGTAGCTATGCTTTCGAGTGTTCTAAATAGTAAGCGCGCTATTCAGGTGAACATTGCCATCATGAGGACATTTACGAAATTGCGTGAAATTATGGCCACTCATAAGGAGCTAAGGCAAAAAATTGAGGAAATAGAAAAGAAATATGATGGTCAGTTTCAGGTTGTGTTTGCAGCGATAAAAGAGCTTTTTGGCAAATTTCATGTTGCCGGGAAACCAAAGGGTAGAATTGGTTTTCACCCTTAAAGGCCTATTTTGGAAAGAAGTGAGGTGAAATCCCGGTGACACAATACCCAACTCCGCATAATTGAGATTTGTGCCCTTGGGTTTTTTATTGACGCTTACCTGATCATTGAACATACTTTCACTATATTTCAAACCGTAATAAAGGTGAGATAATAGAATGAAGAAGTTATTGTTGTTAACTTTTACATTTTTACTTTTAACTTTGACAGCCAACAGTTTTGCTGTCTCGTATAGTCTTGTCAATGACTGGAGCGATGTAACCAATCCCAATGGTCTTTGGTCGTATAACGAAGGAAATAATCTTCTGCAATTTAACTTACCTAATTGGCCTACAGGAGAATTTGGTGAAACTCAAACGGCATGGGCGCAAACTAACGTTGAAGAAGGATTTTTGCCCGGGTGGTTCAAAAGCGTGGGGGATCCAAATCAATTAAGTGAATTGGTTAATGTCAATGGCCCCTATGATTGGCAAGGGGGTGATGTTGTTGTACATACAACCTCAAGTCCTATTCATGGCGCGGATCATGGTTCTGCTAATGTAAAGTGGACTAACCCTTATTCTGGATTATTTAATCTGGAAGGTGGAGTTTGGGCCGGAAGAGATATCGGAAGAGGAAATGATTGGTTTCTTTACCTTGATAATTTTCTTATTGGTTCAGGGCATGTCGAGGGTGGAGACATCTATTCAAGAGCGTCGCCTGACAGTTTTAATTTATCAAATTTGAACATTCAACAAGGAAGTATTGTAAAATTGGAACTTGTAAGGACCACAGGATCACAGGGGTCGGGTGATTTTGTGGGCGTTGCATTTAACATCAACGAAATCAATCCAATCCCCGAACCAGCGACGGCAATGCTTTTGGGAAGCGGTTTGCTTAGGGCTTTTATAAGACGGAAGCGGCTTTGTTAAGTGGATGAGGATTTGACCGCAAAAGGGTTAAAGGGTATATTGAAATCGCAAATTGCGACTTGAATTGCCCAAAAGGGGAGTCGCCGCTATGCTGGAGTCAAAGGTAAGGTATGCAAGCATTTTATGACCATGTCATTAAAACTTTAAACAAAGCCGGGGTGAAGTATGTTGTCGCCGGCGGTGTTGCTGTTGTCTTGTATGGGTATCCGAGATTCACGAGAGATTTAGATTTAATTGTCCTTTTAGAAGAGAAAAATTTGAGCAAGTTTTATGATGCCCTGGGAAAGATCGGTTATGTGCCGAAAGTTCCTGTGACAAAAGAACAGTTCATGGACAAAAAACAGAGGAAACGATGGCAAAAGGAAAAGGGCATGGTGGTTTTCTCCTTTGTCCAAAAAGATCCGCCTTTTGAATTGATTGATATGTTTGTCGATGAGCCCATAAAATTCAGTGATCTTTATGAAAAGAGAAAGAAAGCGAAAATTAGAGATATGGTGGTCCCTTTAATTTCTATTGATCATCTAAAGAAATTGAAGCTAAAGGCCGCCCGACCGCAGGACTTGATTGACGTCGTTCAGCTGGATGCCATGCAACGGATGGGAAGGGCTGAGAAATGAAATTAAAAATTCCTAAGATTAAGTTAAAGGATATTCCGGTTTATGAACATCTGGATGTCTCTTTAAAAACGACCTATGCCCAGCGATGGGATTGGCTTAAAGGGGCCAAGGCATTTGTGCGTTCTTTAGAAAAAAACAAGAAGTATCCGCATTGGACCAAATAAACATTATTCATATCCAAACCTTTTCAAAATATGGGGGTGATCGGTTTCGACTTGAGCTGTTCACGTATAAGCGGCATGCCGAGGACGCCTGGTGGGCCTCGTAAATCATCCGGGCAAAAACCAAACGCAAACAACAGTTACGATGTTGTCGCCGAAGCCGAGGCTATCTTAGCCGGAGCCGAAGCCCCAGCCTTAGTTTAAATTAAACTAAGCCCTCTTGCGGGTAGCGTCCGCGGGTCCGTGAGAGGTCTCTAGCGGGCTGGTCCCGTCAATCGTTTCCGTTGACGGGATGAGATCTAAGGAAACTGGCCTTGCGGCATCCTGGGCGTTGGAGTCCGTAAGGCAAGATTAATAAACGTCCTAAGCATGTAGAAGCTTATACAGGGTCACTCAAGGACCGGGGTTCGATTCCCCGCACCTCCACCATGCTTCGTCAAAGTGCTTTCGCCTTTGACTTCGCATGGCTACGCTAAAACATTGGCAGGTTTACAAAGCGCGGCCTTGTCGAGAAATGGGCGAAAGCAATTTTGAATAGCATGGTGGTTACCCTGCGTAGCTAAACGTGAAGTTTAGCGAAGCGGGGTCCACCAGAAGAATAATTTTCATCCGCCTACGCCGGAGACCACGGGCATGCTCGTTGAGGAAGGCGAAAGTGCGGTGAGGTGGCTTCGGCGGATTTCGCCGGAATTAAAGCGGATGAACCCGGCGTAGCTCCAACACAAAAGCTTAGGAGCGAAGACGGGTCATTACTTCACAGGTATCACGCCCATGAGCGTGGGGCTCCATTCTCAACCTTATGCATTATGTGTATATCCTCCAAAGTCAGACCGATCGTGAGAAATATTATGTTGGACTTACGGATAATATAGAGCGTCGGTTAGGCCAGCATAATCATTCACCAACTTGTAACTACACGAAGAAATATGCCCCATGGGAATTAAGAATGTATTTGGCTTTCAAGGATAGGCAAAAGGCTTCTGAGTTTGAAGTATATCTTAAGAGCCCTTCCGGAAAAGCGTTTCTTCAAAAGAGATTGATTTAATAAGGAAAGAACGAAGGCTCTCCGCCGAAGCCGTTTGAATGGCGGATTTTCGTAATGATGTTTTTGCTCCAGCCTGTCACCGTTAGTTTTGGCATGCCCCAATGAGGCTTATCTGATCATCGAACATACTTGGTACACATTACAAACAATAAGGGGAGGAATAATGCGATGAAGAAACTATTCTTGTTAATTTTTACTTTTGTCATTGGGCTAATACTTGTTCCCAGTGCGAAAGCAATTCCTGTTTTATGGGTCGATAATAGTCATTATTATGATTTTGTCATGCCAACTTCCACCAATGACTGGTTTAGTGCAAAGACAAACGCCGATAGCAGTATTTATTTGGGTTTGTCAGGACATCTTGCAACCATAACATCGGCTAATGAGAATAATTTTCTTATTTCAACCTTTGCCACGGGGAGCGATTCCTTTCAGGGAGCGTGGTTGGGTGGCAAAGCTCCAGAAGGCTGGTTGGATGGCCCTGAAAATGGATATGTATTTTCATATATAAACTGGGGTGGAATTGAACCCAATAACGCTGGTTACGCATATATGAATGTTGGGACAGGTGGCCCGGTATCCGTTGGACAATGGGCTGATGATTCAGAAATTCAGGGATTTCCTGCTAATCCAGGCGATCCAGTTATCGGGTATTTTATCGAGTATGAGGGAAATAATGCCATCCCAGAACCCGCGACTATGCTTTTATTCGGCACAGGCTTGGCTGGCATTTTCTTGAGAAAACGTAAAGATGCTTGCGACACAATACCTGACTCCAAATAATTGAGTATGATGTCCCCAGAATTCACCCAGAATTCCCAGAATTACCCAGAATTACAGAATTAATCCGGGTGTAATCCCTCCTTGACAAATTTATGGTTCGAGCATATCCTTGTATGCAAGGAGCATACGAGGAATGTTTACAAACAATCAGTCTTTATTGTTGGCGATCCTGGCCGAGAATCCGCGGAAGGAGTATTTTCTGCAGGAGTTGGGCAGGCTTATCGGCAAGAAACCCGGGGTCTTTCAGCGCGGGCTTAATTCGCTGGAAAAACAGGGGTGGGTTGTCAGCCGCAGGCAGGGGACACTCAGGCTTTTTAAAATCAATGAGACGCATCCGCTCCATAAGGAGATCAAGGCCATTGCCCGTAAGACCATGGGCGTTGAGGCTGAGTTGAAGCGGATCGTTAACAGTCTCGACGCAATCAAGACCGCGTTGATCTACGGCAGTTACGCCAAGGACAACATGCGGGCTGATTCTGACGTTGACGTGTTGGTGGCCGTCACTGACCTTAAAGCCGAAGACATGCTTCTCAATGAGCTCTCGCGTGTGGAAAAAGCGTTAGGACGTGAGGTAAACTATAAGCTCTACAGTGATAAAGATTTCAAACGCCGTCGGAAGGATAAAGACCCCTTCCTGGTTGATGTGTTGTCTGATAAGTACATTCTTCTGAAGGGGGATGTATGAAAGATTGGGGTGAGTATTTGAAGAAGGGCTTGGTCAAGGAACAGCGTCCGAACTTTGATCAGATTGAACAGCAAATCGTCCGGGCCGAGAAAGACCTTAAAACCTTTGGGCTTGTGTTGGGCTCTGACCCGGAGTGGGCGTGTACGATCGCTTATCAGGCTATGATGCGTATGGGCCGCGCGCTCATGTTTTCCTACGGCTACCTTCCCGCAGACGGACAACAACATAAAACAGTTGTCGAGATCACAGGCAAGATTCTGGGTGAGAAGTTCAACCTCCTTGTTCAGTACTTTGACCGCATGCGTCGCAGCCGCAACGTGTTCTTCTACGATTCCCTCGATACGAACAACCGGACACAAGCGGATAAAGCGTTTGAGAACGCAGGGACGCTCTTAAAGGTCGTCAAGGACACGATCCGCAAGTGTAACTCGCAGTTTGATTTCAAGTTCTAGAATGATGAAGGGGATACGGCTTGATCATTGTTCCGAAATAAAAATGAAAATCCAGGCGATACAATACCTGACTCCGGATAATTAAATATGATGTCCCTGGAATTACAATGTTTTTGGGGGAATTATGAGAAAGATTCTGGGGACAACGTTCTTAGCGTTTTTTCTCTCCTTGTTTTTCTTTAATTGTGCAAAGGCTGAGATGACCTCTGAGCAATTGATTGAGTTATATCTGCATGATAAAAGTTGCGACAATAAAGCTGATTGCCTAAGTCCATTTTATTTCAAGATCGCAGGGAAAGAGGTGGAGGCCGTTCAACCTTTGTTGGAAGCGTTAGATAATCAGGACTCTCTGTATGTTGAACATCGTTTGGACTTTATTTATTTGTTAGGGATGATTGGCGATGCGAAGGCTTATTCAGCTTTGCGGGCTATTTTTTTTAAGAATAAAGACGATGAGAATAAATGGCATCAAGAGACGGATAGGTGGCGCTTGGCAATCAGTCTTGGTGCGTGTTTGGGTGAGGAAAGTATTGACGATTTTGTTGATCTTGTGGTTCAAGATACGACAGGTGGCGCCTTGCGAGCTCTTCGGGAAATGTCTGGGCAGGATTTCGGTCAGAATAAAGAGCAATGGGTTGAATATTTAAAGACAACAGGCCATTTGGAAGTGTTTCGTGCTACGTGTCGCCAGCGCTCTGTTCCAATCCTTGGTTGAGGAGGCAGGATAAAGGTGACAGACTGTGTTCTTAGTTAAACATGAACTTAAAAAGGAGAAGAAAGATGAAAAAAATTATTTCAGCATTGGTTGTTGTGTCCGCGGGGGTTGGTATTTTTGTCGTCGGTTTAAGAGCGCAAGGCATCAAGGAGGGGCAATGGTCGATGACCATGGTCACGAAGATGGAAGGTGCATCCGCTGAATACGCCGAGGCGATGAAGGAAATGGCAAACATGCCGCCTGAAGAAGCGGCCATGATGCAACAGATGATGGGAAGCATGAATATCCAGATGGGCGCCAACGCTCAGGGAATAACAACAACGATTACGCAGTGCGTGTCCAATGATAATCCGGTTCCAGAAGCAAGTTCGGAGGAAGGCTGCACGGAGACACATTCGATGGACGGCAATGTTGTCCATTTTGAGGTGGTATGCAAGGATAGTCAATCGACGGGACATGTGATTTATAAGGACGATACCATGGAAGGCGAAGTGAAGTCGACTCAGATGGTTGACGGTCAGCAAACCAGCGCGACGATTGAAATCAGCGGGAAGTATGTAGGGCCGTGTCCTCAGTAATTCGAAAAAATGAATTGGAGAGGAAGATGAAAAACACGAGAAGTTTTTTAATGATGCTTGCGATCGGGGTGCTGTGCGTTTGCTAGATGGCAGCATCAGACAATAATTCCTTTGCCCAGCCGCCGTTCACCCCGTGTGGGGACGGCATGTGCGATAATTTTGAGAAGGCGCATCCGGATGCCTGTCCGGGGGATTGTCCGCGGCCAATCGAAAGGTCTGTTTTTCCGGGCGGACCGGAGCCGGACGTGGCCGTCAGCGAAGATTCTCCTTTTGGCTTTCATCCGGCGGTGCCTTTTGAAATAGCCAGGGATATGGGCATCAAATGGACGCGGGGGGCCGAGACCCCGTATCTGTTTTGGAACCTCGTGGATCCGCAGATGAAGGGAGTGCCGGGGGCCTTTAGGTGGAAGGGGCCGCTTATCCGTCCAGACGGAGGGGAAGGATTTAATGATTTCGATAACTTGTTTTTAGTCAACAAGAGTGGACTGGCGATGTTGCAGAATATCGATGTTCAGCCGCCTGAGCCGCGTGAAACTCATTTTAAATCAGGTTCCTGGCTTCCCACAAATATTAAGGCGTACAAGGCGTTTGTTAGGGAGGCGGTTAAGCGGTATTCATTTATCAAATATTGGCAGGTTGGCAATGAGCCCAATTTGAAAATGAAATCCTCAGATTATGCCCAATATCAGAAAATCACTTATCAGGCGATCAAAGAGGCCAATCCGTCGGTCAAGGTTCTCATCGCCGGGCTGGCCGGAAATATGGACCTCATGAGCATAAATGACCGCGGTTATGAACCTGTTTTAAAAGAACTGAACGGCAGATACATCGACATCTTTGATATTCATTTTTACGGCGATGCCAGAGGCGGCACGACGGAATTTAAAGATGAAAAGGGGAACGCGTCGCGTTTATTGGGATATCGCGATTTTAAAGAGGTTTATGAGTATTACCGTGGACTTTTAGACGAGAATGGGTTCGCCCGCGTGCCTATTTGGGTTACGGAAATGGGGACTCCCAGCGGGACGTCTCATTTAGGCCCTTATGTCATTACACAGACGGAAGCCGAACAGGCGCGGGATTTGTTCAAGCGCCATGTCTATCCGATGGCCCTTGGGGTCAAGAAAATATTCTGGGCGTTTGGCGTCCTGGAGGGCTTTGGGGAATGGGATAATGACTTCTTTGACCATACAGGGCTGATCTATACCGATCGCGACGGGGTTCATCAGTTGGGAGAAAAGAAGCTGGGATATTATACGTATAAGCTGATGGCAGAAGAACTGGATGGCAGCGACTTGTCCCGGGTTGCGACGGTCGTGGAAGATGATGTTAATCATGTTTATGTTTATAAATTCGTGAAAGACGGCAAAGATATCTTCGTCGCCTGGTGGGATTATTTCGTGGACGAGGCATATCCGTCGACAAAGGAACGGCAGGTCGTCTTGACCGGCTTAAACAGCGCGCGCGTGGAAATCACCGAAGCCCTTCCCCGGTTTTCATCCGGTCAAGAAGTGAAGGATTTGGATTATAAGGCGTTTTTTAATAAGACAACGGTTAAAGTTGATCATGGGGAAGTCTCGATAACCCTGGGTGAAAACCCTGTGTATGTCGAGGATTAATGCGCTGGATGGGAAAAAGGGGTAATGATGCGTTCATGTCGATGAAATGAAAACAATCAGAAGGGGGGTGGAACCATGGGAGACAAGAGCAAAGGCCGGAAAGACAAGAAAAATAAAAAGCCAAAGCAGAACAAGAAATAGTACTGTGTCAACTTAATTGTTAATATGTGGAACACAGTACAACATTGCGCCTTTTCTGGAAGTAGCTATTAACAATGAATTTGAGGGCGCAATAGTTGTTTTCCAGCCAGACGCCCCGGGGGGGCGATTCATTGCCTTCTGCGCCGCTAGAGACATGGGACTTAGCACTGGCTTTCTCGGCCAGGGAAGAGCGAGGGCTGTCCGCCGAAGCCGGATCAATAGGAATTTCCCATCAACGATGGGCTTAATAAGCTGCTTTGAGAAAATTGGTTCCAGGGGCGTGCTGGGTGGTCCCATTCAATAGCTGGAGGATCAAATGGAAGAGTTTAAAAACTTGGAGCGGGTTCCGTCGCAAGTAAAGAAAAAGTTTGTTCCTTTTTTGCGGAAGTTTTTTGAAGCATGTCCGCGGGGAATTCATTCCGTGGCCATTTATGGTTCAGCCACAGGTATCAATTATATTCCCGGGAAATCGGATATTAATTCCGTCATCATCATGGACCAGGTGGGAGGGGACTTATGGCGACAGGTTTTAAGGGTGACCGCCGAGGGGATAAAACAAAGAATTACCGCGCCGCTGCTGCTCACGAAAGAATACATCCAGTCCTCGCTGGATACTTTCCCCATCGAATTTCTGGATATTAAAGAAAATCATGTTTCGGTTTATGGGGAGGATTATTTCTCCGGGTTGTCCATTGAAAGCAGGAATTTGCGGATTTTTTGTGAATATCAAATGAAAGGGAAATTGATTCGCATCCGTCAGGCTTATCTGGAAGAAGGGTTAAAGGACAAGATGTTGGGGGCGTTAATGACAGAATCCTTAAGTTCGCTTATTCCTGTTTTCCGGAATCTCATTCGAATAAAGGGACAGACGGCGGACATCGATAAAATCAAGATCATTATTCAAGTGTGTTCGATATTTCATCTGGATCCCGGGGTGTTTCTTTCCATCCATAAACAGAGGACACTCCAACAAAGAATGTCTCTTCGGCAAACCCAGGAACTCATGGAAATGTATATCCGACAATTAGAGCAGTTGATTACGGCCGTGGATCATTTATGAGATCAAAATTTCCTGGATATCCGTTTTTAGGGGCTTTAATTCTTTTTGTGCTCGGGAGTTTCTTTGCCGACGCGCAACAACCCTATTCCCCCGCTCTGCCGCGAGGATACGTCAGTGATTTTGCCCAAGTGATGAAGGGGGAGGACCAAAAATCCATTGAAGCCTTCGCCCGTGAACTGGAGGACAAGACATCGGATCAATTGGCGGTTGTCACGGTTCAGACAACGTCGCCGGAGTCGATCGAAGAGTACGCGGTGGAACTTTTTAAAAAATGGGGCATAGGACAAAAGGGAAAGGACAACGGGGTCCTGCTTCTGGTTTCTATCCAAGATCGTCGGGTGCGGATTGAGACCGGGTATGGGGTGGAGGAAATTCTGCCGGATATTCTTTGTGACAAGATTATTCGAGACAGGATGATCCCGTCCTTTAAATCCGCGCGTTATTCGCAGGGGATTAGAGACGGGGCAGCGGCGATTGTGAGTGTTATCGCCAAGGCCAAGGGCCTCAACATTACGGGCCAGGAAAACCAGGTGGTTGATGCGTTTCAAAGTCAGGAGGAATCGCCGGATTCTTTGTTTTGGGTATTCTTGATTTTTTTTATCGCGTATATTATTATGAAATTGTTTTGGTTATCGTGGTTTATCTCGGGTCACGACGGGCGTAGAGGGCGATATGAAGGATGGTATGGCAGCGGCGGCGGAGGTTTCAGCGGAGGCGGCGGCGGGTTCGGGGGCGGTTTTGGGGGATTTGGAGGCGGCATGAGCGGCGGCGGTGGCGCTTCAGGCCGATGGTAACGGGATTTTTCCAAACGGGAAAGCCTTTCATTCTAAAGGAGAATAGACTATGAAAAAGTTTTTGGTTGTCCTGGGTGTTATTCTTGTCATTGGGTTGATGAGCTTCACTTGGTATAAAAACGGCTATAATAAGGCGGTCTCGAGGGATGAGACGGTCAAGTCCGCTTGGGCTCAAGTGGAAAATCAATTACAACGACGCAACGATTTGATTCCTAATCTGGTTAACACGGTGAAAGGTTACGCGAGCCAGGAAAAAGGAGTTCTGACGGAAATCACCCGTTTGCGAAGTCAATGGGGAGAAACGAAAACTGTTCCGGAAAAAATTGAGAATGCCAACGCTATGAGCACGGCTTTATCGCGGTTGCTTGTGGTGGCCGAGAATTATCCTGAATTAAAATCGAATGAAAATTTCTTGGCGCTACAAAGTCAACTGGAAGGAACAGAGAACCGCATCGCCGTTGAAAGAATGCGCTACAATCAAGCGGTGAAAGATTTCAATACGTTTCGGCGAGAACTTTTGGGCCAATTTTTTGCCGCCAGAGCCGGAATCAGCGAACCCGCCGTTTATTTTAAGGCTGACGAAAAAGCCCAAGAAGTCCCCGCGGTGAATTTTTATTGACCTCCGCACAAGTAATAGAAATGAACCATCGAGCGGACGGAGGCCGAGATACTGACTACCATAGTGTTTCATTACTTTTGCGGAAGGCAGTAGTGCGGAGAAACTCAACCAACAAGTCATTTGTCGGCGCAGTAGAACGAAAGGGAAAAGGACCATGGCGTTAGCGTCTTTACTGAGACTGCTTCGAGTGAAACAATGGATTAAGAATTCGTTTGTCTTCTTCCCGTTGTTATTCTCGGGAAATCTCTTCACGCCCTCTTTGGTTGGAAAAAGTCTTCTGACGTTTGTTTCTTACTGCCTGGTGGCCAGCAGTGTTTATATTTTTAATGATTTAATCGATTTTCAAAAAGATCGTCTCCACCCCAAAAAGGCTAAAAGAGTTTTAATTCATGATCAAGTGAATAAGGGCGTTATCGTTGTCCTGATGCTGGGTCTTTTAGGAGCGGGACTTTGGATGGGCAGCCGAATCAACGGGTTGGTTGTGTTATCGATGGGTTTTTATGTTCTCGTGAATTTGGTTTATAACTTGATTACCAAACATGTGGTTATCCTTGATGTTATTTTTATCGCGACCGGGTTTTATTTAAGGATATTGACCGGGGCGTTTGCCATTGCCGTCTTGCCGTCGGTGTGGCTTCAAATGTGCGTCTTTATCTTGGCCTTATTCCTTGGGTTTACCAAACGCCGTCATGAGATGACCATGTTAAAGGCCCGGGCGCAGGAACACCGCGCTGTCTTGGCCCATTACACGGCGTATTTACTCGATCAGCTCATTATGATCTGTTCCACGTTGGCCATTGTGTTTTATGGCCTTTATACGATTTCCCCTGAAATCATTGCCCGCATTGGCGGGTATCAGATGGTGTATTCCGTCACGTTTGTTATTTATGGCATTTTTCGTTATTTGTATCTTATCCATGTTAAGAAATTGGGAGATGATCCCGGAGAGGTTTTGTTGTCCGATGTGCCGTTGATGGTGTGTGTCCTCGCGTGGATTCTTTATGTCGGGGTTGTGATTTATTTTAAATAAAAACCGTTCAAAGACATGACCGCGACGCGCGAGTCCGTCGTAGGAGAGGGCATCCGGATAAACGTTCTTTAAATGTATGAAACTCGCTATTTTTGATTTTGACGGAACCATTACCCGAAGCGATAGTTTTATCCGTTTTATTTATTTCTCAAACGGAGCCGTGAAGGCGTATTGGGGTTTTATTCTCTTAAGTCCAGTCCTGTTGTTGCATCTCTTGAGGGTCCTGCCTAATTGGATCACCAAACAAATCGTCGTAACGTATTATTATAGAGGATGGACGGTAGAGCGTTTTAACGCCCTGGCGCGAAAATATGCCGAAAGGGATTTAAATAAAATTGTTAGACCCCAGGCGATCGAGAAAATTCATTGGCATATCAAAGAAGGGCATCACGTGGTGGTCGTTTCCGCTTCGATTGAGAATTATCTTCAAGAATGGTGCCGGACCATGCGGGTGGATCTTTTAGGAACCCGTTTGGAGATCCATGACGGCCGTTTGACAGGAAAGATCGCGGGAAAGAACTGTCACGGCCTGGAAAAAATTAGAAGGATCAACGAAAAATACACCTTGAGTGATTTTGATTATATTTACGCGTATGGAGATACGCAAGGAGACCTGCCTCTCAAAGCGATCGCCCAGGAATTTTATTACAGATTTTTTAAATGATTTCCGTTCCGGGGAGGTATAATGAGACCGATCTTATCAACCTTTCCTCAAGGAGGACCCCGTGAAGGGATTGCCGGTCAAGAATTACCGCTTTTCCATTTTGTTAACCCTCGCCCTCTTTGGGGGGACCATCGCCGGCCTCATGTTCAAAAGCAAGGCCGTTATCTTCAAACCCTTCGGGGATATATTCCTGAATTTACTCTTCACGATTGTCGTGCCGCTCGTTTTCTTTTCCATTAGCTCGGCGGTGGCTTCGATGGTTAATGCCCGAAGGCTCGGGAAGATTTTATCCGCCATGCTGTTTGTTTTTATCATGACAGGCATTGTGTCTTCACTGCTGATGATTACCGCGGTTAAGCTTTATCCGCCCGCCGAAGGCCTTGAGTTAAATCTTAATACGAAAGCGCCGAGGGAAGACATCAAGGTGTCTGAACAGTTGGTCAAGGCTTTTACCGTTTCGGATTTCGGTGAGATCCTTTCCAAGAAGCAAATGCTCGCGTTGATTGTTTTTTCTCTCTTGGTCGGGCTGGGGGCGTCCCAAAGCGGGGAAAAGGGCAGGCCCTTTGTTCAATTCCTTTTTTCGGGTAATGAGGTGATGGGGAAGGTGATTTCGATCATTTTACTGTACGCCCCGATTGGTCTGGGCGCTTATTTCGCGTATCTGGTCGGCGTCTTCGGGCCGGAACTGTTTGGTTCGTATTCCCGGGCGATGCAATTGTATTATCCTGTCGCGCTCTTTTATTTCTTCACCGCCTTCTCGGTGTATGCTTTTTTAGCCGCCGGCATAAAGGGAGTGAAGCTTTTTTGGGGCCATATTTTCCCGACATCTTTGACGGCCTTGGCCACGGGCAGCAGTCTCGCGGCCATTCCGCCGAATATGGAAGCGGCCAAAAGAATCGGCGTACCCGAAGATATACGGGAAGTGGTGATCCCCATCGGCGCGACGATCCATATGGAGGGGTCGTGTCTGTCCGCGATCCTGAAGATTTCCCTGCTCTTTGGCTTGTATCATATGGATTTTTCCGGGGCCGGGACTCTCCTGACCGCTACAGGAATCGCTCTTTTGAGCGGGACCGTGATGAGCGGGATCCCTTCGGGCGGTTTTTTAGGCGAAATTTTGATCGTCAGTTTGTATGGATTCCCGGTGGAGACCTTGCCGATTATTTCCATGATCGGTGTCCTGGTTGACCCTCCGGCCACGATGGTTAATGCCACCGGAGATAATGTTTCCAGCATGATGGTGGCGCGTCTCTTGGGTGGAAAGCGTTGGCGGCAAACTCATGAAATTTCCTCATAACGTTCAACAGGTGGTTGTATTATTCTGCGCTATTGTCGTCGGCGGATGCGCCTTTCTGGGAGTCGGGCATCAAGAAACTTCCTTGTCTGACACAGGTTTCCCTCGATCAGTAGAGACCTCTATTGAGCAGGTCGTTTTAGTGCGTCCCGTTTTGGCGCATCCCACCAGGGCCGAGGTCACCTTGTGGCAAAAACGCCATGGGGCATGGCAGGCTATGGATTCGCCGATCAAAGCGGTGATCGGCCGAAACGGATTGGCCCCATTGAATGAAAAGCAAGAAGGGGACGGACGCACGCCGTCAGGCATATTCCGTTTAGAAAGGGCGTTTGGTTACCCGGTGAAGGTCAGGACAAAATTGGTTTACGCGCCCGTGGATGAGGATGATTTTTGGGTGGATGATCCCGCCGCTGCAACTTACAATAGGTGGGTTAAGGGTTTACCGAAGGCTGGATCGTTTGAACGTTTGAGACGCGAGGATTTTCTTTACCGTTACGCGATTGTCGTCGAATATAACACAAATCCCATCGTGGCCGGCAAAGGCAGCGCGATTTTTGTGCATGTGTGGAGAACCCCGGAGAGTTCGACGGCCGGATGTGTGGCGATGTCGGCCGGGAATGTCCGCCGTTTATTACGTTGGCTCGACCCCGAACAAAATCCCGTTATTATTTTAGGGGATCAGGAAGGAGCGACATGAGGGTGCCCCAAGCGATGGCGTGTCTTTTCACCGGCGCGCTTATCCTTTCCTTGTCCGTTAAGGCCGGGGCCGAAGAACAACTTTATTACGCCGCGCCAAGCCAAATGCAGGACGTCCGCCGGGAGATGAAGACGGCGGGATTCTGGATCGGCCGGCAGGCTCATCCGGACAATCTTGTTATGGATCAACACGCGATTCTTGAGTTCAACCGGCATGTGCGTGAGGATCTGAAATTAACCAGGGATTTATCGAAAGTGCCCGCGTGGTACAATGGAGCGGAGTTCAAACAACAACTGGAGACGCGCTTAGCCGATCTTAAGACCCAGGGATATTTCGCCGATGACGGACAAAAAAGTTCTGAAGACTTTTTCACCGGGACGCGGACAGAGATGGCGCTCGAGGCCATCGGTCCTGAGATCCCTCTGGAATACGGCCTGATCACGCGTTTTGCCGATCAGCGGTTTTTACCCGGTAAGCGCGGCTTATATGCCAAGGCCCAGGATATTGACTTTGACGAGCTGCAAAATAGCGGGCTGGATTTGGGGACAGCGGTTGTGATCCTTCATCAGAGCGCGGATAAGAAATGGTTTTATGTGATGTCGGATCTCAGTGAGGGATGGGTGGAGGCGGAGAATGTCGCCCTTTGTTCACGCCGGGCGATTGAAAAATATCTTGCCGCCAAGAGATGGGTGGTCGTGACGGAAAATAAGGCGGACCTTTATCTGGATCAGCATAGGACGCAGGCCTATGACCACGTACGGATGGGCGTTAAATTTCCGTCGGGAAAGAAAAGGGGAAAGGCATTTTATTCTGTGATGATCCCGACGCGTGATGTCCAGGGAAGGATGGAACTCAGACCGGCCTTTATTAACCGGGCCCAGGTCTCCGTCGGGTTCTTGCCGTATACCATGCGAACGGTCCTGGAACAGGCCTTTAAGCTTTTGAATGAGCCTTACGGATGGGGAGACAGACTTGGCGAACAGGACTGCTCGCGTTTTGTGCAAGAAATTTTCGCGACCGTCGGTATTGTTCTTCCGCGCGATTCCCGGAATCAAGCGCTGGTGGGTGTCACGCGCGCCGCGTTTGAATCATCAACGTCCGGCGAGGAGAAGTTGGTTGAATTAACGCAGGCCGCGGAGATCCCTGTCCTTCTTTACATGAAAGGCCACATTTTGCTGTATCTGGGGATGGAGGAGAATCGTCCGTACGCTATTCATGCCGTCTGGGCGTACCGCCAGCCCAACGGCGAGGAAGACCGGGTGCGCGTCATTAATCGCGTGGCTGTCAGCGATCTTTTTCTTGGAGAAGGCTCCAAAAAAGGTTCTCTGTTAAATCGGATGTCGGCGATTATAGAGTTAAGTCATGGGCATTTTCATAAGCCCCCCCAAGGCGATAAATAATAAAGAGAGGACTAAGTCATGACCGGTGACCGTTGTATCAAGAAAATTTCTATTAGCCTCCTTAAAGCTGAATTAATTCAACCTTTCAGGACAGCTTTAGGCACGCATGATTATCTGGAAAATGTTTTGTTGGCGCTCGAATTGGAGGACGGGACCAAGGGCTGGGGGGAGGCCGCGGTAGCGACGCATATTACCGGAGAGACTCTCAAACAAACCCAGGACAATTTAGATCGCATCAAAAGAGAATTTATCGGAGAGAGGGTGGATCAATATTTAAGGATATCCAATCGCCTGCATCAATCCATCCCTTCCAATCCTTGCGCGATTGCCGCTGTTGAGACCGCCGTGCTGGACTCCCTGACGCGTCATCAACAAATGCCCTTGTGGCGGTTCTTTGGCCGTCATCTCCGACGGCTTAAGAGTGATATTACCATCGTCCTGGCGGATCTTAAAGAAACCGAAGTCTCGGTCAGGAAATATTACCGTCAGGGATTTCGGACTTTTAAAGTCAAAATCGGACGGGACCTGGATCTGGATATCAAACGACTTCTGGCCGTCAAGCGGTTGGCGCCGAAAAGCCGTATTTATGTGGATGCCAACCAGGGTTATACAGCCGAGGAGATGATCAAATTCTTAAAATTGCTTAAAGAAAACGACGTCCCGGTGGCCTTGTTGGAACAACCTGTTCCTAAAGACGACTGGGACGGATTGCGCAAGATTGCCCGTTCAACGACCATCCCTGTGTGCGCGGATGAAAGCGCGGGATCGTATGACGATGCCGTTAAAATCATCAAGAAGAAATTGGTCTCTGTGATCAATATCAAGATCATGAAATGCGGTCTCATCCACGCGTGGAAAGTCGCCCAGTTGGCCAAGGCCCATGAGGTCAAGCTGATGATCGGCGGAATGATGGAAACGTCTTTAGCCATGACCGCCTCCGCCCATCTGGCGGCCGGAATGGGCGGATTTGACTACATTGATCTGGATACGCCCTTTTTTGTCAAAGGCGGATTAAAAGGGAACCCTTACCTGAGTAGCGACGGGGAATATGATTTAAGAAAGGCGAAGACCGGAATCGGCATCATCCCCGAGAAGGAGTGAGCCGGTATGATTAAGCATCCCTTAGGGATTGTTGGTCTCCTATTAATGGTCGAGGCGGCCGTGCTTTATGTCTCCAGCCGCCGGCGATTCAAACGGTATTTCTCTTTTCTCCCGCCCGTTTTCTGGATTTATTTTCTCCCCATGGTTCTTTCTTCGGTTGGTCTTCTCGACGCTCAAAGCGAGGTGTACGCGCTGATCAGTAAAACGTTCTTGCCGGCCAGTCTGATCCTTCTTTTACTCTGCGTGGATGTCAAAGCCATTCTAAAATTGGGACGCCCCGCGTTGATCATGATGCTGGCGGGAAGCGCCGGGATTATGATAGGGACCCCGATGGTGTTTTATTTATTCAAGGGGATGGTCGGTGAGAACATGTGGGCCGGATTCGGCGCCCTTTCCGCGTCGTGGACAGGGGGGAGCGCGAATATGATCGCGGTTAAGGAGGCCTTAGGAACACCGGACGATGTTTATCTGCCGATGGTCATTGTGGACACGCTTGTCCCGTATATTTGGATGGGAACCCTGGTGGGCGTGGTGGGCATGCAAAGTGTTTATGACCGGTGGAACCGGTCTGACATGCGGATGCTGGAAGAAATCCACCTCAGAGTGGCAGGCGCGAAGATCGAGAAAAAAGAAAGAATCCATTTCTTCCATATTGTTTTACTGTTGGCCTTCGCTTTTTTAGCGGGACATCTCGCGGCCGCTGTTGCCCGCATGCTGCCGACCGTCAAGGACGTGATTTCAACCTACGCGTGGACGATCATCCTCATTTCGGTGATGGGCCTTGTGTTATCCCTGACCCCGGCGAAGAAAATGGAACAGTATGGGTCGACACGGGTAGGATATTTTCTTTTGTATTTGGTGTTAACCACGATCGGCGCCAAAGCGAATTTAAGTCACATGGGATCTTCATTCCTATTGATTATCGCCGGCTTTATGATGGTGGGGATTCACGCGGTTTTTCTTCTGGGCGTCGCCCGGCTGATCCGCGCGCCGTTGTTTTTGGTGGCGGTCGCCAGTCAAGCGAATATCGGCGGCGTGGCCTCTGCCCCAATCGTCGCGGAAGTTTACCGTCCGGGCCTCGCGTCCGTCGGGTTGCTCATGGCGATATTAGGAGGCATCCTGGGAACGTATTTAGGCATCGTCACCGGACATCTGTGTAAGTTGTTTATTTAGGACTTTCGCGTTTGGCGATCTGCTTCGTTGCAACCTTCTGTGCTTGCTCAGCGTACACAACAGTACGCCTCGCGGAGTTTATCCCGAGCCTTTCCCGGGACCCCTCGGTTGCGCCTCGCATTTCATCCAAACGCGAAGTCCCATTATTTATTGATCCGCGCCTAAGACGCGGAGGAAACGCCAAAGGGATAAAGCGTATGTCGTGGGATTGCAAATATAAAACAGGAAAAGACTATTGCCGCCGGAGAAGAGCTGCCTGTTATCCCGGCGGGAAGCGGTGTGTTATTTATGGAAAGTTCGAGTTTCCCTTCCGCACGCTCAAGGATGAACTTGAGCTGCCTAAAAAACAGGTTCCCATGAAAACGGCAAAGAAAAAGAAGAAGGCGTCGTCATGAGAATTAAATTGTTTGTCTTCTTATTATGGTCGGCCGGTCTCTGCGCCAGGGGGGGTGTTCCCGCCTGTTGGTCCCAAGAAACACAACGGCTTCCGGGGTTTGAGAGTGTTTCTGCCGGTATGCCCCGGGAGGAGTTCTTGAAGAGTTTTCCAACGGACCGTGCCCGATCATTGAGGCGCGACGGGGAAGAGGCGTGGGTCACGTATACCCTTCGTAACGAAGGCCGGGAGACTGGGACCGTGACATTTTATTTTCAGAAACAGAAACTGCTCCAATGGACGATCGATGACCGGGACGAAGTCGTTCGGGAATATATGAGAGAATTTGTCAGCGGAGGCATTCGGCATGTCTTTCCGAAAACGGCTGCCGCTCTTGAGCGGGTGTTGCGCGCGTTGCCCGAGGACGTCTTTCTGTTGGTGACCGACAGGGCGCATCCCGTCATTTTTGTCGATCATTACACGACCGGGATAGCGCGTTACGCGGGGTCAGATGAATTCGTCTTTGAACCCGATGATCCGCCGGCCTTTGGGCAGGGATTTTATCTGATTAAAGTGGGTGACGCGATGAACGATGTCTCGGATCCCCAAGCCATCGAAGGGGTCTTGCTGCACGAGATCGCGCACCGGGTGCTGAATCATTTACAGGCCGGGGTGTTGTCCTGTGAACAGGAACGCGAGGCCAACCGCCTGGTGAAGCGCTGGGGATTTGAGAAAAAATTTGCCGCGGCCAAGAAACACTTCGGCAGCAAGAGCAAAGAGGACAGCCCCTGTCATGAGGACGTACCTATGCATGAATTGTAGGGACGTTGCATTGCAACGTCCGTGCGATGGGCAACGTCCGCATTTATTTGTAGGGGCACAGAATCCTGTGCCCCTACATTGCTAGCCATATCCGCACCATGAATATTCTTATTGCAATACGACTTTTTCATGGTATGCTTTTTCTCGATGATTAAACGCGTTGATTTATTCAAGAAAATACGGCACGCCTTCCGTTATGGCCGTATTGTCGCTCTCCTGGGCCCTCGCCAGTGCGGAAAAACAACCCTCGCGCGCCAGTTTATTTCCCCTGACGCGGCGCATTATTTTGATCTTGAAGACCCTGTCGGCGCGGCTAAGCTTGCGGAACCCATGAATGTTTTATCCAAACTTAAAGGAATGGTTGTGATCGATGAGATTCAGCGCCAACCGGATTTGTTCCCTATACTGCGCGTCCTCGCTGATCGTAAGCCCTTGCCGGCCAAATTTCTTATTCTGGGAAGCGCTTCTCCGGAATTGATCAAGCATTCTTCGGAATCTTTGGCCGGGCGATTAGCCCGTGTTGCCATGACAGGATTTACTCTTGCGGAGGTAGGATTAGCGGCGTGCGACCGGCTTTGGCTTCGCGGTGGTTTCCCGCGGTCGTTCTTATCGAAAGCAGAAAAAGACAGCGTCCATTGGAGAAAAGATTTTATTCAGAGTTTTGTTGAAAGAGACTTGCCTGCGTACGGCATAACGCTCCCGCCTCTGACACTATCAAGACTTTGGGTTATGCTGGCCCATTATCACGGGCAACTCTTAAACTCCAGCGAAATAGCGCGTTCTTTGGGGATCAATGAACTTACCGTCAAAAGATATGTGGATGTTTTAAGCGGTGTTTTTATGGTCAGGCAATTACAGCCGTGGCATGCGAATATCAAAAAACGCCAGGTCAAAGCGCCTAAAATTTACATTCGTGACACAGGCATTCTTCACAACTTGTTAGGTATTAAGACTAGGGATGATCTGTTAGCTAATCCCAAGTATGGCGCGTCCTGGGAGGGATATGTCATCGAGGAAGTCATCAGATCGGTTGAGCCCGATGATGTTTATTTTTGGGCCACGTATAACGGTGCGGAGATTGATTTGGTATTTTCAAAGCGCGGCCGGATGTATGGCGTTGAATGCAAACGGGCCGATGCCCCGACGATGACGCCTTCGATGAAAATAGCGCTGGAGGATTTAAAATTGGCGCGTATTGCCGTGATCTACCCGGGCAAACAGCGGTATTCACTTCATAAACAAGTTGAGGTCGTTCCGTTTGAAGCGGTAGCAAATGGCTTTACCGGGATATTTCCCAAGACGGGGCGTTTTTGAAAGACGAATTTCTGAAATCTCAATATAGAGTTGTTGGGGGATAAAATGTGGGCTATATTAAGCCAAAAATTTTATTTCTGCTGAGGATTTTTCAGCAGAAAACGGGGGAACCAAGCCTGACTTGTAAAAGTCTCGGGGCTAATATCCTGATTTCTGGGGATAAGAGGCGCACTCTCCTCTAGTCCGACAGCTAACTCTGTAAATTCAGAAGAGAGAGTCGACCAGAGATCTTTCTCTCTGGTTTTTTGTTTTTAAGGGGATAAGAAATGAAAGTTGCACTACGTTTGATCTTTTCTTTAATTGCGATTGTGGCCATTGTCGCTTTTTCATTCTCCGCTTGGCAAGCACAGCAGGAAGAATTGCGCCTTAAGAACGACCTTGAGAGACGGGCAAGTATCATTGCCGAAAGTTTAACCATGTCAGTCGAGCCGTTGCTATTGATGGATGAGACAAATTATCTTCAACGCATTGTCGATAAATTTTCCAACCGAGAGAGGCTGGTAGGGATTGCCGTTCACGATATTAGAGGGACCCTTATTATAGCTTCAACGGACCTTCAGTCATTGCTGCGGGATAGTCCCAAAATACTTGCTTCCAATATTCAAGAAGTCGAAAGGATGAATGCGCAACAGGGCGAATTCATCAATTTGGATAATCAGAATTTGCATGCCTATTCCGTCCCTTTGTTGAATAATGAGAAAGCAACCCATGTCCTGACTCTTTTCCATGATGCATCTTATATCCAGGAACGGGTGCACAGGATATGGGTCAATAGTTTTTGGCGGGCCGGGACCCAGGCATTGTTGATCGCCATTGTGACTGCCTTTTTAGTTTACCTTAATATTATGACCCCGATTCGAAAAACGACTGAGTGGATTAAAAAGGTGCGTAAAGGAGAAACTTCGGAAAAATTTGATCCTCAAGGCCAGCAACTTTTAGGCCCCTTGGCGAAAGAAATTACTAGGATGGCCAAGAGTTTGGAAATGGCAAGGCTTTCCGCTGAAGAAGAGGCCCGGTTGCGGCACACGACAGATTCCCGATGGACGCCTGAGCGGTTGAAAGAATTTGTCCGCGAAAGATTACAAGGCAAGCCGCTTTTTGTGGTTTCAAACCGTGAACCATATATGCATATTCGTAAGGGCAAAGAAATTGAATGTATTGTTCCGGCGAGCGGTCTTGTGACGGCGATTGAACCAGTCTTGAAAGCCTGCGGAGGAACATGGATCGCGCAAGGTAGTGGGAGCGCTGACCGGGATACAGTCGATAAGGATGATAAGTTAAAGGTCCCGCCGGAAGAGCCCCAATATGTTTTGAAGCGTATTTGGGTGGATAAAAAATTGGAAGACGGATTTTATTCCGGATTTTCCAATGAAGGATTATGGCCGCTTTGCCATATTGCCCACACTCGACCAATTTTTAGGGAAGAGGACTGGGCCGCTTATAAGACAGTCAATCAAAAATTTGCAACGGCAGCGTTAAAGGAGTTGGAAGGAATTTCTGAGCCGAACGTTCTTATTCAAGATTATCATTTTGCATTGATCCCGGAAATGATCAAATCCAAGCGGCCTGATGCGAGAGTGGCTCTTTTCTGGCATATCCCTTGGCCTAATCCCGAATCATTTGGAATTTGTCCGTGGCAGAGGGAAATTTTACAGGGGATGCTAGGGGCGGATATTATCGGTTTTCACACCCAGTTTCATTGCAACAATTTTATCGAATCGGTGGATCGCTTTCTGGAATCACGTATTGATTATGAACATTTTACGGTCAACAGGGAAGGCCATACTACCTGGATCAAACCTTTTCCAATAAGTATTGATTTTAATTCTTCCAACGACGGATCTTCGGAGATCAAGGAAACAAAGGAAAACCTTTTGAAGAAATATAATATTCAATCCGACTATATTGGTGTGGGTGTTGATCGTTTGGATTATACCAAGGGAATCATCGAGAGATTTCGCGCGGTGGAGCATTTCTTGGAGAAAAATCCGAAGTATGTCGGTAAGTTTACCTTTGTTGAATTGGGAGCCCCCAGCCGGACTATGATTCCTAAATATAAAGAATTTATTGATGAGGTCACTCAAGTCACAGAAGAAATCAATGGCCGTTTCAGGACAAAAAATTGGCAGCCGATTTTGCTCTTGATGAAGCACCATAGCCACGCGGAAATTCTTCCTTTTTATAAATTTGCCGACGTGTGTTTGGTGACATCACTGCATGACGGCATGAACTTGGTAGCTAAAGAATATATATCTGCCAAAGATAATGAGCGGGGGGTTTTGATCTTAAGCCAGTTTACGGGCGCGTCCCGCGAATTAACGGATGCCTTTATCATAAATCCTTATGACATAGGACAGACGGCGGAAGCCATTAAGCAAGCGTTAGAATTGCCTTTATTCGAACAAGAGGAAAGAATGCGGCGGATGAGGCAGAGGCTGCAGGATCACAACATTTATCGATGGGCCAGCGAATTGGTAAAGGAACTTGCGCAGGTCAGGTTGGAGAATCAGAAAGGAGGGTCTGGTGGAATGATTTAATTATATTTTGAATTTAGTTTTATATCAAAGCATTATCCAACCCAAACTTTATATTTAAATCGTGAGGAAGCAAGTTGCATAAAGGCGTAAGTAATTTATTCAACCATTGGTCTGGCATTAAAGAAACTTTTAACGACAAAGATGTTTTTTTGTTTCTGGATTACGACGGCACTTTAACTCCTATTGCCGAAAGGCCCGAGTTGGCCATTCTTTCCAAGGAAACAAAAGAAGTTCTTGAGAAACTAATAAAAAACGAGTGTTTTCATGTTTTTGTTGTCAGCGGCAGGGCTATGGCGGACGTTAAAAAATTGGTCAATATTGATAACATTGTGTACATCGGCAATCACGGCTTTGAAATTGAAGGGGCGGGTATTGATTTCGGGAATTTCCCTTTTGAACGATTTAGAGAAATTCTGGAATATTTAAAATGGGAGATCAATAAAGAGTTGATTTTCTTTAAAGGTGCTTTTGTGGAAGACAAAGGACTAGGCTTAAGTGTTCATTACCGGATGCTTAATTTAAAGGAAGAGTCAATATTCAAAATATTTCTTGAAAGAATCACACAAGAATATTTATTAAAAAATGAGATCTATATTGTGCCGGGCAAAAAAGTTTTTGAAATAAGACCACCCATCGCGTGGGATAAAGGCAGAGCTGTATTATGGCTGCTAAAAGCACATGAAGAGGCCATGAATAATCAAAAGGCAGTCGTTATTTATATTGGAGACGATCAGACAGACGAGGATGCTTTTAAGGCTCTGAGCAAAATAGCCGTAACGATTCACGTCGGGAATCCTCAATCAACAGCCGCCGGTTATTTCTTAGAAAGTCCTCAGGAAGTTAGAAAATTCTTAGGTTATCTTGCTGATTTGAAAGGACAAGGAGGATGAAAACATACCCACTCGGAGTCATCGGTAATTGTACCAGCGCTGCTCTTATTTCATCCGATTGCAGTATTGAGTGGCTGTGTTTACCCTTTTTTGATTCTCCGTCGCTTTTTGCGCGGATTTTGGATCAGAATAAAGGCGGGTATTTTAAGATCACAGCGCAAGACATTGTTACGGTAAAACAAAATTATATTCCGCACACAGCAATTCTAAAGACCATTTTTGAAACCAAACAGGGTGTTTTTGAGGTCAGTGACTATATGCCGCGGTTTCATATGGAGTACGGGGCAACTTACTGCCCTTCGGAAATTCAGCGAGATATTCATGTTATTTCAGGAAAGCCGCACCTTATTGTTGAATTAATTCCGCGACCGAATTACGCCTTGAGCGAAGCTAAATTCGATTTAATAGATGATTACATAAAAATTTCTTCACTAAAAGGGGAATATAACAGCTTTTATTTATATTCCAACTTGGCTCATAAAAAGATCATTTCTGGAGAGCCGATTGAACTTACGGAATCCTCTTTTTTTCTTCTTTCGTATCATGAAAAATTAGAGAAGATAAATTTGAACAAGATTTATGTTGAGTATGAGAAAACTAAAAGTTACTGGCTTGATTGGGTCTATCGGACGAAGCTTCCTTCAAAATACCGTGAAATGGCCATCCGTTCCACCATTACGCTTAAACTTCTGATGTATGAACGGACTGGCGCGGTTATTGCGGCACCGACGACATCATTGCCTGAGATTATTGGAGGGGATCGTAATTGGGATTATCGCTACTGCTGGGTACGAGATGCCTCCATGATGATTGATCTTTTTGCTCGTCTCGGGCATATGGGCTTTGCGGATCAGTATATCAAATTTATTTTAAATAAAGTTTTGCTCAAACACGAAAATGTTACTGTTATGTATGGTATTAATGGTGAACGAGAGCTTCCTGAAAGGACATTAAATTATTTGGATGGTTATGAGGGTTCTAAACCGGTGCGTATCGGAAATGACGCCTATCGTCAGAAGCAGAATGATCTTTATGGCGAGTTGATAGAAATGATTTATACGTACCTCGTTCTCAATTCTCAAGTAAGAACTTCTTCTTATATCAATGAAGAAATCTGGACGGTGGTTCGTTCTTTGGTTAATTATGTGCGCGCCTCATGGAAAGCACCCGATAGCGGAATATGGGAACGGCGAGGGGAACCGCAGCATTATGTTCATTCGAAGATGATGAGCTGGGTGGCGATGGATCGCGCCGGACGCATCGCCCGGCATTTGGGAAGAATACAATATGCCGAAGCGTGTTTTAAAACAGCGTCGGAGGTCAAGGATGATATTTTAAAGAAGGGCTGGAATGATCATTTACAGGCATTTGTCATGCATTACGGTTCTAATGAAATGGATGCCGCCGTACTGCTCATGCTTCATTACGGTTTTCTGCTTCCCAGTGATGAACGGATGATTAGTACCGTTACGAAAATGTACCAGACGCTTGTCCGTAATCAATTTATGATGAGGTATGTGGCAGAAGATGATTTTGGCACGCCGCGCAATGCGTTTATTGTTTGTACCTTCTGGATGATTAACGCGCTTTATCTTATTGGGGAGGAATCCAAGGCGAAGGAGATGTTTACTCAAGTCGTGCAATGGAGAAATCCTCATGGGCTTTTTTCAGAGGGGATCGAAACCGATACAGGTCGCCTCGTTGGGAATTTTCCTCAAGGGTATTCTCATCTGGCGCTTATCCAAACAGTTTTACTTTTAGAGACGGATTATAATTGGATGGGCCCATTGATGGTGGATGGAAAGGTGGGGTCTTATAGCGGTATTTTTCGTTTTGAAAAATGATTTGGATTATATATTTCACAAATCGCTACAAGAAAACATGAAAGATTTTATTTTTTAGAGAAGTCAAATATTTTGATTGAAGATTAGTAATTCTGTTTTGGAGTATTGGGCAATTCTATAAACGTCAAAGGACAATACTCTCACTGATGGTGAGAGAAATGATAAACTCCAACCACTGGTTGGAGAAATCACCCCCACCAATTCCTGTCTAAACTCCGATATTGTATCGCCTCCGCCAGGTGTCCGGTCTTGATATCGGGCGATCCATCCAAATCCGCAATCGTCCTCGAGACTTTTAAAATTTTATCGTAGGCCCGCGCGCTGAAGTTGAGTTCGGTCATGGCTTTCTTGAGTAAATCATTTTCTTCTTTTCCCAGGACGCAGGATTGGCGGATCTGCTTGTGGTTCATCTGGGCGTTGGAGACGACGCCCTCCGTGGTCTTGAACCTTTCGATTTGAATCGCCCGGGCTTGATTGACCCTTTCCTTAATTTGCGCGGAAGTTTCCGATGGGGCGGCGGAGCTCAGCTCGGGATAGTTGACCGCGGGGACGTCGAGATGGATGTCAATCCTGTCCAGCAACGGCCCGGATATTTTCGAAGAGTATTTCTGGATTTGAAATGAGCCGCACCGGCAAACGGCCCGGGGATTTCCGTATTGGCCGCAAGGGCAGGGGTTCATGGCGCAGACCAGCATGAACTTTGAAGGGAAGCGGATGGATTTGGCGGCCCGGGAGATCGTCACCCAGTGATCCTCTAAAGGCTGACGGAGGGATTCCAGGACATTGCGGTTGAATTCCGGGACCTCATCGAGAAATAAAACGCCGTTGTGACTTAAGGTGACCTCTCCGGGACGTGGATTAGATCCTCCTCCGACGATGGCGACGTCCGAGGTCGTGTGATGCGGAGAACGGAAAGGACGCGTGGCCACGATCCCCTGATCGTTCTTGATTAATCCCATGACGGAATGGATTTTGGTTGTCTCCAGGGCTTCTTCCAGGGTCATCTCCGGCAGGATGGTCGGCAGACGTTTGGCCAACATGCTCTTGCCGCTTCCCGGAGGGCCGATCATCAGCACGTTGTGCCCGCCGGCGGCCGCGATCTCCAATCCCCGCTTCACGTGGGCCTGGCCTTTGACATCGCAGAAATCGATTTCGTAATGATTGGCCTTTCGAAAAATCATTTCCGTGTCCACCTTAAAAGGTTTTAAGGACTCCGGTTGACTGAGAAAGTGAACGGCTTCACTCAGTGTTTTCACCGCAAAGACATCAATGTGATTGGCCATGGCCGTTTCAGCCGCGTTGAGCGCGGGCACCAGAAGTCCTTTAAACCTGTTTTTGTTCATGGCCAAGGCTACGGACAGGGTTCCGCTGACGGGTTGGATGTGGCCGTCCAGCGAAAGTTCTCCCAAGACGGCGTATTCATTGAGTCTGGCCGCGTCAATCTGTTGAGTCGCCGCCAAAATGCCCAGGGCCATGGCTAAATCAAATGACGGGCCTTCTTTTTTGGTATCGGCCGGAGATAAGTTCACCGTGAGCCGGCTGGGGGTGAATTGATACCCGCTGTTTCGGATCGCCGAACGGACGCGTTCCTTGCTTTCTTTCACGGCATTATCCGGCAACCCCACAATGATGGTAGCGGGAAGACCGCGGGAGACGTCGACCTCGATGGTCACAAGGTACGCCTCTAATCCGTTAATCCCAAAACTGTAAGCCTTTGCGAGCATGAAGATTTTTTATAAAGGGTTGGGTATTGGACATTGAAAATGCAATGTCCGGGGAATACGAAAAGGGGGGATGGATAATAGGGTTAACTGACTTCGATGAAAATCAAGCAAATGAGTTTTTCCGGCAGTTCCTCGCTGGAAAAGACCTTGCTTTTTTAAGTTCAAAGAATATAATGTGACCAACCTAACATAATTTATGAGCATCGTCAACACTGAAATTCCAGAGGGGTGATGGTCGCCCCCGATCCCGCGTAATTATGCATGACAATCCGGCACATTCCATTCTTGAGAATAAAATTTTAACCATTACGTTGACCGTGTGGGCCATCGCCCAGGGGATCAAGGTCCTCTTAGGGGTTATTCGGGAGAGACGGTTTAATTTTAAGTGGTTTATCGGGACCGGCGGCATGCCGTCCAGTCACGCGGCCGGCGCCACCGCGTTAGCCACCACCTGCGGTCTGCAAGTCGGTTTTGATTCCGTGATGTTCGCCTTGGCCACGGTATTCGCCATGGTCACCATGTTTGACGCCCAGGGCGTTCGACGTTCGGCGGGACAACAAGCCGCCATCTTGAATCAAATTTTGGACGACATGTATTGGAAAGGGAAGATTGAGGAGGACCGTTTGATGGAACTGATCGGGCATACCCCTTTGCAAGTCATTATTGGGTCCATTTTGGGGTTTATTTTTTCATTTCTTTTTTATAAGTCGTGGTAAATTTCTGAGATCAGGGAGGGAATTGTGAATAAAAAGTATTTGATTATCGGCGCTCTGGTGGTCGGCACGCTATTCGCTGTCTTGAAAATTTCAATCGGGGCTAAAGGAAAAGAATCTGATGTTCAAAAGCCGTCAGCCTCAAGCCAGGAAACAATGGCGAAAGAGCTTTACCAGCAGGCTCTGGATTTTCAAAGGAATAGGGATAACTTGCAGGCGAAAGAAACTTACCAGAAGATTCTGACGCAATACCCCAGTTATGAGAATGTCGAGTCAATCCAGAAAGAGATGGAGAAATTAAACATGGAGCTTATTTTCTCCAACACGCCGACCCCGCATACGGTGACGCATGAGGTGGCGGCGGGGGACACGTTGGGGAAGTTGGCTAAGAAATACGGGACAACGCAGGAATTGATCAAAATCAGTAATAATTTAAAGAGCGACACCATCCGTCTCGGCCAAAAATTGCGTGTTTGGACGGGTCAGTTTAATATTTTTGTGGATAAGTCCCAGAACATTTTGATTTTAAAAGTTGTTGATGAAGTGGTTAAAGTGTACACGGTTTCAACCGGGGAAAATAACAGCACCCCTGTGGGAGAATTTACCATCACGACAAAACTGGTTGATCCGGTTTGGTTTAATAAAGGCGTGGTTGTGCCGCCGGAAAGTCCCGCGAATGTGCTGGGCACCCGCTGGCTTGGTTTTGATATTCCGGGGTACGGCATTCATGGAACGGTAGAGCCTGATTTGATCGGGCAGTCGGTGACGGCCGGATGCGTGCGGATGCGCAATGAAGAGGTCGAAGAGTTGTACAGTATTATTCCCATGGGAACAAAAGTCGTGATTGTGGATTAATAGCTTAACTGGAAAGAAGACATTCTTTTAAGGGCAAGATATGAGTATTTTAGAATTTGAAAAACCCATCTTCGAGATAGAGTCCAAAATCAATGAGCTTGTCGATTTAGGTTCCGGGAAGAATATTGTGCTCGCGCCGGAGGTGAAGAAATTAAAGGAAAAATTAGAAAAGATGAAGGAAGAGATTTACAACAATCTCACCGTCTGGCAGAGGGTCCAGATCGCGCGGCATTCGGACCGGCCGTACACCCTGGATTATATCCGGATGATGATGACGGATTTTGTAGAGTTGCATGGAGACCGTCAGTTCGCCGACGACCTGGCTCTGATCGCGGGTTTCGCGAAACTGGACGGACGCAAAGTGATGGTGATGGGACACCAGAAAGGCCGGGACACGAAGGAAAATATCCGGCGCAATTTCGGATGCGCTCATCCGGAAGGATACCGCAAGGCCATGCGTCTCATGCAACTGGCCGAGAAGTTTTCTCTACCCGTGATTACTTTTATTGATACGCCCGGCGCGTATCCGGGGGTCGGCGCTGAAGAAAGGGGGCAGGCCCAGGCCATCGCGTCTAATTTAAGGGATATGTCCGGTCTACGAACCCCCATGATCGCCACCTTGATTGGAGAAGGGGGCAGCGGCGGGGCTTTGGGGATCGGGATCACGGACAAGGTCTGCATCCTGCAGCACGCGTACTATTCCGTGATCTCGCCCGAGGGGTGCGCCTCTATTCTCTGGCGCAACAGCGTCAAGGCGCCTGAGGCGGCGGAGGCCTTGAAGATAACGAGTGAACACCTTTTGAAATTCGGTATTGTCGACGATGTCATCCCGGAACCGTTAGGCGGGTGTCACCGGGAACCCGAGACGGTGGCGCTAAATCTTAAAAAAGTCCTTTTAAGATACATCAAGGAATTATCCGCTTTATCCCAAGAAGAACTTCTTGAAAATCGTTATAATAAATTCAGAAAAATCGGTGCGTTTATCGAGGAGAAATGATTGAGGCTTCGTAGCGATCCCGCTTCTTTCCAAAGAATCCCCCACCTTGTATTGACCTCCGCACAAATAATAGAATTGAACCATCCAGCGGATGGAGGTCGAGATATCCCTGCTTTCCTTAAACAATATCCTGAGGAAGCAGGGACACCCCAACTTCCTCTAAATAATAAGACGAGGAAAGTTGGGGCTGACACCCATAGTGTTTCATTGCTTTTGCGGAAGTCAGTAGAAATCCCAAAACATGACGGCCATGAATAAAACGGATATCAGGAATTTGTCTTATGAGGAATGGACGCGTTATTGCGCGTCCATCGGTGAGCAGCCCTTCCGCGCGGGGCAGATTTTTGAATGGATTTACAAAAAAGGCGTCTGGTCGTTTGACGAGATGCGTAACCTCCCCGCGCCTTTGCGCCAAAGGCTTTCCCGGGATTTTGATCTCAAACCGCTGGTGATCGTCCAGAAACAGGTCGCGCAAGACGGCACGACCAAATTTTTGTTTGATCTGGAGGATCACGAAAAGATCGAGACCGTTCTCATTCCGACGAAAACCCGGACCACCGTGTGCATCTCAACCCAGGCCGGCTGTAAGTTTGGCTGCCGGTTCTGCGCCAGCGGCATCGGCGGATGGAAGCGGAATCTTTCCTGCGCGGAAATCCTCTCTCAAATTCTTCACGTGAAAGAGGAATCTAAAAAGCATCAAAAGCCGCTCTCCCATATTGTTTGCATGGGAACGGGGGAGAGTTTTGACAACTATGACAATCTTCTCAAGGCCCTGCGTATTGTCAATGACGCGCGGGGGATCAACATCGGCGCGCGGAGGATCACGATCTCTACCGTCGGCCTGATTCCCAAGATCATGGAATTTGCCCAAGAGGATTTTCAGGTGGAGCTGGCGATCTCCTTACACGGTTACAATGACGAGTCCCGCGACAAGCTCATGCCCGTCAATAAGAAATATCCTTTTACAGCATTGATGAACGCCTGCCGCGCGTACATCCGAAAGACGCACCGCCAGATTACTTTTGAATACATCCTGATTAAAGACATCACGTGCACCGAAGAAGCGGCCCGGGAACTGGCGCATCATCTCAAGGGGATGATTTGTAAATTGAATCTGATCCCTTACAACCCTGTCCGGGAGTTGCCGCATAAGCCGCCGACCCATGAAGAGATGCAGACTTTTCAGCGAAGGCTTAAAGCCTTGGGTATCCACGCCACCTTACGCACCCCCCGCGGCCGCGACATCGCCGCCGCCTGCGGGCAGTTACGCCATGCTTCACGAAAATCCAAAGAAATGGCGTAGAGCGTACCCGGCTTAGAACGATTGAATTCAGGGTGTGGGGTGTGTTAAGATTTAACAATTGGTGAACAGTGCTTAAACCCAAAAGAGAGAAAAAGAAATTACAGGACGACCCAGCCTATCAAAAGCTGGTTGAGAATCTCCGTCGGATCATTGATGATGCCGCGGCCAAAGGCATTGACCTGTTTCCACGCTGGGATATCCTGGAGTGCCGCGCGTGCAAGGCCTATGAGGATGATACAACTAATATGGGACGGGTTGTCTGCGCGGGGCCTGACACCCCGCCGGTGCCAGGGGAGTTTATCATCCTTGACTGGAATGAGCGGACTTACCACCGAGGGAGGATCACCTATTGTAAAACAACTTACGACTTTATTTGTTCGGTCTGCGGTGTCCAGCAGCAGGCCTTTATCCGTAACCGTTACGAAGATTAATCCGGTTTAATAGCGCGTTCTCAATACATGCCATTGAAACACAGACCATCCGATTCAAAATCCGTCAGCGTTAAAAGCTATCCAGAGCTCGTCAAACTTGTCCAGGAAGAACTGGACGCCCTGGAGATCTTGTTCAAGCGCCGTATGACGGAATGCTACTGGAAGGTCGGCAGGTATATTGACGAACATCTGCTGGAGCATAAAGACAGGGCTGGGTACGGGAAAAAAGTTATCGAGCGTTTGGCTAAAGATATTGAAGGAAATGAGAGTATATTAAGAAAGTGTTTGCGTTTTTATCGTGCTTACCCAATTCTGGCCCGCGGGCCAGAATTGACCTGGAGTCATTACAGGGCATTAATGGCAATCAAGAATCAGGAAGAACGAAAGAGGCTTGAAAAAGAAGTCGTTGAGAAGAAGTGGGACGCAGGAAAACTGCAAGAACATCTGCGTCGGCAGCGCGCGCAGGAAGCGGTCAAAAGCGATCCCTCAGGTGCTGTCCCTCAATTGAAGTGTTCCCGCGGCAGGCTCAATCTCTGGCGTTTGATCACAGTGCCCCAACGCGAAGGGCTTTTTCTGGATTTGGGATTTCGCGGCCGGCGAATCATCGCGCGGGCAAAAGACCTGGGCCTTAAAGAGGGCGACTGTGTTGTCATTGGCCGGAATGACCAGGAGCCGGTATTCGAGAAAACCGAGGCGTCCCTTGACGAGATTTTTACCTACAAGGCCCAGGTCCTCAAGGTGATTGACGGAGATACCTTAATAGTCCTGATTGAAGCGGGCTTTGGATTTTTGATTGAGCAACGGGTGCGGCTCAAAGGGATTGACTGCGCCGAGGTCGACACTGCCGAAGGGCAGAAGGCCAAACGGTTCGTCGAGTCGCGGCTCAACAAACTCCCCTTTGTCATCATCAAAACCCACAAGGATTCCACGGACAAATACGACCGGTACCTGGCGGATGTGTTTTACGCCCCCGCGCAAACCCCGGAGACCAGCCCGCCCGATGCCGCCCGGCAGGGTGAGTATCTGAACCAGGAACTCCTCACCGCCCGCCTGGCGGTTGTGTACAAATAATCCATCAAAATATAGAGACGCATGGCGATGCGTCTCTACCGACAATTCCCACCCACCAGTCCCCCATTGGCATTTCTGGAATTTGTATGTTATATTTCGCTTACTTTCATTCAAAAATTACTCCGTTCTTCCTTAATATTATTTAACAGTACGGGCGTTGCCCATCGTAGAGACGATGCATTGCAACGTCTCTACGTGTTTTTCCATTCATAAACATATTGGAAAACAAAAGGAAAGGTGCATGAAAAAGCGCTCTATGTTTAAATTTATTTCCATGACCGTGGCCGTGAGCCTGATCTTTTCCTCGCTCACCCCGCCCAGCGCGCTGGCGCAGGGGCTTTTGAACCTTCCCGCGCCGGGGACCATGATCGGTTTAAGCCAGCCGACCATGCCGGTCATGATCAAGGGGCTCAAGGTCCATCCGGAGAATCCCCTACTGTTTGATTTTATCCTGGACACCGGCAAATCCGGCCTCAAGATTGACAGCCCTGCCTTTAAAGACGAATCCGAAAAACTCATCAAATACTTCCTGGCCTCCCTGACTATTAAGGAAGACGACCTCTGGGTCAACCTCTCACCGTATGAAAAAGACCGGATGATCCCCGAGGAATTGGGCAAAACCGAACTTGGGCGGGATATGCTCGCCCAGGACTACGTCCTTAAACAACTGACCGCGTCCTTGATTTATCCCGAGACAGAACTGGGCGCGGCTTTTTGGGACAGGGTTTACGCCAAGGCCCAGGAGAAGTTTGGAACCACCGACATCCCAACGGACACCTTTAACAAGGTCTGGATCGAAGCGGACAAGGCCAGAGTTGTGGAGCACAATAACGCGGCGTACGTGGTGGGTGCGCGTTTGAAGGTGTTGCTGGAAGAAGATTATATTGCCCAGGGAAAAGGGCACAAGGTAGGGGTTCAAAATTTTGAACCCCTAGCACCGATCACCGCTATTATTAGAGAAATCATCATCCCCGAGATTGAAAAAGAGGTCAATGAAGGCGAGCATTTCGCGCCTTTGCGGCAGATGTATTACGCGATGATTCTGGCCACGTGGTACAAGATGTCGGTCAAAGACGCGCTTCTGAACCAGGTCTACAGCAATAAAGCCAAGACCGCGGGTGTGGAGAACGATGACCCGGCGGTGAAAGAGAAGATTTATGACCAATACCTGGCGGCGCTGAAGAAGGGTGTGTTTGATTATATTAAGGAAGATTATGAAGCCGCGACTCAGCAGGTTGTGCCCAGAAAATATTTCTCCGGCGGACTCGGGATAAATGTGGGGAACGTTATTGATGTGGCGCGAATGGCTACACGGGAAGAGAAAAATGCGATCGAGAACGGCGATTTCGCGATGGTGACGGCGAATATGGACAGGGCGGACAAGAAGGATGCTGCCGACCCGGCGGTGTTGGCTGGAAGGAAGAGTAAAATAAAAAATGTGCCAACCGAATCCCTCAAGACGGCCGTAGATGTCGCCAGGGCGGCGCTGTCAGCGGTAGAAGAACAACTTAACAAGGCACTTAACCCAAAACTTAAGAAAGACTCAGTTGCAGCCATAAAGTCAAATTTGAACCCTTTAAAAAATAATAGAATCAGAGTCCTGTTCCTTTTAGGGGAGAGCGCACCCGGATATCAATCTAACCTTGCAGGATTAACAATTTTAAAAGCCAAGAATGTTTCTTATTCGATCCAATACAACGGTACAGTCGATGACATCATAGTTTTTGACGATAAAGGCCGTAGAGATGATTTGAAACCTCTTCATAAACTGACACCATCGTGGGGAGATTTTCTTGATTCTTCTTTGTCATCAGAGGAACTTGTCAAATTAACCGTGGCTGTCGGGGGGTATTCTGTAAAGGACGCAAATATTATTTATGAAACGAAAGATCGTGCGATGCTGGGGAGTCCTTGGAAGGATACGTCAATCTTCCGGGATGATTTTCAATCTCTGAAAGACGCGTTACAGAAACTGGTGTCCACTTTTAAAGACTCGAAGAATGCGTCAATAGAGATTAGATTTGGAAAAGAAATTTTGAAAGCGAAGGGGGCTGACGTGTTTTCTCAAGCAAGCAGTGATTTTTGGGAAAAATTAGACCAACGCTTGAGTTCTCAAAAGAAAGTTGTGATGGTAGCGTATCAGTCTCCAGTGAACATGGTATTTGGTTCTTCAGAAGAAGACGTATTAAAGAAACCACTTGCAGACGCATATTCTTTTGAGTTTTACCAAGAAGATCAAATTGCCGAAGCTTTGAGCGCTGACGATGATTTTCAAGCTGCCATCGAGCTGGTTTACAAGCATTTCTTTGGTCGAGGAAAGGAAAAAATTTATGAGACCGCTCGCTCCTTTTTTCAGGACTATTTCTCTGTAAGAGTGATGGGGGAGGCTTTCGACGTTCAGACTGATCCATCATTTGTTTTGAAATTCCTTGCTGACGAATGGGAAATTAATTCGAAAAAGGACATGACAAAATTATTTGAGAAAATAGACCAGTTTTTTGGTTTTTCCGATCAGGCGATGACGGCGGGGGATTCAGGGGGCAAGGATTTCAATGCCGATAAAGAAATCAAGTTTGTTCAGAATGAGATGGAGGCTGTAGAAGCCGGTAAGAGGTTACTTAAGGGAAGTGTATTAGAGCCCTTTGTCATCACGCTGACTTTTGATAATGGGGGCATATTGAACCTTAAAAGGATGGGAGGTAAAACATTTTGTACTTTTTTTGTTGTCGACCGGCGTCAAGCGTTTATGGTTACTTTGGTTTATGACTGGGTTACTCTATTGAAGAATAAGAAATATAATCAAAAGGTGCAGACGGATGAGGATATCCAAAGACTGTTCGGCGCCATGTCCGGCAAGAAAGGAAAATGGGTGGACGCGGCGATGCTGGGGAAATCGAAGATTGATGAGAAGATAGAAGCGGGCGTAAATCAATTAACAACTTTAGAGGCGGTAACGTGGTTGAGGAAATTGCTGGAAGGCGAAAGTGTGGATAAAATTAAAGTATGGATTTCTGATCAGGCGCGAAAAGAGTTACACGAGGCTTTTGGTCAAAATCTTTCCGGAATTGAGGCGATGATCCGTGAAAGCAAAATTAGGAAGATTTGGCTCCCAAGCACGTGGAGTCCTGAAGCTCGCAAACAGTATTTGATACTGCACGTCGTGAACCCGAAATTTGATCAATTGATGGATGCCAACGTAAAGAAATTTATTCAATTTACTGAAGCTAACCAGGATTTAAAAATGGCCATCGTGCTTAGCCAGTTACTTTTTATATCACAATATGGTGAAAGGGATGAACGGTACTCAGACATTAAAGCAACGTTGTCCTTAGCTGAAAAACAGCAACTATTGTCTCAAATTCAGGATCTTGTTAAGACCCAGGATATGACCCATTTGATCTTGGAACTTGACCTCTTTCTGAGCAGAGTACCGCACTACCAAATCCGAAAGAAAATAGATCATTTGATTGTTGCCGAGCTTAGGAAATTTATTGAGTTTAAGAAAGAATCAAAGGACTTTGTGGCGCTCATTATGCTGGGCAACCTTGTGTTTTATGATGACTATGGCCCCCGAGAAGTTGTTGCCTCATCCGAGGGCAAGCAACTATTGTCTCAAATAAAGGATTTCTTCCAGATTCAAAATTTTGATGATCTGGAATTAGCACAGAGCCTAACTAGAGGTATGAATAATAATGATGAGCTATTAATTTCATTGAGTGAGGAAGTAACCAAAATCGTTATGGACAAAGTCATTCAATTTGTCTCTGAAACTAAAGATTGGAAAGCACTGGTCACTTTGAGCAGTCTGGTGGAGGTTAAGAATCGAAAAAAGAGTCGGGAGATCCTCGATTCAAAGGCCGGCAGGAATTTTCAGCCTCTAATCATAAAACTATTCAGGATGGAGGGCATCGCCGATCCACCATCGGTGATTCATGATCTCTTAACAAGAATCAGAATTAATCAATCGCGCGTAGATTTAATTCAAGAGGAAGTATATCAGAAAAGACTGTTTCTTTGGCATGAACGTCGTAAGGAAATCATGGGCAAAGTCGACGAGCAGTTGTCGGGTCTTAAAGATTCTTCTAATTGGAAGGGTTATACCCAGGCTTTGGTCGGCGCTATCCAATCGGGAACATTAACGAAGGTGGAATATCTCGATTATTATTTAGAAAACAGCGATCTTCTCAAACCTCCTCAGGGAAAGAATTACCAGGCTGTCGTTGAAGCGGCCAAGGCGCAAGGGATGAGGGGTATTGTCTTAAGTGAGCGATTTGCTTTGAATAAGCGGGTTCGTGAAAAATTGGTGAAAATGTTGAAAAGGAAAAACAAAGAAAAAGTTATGTTAGCCGCCGGCGTGCTTCTGAGCTTAAACGCGGACAACGCGCCGGATCTGTTAGATAAAGATAGGAAGGCGTTACATCAGCAGGCCAAAGGGCGATTGAAAAACCTGGGAGAAGATTATAAGAAATATTCGGTTCCATCGTCGGCAACGGGTAATCTTCCGCAATGGTTTTCTGATAAAAGTAAAGGAGCTGTAAAGACACGATCAGATTTGCGGGCGGCCGTGACCCGTTTAACCGGTGATAAGAAGGATGAGGACATTATTTTTGGGATTCCAAACGAATGGCTCTTCGTGGCGGCCATGTATTTGCTTTTGGATGCCCCCGGGGATCCGGTTGGGGCGTCGGATATGACCCCAGAGCAAATAGAGACAGCGCTTGCTCCCGTGTTTGAATCGGGAGGCGGGAGCTTGGGTGGAGGCGGCGTGACAGGAGATTGGAGAGAGTCGGGCAGTTATGCCACTGAATCCGGACACAGGGATTCATCTGATTCCAGTGGAGGTCACTATGAGACTGATCATGGGTCCAGTGATTCGGGCGGTGGAGATTATGGCGGAGGTGACGATGCGATGATGGCGGAAGACACGTCTCCCCAACCGCTTGACGAGACAAAGAAACAAAGAATATTAGTCGTGGATGATGAGGAGGATATTCGAGAAATAGTAGCGGAGATTTTAAGTAACGCGGGTTATGACGTTGATGTTGCCGGGGACGGTGTGGAGGCGTTGGCGAAAATTAATGACAAGCGCAATCAATATCACCTGGTGTTGAGTGATTACGATATGCCAACTAAAAAAGGCCTTCAATTGGCTTCCGATCTTAAGGGTATTAATCCTGACCTGCCTGTTATTCTCCTGAGTGGCACTCCAGACATAGAGGAGGCCGCTAAGCCGTATTCAAATATTAAAGAGGTCTTGAAAAAGCCGTTTGGGATGGCTCTCCTTAAAGATCGGGTTGAGAGACACGCGCTTAAGGTTGACGAGGCTTTATTATCCAAAGGCGGTATTGATTTAAACGCGGATAAAATGAATCTGGACGTGGATAAATCCTCAACAGGCGTGGACATCCAGTTCGACCCGGCGATGGTGGCGGAATTTGAGGCCGGGGACTTCACGGGCGTTGTGCCGGTCATTTTGCAGATTGTTCCTCTGGCAAGCCCCTTGCCGCTTCTGGGGATGGAGCCGGCGGGGAAGGAAGAGGAAGTGGAGTTGAGTAGGAGTTAGCGAGTTGCGAGCGCGTTTCGGGCACAAGAGCCAAGAGTTATCAGCTACGAGCTAATAAACATTAATCTTTTAGAGGAGTTAACCCATGTTTCGTAAAATCATTTCAGGAATTGTTGTCGCGGCGTTTTCGCTGCTTACGTTGGTGCCGCCGGGCCGTGCCCAGATCGCGCCGACGGTGCTGAATCTGCCGGCACCCGGGAGTGTGGTGTCCTTGACGCCAGCGTTTACGCCAACGCTCGTTAAGGGCATGACCCTGCATCCACAGAATCCGCTCGCATTTGATTTCATTGTAGACACAGGCGACACGGGCGTGAAAGGCGACGGGTTAAAGGAAGAGTCAACTAAGCTCATCAAATATTTTCTCGCGGGTCTGACCGTGCCTGAGTCCGAGATGTGGGTCAACCTCTCACCGTATGAAAAGGACCGCGTTATCCCGTCCCGATTCGGCGCCACGGAAATGGGCCGGGACCTTCTGGCGCAGGATTATCTTTTGAAGCAGTTGACCGCGTCTTTGATGTACCCGGAGAATGATTTAGGCGCGGCATTCTGGGAAAGGGTGTACGCAAAGGCCCAGGAGCGTTTTGGGACAACCGATATTCCGACGGACACTTTCAATAAAGTCTGGATCATGCCGGATTCGGCCGTGGTGTATGAAGAGGGTCCGAGCGTATTTATTTTAAAAAGCCATTTGAAGGTGCTGTTGGAAGAGGATTATTTAGCTCGTAGCTCATCGCTCGTAGCTCGTGGACAACAAGAGCTAAGCGCTAACAGCCAAGAGCTAACACCTATCACCTCTATTGTTCGTGAAATATTAATTCCTGAAATCGAGAAGGAAATCAATGAGGGGAAGACCTTCGCGAACTTACGGCAGATCTACAATTCCGTTATTCTCGCGGCGTGGTACAAGAAGAACCTCAAAGAAAGTCTTTTGGGGCAGGCGTACGTGGACCGCAACAAGACCAAGGGGGTCGATCACGAGGACAAAGAGATCAATGAGAAGATCTACGCGCAATACCTCGCGGCTTTTAAGAAAGGGATATTTGACTATATTAAAGAAGACTATGACCCCGTAACCCAGGAGGTGGTGGAGCGGAAGTATTTCTCCGGCGGGTCGCATCTTAAAGTTGATTCCGTCCTGATGAGCGTTACTCCGCAAACGATTGGAAAGCATCCGGATTTGACACTGTTGGCGAACACCGTCCGTGAATCTCAAAATACTGTGAAGGTGCTTTGTGATTTGTTGCCGTCGACCGCGGGAAACACGACCCTGGTTCAAAACGCGGCCGTAAATACTGATCCGGAAATGGCGACGGAAGATGAACAGGTAGACATCGATAATGCCGGGGAAAAGTTGGAGCGTACCACAGGCCCGTTCGCGGATGAACTCGCGCGGGAGTTGGGGGGAATCGTTAAAAAGCTTCAAAGACTCCATTTGGACCGGAATTTCCCGTCTATAAAAAAAGACGCGGCGATGCTCAATCGTAAGAATATAGCTACAATCTTGATATGTCTTCTTGTGGTGGGAGCAAGTGTTCTAGGGGGCTCTTTCATTGGTGAAATGCTTTCTTATAAGCAAGGAGATCCCGGATCGTCGATATCTATTCAGGACGAGAAGGGTTTCACAGAAATAATTGTGAAACAATTAAAATCCTTTTCCGATCTATTGGACATGTTAGGGACGCCGCAGGCAGAGGAAATATTAGAAAAATACGAAAAAAATCTGGATGCTCTTCATTCAACTGATTGGACAAACAATGACACCGTCAGTCCGGAAGTTGTCGAAGCGTTAAATCAACTGGCAGCCAAAATATTGGGTATAGAGGGCGAGGGGGTGGATGTTTACAATTTGCCTCCGTCAACTTATACCGTTTCCTTGGCAGTAGGCATAGCACGCGAGCTTTTAAATTCATTAGAATCCTGGCAAGGCGTGTTGTCTGCGTCAAGAACCGAGTTTGAAAGCCATCAAGAATCTTTGAGAAAGGATTTTCTATATTGGAAGGCAAAGCTGGAGTTGTCAGGGGCAGAGGAGGTATCATCTGCCGATAAACAGAAGTTAGAGGGGATGGCCGATATTTTTATAAAAGTAACAGACATCTCCAGAGCTGGATTAGTAGATAGAAGAAAGTTAGGTTTTTCTTTGCTTGGTTTGGATTCCTACGTGGAGGAGATAGGCCGTCTGTTAAAAAATATTAAGAGTATATTGGCGGAATCGAAGAATTGGGAGGATACGGAAAGAGCAGGGGAACTGTTTCAAGAAGTCCTGAAAGGATTGAATTATTCGAATAAGGAAATCGCCTACTTCATGGGCGACCCGGCGATGATGGGGGAGGTTTCTGTTGAGGAACTCGCGGGGGAGTTGGAAAGACTTCATGTACTTGAGGACCTAGCGCCTGTTTTCAAAGACGCGGCAATGCTGGGGAAGATGGGGAAGTGGCAGGACAAATTCTTCGAATTTGTTGATGAGGCCTTTAGTGACCGCAGGGGGCCTATAACAGGAGCCATTATTTTAAGTGTTTCTTTTGGTCTCATAACCTTTGGAGCTTTAGAAAACTATAAGAATAGTACTGAGCCGCTTGTTGTCGTCCAGGAGAAATTGAAAAAAGATATGGATGGGTGGAACCTAGTACTTCAAGAACTGGGGACGCCTCAAGCGGAAGAGACTTTGAAGGAGTTGAAAGAAAAGATAGCGTCTTTTAGAAGGGATAATGAAGATCAATTATTCCCTCGCAGAGAAGCATTTGTTTCCTTCACGCGCATGATTGGGGACATGCTGAAACTTGAATCGCCGGCTCTGGAGCAGGTGATTCCTCCCATCACGAACGAATCGATTTCTGCCATTTTTGATATTCTCGAACGCACAGTTAAGGCCCTTGAGACAAGACATTTCTTGTTAAGGGATTTGAGGAGTGACTGGAATCTTTATATGAAGGTTGAGGGCTTTAAAAAGGGGCTGGAGGATTTGCGTGGAGTCAGCGAACTTAGAGACGGCCAGCCAGTTAGCGCGGAGCAAGTCGATTCAATTAATAAATTGTTCGAATTATTTTCGCAATACGCAGCTCGATTAAATGAATTTAAAGTGCCGGCCGATTTAGTGGGTTTCTCTCAGTACAAAGAAGAGTTCGTTGGTTCATTGCGTGGAGTTGTTGTCGCGGGAGAAGGGATTACGCCGTCTATGGCCAGAAATGAGCCTGAAGGCGTTGCCATGGACGCGGTGATGGCGAGAGAAAAGATACGCGAATTCCTTGGAAAATTAAACTTTACCGTTGAAGAGATTCATGCCGATATGGGCGACCCGGCGATGATGGTGACCGAACATGAAAAAGCTTTGGATAAGAAAGGCAATGTCAAAACCGGCGTGAGGCTTTCTTTGGAGGTGTTTGAGGAATTGGTGAGGCACGGAAAAATCTCACAAGATAAATATATGTTGATGAGTATGAGGAAACAGGGTCTCTATGGGTATGTGCAGGGAGGGCAGTTTTTAGAAATAGAAGATACGGGTGAAGGTAAAATGATTGTGTTCAAGGAGAGCGATCCGTTGGATCTTTCGCCCCCTGATTTTTCCAACAATCTTATAATACCTTGGAGGGATGTCCAGCACATAGAGATGGTACCGGATGTGATTAGAACGTTAGAGGACGCGCTGATTGGCAAGGACAAAAAAGTGATAACAGAAGTTCCTATTCACACAAAAGTTTTTCAGGAATTGGTGAAAACAGGTAAGGTCAGGAAAGGATTGCCGCTGGAACTTGTTTTTTTATCTAAAGCCCCTGATGTAAATTCACAGACAAATGGTTTCTTTAAGGGTATTGAAAGATATAACAATACATTTTGGATTATTTTCAAAGGAGGGAAAGGCTTGCCGCTGAATCATAACATAGTGGCGGTGATTATTCATGCTGCGGACAAAGCCCTCCTTGTTCCAAAAGAGGTAAGCCGGGAGATGTCGCCTTCAGTGAATCCACCGGCTGTTAATCCCATCGGTGGTATTGACATGAACAGCTCAAAAATCAACTGGGTCTTTGAGCGGGATGAAAAGGGGCAGTTTTTGCCGGCGGCCCAACAGCCGGTTGAGGTGTTTGATGTCCCGGGATTCTTTCCATGGATCCGCGTAATCACGCCCGTGACCGCGCCGCTCTTTTCCGCCGTACGGGTGCCGCCGGCGGACGCTGACGCGGCCGGACCGGTCCTTCCTTTAGAAAAAAGAGACATGCCCGTCGACCGCGTAACGTTTAAGCAGAGTTAGAGTCCGGACGGCTGGATGTTCCTGTCGTTCATCTCAACCGTTTTCTCTTAATGGCTTTCGCGTGCAACTTCAGCCGATGAGGCCTCCCGTAGTCAAGCGTGTACGTCGTTGGTGGAAGGGGGCGTTCACGTGTGAAAGCGTGTAGAGGGGACGGTGTATGGACACCTTTCAATAAAATGGGTTTCCATGACCTTAAATTTGTCTGATGTTCATTGATTCGCCTTTGGCGCTGTCCTATAATCAAACGCGCAAAATGGACAGGGGGCAACGTTCCTGACTCAAGCCATGAATCCTCGAGGGCCTGGAACGGCATTCCGTGACGTTTCGGTCCATTTCTTTCCGTGAGGCCAGTGTTGAAAAAAATTTACGACAGCCGTTTTAAGAGTTTGCTTGTGATCGGCGCGTTGACGATTCTTGCCTTCAGTTCTATCTTTCCCAATAAATTTGTCCTGGATGATTTTGATTATATCGTCAACTGGCCTTTGATCCAGGATTGGAAGAACCTTCCCCGTTTCTTTATTGGGTTCAGCCCCCCGGAAGGACAGGACGGAATTTATTCCCCGCTTAAGACGCTGTTTCACGCCCTCACGTATCATCTGTTCGGTCTGAGGCCTTTGGGGTATCACGTGGTGTCGCTGTTTATTCATTTGGCGGGGACGTATTTCGTGTACCGGATTATTTTATTTTTAACGAAGGAAAATTGCGCCGCGTTTCTGGGCGGTCTCTTTTTTGGCCTGCATCCGGCGCCCACGGAAATCATTTTTAACATCACCGGCAGCATCGACGCCTTGGGGGTGGTCTTTCTGTTCGCGGCCTTTTATGAATATTTCAAGGCGCGTGACCCGGCGGGAGGGCTCAAGACGGGGGGGTATATCCGTTGCCTCCTGTACGCTTTGCTGGCGATCTATACCCATGAGCTGTGCGTGGCGATCCCCTTGTTATTCCTTTGGGTTGAGGTGTGTTTTTTCCGGGACAAAATGGCGTGGTCCAAGAGGCTGATGCGCGTCGCCCCGTTTTTTATGATCACGGGGAGTTATGTGCTGGCCAAATTCTTGACCTTAAAATCGATCACGCGCGGCGGGTATTTGTACGACAGCTTTTATTTGACGATGCTGGTCATTATTAAAGCCTGGGCCCAGTATGTGTTGATCAGCTTTTTCCCCGTCGTCCTCACTCATAATCACGTGATATCGAAGGGCATTTATTCTTTTGACGCGCCGGATTTTGACAAGGCCGCGGTGCTGTCCCAGTCGCTGCTGGATCCCCAAGTCCTGCTGTCGTTGGTTTTCTTGGGGGGGATTTTTACCGCGGCGGCGCGGGCGTGGAATAAGCAACCCTTGGTCCCATTTTGTGTTGGATGGTTTTTTATCAGTCTCCTGCCCGGCGCCAATATTATCCCCAGTTCCGTCTATTTCGCGGAGCGCTACTTGTATCCCGGGATGATGGGGTTTTGTCTTCTGTGCGGAGTTTTCTTCAGCCGGTTGTTACAGAGTCCCAAGACGTTGGGCTTTATCCGCCGTTCGTTTCTTGCCGGGTTGATCGTTTTTTCCCTCGGGACATTTTACGCGGTCAGGACGTGGTGGCGGGGGAGGGATTTCCGCAATAACGTGACGCTGTTTGAATCCGCGGTCCGGGCTAATCCGCGCAGCGCCTTAATGCGTACGGATTTGGGCATTGTTTGTACCTGGCAGGGAGAGTATGAAAAGGCCCTCGCGTCGCTGGAGAAAGCCGCGGCGATCCGGCCGGAGGACCCCGCGATTTACTTTGCCATGGCCGGGGCCTATTATAATCTCGCCGGTCTGTACGCCTTTTGGGGGATGGACCTGCAAGCGCGCAGCAGTTTATCGAACGCCTTGTTGTATTTCAGAAAACGCGGCGAAGCTCACAAGGCCCAGGAGTTTGAAAAGGCCTTTACGGAACGCTTCGGGATATTGAAGTGAAACTTTCCCTTGTTATTCCCGTCTATAACGCGGAAAAAATTATTATTTCTTCCGTCAGGTCGCTGATCGAGACTCTGGCCCCTTTGTCCCTGCCGTATGAAATTCTTTTACGTGACGACAAAAGCACGGACGGCAGCGTGGAAGTCTTGAAATCCCTTCCGGGAATGGATCCGCGGGTGAGGTGCTTTTTTAATCCCGCCAATCAGGGGTTAGGAGCTACGCTCCGGGAGCTGTTCCGTGACGCCCGGGGAGAAATTGTGATTTATTGTGACGTGGATCTTCCCTTCGGCGCGAAGATCATTCCGGGGTTGTTAGCGGAGGTGACGTCGTCGGATATTGTCACGGCCTCAAGGTATCGTGGGGAGAAGAATCGCGTGACATGGAGCCGCAAGGCGGCCAGCCGGTTGTATTATGGGTTTTGTAAATTTCTTTGGGACATCAGGGTTGTCGATATCGGGTCGGGGACGGTCGCGATACAAAAGCGGGCCCTGGATCAACTTTCTTTACGGGCGAAGGGATTTGACATTCACGCGGAACTTTACGTGAAGGCGGCCCGGGAAGGATTAACCATTAAGGAGATCGCGGCGGTCTCCACGGATGAGGGGAAAGGGAGTTTCCGCGTGCTTAAGCACGGCCCGCGCGTTGCCTTTGAAACAATCCGGTTGTGGTTCGCGATGAGACGGGACAAGAGGGAACGGCAGGGCCGGTATTGACGAGAGTTGGGAACTGAATTATTTTTGCGGCGGCATTTTCTGCTGGATTTTTTCCATAATCGCCTGCATTTGAGGATTCTGCAGTAATTCCTGGGTCTTCTCATTCTGATTTATTTTCTGCGGATCATAACTGAGGACGTCATTGACGAATTGGGGGTCGGAGAAGATGGCCTGGAGTTCTTCATTATTCAGCATGCCCTGGATGTCCGTCATGAGAGCGGGGTCGGACATGACGCTTCCCTGAAGCTGCTGGACCTGTTCCTTGATTTGAGTATTGTCTTGAGGAAGTCCCGGCCCGTTGGAGGAGGCAGGATCCGACGGATCCGCGGCCCCGGCTTCGGCGGAGAGAATACTGAGGATGTCCTCATCGGAAACCTGCAATTGTCCCGCGACAGACGTTTCCAATGTGTAAACGCCTTCTTTAAATTCAAGAACTTGCCCTTTGAGCACGGTCCCGTCTTTGAGGTTGATCACTTTAGCGGAATCGGCGTAAAGGGGAACGGCCAATACGAGGAGGCAGGAGGCAATCGTTAATTTTTTTAAAAGATTTTTCATAGAGATGGATTCGTCGTGTTCTTTGGGACTCCGGTGCAAGTGTATCCTATCTTTCATCTGCCGTCAAATAGGGATTTCCTTGTGTTCGCTTGTGTTCCATTACTTTTTCGGAAGTCAGCCGTACTGTGTCAGCTAAATTTTTATATCATGGAACACAGTACAACACTGCACTTTTTCTTGAAGTTAGCAAAAAATTTATCTGACAGTGCAGTAGTAGGAGGGGATATTGTGCGGGAGATAATAAATGCTGGAGGTGGGAGTTGAACCCACATGCCCTTTCGAACACTGGTTTTTGAGACCAGCGCGTATGCCAGTTCCGCCACTCCAGCGGTAAGAAGTTTTATAGTAGAGATGAAAGTGGAGCTGGAGGGGATCGAACCCTCGACCTCTTGCATGCCATGCAAGCACTCTCCCAGCTGAGCTACAGCCCCAAGTGGTTTGAAATATTACCGGTCAAAAACGGTGTCACTATAACATCGGAGGTGTTTTTTGTCAATGGACACATTGCGCGTTTCGGCGCCCGTCGCGCGGACCGCGGGGAATGCAGGACTTTTAGCTCAGAACCGCGCTCCGGCGGTGGAATGTAAACGTAATTCTTGAATCAAGTTGACAGTTAAGGGCGAAGAAGATAATATGAGGGTCGTTTTGACGATTTTACTTCCTATTATGAAATCAGCTAAAGAAGAATATGGAAAAAATATATTTTGATTACGCCTCAACGACTCCGGTGGATCCGGAGGTGGTCCAGGCGATGATGCCGTATTTTTTTGAGAAGTTCGGCAACGCCGCGAGCCCTCACGCCTTTGGCCGGGAGGCGCAAAAAGCCCTGGAGGAGGCGCGAGAAACTCTTGCCGGATTGATCGGCGCCGCGCCTGAGGAGATTGTCTTTTGTTCAGGGGCCACGGAGGCGAACAACCACGCGATTTTGGGCGTGGCCCGCGCGAACCCGGAGGGATCCAAGCACATCCTTGTCGCCTCGATCGAGCATCACGCGGTGCTCGAACCGGTAAAATATTTAGAGAAGGCCGGGTATCGCGTGACGTCTCTGAAGGTCGATGCAACGGGTCAAGTGTCGCCGGATGATGTCAAGAAGGCCGTCCGTGAGCCCACGACTCTGATGTGTGTGATGCACGCCAGCAATGAGGTGGGAACGATCCAGCCTGTGGCTGTCATCGGCGCGATAGCCCAAGAACATAAAATTCCTTTTCTGGTGGACGCGGTTCAGACCGTGGGGCATGTCCCGGTGAATGTCCGCGCGTTGGCGGCGGATTTGCTGTCTTTATCCGCGCATAAATTTTACGGGCCTAAAGGCATCGGCGCTCTTTATATCAGGAAGGGGACGAAGGTTGCGCGATTTCTCCTAGGCGGAGATCAGGAGAGGGGACGTCGCGGTTCCACCCAGAATGTGGCCGGCGCCGTCGGGATGGCCAAAGCCCTGGAACTGTGCGTCCAGCGGATGACGACAGAGGCCCAAGAGCAGACCCGACTGCGCGATAGATTGCTCGTTGAAATCCCTCAAAGGATTCAAGGTGTCAAGGTCAATGGTCACCTCCGAGACCGGCTGCCCAACAACGCCCATTTTTCTTTTCAAGGATTGGAAACGGAATCTTTGTTGATGGGCCTGGATATGGCCGGGGTGGCGGCTTCCATGGGATCGGCGTGTTCCTCCGGGGCGATGGAACCCTCCCATGTTTTGAAGGCCATGGGGTTAGCTGAAGATTTTATTTACGGATCTCTGCGTTTGACGATCGGCCGCTGGACCACGGAGGCGCAGATCGCGTATCTCCTGGAACAACTCCCGGGGATTGTCCGGGGGTTGAGGATTTAGGGGGATAAAAGAGGAAGGATGAAGGGCGAAGGATAAAGGTTAAAGGATAAGGGATGAAGGATAAGGGCGTGTTCCATGAGTTCTGTGGAGGGCAATAATGCAGGATCAAATTATCGATGTTCTTAAAAAGGCTCAGGGGTATATTTCCGGCGAGGAGATTAGCCGCCCGTTGAAGATCAGTCGCGCCGCGATCTGGAAGAATATGCAGGAGTTGCGCAAGGAAGGGTATGAGATTGTCGCGGTCCCTCATTTGGGATACCGTCTGGAAGCCGTGCCCGACAAATTGCTCCCCCGCGAAATCCAGTGCGGTTTAGGTACCAGGATCATGGGACGGGAGGTCGTCTATTATGATACGGTCACCTCCACGATGGACGTCGCGTTTCATCTGGGGGCCCAGGGGGCCAAAGAGGGAACCTTGATTTGTGCCGAGAGTCAGTCCAAAGGCCGGGGACGGATGGGGCGCAGTTGGAATTCTCAGCGGGCGAAGGGTATTTTTATGTCGATTATCTTAAGGCCGCGCTTTTCTCCGTCGGATGTGGCCAAGCTGACATTGCTGAGCGCCGTGGCTGTTTGTGAGGCGGTGAAGCAGGTTTCCGGCGTCAGCGCCACCATCAAATGGCCCAATGACCTGCTCGTGAACAATAATAAACTGGCCGGAATTCTAACGGAACTCCACGCGGAGATGGACAGGGTCCGGTTTGTGGTGATCGGTATCGGTCTGAACGTGAACACGCCGCTGAATCAACTGCCGGCGAACGCCACGTCCTTGAAACACGAGACCCAGAAGGCGGTTTCGCGCGTTGTGCTTCTCCAGGAGATTTTACGCCGCCTGGATCAATGGTATATCGAACTGAATGAAAAAGGTTTTCCGCCGGTCATCCGTCGCTGGAAGGAGCTTTCCTCAACCCTGGGAAGACGCGTCCGTATTGTGGATCAAAGCGGCGAAGTCGAAGGCGTGGCCGTTGATCTGGACGAACACGGCGGCTTGCTGATCCGTCGTGATACGGGGTTGATGGTTAAACGGATGAGCGGGGATGTGGTGCAGGTTTAAAAAGAAAGTTCGTGAGTTACGAGTTTGCGAGTTGCGGGTTGCGGGGAGTTAAAGGGGTTTTGAAATGATGGATGTTTTTCTTCAAGAGGCGTTACGAGAGATCAGGGAAAAGGGGCTTGAGCGGGAGCTTCAACTTGTCGACGGACCGCAGGGGGCGAGGACCCGCGTGAACGGCCGGACGGTGTTGAATTTTTGTTCCAACAATTATCTGGGCCTCGCGGATGATCCCCGGCTCAAAGAGGCGGCGGTGGCGAGTATTCACCGGGAGGGCGTCGGCGCCGGCGCTTCAAGGCTTGTCTGCGGTCATACGCGGGCGCATCAGCGCCTCGAGGAAGAAATCGCCCGCTTTAAAGGCGCTCAAAGGTGTCTGCTGTTTTCCAGCGGCTATACGGCCAACGTCGGGATTATTTCGAGCTTATTCGGCCCGGAGGATAGGGTGTTTTGCGACCGGCTGAATCACGCCTCCATTATCGACGGCATTCTGTTAAGTCGTGTTCCATTTAAGCGGTACGCCCACGGCGATATGGAGGCCCTGGAGAGGTTGCTCCAATCGGGCGGAGGGAAGAAACGGGCGATTATTACGGACAGTGTTTTCAGCATGGACGGGGATTTGGCCCCGCTGCCTGAGATCGTCCGTCTGGCGCGAAAGTACGCGTGTTGGGTGATGATCGATGAGGCTCACGCCTTAGGGGTCATGGGCAAAACGGGAAAAGGTTTGGCGGAACACTTTGGCGTCGAGACAAAGATAGATATTCAGATGGGGACATTGTCCAAGGCGGCGGGCTGTTTGGGCGGGTATGTCTGCGGGTCGCAGGCGCTGATTTCCTTTCTGATTCAAAAGGCCAGGAGTTTTATTTATACGACCGCGTTGCCGCCTTCCGTGGCCGCGTCCGCCCAGAGGGCGATCGCGATTATGGAAGAGGATCCCCGGCGCCGGGAGCAATTGTGGGAAAATACCCGGTACCTCCAAAGCGGTTTGCGGGACAGGGGTTTTGACACGATGCAATCCCAGACGCCGATTATCCCTGTGCTCCTCAAGGAATCCGGATTGGCCGTCGCGTTCTCAAGGCGTTTGCTGCAAGAGGGAATTTGGATCAGCGCCATCCGTCCTCCGACGGTGCCTCAGGGGACCGCGCGGCTGCGTTTGACCGTCATGGCAACGCATACCCAAGAGGATATCGATGAGCTGCTGGGGAAGATGGAAAAGATCGGGCGCGAGCTCGGTGTCCGGTAGTCGTTCAACGTATAAAGGAAAAATTTTATGCCACACATGACAGGAAAAAGCGGGATTCATTGGCACTACGATATTGAAGGGCAAGATGCGCCGCTGTTGTTTATCCACGGATGGGGGGTGGACAAACGGATCTGGCGTCAACAGTCGAAATTTTTCTCGCGCTATTACCGGGTCATGACCATTGATCTCCCGGGTCACGGCAAGAGCAGTTGGGAGAAGGTTTCCCTCGATGTGATGGGAGAAGATTTATACCGTATTCTTGAGCGGGTGGAATTTAAGGACGTGACGGTTATCGGTAGTTCGTTGGGCGGACTGGTGGCCTTGAAGCTTTATGAGATGTTCCCCGAGATCATCGCGCGTCTTGTCCTGGTGGGATCCATGCCCAAGTTTTCCCGTTCCGACGATTATCCGCACGGCCTGGATGTGGCGAAGATTCGAAAACTGGGCGGACAGTTGAATTCGGATTATCCCTCCATCGTCAATGTGTTTTTCCGTTCGCTTTTTACCAAAGAGGAGCGCCAGACGCGCCGGTACAAGTGGATCCAGATTTTCCGGAGCAAGGAGGTCGCCCCGATCCGGCAAGCGCTGGTGGACTACCTGGATATTTTAGAGGAGGAGGATTTGAGAGAGGTCTTGCGCAGGATCGAGGTCCCGGTGCAGTTTATCAACGGCCGTGAAGACGAAATTTGCAATTCCAAGACCGTCGAGTTCTTAAGAGAACTGTCGCCGGGCGCCCGGTTTGACTTTTTTGAAAAATGCGGGCATTTCCCTTTTTTGAGTCAACCCCAGGAATTTAATAAGGTCTTGGAAGATTTTCTTAAGGAATCGACGTTATGAGTGTGCTCCTCGAATCGCGCGTGAACAAGGTGAGAAAGAATTTTTCCAGGGCCGCCCGGCGGTATGATCAGTTTTCCGGTCTGCACAGGGACATCGGCCGGGAATTGATGGCCCATCTCCCCACCGTGGCGCCCGGCGGACGGATTCTCGATATCGGCATGGGAACGGGCTGGCTGACGCGCGAACTGCTCCGGAATTTTCCAGGGGCCCGGGTCATTGGACTTGATTTATCCGAAGGCATGATCGCGATGGCCAAGGGACAGAACTCAGGAGCGCGGTTCTTGCAGGCGGACGCCGCGGCCCTGCCGTTTAAGACGGATGTCTTTGACCTGATTGTTTCCAACCTGGCGTATCAGTGGGTGGAAGATTTAGAATCGTCTTTGAGGCGATGTTACGCTCTGTTGAAACCGCGGGGGAGTTTTTGTGTGACGCTGTTCGGACGCGAGACGTTGAAAGAATTATTTCTTTCCCTCGAACACGCCCAAGAGGGCGGATTGCCGACACGGCGAAGATTGGCCGGTTATCCTCAGGTGGCTGAGGCTGTCCAAAGGAGCGGATTTGCCGACGCGGTGTTAAGCTGTACGCGCAGGAACATTCCGTTTACGGATATGTTTGCCTTGTTGCGCTGGCTCAAAGCGATCGGGGCGAACACCCTGGGACGGGAAATGTTTATGAGTAAGGAATATCTCGCCGCGGCGAATGACTATTATCAGGCGCATTACAGGGAGGAAAGGGGCGTGAGCGTCAGCTTTGAGGTCATTGGCGTGAGCGCGAGGAAAGGTTGAAGGTTCAAGGGGAATTTTTATCATGGGCAAGAATATATTTATCACAGGGACCGACACGGGTGTCGGCAAGACGATGGCGACGCTGGTCCTTGCTCTTTTACTGCGGGACAGGGGAATAAAGGTCGGAGTGATGAAACCTGTTCAATGCGGCGGCCACGACGCGGATTTCTTGAAAAAGGGTCTTGAGCTGGACGATGACCTGAGGGACATCAATCCGTGTTTTGCCGAAGAACCGTTGTCGCCTCATGTGGCCTTTGCGCGTCAAGGATCGCGGCTGCGCCTTGAGGAGATTTTTAGGACCTACGCGCGGTTGGATCAAAAATATGAGATGCTGCTGGCCGAAGGCGCCGGCGGTCTGATGGTGCCTTTGAAAAGAAATTATTTTATCGCGGACTTGATCCGGGACTTGAATATGGACGTGGTGATTGTCGCGCGATTGGGGCTGGGGACCATTAATCACACGCTCCTGACGATTCATCAGGCCCGGAGCCTGGGACTGAATGTCCGGGGCGTTATTTTTAATCGGACGCGCGACGAAAATGACGGCGTGGCGGAACAAACCAATCCCGGGGTGATTCAAACGTGCGGCCATGTCCCTGTCCTGGGAACGATCCCTTTCTTGAAAAAGTTTCATCCCGAGGAGATTGTCCAACAATGCCAACCGCAGGTCCGTATCGGAAAACTTTTAGCTCCGACAACTATCGGAACTGTCTTAAAGAACACGAGAGACACGTCTCGGACCCGCACCCGCAGGCTTTGTTCCTGGGATAAAAAATACCTCTGGCATCCTTTCACGCAGATGCGGGATTGGCTCGCCGGCGATCCGCTCATTATCGACCGGGCGCAGGGGTGTTATCTGATCGATACCGAGGGGCGGCGTTATCTGGACGGTGTTTCCAGCCTCTGGGTGAACGTCCATGGCCACCGCCAGGCCTTGATCGACCGCGCTCTGAAGGAACAAATCGATAAGTTAAGCCATTCCACCATGCTCGGGTTATCCAACGTCCCGGCGATAGAACTGGCCAAGAAATTGATTGCCGTCGCGCCCAAGGGGTTGAGCCGGGTTTTTTACTCGGATAATGGATCGAGTTCGGTGGAGGTGGCGCTGAAGATGGCGTATCAGTATTGGCAGAATCTTGGGAAAACCAAGAAGACAAGGATCGCCCATCTGGCCAACGCGTATCACGGAGACACCCTGGGCAGTGTCAGCGTCGGCGGTATTGATCTCTTTCATCATGTCTACCGCAAACTGATTTTTAAAACCGTGACCGTGCCCTTTCCGGACTGTTACCGCGCCCCGAGGGGAAAAAAATATCCGGACTATGCCTGGGAACACGTGGAGAAGTTTGAACGGTTTCTTAAGAAAAATCACGCGACGGTCTCGGCTCTGGTGGTTGAGCCGCTTGTCCAGGGCGCGGCCGGGATGATTGTCTGGCCAGAGGGCGTTTTAGGAAAGATGGCGGAACTTTGCCGGCGGTATGACGTTCTTTTGATCGCGGATGAAGTGGCCACCGGTTTCGGGCGGACCGGCAAGATGTTCGCGTGCGAACACGAAGGCGTTCGCCCGGATATTTTGTGTTTGGCCAAGGGAATCACCGGCGGGTATCTTCCCTTGGCCGCGACATTGACGACGGAGAAAATTTTTCAAGGGTTTTTGTTTGATTATAAAGAGCAAAAGACGTTTTTTCACGGGCATACCTACACGGGAAATCCCCTGGGGTGCGCCGCGGCCCTGGCGAATTTGGAGGTCTTTGAACGGGAAAGGACCCTGGAGGACCTGGCCCCCAAGATCCATTTTTTACGTGAGCGGCTCCCGGCGTTTTATCAATTAACGCATGTCGGAGACGTCCGTCAGAAAGGGTTGATGGTCGGCATCGAGCTTGTCCGGGACCGCGCTTCAAAAGAACCGTATCTCTGGGAGGAACGTATCGGGGTGCGCGTGTGTCAGGACGTCCGCATGCGGGGCGTGATCTTAAGGCCTCTGGGGAATGTGATTGTCCTCATGCCGCCTCTGGCGATTTCACGCGCGGAGTTGGAGATGTTATTGGAAGCGACGTACGGGGCCATTGAAAAGGTGACGGCGGGAGCATAGATTAACAAGTAAGAAGGACAAAGTAAAAAGTAAAAAATAATCATGGGTTTATTGATGAAGAGCAAGAAAGTATTCGTGGCGATGAGCGGGGGCGTGGATTCTTCGGTGGCGGCGGCTCTTCTCAAAGAGCAGGGCTATGAAGTCGTCGGTGTGACGATGTGTTTCAGTATCTCTCATCCCTTGAGCCGGAGGCCGTCGTGCTGTGGGGTGGACGGCATCCAGGACGCCAAGCGTTCGGCTCAAATTCTGGATATCCCGCATTATGTCCTGGATTTCGCCCGCGAGATGGAGGAATGGATTATCGAAGATTTCGTGCGTGAATATCTGGACGGACGGACGCCGAATCCCTGCGTGCGCTGTAATCAGTTCCTGAAATTCGGGACGTTATATCAAAAGGTAAAGAATTTAGGCGCGGACTATTTAGCCACGGGACATTACGCGCGTCTTGAATACAATTCCCGGCGGCAGTATTACGAACTTAAGAAAGCCGTTGACCGCAACAAAGATCAGTCTTATTTTCTTTATGGCATTCCCCGGGAGGCCTTATCTTCGCTGTTGTTTCCCTTAGGAGAGATGACTAAAGATCAGGTACGGGCCCTGGCTCAAAAATATCAGCTCAACACCGCGGCCAAGCCGGAAAGTCAGGACATCTGTTTTGTCCCGGATACGGGTTACAAAAAATTTATGGAAGACCGCCTCGGGCCGGAGGCCTTTGTGCCGGGGCCGTTTGTCGACGACGAAGGGAAGATTGTAGGGGAACATAAAGGGATTGCCCATTACACGATCGGTCAGAGGGATAAACTGGGGATCGCCTTGGGGAGGCCGGTGTATGTTTTTCGGATAGAAAAAGAGACCAGGCGTGTCTATGTGGGAGATGCCTCCAGGCTGTTGGCCAAAGGATTTACTGCCGGTCGGTTTAACGCCCTCAGCACGCGGGACATCCGCGGCATCCAAGAGCTGGAGGCGCGGATCCGTTATAATGCCCCGGAGGTGAGGGCCGCGGTAACTTTTCTTCAAGAAGATCAACTGCGCGTTGAGTTCCAAGAACCGCAAAAGTCGGTCACCCCCGGCCAATCCGCTGTTTTTTATCAAGGGGATACCGTCTTAGGCGGGGCGGTGATTGACAAACCGATTTGAGGAAGGGCTTTGCAGTATAGGACTGCATATTAGAGAAAGGAAGAGACAGAGATGGATATCAAACTGGACAGAGAATATCTTAAGGGATTTATCACGCAGAACGATTATAAGAATCTGATGCCGGCCATTGAAAAGGCGCACCGTGATTTGGAGAACCGGACAGGGAAAGGGGCGGAATTTACCGGTTGGCTGGACCTCCCCCGTAAAATGGAAGATGCCGTCTTAGACGAGCTGACGGCTTTTGGTCAAGAGATCCGGGATCACGCGGATTGTCTGTTGAGCATCGGGATCGGCGGCTCGTATGTGGGGATTCACGCCTCGCTGGAATTCTTGATTTCCGACCAGAAACTGCCCGTTTATTTTGCCGGGCATAATTTGAGCTCAGGGTATTTATACCATCTCTTAAATACGTTAAAAGATAAACGGCTGACGGTGGTGGTGATTTCCAAATCCGGGACGACGACGGAACCCGCGCTGGCCTTTCGCATCATCAAGCAGTTTATGAAAGAAAAGTATATGCCCGAGGAGCTGAAAAAAAGGATTATCTGTATTACCGACCCGAAAAAAGGCGCTTTGCGGTCGATCGCCAATAAAGAGGGCTACAGGACTTTTCCGATCAATGATGATGTCGGCGGGAGATTCTCTGTTTTGACGCCGGCCGGTCTGGTCCCGTTAGCCATCGCCGGGATTGATGTTAAGGGGCTTATTCAAGGGGCGCGTAAGGCCCAGGACCAGTGTTCCATGATGGACTTAAGTAAAAACATCGCTTATCAATATGCGGCGGCGCGTTATCTCTTGTATACGCAGGGAAAGACCATTGAGGTGTTATCGACGTTTTATCAGCGGATGTCGTTGGTTGAGGAATGGTGGAAACAACTTTTTGGGGAGAGTGAAGGCAAGGACGGCAAGGGGGTATTCCCGACGTCGTTGAGTTTCACCACAGACCTTCATTCGATGGGCCAATTGATCCAGGAAGGCCAGAGAAATATTTTCGAGACCTTTCTGATCGCAGAGGACTCAGGGCATGAGTGTATTATTCCTTATGATGAGGATAATGTGGACGCATTTAATTGTGTGGCTGGAAAAGACCTGGATTATGTCAATAAACAAGCTTATAAAGCGACAGCCATGGCGCATTTTGAAGGCGGTGTCCCTAATATGACCATCACCATCCCGCGGTTCGACGCCCGGACGCTGGGGCAGTTGTACTACTTCTTTGAGAAAGCCGTGGCGATTAAAGGGTATCTGTTGGGCGTCAATCCTTTTGATCAGCCAGGGGTGGAGGCGTACAAAAACAAGATGTTCGCCCTGTTGGGGAGATAGAGTACGGTCCGTCGTGCATTTGTTGACGGAGAGAGGGAGAATTTTAACCCGAATGCGTTGACAAAGATAAATCGCTGTGTTAGAAATAAACCATCATAAAAAACAAGTTAACATTCAGCGCGTTGAGAAAGAGCCCGGTTGTGGCGAGCGGTATTTGCCAGGTAATCTTAATCAAAATCAATTCTTTGAGGACGTAGTATGGGGCATATCAACATCAAAAAGATCGCCTTAGGTGTCATCTTGATCATTCTTTCGGGAATCAGCCTCCTGGCCGCGTTTTATTCCTTAGAAGTTAAGCCTGGATTGGTCGCCAAAGAACAAGCCACTTTGAAGAAGTTAAAGGCCTCTGAGGCCCAGATCAGACGGCGTGTCAAAGATATTCAAAAAACAAAGACAGAGGGACTCCCGACGGTGACAATGCCTCCGACAGGAATCTCAAAGGCGGAGACGCCTAAAGGGGAGGCGCCTGTTGGCGCGCCTCTTAAAGAGGAGGACAAAGAACCGGTGATCAGTTTAAAGACATTGGCCGAGGAGGCTGAGGATGTCTATGGCCCGGAGGAGACCCGCCGGCAGGAAGGGCTCCTGTGGGTTGATCGAAAATCATCCAAGCTTATCATTACGCTGGGGGCGATGAACGGATTGCTTCCCGGGAAACAGCTCACTTTGTATGATGGCGATAAAGAAATAGGCCAGGTCGCTGTAGACTTGGCGCTTGATGTCGTATCCTTTGTCCATCCGATTCCCCAATCCTTGGAACTCCTTCAGAACAATTACTATCGCGTGGTCGCGGAATAATCCTTGTTGAGAACACAATCCGTTTTTGTCGTTTTGCTTCATCCGCCATTTAACAAGAAGGGCATACAGCGTGTGGGCGTTGAGCGAGCGTCGCGGGTCGCGTCCCAGCAGACCGCCGCCTGACGCGAAAGTTTTTTCCATAAAAAGAAAAGTCGTCATTGAGCGTTACGGCTCATGACCAATCGGAGGATCGCACGATGGGACAAATAGGAATGCCGGAAATTATCGTCATTGGACTTGTTATTATAGTCCTGTTTGGCGCCAAAAGACTTCCTGAAATCGGAAGTTCCCTGGGCAAGGCTATTCGTGAATTCAAGAAGGTGGGGAAAGAGATTAACAATGAAGTGAAGGACGCTTTAGAAGATAAGGATCATGAGAAAAAAAGCTGACGATCTTTCGTTCTTCGAGCACTTGGATGAATTAAGAGTCCGGCTGATCAAATCGCTCGGTGCCGTCATTATCGCGGCATGTTTTTTCTACGTGTTTATTGATCGGACGCTCGCATGGGTTATAAAACCCGTCGGGAAATTGGTCTTTACGTCACCGGCCGACGCGTTTATGGCCCGGCTGACCTTAACGATATTCGGGGGTTTCTTGCTGGCCCTGCCTGTTGTTCTTTATCAGATCTGGCGCTTTGTGGCCGCCGGTTTACAAGAAAAAGAGGCCCGCACTATTTTGATCTTTGGCCCGGCGTCTTTGGGGCTTTTCTTTCTGGGTGGACTCTTCGCCTATTTTGTGGCGGTTCCCATGTCGATGAATTTCCTCCTAAGTTTTTCATCGGAGTTGATGGTCCCGATGATTACCGTGAAGAGTTACATTTCTTTTGTGGGATCCTTTATCCTTTCCTTTGGTGTTGTGTTCGAACTTCCGTTGATTCTCATGTTTCTGACAAAGATCGGCATTGCCACGCCGGCCTTTTTGGTGCAAAAACGGAGGCACGCGATTGTGATTATCTTGATCGTGAGCGCCATCTTAACGCCCCCTGATTGCGTCAGTCAGTTGATCATGGCCGTTCCCTTAATGGTATTGTACGAAGTCGGTGTGTTGGTTTCAAAGTTGACGTATCGACGGTGATTTTAGACCAAGCGGGAAATGGGGGAAAATTGTCCTTTGATTTTCAAGAAAATGGGTTATAATTTCCGGCAGATGGAAGTTTGATATTTATGGGGAGTTAGAATAATGGTAACTGTTTCAAAAAAGGGGGGGGAATGAAGATCGCGGATTTAAGAGAGTTGTTAAAGGATAAACGCGTTATTGAGGAAATTAATAAACATCTTTGGATCGAAAGTCAAAAGGCGGGATATAGCATTGGCTGGGAGCGGGCCACGGATGAATGGTTGCGGCTTCACGCGAAAGATTGGATGAAATATAACATGCCTGAGAAGTTTGAGAGAATGATGGGGAAAAAAAGAAAGAAAGAATCGAAGCCCGTGGTCGTATCCATTCAGAAAAAGATCGTGAAGAAATCGTCGAAGTAAATATCCTCACCCAATAAAAAACCCTCTGAATTTCTTCAGAGGGTTTTTTATTCGTGTTGACTGCTAAATTTACTTCTTCTTGGCTGTTTTCTTCGCTGCTTTTTTCTTTGTTGCTTTCTTTACTGCGGCCATATGTTACCCTCCTTTTGGTTAAAAGACTTTTGGCTGATTTATAAATGTATACTAACACACGATATTTTTTATGCAAAAAATATTTTGTTTTTTTTTAACAAATTTTTTAAGAAAATAATTTTAGAAAATCTTTTATGAATTCATTCTCGACGAGAATGCAGGGATATTTTGGCGGAATAAAAACGTCATGGGGAGTTGTGTTTTTCTTTTAAGAAAATGAAAAAAAATTTTGGATTGCGTGCGCTATGAGATCTCTTTACATACATGTGCCGTTTTGTGACCGGAAATGTTTTTATTGTTCGTTTATTGTTTCCATCGGACAGCGTCCCCTCTTCAATTCTTACATAGACGCGTTAACCAAAGAAGCGCGCCAATATAAAGGCGCGACGATCGAAACGATTTATATCGGCGGCGGCACCCCCACCTTGCTGGAGCGCGTCCAGATGGAAAAGCTTTTTGTTATGATTAGAGAAAATTTTCATTTTTCCGACGGAATAGAATGGACTATGGAGGCGAATCCCGAAGGGATGAATGCCCGGAAAGCCCGATGGTTGAAAGAAATGGGCGTCAACAGGATCAGTTTAGGCGTACAAACACTGAATGAAAAATATTTAACATATCTGGGCAGAAATCACAATCGTCAAAAGGCGCTTGAGGCTTTTGATGGCACGCGCGAGGCCGGGTTTAAAAATATAAACGTGGACATGATGTTTGGCTTCGCGGATCAAACGTCGGATGAATTGAGAAAAGACCTGGAAGAGATAACGCGTTTCAACAGTGAACACATCTCCGTCTATTCGCTCAGCGTCGAAGAAAACAGCCGATTCTACGCTAAAAAGATTTCTTTGCCGGATGATCCGATTCAAACGGATCAGTGTTTGTTGGTTATGAAGACACTCGAAGAAAAAGGGTTCGCTCAATACGAGATCAGCAATTTTTCAAAACCCGGGAAGATGTCGCAGCACAATAGAAATTATTGGACGGGGGGAGAATATATCGGACTGGGGGTGGGCGCGCATTCGCATATCCACGGAAAAAGATTTTGGAACGTACCCCGCCTTAATAAGTACATGGCGCACATCCAGGAGAAGGGATCCGCGGTTGAGAGCTTTGAATTATTGACGGGCGAACAAAGGATGATTGAAACACTGCTGTTTGGTTTAAGGATGAACGCGGGTGTTGATCTGAATAAGTTGGAACAACGGTTTCATTGGTCGCTCGACGGTGAACGCCGCCGGCGTGTGAACGCATTTGTTCAGGAAGGATTGCTTGTTTGGGACGGGGCCGTCCTCAAGACCACGCAACAGGGAAGGCTGCTCCTCGATGAACTCTGCGCCCGGTTGATTTGAGGGGTTGGATTTCTAAATATTTTGAATCAGGATTTAAAGGAGGCTGCGCGGTCGTTGATCCTTAGGTCGATGCCGTATTGCTCGGCGATCAGGATGCTGTGTTTAAAAAGCTGGAGCAGGGCTTCTTCGATGATTTTCTTAGACGCGCCGTTCATGGTGAGGGTTTTTAAGATGATCAAGGTTTGCCGGATCCGCGATTCGACTTCTTTAAAACTATATTGAAGGCTCCCTGTTTGCATGAAAATTTTTCGGATGGCTTTAAGGTCTTGGTAGGTCTTTTTGGGTTTATCAAAGCAATGAACGAATTGTTTTTTTTCGTTCCCTCGGAGTTGACTGTAGGCGTGACAGACCAGAAGCGTTTTCTTGGATTCGGCGATATCGCTGAGGATGGATTTCCCGATATTTTTTTGGGAGTCAAAAACGCCGATAATATCGTCCTGAATTTGAAAGGCTTGTCCGATCAGGATGCCGAGTTGGGAGAGCTTCTTGATATCGGTCTTGCCGGCTCCGGCCAGGATGGCGCCGACAACCATCGGGCATTCAAAAGTATAACGTGCGGTCTTGAGGGTGTAATTGAGAAAGACATCTTTCTCCGTAACTTTGTTCAATTTTTCGACGCCGTGCAGGGTGTCAATAAATTCTCCCATCGCTGTAAAGGCGGCGGTCTGGATAAAATATTTTAAGGCGATTTCTCTGCGGTGGGCCGACTCTTTGATCGAAAGAAAGGCGTCGATGGCCAGCGCGTAGACAATGTCGCCGGCGATAATGCCTAAATCATATCCTAATTTGTCCTGATCCTTGGTTTTGACGATTCGGCCGAGAAGTTTATGCAGGGTGGGTTTCCCCCGCCGGAGGTTGGAACGGTCAATAATATCATCATGGATAAGCATAAAATTATGGAGTAATTCAATACAGATCGAGGCATTATAAAGAGAAGGCGGGATTCTTTTTTGTTTGGGGCTGTAACCTTTGTAACTCAGGATGAGAAGCAGTGGCCTAATGCGTTTCCCTTTGCGCAGGGAGAACTCTTTGATACTTTCAAACAAAACAGGACTTACCAGGTGGAGTTTGTAGTCCTCTTTGACCTTTTCCATGAATTGTTCAAGGCTCAACTCAATTTGTCTTCGGATATGATCGACCATAGGGCGGGTATACTAGCATACAGAGAATACGCGTTCAATACATAAATTGAAGTTGAAGTTGTGTACTCCCCCCGTTTCGTCCAATTTTGTTGACCCTTTAGAAAAAATCCAATACAATGCCTTCATGTTTTGTTTTAAGAAAAATAAATCGAGGAGACGTTGATGAGAATGAGATGGGTTTTTCCATGTATTTTGATTTTGTTCTTTGCGCGTGTTAGCGCCGCGGAGACCATTTATTTAAAAGACGGGCGTGTTATCAATGGAAAAATAGAACAAAAAACCGATTATTACGTCATCGTTCTTGAAGGGAATTTCCCGCGGAAATATTATGATGACCAGATTGATCATATTGAAGCGGATCCGGAGGTTATGGCTGTTGAAACCGGCACGGAAGAAGTTGATGTCTATCAATTTGACAACATTTCCACCAAAAAGGCAAAATTGATCCTTTCTCTAATAGAGGCGAACGGGACACGGCGTAGTCTGGAGATAAATATTGACCAGATCGTTGCCAAGACCCCGCTGGAAAGTAAGGCGCAGTTGGAAGAATTATTCAAGGCCAATGAAATCCTGGAAACCCTGATCCCCATTTATGATAAATATTATGATGAAAAAGAATTAGAAGAGTTGATCCGGTTTTATCAGAGTCCGATCGGGCAAAAATTCCTTGAAGTCACTCCCAAAATTGTGGATGAGTCCATGCAAGCGAATATTCAGTATTTTAAGCAACGGATAAATCCATAATTTCTTTTCTAAGAAATCATCATTAAGATCCTAACTATATAGGATTATTATATTTATAATAATAAACATGATAAGAAAATCGCCGTTTTTTTATTATTTTGTTTGACCAAAAAAAAATTCTTTGGTATATTAGGTGCGTTTAACTTCAGTATTTTCACGAGGTAACACGCCTTAAAGTAATATTTGGTTTTGTTAAAAAATAGCGGGTTTATCCCAGTGACTATTCCCTCCATTAATTAGAGAAAAGGAGTTGCCAGTATGATTGAACGTTATACTTTATCCAAAATGGGCAATATCTGGTCAGAAAAGCATAAGATGGAGATCATGCTTAAAATCGAAGTCCTTGCTTGTGAAGCTATGTGCAAACTGGGCTTGATTCCGAAAAAGTCTTTGGAAAAGATTAAAAAGAACGCCAAATTCGATATTGATGAAGTCAAGAAACTGGAAGAAAAGACCAAACATGACATTGTCGCTTTTATTAATAATGTCGGACATTATATCGGCCCGGAAGCCAGATATCTGCACATGGGGCTGACCTCCTCGGACTTGCTGGACACCTCGCTTTCCGTACAGTGCGTGGAGGCCAGTGATATTCTGCTGGGCGACATTATAAAATTTTTAGCGGTTCTTAAATTGAAAGCGAAAAAATATAAGGACACACCCTGCATTGCCCGTACGCACGGTGTTCACGCGGAACCCATGACTTTCGGGCTCAAACTGGCTGTATGGTATGACGAAATGAGACGCAACCTTGAACGCATGGAGCAGGCGCGCGAGATGATGCGTTATGGGAAATTATCAGGCGCTGTCGGTACCTATGCCAATATTGATCCTTCCGTTGAAGAATTTGTGTGCGAGAAACTGGAACTGAAACCTGTGAATATCGCCACCCAAATTATCCAGAGAGACCACCATTGTCAATTCGTCACAACCCTGGCGTTAATCGGTTCCACCCTTAATAAAATAGCCACGGAAATCAGATTATTACAGAAAACTGAAGTCCTGGAAGTGGAAGAGCCTTTCTTTAAAGGACAGATTGGGTCCTCGGCCATGCCGCACAAGCGCAATCCCATTGCCTGTGAGCGCATTTCCGGGTTGTCCCGTATTCTGCGGGCCAACTCCCAGGTGGCTTTTGAAAATATTTGTCTGTGGCATGAGCGGGACATCAGCCATTCGGCCGCTGAACGGATTATTCTGCCGGACAGCACCATCGCGCTTAATTACATGTTTCATAAATTGATCCCCATCATCGACGGGCTGTTGGTTTATCCTAAAAATATGGTAGCCAGCCTGACTAAAACAAAGGGATTGATTTATTCTCAGAGGGTTTTATTAGAGTTGATGAAAAAAGGTCTCGCCCGGGAAGCCGCTTATGAAATCATCCAGCGTTGCGCCATGCAGGTCTGGCAGGAAACATCTAATTTCAAAGATATTCTTTATCGCGATCGGTTGGTGAGGAAATATTTGAAACCTAATGAAATTGATGGTTGCTTTGATATCAAATATTATACACGGCACACGGATCAAATTTTTAAAAGAGTGGGATTAAAATAATGGAAAAAAGAAAACAGATTTACGAAGGCAAAGCCAAGATCATTTTCGAGACGGATCAGCCGGAGTATGTCATCCAGTATTTTAAAGATGACGCCACCGCTTTTAATGCCGCGAAGAAAGGCGTTATCGAGCAAAAAGGGATTATGAATAATAAAATTTCGACAAAGATTTTTGAATTCCTTCAGAGTCAGGGCGTTGAAACGCATTTTGTCAAGCACTTGAGTGACCGGGAAATGCTCATTAAGAAAGTGGAAATTGTTCCCCTGGAGGTGATCATCCGCAATAAAGCGGCGGGTTCTTTGTGCCGGTTATTGGGGCTCCCGGAAGGTCGGGCCTTTGAAACACCTATTTTAGAGTTTTGCTATAAAAATGACGCGTTGAATGATCCTTTGGTCAATGAATATCATATTCGAGCCCTGAATTTCGCGACGGAGAAAGAAATCGCGTTTATAAAAGAAAGCACGTTTAAGATTAATGATTTGATGCGCAATTTTTTTTCCCGATTAAATCTGGAGCTCATCGACTTTAAACTGGAATTCGGAAGATATCAGGGAAAGATCATTCTGGCGGATGAGATTTCTCCGGACACGTGCCGCCTTTGGGAGACGGGGACAGGAAAGAAACTGGATAAGGATCGTTTCCGGCATGATTTGGGAAATATCGAAGAGGCTTATAAAGAGGTTTTGAGCCGCGTCACGAGTTAAAAACTAATAATAAAAGATCATCAAGCAAGTGACGAAGTATTCGTAAGTTCACGAGTTACATGAGCTGCCGTGGGTAGATCATTTTTTATAAATGTACCAACGCGATAACTCGCCGACTCGCGACGACATATCTTTTCATCCTTCCTGCTGACTTCCGCTAATTGTGCGTAGGTCAATAACATGACATAATACGATGTTCTGGCGCATTGAAATAAAATTAAAAGAGAATATTTTTGACGCCCTCGGTGCGGGGATCCATAGATCGGTCCTGGATTTGGGTATTCGGACGATTTCCGGAGTCAAGGTTATTCAGGTGTATACCATTGACGGACGGATCAGTGAAGTACAGGTTCAAACGGCCTGCAGGGAATTGCTGGCGGATCACATCACGCAGGATTATGCCTACGCGGCCTACGACCACGCCGGGGATAAAAAAGAAAGATCTTCTTCCCCCTTTTCAGCGACGGAGAGTGCCTTCAGCATTGAAACCGCGTATAATCCGGGAGTCATGGATCCGGTCGAACGATCGACGATCAAAGGATTAAGAGACCTCGGGATTGAACCGGTCGATGCGGTGCGGACGGCCAAGAAATATGTTCTGCGCGGGACGGCCTCGTCTAAAGAGCTGCATATCATCACGAACAAAGTCCTCTTGAACAAGCTGATTCAGCACGTGGTCCAGGAGCCTTGTCCTCAAAAGACGTTCGCCGCTTCACCGGCGCAGCGATCCTTCAACCTGATTTATGTGGATTTAATCAAAGCCGGTGTCCGGCAATTAAAAAAAATAAGCAAGGACGGACAGCTTTACCTCAATCTTGACGAGATGACGGTGATCCAGAAATATTTTAGAAAGCTTAAACGGAATCCGACCGATTGTGAATTGGAGACCATTGCTCAAACCTGGAGCGAGCATTGTTATCACAAGACGTTCCGCGGTAATATCCGTTATCAATACCAAGAGAACGGTCAAAAGAAAACGAAGGTGATCCGCAATCTGTTGAAATCCACCATCTTCAAGGCCACTCAAGAAATCAATAAGTCCTGGTGTGTTTCTGTTTTCCATGATAACGCGGGCGTCATTAAATTCGATAAAGACAGCCATGTCTGTTTTAAGGTTGAGACGCACAATCATCCTTCGGCCCTCGAGCCTTATGGCGGCGCGAATACAGGGTTGGGCGGTGTGATCCGTGATATCCTGGGGACGGGGCTTGGGGCCAAACCGATTTGCAGTACGGATGTTTTTTGTTTTGCCCCGCCGGATTTGCCTTTTAAGGATTTGCCGGCCGGGACATTGCACCCCAAGAGGATTATGAAAGGGGTCGTCAGCGGCGTGCGGGATTACGGCAATAAAATGGGAATTCCGACGGTCAATGGGGCGATCGTTTTTGATAAGAAATTTGTGGGCAATCCGTTGGTGTATTGCGGGAATGTCGGGCTGATTCCCAAGGACAGAGTCCGAAAGAAGGTGCATCCAGGAGATTTAATCGTTGTTGCCGGAGGAAAAACGGGGCGGGATGGAATTCATGGAGCGACATTTTCTTCCGGAGAATTGACCGAGCAATCGGAGGTGATTTCTTCGGGGGCGGTACAGATAGGCGATCCTATTGAGGAAAAAAAAGTCTTGGATGTCCTCCTGCAGGCGCGGGATTTAAATCTTTATACCGCAATCACGGACTGCGGAGCCGGCGGGCTCTCCAGCGCTGTCGGGGAAATGGCCAAAGAGTTGGGCGCGCGTGTTGACCTTGAGAAGGTGCCTTTGAAGTATGAAGGCTTAAGTTATATGGAAATTTGGATCTCGGAGTCTCAAGAGCGGATGGTGCTGTCGGTCAATCCCAAAAATATTCAGAAGTTTTTGAACGTGTTTGCCTCCGAGAATGTCGAGGCCACCGTTATTGGCGCTTTTACGGGGAGTCAACGCCTCGAACTTTTTTATCAAGGCCGTCAGGTCTGTGATCTGGCCATGGGCTTTTTGCATGACGGGATTCCGAATTTGACCAAGGAGGCCTGTTGGACCCAACCCCGCCAACGCTCCCTCAGGATTCCGGTCACGCGGGATTTGGCAAAGAAATTACGGGAAGTTCTGTCCCATTATAACGTGTGTTCCAAGGAATCCGTGGTACGTCAGTATGACCATGAAGTGCAGGGGGGGAGTGTCATTAAGCCTTTGAGCGGTGTCAACGCCGACGGGCCGTCTGACGCCAGTGTCGTGAGGCCGAGGCTGGATTCCCTCAAGGGGATAGCTGTTTCCAACGGCATTAATCCGCGGTTTGGGATGATCGATCCTTTCTGGATGGCCGCCTCGTGCATTGATGAGGCCGTGAGGCAGATCATTGCCGTCGGTGGAGACATGGAGAAAATTGCCATCCTCGATAATTTCTGCTGGGGGAATCCGGATAAACCGGACCGCCTGGGCAGTCTGGTGCGCGCGGCGCAGGGGTGTTATAAAACCGCGGTCGGTTATCAGGTGCCGTTTATTTCCGGTAAAGACAGTTTGTATAATGAATATACCCAAGGCAAGAAATCCATCGCCATTCCCGGGACGTTGCTCATTTCCGCGATCGGCATTATCGAGGATGTGACCCAATGCGTGACCATGGATTTTAAAAAAGCCGGAAATGTCATTTATGTCGTCGGTGAGACAAAGGATGAATTGGGCGGATCGATTTTTCTGGCGACATTGGATTTGATCGGATCAACGGTTCCCCGGGTGGATACGGAAAAGGGAACACGGATATTCAAGGCCTTATCCCGCGCTGCGCGCAAAGGGTTTGTCCGTTCCATCCACGACTGTTCCGAAGGAGGAATAGCGGTGGCCCTGGCGGAAATGGCTTTTAGCGGCGGCTTGGGCGTGCGTGCGCGGTTGGACCGGCTTCCTTTTTACAGCGAGGAAAAGAGAGACGACAAACTGCTCTTTTCAGAATCCAATTCCCGTTTTATTGTTGAAGTGGACCCGGATCACCAGAAGAGCTTTGAACGGATTCTCAAAGATGTTCCTTTTGGAATGATGGGGCATGTCGAGGCGACCGAGGAATTTGTTGTTTATGGTTTAAACGGCGAGATTTGTATGAAAAGTTCCCTGAGGGATCTCAAGGAATCCTGGCAGAGTCCGCTGCGAGGGTAACTTTTCCGCGCCACAATATTTTTTTACTTTTATGAAAGTCAGTCTGATTTAAGAAATACGGACTTTCGCGAATGGGAGAAAGAATGAAACCAAATCAAAAAGGGAAATTGATGGAGGACTTGAAAATGGAAGACCCATGGCGGGTATTTCGGATTATGGGCGAATTTGTCGAGGGATTTCATGAACTCGCGGAGATCGGGCCGGCGGTCAGCATCTTTGGATCGGCCAGGACCAAACGAACGAACGGTTTGCATGCGCAAGCGGTGAAGACCGCGCAGCTTTTAGCCAAAGAAGGCTACGCGATCATTACGGGCGGCGGTCCTGGGATTATGGAGGCCGGCAATAAAGGCGCGCTTAATGCCAAAGGACGCTCTATTGGTTTAAACATCGAACTGCCGTTTGAACAAAAACCCAACCGCTATATCAATAAACTCATTAATTTCCACTACTTCTTCTGCAGGAAAGTGATGTTTGTTAAATATGCCAAGGCCTTTGTGATTTTTCCCGGCGGTTTTGGGACCCTCGATGAACTCTTCGAGAGTCTGACCCTGATCCAGACAGGGCGGATGGGAAAATTCCCCGTCGTCTTGTTTGGTTCGCAATATTGGAGCGGCTTGGTGGACTGGCTCAAGAATACCGTGGTCAAAGAAAAGAATATCGATCCTCAAGATGTTGAGATTTTTCAGATTGTCGATACTCCGGAGGATGTTCTTAAAGCGATTCACAATTTCTACAACAATAAAAAGAAATGAAGCTTTCGACGAGGAGGGTGCCCCCACCGCAAGAGGCGGGGTATCCTAAGAGCCATGAATGAGCAAGTCAAAGTCATTATTTTACGAACAGCCGGCACGAATTGTAACGAAGAAACGGCCTTCGCGTTTAGAAGTTGCGGGGCATGGGTGGATCAGGTCCACATTCATAAACTTTTTAACAGCTCCGTTCATTTAAAGGAGTATCACATCCTGGCCATTCCCGGCGGGTTTACGTATGGAGATGACATTGAGTCCGGCCGTATTTTGGCCAATGAATTGCGCCTGCGTCTGGGCGGGGACATCCGTCAATTTATTGAAGACGGGAAACTTATGATCGGTATCTGCAACGGGTTTCAGGTATTGGTGAAAGCGGGACTTCTTCCGGGGCCTTTCAGTGAAGAAGAAAGACATCCCTCCACGTTTTCCCAACGCGCGACTTTGGTGAATAATGATTCGGGCCATTATGAAGACCGGTGGGTCTATTTGAAGGTCGACGGAAAGAGTGTCTGGACCCGAGGCATAGAGCGGATGATCTACATCCCCGTCGCGCATGGGGAAGGAAAGTTTGTCCCTCGGGATCAAGACGTCCTTGCCCAGTTGCAAGGGAACGGTCAGGTCGCCTTTCGTTACTGCGGGCCAAACGGAGAAAAGCCGGAGTTTCCTCAAAATCCTAACGGATCCGTGGATGACATCGCCGGCATCACGGATAAGACGGGCCGTATTTTGGGGCTGATGCCTCACCCTGAACGTCATTTTGTTTTTACCCAGCATCCCAGTTGGACACGGTTAGATAAAAAACAGCACTTGGGAGACGGGGCCAAGATTTTTGAAAATGGGGTGCAGTACGTGCGCAAGAACATTTTGAAAACGGCGCTAATCCCCCGTCTCCTCGCGGCGGGAACCGGCAAGGGGCAATAAGAATAGGGAAGAGACATATGTTGAAACTCAAGAATATCCCGAGACGAGCGGAGGCACTCTCCTATAAATCCAGCGGGGTGGATATCGCTAAGGCGAATGCCTTTGTCAAGGCAATTGGCCCGGACATCGCCGGCACTTTAAACCCGTCGGTCATCCAGAGCAAGGGCGCTTTTGCCGGTTTGTTTTCCCTGGACCGGAAAAAATACAAGAATCCCGTGCTGGTGTCCTCGACCGATGGGGTGGGGACGAAGCTGCTGGTCGCCAAGTCCATCGGGAAACATGACACGGTTGGGATAGATTTGGTGGCGATGAATGTCAATGACATCCTGTGCGTCGGCGCTCAACCTTTATTTTTTCTGGATTATATCGCGTGCGGAAAAGTGGATGTAAAGATTTTAAAGGCCGTGATCAAAGGGATTGCCGCCGGATGCCGTCAGGCCGGGTGCAGCCTGATCGGGGGAGAAACGGCTGAAATGCCCGGGCTGTACGCGCCCGATGAGTATGATCTGGCCGGTTTCGCGGTGGGTGTTGTGGAGAGAAACCGGATCATCGACGGCGCGGAGATCAAGGCCGGGGACAGGCTGATCGGCCTTCCATCGAGCGGTCTGCATTCAAACGGGTTTTCTCTCGTCAGAAAGGTTTTTTCTTTAATCGAACAAAAGAAATTGGCTAAAGAGCTTTTGAAGCCGACAAGGATTTATGCTAAAGAAGTGACGGCGGTTGTCGATCAATTCCCTCCTCAAGGGAAGTCCTCCGCTGCGGGGGTCAAAGGGATTGCCCATATTACCGGCGGGGCGTTTTATGAAAAATTGACGAAAATTCTTCCGGACGGAAAATGCTTTATTGTGGATAAAAAAAGCTGGCCGGTTCCGGAGATTTTTCAGAGGATTCAAGAAAAGGGGAATGTCCGTGATGAGGAAATGTACCGGACGTTTAATATGGGAATTGGTTTGGCCTTTGTGTTTAATCAGGAAATCATTCCTTCGGTCAAGGCCTTCCTCGCTGGACAAAAAATTAAGCATTATGAAATCGGCGAAGTGGGTGAGGACGTCAAGAGAAAAATTATTTTTTCTTCATAAGCGGCATGAAGGTGAACAGGAGAGAGGGATATGAAGGTTCTTATTGTGGGTTCAGGCGGACGGGAGCATGCCCTGGCGTGGAAGATTAAGCAAAGTCCCATGGTCAAAGAGCTTTACTGCGCTCCCGGTAATGGGGGGATCGCCCAGATTTCCGAGTGCGTGGACATCCCGGCAGAGGATATCCAGAGGCTTGTTCAATTCGCCAAGAAGAAAGCCATTGATTTAACCGTCGTCGGTCCTGAGGCCCCTTTGGTGGCCGGAATCGTGGATGTCTTTAAGAAAGAGGGATTAGCTATATTCGGGCCCAGTCAGCTCGCGGCCCAACTGGAAGGGAGCAAGGTTTTTGCCAAAGAATTCATGCAGAAATATGACATCCCGACCGCCGCCTTTGAGTCCTTTGATGATATTCGGGAGGCGAGGGCGTTTTTGGCTAAAGCGGAATTTCCTTTGGTTATCAAGGCCGACGGTCTGGCCGCGGGAAAAGGGGTGATGATCTGTCAGAACATGGAAGAAGGCGAGGAAAGCCTGGTTCAGATGATGGAGGACAAGATTTTTCAGGAAGCCGGCCGCCGTGTGATCATCGAGGAATGTTTGAAAGGGGAGGAAGTTTCTATTTTGGCGATTAGCGACGGAAAGAATTATGTGCTCTTGGATTCTTCCCAGGATCACAAGAGAATTTTTGACGATGATTTGGGGCCGAATACCGGAGGGATGGGGGCTTATTCGCCGGCGCCTATTGTGGATGCCGAACTGTTGAGAAGGATTGATGAAAGCATTATTGGACCGGTAATCCGCGGGATGAAAAAAGAAGGCGCACCTTTTGAGGGTATTTTGTACGCGGGGCTCATGATCACCATTGAAGGCCCCAAGGTCCTGGAATTTAATGTGCGGTTTGGCGATCCTGAAACGCAGGTCATTTTACCGAGATGGAAGAATGATCTTCTGGAGATCATGCTGGCGTGCGGCGAGGGACGGCTGAATAAAGTCCAGTTGCAATGGGACCCGCGCCCGTGCGTGTGTGTGGTGATGAGTTCCGGCGGATATCCGTCCAAGTATGAAACCGGGAAAGAAATTCTTGGTTTAGAAAAAGTGCAGGGCAAGTTAGACACCATGATCTTTCACGCGGGAACCAAAAAAGAAGGGAAGAAAATCCTGACGGCCGGCGGCAGAGTCCTGGGGGTGACGGCGTTGGGACGCGATATCCTGGAGGCCATTGAGAGGGCTTATGAAGTGGTGGAACAAATCCAATTCGATCGTTGTTTTTTCAGACGGGATATCGGTTCCAAGGCGATGAAACATAAAGGGGTCAGGGCTCCGGCGGGACGGCAAAACTAATGTAGGGAGAGGTCAGCGTATGAATAATATCCAAATTGCTCTTATGATGGGAAGCCAGTCGGATCTGCCCGTGATGAAAGAGGCGGCCAAAATTCTGGAAGAATTTGATGTGTCGTATGAAATAAGGGTTCTTTCCGCGCACCGGACTCCAAAGGAGACGGCGGAGTATGCCGAACAGTTAAGGCTCCGGGGCGTGAAGGTGGTGATTTGCGGGGCCGGGGCTTCAGCCGCTTTGGCAGGGGTGGTGGCGGCGCATACGAGTTTGCCTGTGATTGGCGTGCCGATTGTCGCGACCCCTTTAAACGGAATGGACGCCTTGCTCTCGACTGTGCAAATGCCGCCGGGAGTTCCCGTGGGGGCGATGGCCATTGGGCCATCGGGGGCAAAAAACGCGGCGCTCCTGGCTTTGCGGATTATCAGTCTTCAGGATAAGGACGTGGAGCGAAAATTGGCGGAATTTAAAGAAGAGCAAAGAAGAAAAATTCTTGATACGGATCTGAATTGAAAACAGAAATCGTTGAAGTCCATCCAGATTTTCCTGATTTAAAGAAAATAATTTATTGCGCCAAGATTATTCGTCAGGGCGGATTGGTTATTTTCCCAACGGAAACTGTTTACGGAATTGCGGCGGATTTCTCGAATCCGCGGGCCATCCAAAGACTGCGGGAGGTCAAGGGCCGCTCCGAGGACAAACCATTTTCTGTCTTGATTTCCCAGCGGGCGTTGATATCGAATTATACGACCAGTACGGATCCGGCCCTGTACAAATTAATTAACGCGTTTTGGCCTGGGCCATTGACCGTGGTGGTTCCGTCTAAAGAAGAGGGAAAGACGATCGGGATCCGCATGCCGGATCATAAAATCGCCTTAAGGTTAGTGCAGGAATCCCAATGCACCATTGCGGCGCCTTCGGCCAACCGGACGGGCGAAGAATCTCCGACGACATGCCAAGAGGCTTTAAAAAATTTGGACGGGTTGGTGGAAGTGGCGATTGACGGGGGCATCGCGAGAATCGGCAAAGGATCCTCGGTGGTTGACCTTGTTCAGGAAAAACCGACGGTTCTGAGGGAGGGCACGATCACGCAGGCGGACGTGGATCGTGTCACGCAAAAAAAAGGCGTTCTCTTTATCTGTACCGGCAATAGCTGCCGGTCGGTAATGGCGGAATATTTCTTGAAGAATTTGTTGAAGGATCGTGATGATGTGGAGGTGTTGTCGGCCGGCACAGGCGTTTTTTTGCGTTCAACAGCCAGCGCCGAGACGGTTGCGGTCTTAAAAGCGGAGGGGATTGACGCCTCGCAGCATTTGTCCCAGCCGATCAGCACCGTCTTATTGAAGCAGGCGGATCTGATATTTGTGATGACCCGGGGCCATCGTCAGCAGGTTTTGGAACGTATCCCTGAAGTCGAGAAGCGGGTGTATCTCTTAAAGGAGTTTATTAAAACAGCGGGAGGGTATTCCTTTGACCTGGACATCCCTGACCCGATAGGCCGCCCCCGTGAGGCTTATGAGGAATGCCTGGCGATGATCAAAGAGGCGGTGCAGAGGATCGCGCAGCTTGTTTAGTGGCCGCGTTACGGATGACCGTGGACAAATGCCTTAACGCGGGACTCGCCGACACGTTAACTTTTAAGGAGCTTTCATGAAAATTTACATCGGAGCCGATCATCGCGGATATGATTATAAAGAGAAAATTATTAAAATACTCCAAGACCTGAAGTATAAAGTCACGGATTTCGGCGTTTATCATAAAGAAAAAGACTGCGATTATCCTGAAATCGCTTATCAAGTCGCGACCCACGTCGCTTCTACGAAAAATAGCCGGGGCATCCTCATTTGTATGTCGGGAATAGGCCAGGCCATGGCGGCCAACAAGGTGCGGGGGGCGTATGCCGCCCTGTGTCATGACGCAGAGTCGGCTCTCTTGTCCCGTCAGCATAATAATGCCAATGTCCTTGTCCTGGGCGCGAAATTTGTCAAAGAAAAGGACCTCAAAGACATTGTCCAGATATGGCTCACGACGGCGTTTGAAGGAGGAAGGCACCGTCGGAGGGTGAATAAGATTAAGAAAATCGAGAAAGGGATGGATATCCAATTCTGCCGATGAAGACTATGGAACTGAACAAAGGAAAAACCATGAAACATCTATCCGTGACCGATCCCGAGGTTTATCAGGCGATCGTTGAGGAAATAAAACGGCAACAGAATAATCTTGAATTAATCGCCTCAGAAAATATCGTCTCACAGGCCGTCCTCGAGGCCCAGGGGTGCGTGATGACCAATAAATATGCCGAAGGCTACCCCGCGGCGCGCTGGTACGGGGGGTGTGAATACGCGGACGTCGTGGAGACCCTGGCGATTGAACGCGCCAAGAAGCTCTTCGGCGCACAACATGTCAATGTTCAACCGCATTCCGGTTCGCAGGCGAATATGGCTGTTTATCTGGCGGCGCTCGAATACGGGGATACGGTGCTGGCCATGGATCTGGCCTGCGGCGGGCATTTAACACACGGATTTAAAATCAATTTCTCCGGTCGTTCCTACAATTTCGTCTCTTACAAGGTCGATCCAAAAACGGAGATGATTGATTATGAGGAGGTTGAGGCCTTGGCCAAAGAGCATAAACCCAAAATGATTTTAGCCGGCGCTTCGGCGTATTCGAGGACGCTGGATTTTAAAAGATTCCGCGAAATTTGCGACAAGGTCGGCGCGGTTCTCTTTGTGGACATGGCGCACATCGCCGGACTGGTGGCGGCGGGCCTTCATCCTAACCCCGTGCCTTACGCGGAATTTGTGACGACGACTACGCATAAAACACTCAGAGGCCCCCGGTCAGGCATGATCCTCTGCCAGGAGCGGTTCGCGAAGAAGATCGATTCCGCCATTTTTCCCGGCATCCAGGGCGGCCCGTTGATGCATGTCATCGCGGCCAAGGCCGTGGCGCTGAAAGAGGCCCTCAGTGAGGAGTTTAAACAGTATCAGCAGCAGGTCGTGAAAAACGCCAAGACCTTTGCTCAGGGGATGGCGGAGGCGGGGTACAGGATTGTCGCGGGCGGAACGGATAATCATCTTTTTATGGTGGATCTGCGTGGTAAAAATATCACGGGCAAAGAGGCGACGGAGGTGCTCGACAAAGTGCGCATCACGGTCAATAAGAATCTCATTCCGTTTGATCCGCAAAATTCGCGGGTGACCAGCGGTATCCGCGTCGGAACTCCGGCGGTCACCAGCCGCGGCATGAAAGAGCCGCAGATGAAAATAATCGCCGGATTGTGCGACCAGGCTATGACGCATAAGGAAGATCCCGCTCTCCTGGCTAGGGTCAGAGCGGACGTTGAACAATTGACCAAGGCGTTTCCCATTTATCAGGAATTAGCGATGTAAGACCATGAAGTGTCCCGCGTGCCATTACAATGAAACAAAGGTGATTGATTCCCGCCTCAATAGTGATGGAAGTTCCGTCCGCAGGCGCCGGGAGTGTCTGAAATGCGAGAAACGGTTTACGACGTACGAATATGTCGAGCAGGTGCCTTTGATGGTGGTTAAACGTGACGGTCGTCGCCAGCCGTTTGACCGCAAAAAAATCATTGCCGGCCTTGTGAAGGCTTGCGAAAAGCGGCCTGTCAGTATTGATAAAATGGAAGAGGTCACCAGTGAGATTGAGCGCGTCATTCAAAAGAAGTTTGACCGCGAGGTGCAGTCTAAAGATATCGGCGAGTTGATTATGGAGAAGCTCGCGGCCTTGGATGAGGTCGCGTATGTGCGCTTCGCCTCTGTGTACCGCCAATTTCGCGATGTCAATCAATTCATGAGCGAGTTGACTCTCATGCTCGATAAGGAAAAGGGTAAAAAAACAGATCATTAACAACAACGGCAGGATTTATCCGGGAAAACTATGATTCAGGTAGAATTGAGTAAAATTATTATTGATGAAAAAAGACAAGATCAGCAGATCATTGTCCTAAAAGAAAAAAATGGCACCCGCCAGTTCCCTATCGTGATCGGCATCTGGGAGGCGTCCAGTATTAAAATGAAAATCGCGGATATTGTCCCTCCACGTCCCATGACGCACGATCTTTTGGCTGCCACTATCAGCGGACTCCATGCCAAACTGGAACGGATGAGCATTGATAAAATGGTGAACAATACCTTTTACGCCAAATTGGAGCTTAAGACAAAAGACGGCGAAACGTGTCTTATCGACGCCAGGCCATCAGATGCCATTGCCGTCGCTGTCCGGCTGGACGCGGATATTTTTGTTGCCGAAGATATCCTTAATAAGGTCGCTATCTTTAAAAGCGAATAATTTTATAATTCGAGGCCAATTGTAAAAGACCCGCGACAACCCGGGCAGAACGTCTTTTATCGTTGGTCTTTTGTATTTTCCCATTCAATAGATTTATTGTCACGACAATGCTTATGCCGCTTCTGACAGAGTATCCTCAACTGAAAACGATCCGAGAGATGGCCCGTAAAAAAGGGGTGGCTATTTATATCGTCGGCGGATTCTTGCGCGATTACCTCTTGGGTCAGTGCAAGACGGATTTTGATTTCGCCGTTGAACGAGACGCCCTGGGCTTGGCCCGAGTGTTTGCCAGAAAAATTAAAGGGGCGTTTGTCCTTCTGGATGAAGAGCGCGGTTGCGCCCGCGTCGCGAGGAAAGAAGGAGGGCAGATATACACCTTTGATTTCGCCGACTTCCGGGCCAAGACGTTTAAAGGGGATTTGTCTCATCGCGATTTTACGATTAATACCTTGTTTGTTGATCTGGTTTCTTTGACAGGGACTGAGGAGGTGGGGGATGTCCTGCGGGACCCCGGGAATGGTTTGGCGGATTTGAAAAATCAGAAAATCCGAATGACATTTGCCAAGACGTTCGAGGAAGATCCTTTGCGGATGATGCGGGCCTTCAGCCTCAGGGCGAACCTGGGATTCCAAATAGAGGCCCGGACCCTAACGCGCATAAAAAAGGATAAGGAACGTATACGGGATGTTTCCTATGAAAGGATTCGCGATGAATTATTCAAGATCCTGGAGTCCAGCCGGACCGGCGATGTTTTGAAAGAAATGGACCGGGCGGGATTATTAGAGAAGATTATGCCGCAGGTGAAGGTGATGTTTCATTGCAAACAGGGGGGGTATCATCATTTGGATGTCTGGCCGCATTCGCTGGAGACCGTTGTTCAGGTTGACCGGATGTTGAAACAACCCAGCCTGCTTGAGGAAAAATTAAGTCATTCGGATGTCGGCCAGGATTTGCATAAGTACCTGGCAGATCCTCTCGGCGGTAATCGCAGCCGCAAGGCCCTCATCAAACTGGCCGCCCTTGTGCATGATATCGGAAAACCCGATACCCGTAAGAAAGAAAAAGAAAGGGTTTCTTTTCACGGTCATGAACGGGTGGGGCGGGATATTGTCCGGTGCATTGCCAAACTGCTGAAACTTTCAACGCAAGAACGCCACGCTTTGGAGGACATGGTTCTCTGGCATCTTCGGCCGGGGTATTTGTCGGATTTTCAACAACCTTCCCAGCGGGCGGTCTATCGTTATTTCCGCGACGCCAAAGAGGAGGCGGCGGGAATTCTTTTATTGTCCCTGGCGGATCAGCAGGCCACGCGCGGGCCGTTGACGAGTGAAGACGATCAGCGGCAACATGAAAAAATTTGTTTGCAATTAATGCAACAATTCTTTATCAAGAGAAGAGAGAAACCTTTTCAACGTATCATCAGCGGCGATGATTTGATCAAGACTTTGAAATTAAAACCGTCTCCGCTGTTCGGAAAGATATTAGGTGAAGTCGAGGAGAAACAGACATTGGGAGAAATCAAGACAAAACGGGAAGCGCTGGCGCTGGCGAAGAAGATGGCGCAGCCGACGCGTTAAAGGGTAATGAAAATCATAAATTTAGAATTAAGAATTATTAAAGGCGACATGACGGAGCTGGAGGTCGACGCCATTGTCAATCCATCGAATCGGGAATTGAAAATGGATGCGGGGCTGGCGGGATGGATCAAACAGAAGGCCGGCGCGGCTGTGGAGGATGAGGCGAAAAAGAAAGGCCCGCTTGAACCGGGTAGCGTTATTTGGACCGGGGCGGGGCGGCTCAAGTCAAAATATATCATTCATGCCGTGACGGTGGGTGGAGATGGAAGGGCGGATGAGATGACTATCCGCCGGGCGTGTGCCGGGGCGTTTGGGTGCGCCGGTGAATTAAATGTAAAATCCGTGGCCTTGCCGGCGTTGGGCTGCGGCGCGGGCGGTTTTCCGGTGGTGGGATCCGCGAAGATCATGGCCCAGGAGACGCTTAAGTTCGCGCGGTTCGGCAACAGCACCGTACGGGAAGTGGTCTATTGTCTTAAGGACGATGAGACGTATCAGACATTTGAAAAACAAATTTACGGTTATATCAATCATGTCCAGAATGATTTGGGTCTTGGCCCGTATGTGACTGTGGATATTATTATTGAATGGAACGAAGGGATCGTTCTGATTGAACGGTCGAATCCTCCCTTTGGACTGGCTTTACCCGGCGGGTTCCTGGATTATGGGGAGAGCCTGGAGCAGGGGGCTATCCGTGAGGCCAAGGAAGAGACGAATATGGATCTCCTGGATTTGTGTCAGTTTCACACCTACTCGAGTCCTGACCGGGATCCGCGTTTTCAAACAGTTTCCACGGTCTTTGTGGCGAAGGGGCGCGGGACCCCGCGATTCGGCGACGACGCGAAGGGATTGCGGGTTGTGGCGGTTGAAGATCTTTTGAAACTGGACTATGCCTTTGACCACAAACAGGTGATTCAGGATTATCTGGCCTTGGTCAAGCGATTTTGAATTTCGTCAGCTCCGACGGAATCGGGAATGCCGAATTCAAGGGGAAACGATGAAGAGAGGGAGGAGAAAGATGTTTTACGCGCGATGGATTGGTGCCATGGTTTATCTGCTTGCTGTCGTTGGATGGGGAGTTCATTTTTCCGCAAGAACGGTCTTGGCCGAGGAAACAACAGAGATTTCATGCCCTGAAGGCGGCCTCTCCGGCGGGTGCCCTGGGACATGCGCGGAAGGTCAGCGCTGCCTGAATGCTCCTGGGCCGTGCCATAGGTGCATGGATGTCAAGCGCGTGGAGATCACGTGGATCATTATTATTATTGAAACGCCCTTGGGCCGTGTTGTGTTGGACAACCCCGATACTCGTCAGAATGGCGCGGGTGATTTTGAACCGGTGTCCTTGATGGTCCTGGCAAATGCCGATGGGAGTGTGGGGGATCTTGGAAAATCCAAGGCGCGTTTAGAATCGATCGCCGACAGTTTTAAGGCCGGTCTTTTATCCCAAGGGACGTCGAAGGAAATTGCCGTCAAAATAAAAGAAGGTCTCGACAAGACCGATCGTCCTTACAGCATTGGGTGTTTTGACGCGTTTGATCAGGCGGATGCTTTGAAACTGCCTCCGGCGGGAAGCGCGGACGAGGCGGCCGGGGCCTTCGGGTCAGACGTGGAGAAGGATGTTATCCATAACGGCCCGGTCCTGGCCTGCGGTAGGCAAGACGGCGTCAATGCCCTGGCCATTTTTGATGCCGGCGGGTCCCTGGTCCAGACCATCACCAAGGAACTATTACTTCAGAACCCCGACGTAATAGAGGAGTCCCTCGCCCAGGCGGAACAGCGGAGTCGGAAATATTTTAGTCCTGAAGTTCAACAGGGCATAACGCCGGCAATTCAGCCGCATCCCATTGTGAGCCTCCCCGCAGACGCTCAGGTTGAGGTGAATGATCCTCTGTATCATTACGTAAAGCCGAAAAAGAAAAAACTCCTGGGGATTTTAGGAAGCAGCACCAAGGCGCAGATCACCATCGGCAGCAGTTTAAGAATGGGCGGGGGTGTGCTGGGGGGAGTTTCAACGGAAACGGATAGAAGCCAGGGACCGGATATCAAAGATCAATGGGGGATAAAGAGGGTCGGTTTCTCACCTCCTTCGGATCCGTCCTCCGCGTGGAACGTCATGGGGGTTCCAGAGAAAAATGTGGTGGTGGCGGTCATTGATTCAGGATTTGATTTCGCGCATCCTGACGCTCCAGCGTTCTCGTGGACGAATGCAAAAGAAGTGCCGGATAACGGTATCGACGATGATGCCAACGGGTATGTGGATGACGTAAGGGGATGGAATTTTGTTGACGAAAATAACGACCTAAAAGATTTAAAAGGACACGGGACTTTTGTCGCCGGCATCCTGGCGGCCAGGACCAATAACGGGCTGGGGATCGCCGGGATTAATCCGGGGGCGGTGATCCTGCCGTTGAAGGTGACGGATCCCCAAGGACGGGCCAACAGTTTGAATATCGCCAGGGCGATCCATTACGCCGTCGATCAAGGAGCCCGGGTGATCAATATCAGTCTGGGGGGCCGCGGCTTCTCCAGGTTAGAACAGCATGCCGTCAATTACGCGTTCGCGCACGGCGTTTGTGTGGTTGTGGCCAGCGGCAATACCGGAGATTATCTGGGCGATGTGGGGCCGGCATCAGCCCGCCGGGTGTTGACTGTCGGGGCGATCAATTATGACGGACAGCGTAGTACCGTCTCGAGCTGGGGACCGAACAATGGTTTGTTGGCACCGGGAGAATTGATCGCGTCGCTTCAGTCCGGCGATGCCCCGATGGAGGGGAAGATTTATCTTGATGACAAAAAGTATCATCTTCAGTCAGGGACGTCATTTTCCACGCCGATGGTGGCCGGTACCGCGTCTCTTCTTTTGGCGAAGAATCCGCAATGGACAGCCAGTCAGATAGAGGATATTTTGATGGGCACGGCCACGGATATGGATCAGGAAAATTGGGATGATAAAACAGGCGCCGGTCTTTTAAATGCCTCTAAGGCCCTGAGGGCTGCCGAGAGCGGATATTTAACGCTGAAGCTGACAGAGATGCGTATCAATAAAGACAAGAAAAAGAAACTTGCATCGGTCGATGTTTATGGCACGGTACGCGGCGACGTTGATTATTTCACCCTGGGTGTCGGAAAAGGCGCCAGGGCCAGGAAATTCAAGACCGTGGCCGGTCCATTTAAGACGCAGGCGGATCATAACTGGATAGCCCGTATCAATGAAAAGGAACTCAAAGGCAGCAACACATGGATCATTCAACTGAACGCGTTAGACAGAAGCGGTCAATCCAAGACCGCTGAATCCGTCTTGTTGTTGAAATGAAGTTTTCTATATACCCGCGGTGAGAAATGGAGCAGGCGCCCGGGAAAGGAGAATGGAGAGAAAAAATGGATATTCGAACAAAATCAGTGCATACAGGGGTCTACAAAGATAATAGTTACAATTCCGTGACAACCCCCATCTATCCGACATCCACGTTTTACTTTGACGCCCTGGGAAAGAACAAGGGGTATGATTACACGAGAAGCGGGAATCCGACGCGCACGGCCTTGGAGGAAAATATCGCCTCTCTGGAAGGAGGGATAGGCTGTTCCGTGACAGCCACGGGCATGGCCGCTGTGACGGCGATCCTGTTTCTGTTAAAGCCCGGCGATCATGTCGTGACCGGCGATGATATTTACGGCGGAACGTACCGGTTATTTGATCAGGTCTTTACAAAGATGGGGGTCTCGTTTTCTTTTGTGTGTATGCGCAATTTGGCGGAAGTGAAAAAGGCCATTCGCCCGGAAACCAAGTTGATGTGGATCGAAACCCCGTCGAATCCTTTGCTCAATATTGTGGATTTAGGGGCGGTGATCAAAGTCGCGAAGGAGAAGGGTATAGTCACGGTGGTGGATAACACTTTTATGTCGCCGTATTTTCAACGGCCTTTTGAATTCGGGGCCGATATGGTCATGCACTCCACGACGAAATATATCAACGGTCACAGCGATGTGGTCGGGGGAGCCATTATCTATAATGGCAAAGAAATCGAAGAGAGGATGCGGTTTTTTATCAACGCGCTGGGAGTCGCGGAATCTCCTTTCGATGCCTGGCTTGTCCTGCGGGGGGTGAAGACCCTGGCCCAGCGGATGGAGGCCCATCAGGCCAACGCGCTGGCGATCGCCCGCTATCTGGAACAACACAAATATATTAAAAGGGTTTATTATCCCGGCCTCACGAGTCATCCCCAGCGCCGGCTCGTGAAAAAACAGATGAAGGGATGCGGCGGCATGCTTTCCTTTGAACTGAACACGGCTAAAGTCCCGCTTAATCAATTCTTGGGTAAGTTAAAATATTTTTCATTGGCGGAATCTCTGGGGGGAGTCGAGTCCCTCATTGAACATCCCTGGTCGATGAGTCACGCCTCCATGGGCAAGGGGGCTTTGCAGGCTTCGGGTATTACGGAAGAAACGATCCGCGTCTCGGCAGGGATTGAGCACGTGCGGGATCTCATCGCTGATTTGGATCATGCCTTGAAGGGAAAGGCGTAACGGCCGTTTTTTCCTTGCCGAGATCACCTGTAAATAATTTAGGTAACGCAGGCGCAACCAAGCTTATCGACCGGACGCGAAAATCCTGAAATAAAATCATGTCTTAATCCGATCCCATGAATCCATCGCCCTCGTATCTTTCCGAACCGGATGTCCAACTGATGCTGGAATTTCAGGCGGGGCGTAAAGACTCTTTTGAAACTCTGCTGCGAAAGTATTATCCCCGTTTGTTAAATTTTATTTATCGTTTTGTCGGGAACCGCGAGGCGGCCGAAGATCTCACGCAGGAGGTCTTTATCAAGGTGTACCAGGGCGCGTCTGGGTATCAGCCGCACGCTCAATTTAAAACCTGGCTTTACACCATTGCCCGGAACATAAGTCTGAATGCGTTGAGGAAGAACAAAAACTCAGGTTTTTCCCTGGATGAGGACATTGATTGTGAAGGGGATTCTCTTAAGCGGCAACTGCCGGATACGCGAAATTTGAATCCGAAAGAAGAGTTGGTTCAAAAGGAAACCGCCCGGGTGGTTCAGGAAGCCATCCAGGCCTTACCGGAAAATCAGCGCTTGGCGGTTATCCTGCGCCGGTATGAAGAGTTTTCCTACGAAGAGATCGCGAAAACCATGAATGTGTCGGTGGAGGCCGTTAAGTCCATTTTAAACAGGGCCAAAGAGAATTTGAAAAAAAGTTTGGCAGGGTATTGTTCTCATGGTTACTGACTTGTGCCTCTGAAGGATAAGATTTTATTGGTTGGGCGTAGGGCAATAAATTTAATTGAGCAAGAGTATCAAAACTTTTCGGTCGGGTGTGTGTTTAAAGAAATAGGAGGAAATGGCATGGAATGCCGGGAGATCAAAGATTTTATTTTGATGTTGATTGAAGGGGAACCGCAGGATCCGCGGCTTAACGAGGTTAAGGCGCATCTGGAGGTTTGCCCGTCCTGCCGGAAAGAGGCCGAAGCCCTTCAAAAGACCTGGCTCTTGCTCGGTGAATGGAAAGACATCGCTCCTTCTTCGGGTTACGTTTCTGAATTTTGGACAAAAATAGCGCAAAAAAAACCATGGCCTGAAAGGATCGCGGAGGGTCTTAAAAAGACGCTGATCCAGAAACGCCCCGCGCCTGTTTTCATAGGCGCCGGGATTTTGATGATCGTCATCTCTCTTTTTGCTCTCCGGAACTACTTTCAAGGACAGGAAGCCGAGCAGATGGTGGCTGCTCTTAATGAAGAGGAGATGGAGGTGTTCGAAAACATGGACATTGCGGAAAATTATGAGTTGATTGAAAACATGGATTTACTGATGGAGTTGGAAATAATAGAAAACTTAGAGGCGTTACAAACATGAAATTGAAGAAAAGATTTAACCTGAATTGCGGAGTTGTCATCGTCAGTCTCTGCCTGGGAGGCGTGGCAGGGAGCGGCGTTGTGTATGCCAGTAACGATCTGCCGGGACAAGGACAACCCGCGGGAGAATCTAAACAAGAGATAAATGATTCGATACGTGATAACGAAAGGCGGCCGAGGGAATTTCGGAAGAAATGGCGGCAGATGACGCCGGAACAACAGGAACGCTGGAGACAACGGTTAAGACAATGGAAAAACCTGGATCCGCAAAAAAAAGCTGCCGTCAAAAGAAAATTATGGCAGTATCAACGACTCTCACCGCAGGAACGGTCAAGGATTAGAGATAATTGGTTGAAATACAAAAATCTCAACGAGGATCAGCGCCGTGCTTTGAAAGACAAATTCGGGCGATGGCAGAAACTGGATGAAAAGCAGAGACATTATTTGAAAGAAAAATTTAACCACCTGAGGTCTCTGCCCTCGGAGCGCCGCCGCAATGTTTTGCGCAATATGGACAAATGGAAGGGCCTGACCGATGGGGAACGGCGGTTTTTAAAAGAAAAATATCGACAGTTTCAAGACGTGTCTCCTGAACAAAGAAAAGGGCTTTTTGAGAGAAATCAGTCCCGGCAAAATCTTTCACCGGCAAGGAAGGAATATCTGCGTCAAAGAATGAAGAGAGGGAGAGGGGAAGGATGGGGAAATCCGTAGGCGGGGAGGCGAGGATTCGCCAGATGTTATTTGTCGATCGCAAGACAGGGAATGATGGCCGCATTCAAATAGGTAGAAATAGTAAAATATTTTTGTTAATATATCCGCGCTTGAAATTCTTGACGCAATAGGGGGAAGGGTGAAGGTAGGGTGAAAATCAGTTTTACAAAAAAAATCCATTGGACGGGGCTCCTCCTGGTTGTTTTGGGTTTGTGCGGTTTTTCCGACGTCACATTAACCGACATTGAAACCGCCGTTATCCGACAGGATTACCGGGAGGGCAGACGATTATCTGAAGAATTGCTGTCGCGCCAGCCGGATAAGCCAACCGCTTTGGCGGCTTCGTATTATCTTGGCTTAAGTTGTGTTCTGATGGGGCAAGGGGCTGAGGCTAAAAAGATTTTCAAGAAATTGGAGAAAGAGACGGAAGATCAGAATCTGCGGGATAAGGTTTATTTGGGGTTATTTGATGCCTATTACATGGAGGGCCATTTTAAAAAGGCGCTTGGGATCATTCAGAAATTACAACACACAAGCGTTCAGTCGGAGTTCATGAGTTTAATTTATTTGAAATTAGCCCGGGTGAATTTAAAATTGACGAAATGGGATAAGGCGCGGGACTATTTGAAGAAAATCATTAATAATTATCCCAACAGTTTGGAGGTCCACACGGCCAGACAACTGCTGGAAGAAAAACAATATTTTGCCGTCCAGGTAGGCGCCTTTATCGACCGTGAACGCGCTGAGAAACTGGTTTCTGAATTAATCCAAAAGCAAGAATACGCGTACATTGTTGAGACCCTCGACAGGCATAGCCGAACATTTTATCGTGTCCGCGTCGGCCAGTTATCTTATTTAGGCGAGGCCGAGAAATTAAGAAAAAAGTTATCCAAACAGGGATATCCTACCCAGATCTACCCTTAGCCGTTCGTTACCTAATAGTGTGTATGCTTCTTCCTGGAATCATTTTTATCGTCGGGCCAACAGCGGTTGGGAAGTCAGATGTCGCTATTGTTCTGGCCCAACGCATTCAGGGGGAAATTATCTCCTGTGATTCGATGCAGGTTTATAGGGAAATTCATATCGCCAGCAATAAACCATCTGGGGATGAGTTAAAGAGTGTTCCGCATCATTTAATCGATATTATTTCTGTCCGCGACGAGTTTGACGTGGCGCGATTTAATCAATTGGCCTTGACGCACATCAAGGCCATTCATAGCCGACAGCGCGTTCCTATTGTTGTCGGTGGGAGCGGGATGTATGTGCAGATCCTTTTAGACGGGATTTTTGAAGGTCGGGGCAAAGACCCTGAATTGCGCCAGGCCCTTGTCCGGCAGGCCCACGAACTGGGACCGGACGTATTATATGAGAAATTAAAACGGATGGATCCGCAGGCCGCGGCCAGGACGCATCCTAACGATTTGAAGCGGATTATCCGGGCCCTGGAGATTGTGCTGACGGAAAATAAATCCGTCTCGGAATTGCATAAAGAGCGCAAAGGTTTGTGGGGGCAATATCCCATTGATATTTTTGGACTCAATTTAGATAGGAAGGAACTGTATAAAAAGATAGAGGCGCGGGTTGACCATATGTTTCAAGTCGGCGCGGTCGAAGAGGTCAGGGCTCTTCAGAACATGTCGTTGAGCAAGACCGCCGAATGTATCATTGGTGTTAAAGAAATCCGGGGATATTTAAACGGCGCGTATGCAGAGGGGGAGGCCCGTGATCTGATGAAACTCCATACCCGCCGTCTGGCTAAACGTCAGTTAACCTGGTTTAGAAAAGATAAACGCGTTTTTTGGTTGATGCTGGATTCCCCAGAAACGCCGCGGCGGGTTGCGGAGAGAATTTTAGAACAACTTCAAATCAGGGAAGGTTGAACAAGGGTATGGAAAAGAACCATAAAGAAAAAGTCTTGCTGGTCATTGTTGAGTTAAAGAAACGGAAAAGCGGCTGGTCGACAAGCGAAATCCGCGACGAAATGGAAGCGTTAGTGGTCGCCTGCGGCGGAGAAGTGGTTGGGGATGTTATTTGCCCGCTGGCCACTCCGACGGCAAGATATTATATCGGTGAGGGAAAAGTCAAGGAAATAGCCCAGGAATGTGTTCTCAAAGAAGCCGATACGGTCATATTTAATCATGATCTCAAGGGCACGCAGCAAAGGAATTTGGAAGAAAGTTTTAAGATAAAGACGATTGATCGCACGCAGTTGATTTTAGATATTTTTGCAAGACGGGCCACAAGCCGGGAAGGCAAGATGCAAGTGGAACTCGCGCAGTTTGAGTATTTGTTGCCGAGGCTTGTTGGAAAAGGCGTGGAACTATCCAGATTAGGCGGGGGGATCGGGACGCTGGGCCCCGGCGAGACCAAGCTTGAGATCGACCGGCGGCGTATATCCGAAAAGATTACCCGGTTGCGCCAAGATCTCAAGGAAGTGGCTTCTGAGCGCGCGCTCAAACGGAAGAAACGCCAGGAATTCGGGACCCCGTCGCTGTCTCTGGTGGGATACACGAATGCCGGAAAGTCTACGCTGTTAAACACTCTGACGCAGTCTGATCAAGAAACGAAAGACGGTTTGTTTACAACGCTGGATTCTCTTTCCCGGCAGTTGGTTTTACCAAACCATCAAAAGGCGATTTTAACAGATACCGTTGGGTTTATGCATGAGCTGCCGCACCGTCTTGTTGAGGCGTTCAAGGCCACATTGGAAGAGGTGACGCAAGCGGATATTCTGGTGCATGTCCTGGATGTGAGTCATCCTCAGTTCCGTAATTTGTATGAAGCCGTCGGCGTCGTTTTAAAGGAACTTGAGGCTCAGGATAAGCCGACGATTGTTGTCCTAAACAAAATCGATAAGCTGGACGATAGACATTGGGTACAGCATCTTCGTGAAAATTTTGAGCACGCAGTCGGCGTTTCGGCGAAAACGGGGGAAAATGTGTCGGAATTATTGGCCATGATCAGCGCGCTCTTATCTTCACGTCTTGTTGAGATTAACATTGACGTTCCGATCAGCCGGATGGATCTCGTGAATCTGGCCCATGAAGAAGGTCAGGTCATTTCCGTAAAATATTATACGGACACGATTAATATTCGGGCAACGGTGCCGGTCCACCTGGCCGGGAAATTCTATAAATAGCCGGAGTTTCGTGTTTAGGATTTTTAAAAGAATGACGTTTATATTTCTTTTTATCCGCGTAGCCGTTATTTTGTTTGTCTTCCTTGGCGCCCCGAGGATACTTTGGGGGATTGTCGAGACGCCCGCCACGGAGGGGAGACTTTCTCTTGAAGAACCTTCGGTTGATTTGACGGAATTGGGGGGCACCCCTGAATCCGGGGAAACGAAATCGAATGGTATTTACAAAGAGCTTTATGAAACCGGCGAGGTCAAGCGGCGTCTCACGTATGAGAACGGCCTTCCCAACGGGCATTTTAATACGTACTACAAAAACGGGAAATTAATGGGCGAGGGCTTATATATTAACGGTATTTTAGAGGCAAAGGCCCGAAGCTACTATCCTAATGGATTATTAAAGTTGGAAGCTCATTATGAAAGAGGGGTCATTGACGGCGCTGTTAAGTGGTTTTATCCTGACGGCACAGTCCAGCGCATAGCCCATTATGAAAACGGGACGCTCGATGGCCTTTTGACGGAATACAGGGAAAACGGACAGCCACAGTATGAAAGGAATTATAATCATGGGAACGAAGATGGCCTCGCCAAAGAGTACGGGCCAGAGGGTTTTCTTTTGAGAACGGCTTTTTATAAGAACGGGGTCCAGCAAGGGGTCATTCGTGAATATGATGAAAGTGGAAAGTTGAACAAGGCTTTTGATGCCCACCGCGGCGTTCCACGGGGAGTCATTAAAGAGTATTACGCGACGGGAGAGTTAAAAAGTAAGGGGGTTTTGAAAAAAGGCCGATTACAGGATGGGGTGATTACGGAATACTATAGAACCGGTGAGGTCTTTCGGGAAATTTCCCTCAAGCAGGGCCGACGGGAAGGTATTTTCCGGGAATTTTATATCGATGGCGGGCTGAAAACTTTAGGGTATTATAAAAACAATCGGCGGGAGGGGATTTTTAAGACGTATTATCCTGATGGAACTTTAAAAAATGAGCGGAGTTTTCAAAACAATACGAAAATATTTAGTAAAAATTACGATACGTATGGTAACCTTATCCTGAATGACGACTATTAAAAAAGATTCAATCATCGTGGAAAGGGATTTTCGTTAATTATTAATATGGTAAGTTTGATTATTATTCTTATTATTATTCTTTTTGTTGGAGGGATTATCCTTTTAGGCGAAGCCTCTCCGTTCAAGAGAAAATCTAGGCCTGAGATCCTTCGATCTTTGGCCAAATTTCTGGATGGGCGTCTTGAACCCATCGAACAGGCGGAAAATTCTTTTAGAATCCGTTTTACGTATGAGGGGAGAGAATTTGTTTATGAGGATTGGGAGGAACAAGGAATCCAGAACACTATTTATAAAACGTATTTAAAACTTCAAACGCCCGGTAATTTCACCTTAAATTTTACGGAAAAAAGCCGGGGAGGTTCTGTGCGAAGTGATTTGATTCTCATTTCAAAGATTGACGCCAATTCGGTCTATAAAGACTCTAAAGTTCAAATTCCCAAAGAATTACAGGACTTTAATATCCACTCGAATAACCCTGTACTTCTCAATGATCTTTTCCAAGAGCCAAAGATAATAAAGATATTTTCTGAATTTAAGAATAGAGATAATCGTGGCCGCCCGTTTATGACCCTAAAAATTATTGAAGGTGCTATTATTTTGGAGTTTCCTTACTCAGGTTTATACTATCCAAAGCCGCTCAACCTTCAGCCAAACTTTCATTCCTTAGAAGTTTATTTAGAGCGGTTATTCTTTATATCTAAGAAACTTATATCCTAAGAACGCCTACCGGTATGGGGGCGCCTGGGTCAGAATTGAGTGTTGACAACAAAGACTTTTTTGTTATAATACCGCCTTAGCATTCTCCTTTAAGGAGTGCTAAATTTTCATGGAGAGTGAATATGACATCACGATTAGTGGATGTTAGAGCAAGGAAAGATAAAATCCTTGGAATAACGATTGATCAGTATATTAAAACAGTTTCACCTGTTAGTTCTATGTTTTTGGCCACTGAATACAATCTGGAATTAAGCCCGGCCAGCATAAGAAATATCCTTGCTGAATTAGAAGAAGACGGTTATTTGACGCATCCCCATACTTCAGCCGGCCGAATCCCTACTCAAATGGGATACCGGTATTACGTGGATCATTTGATGGATGAAATCCAATTGCTTGAAGAGGAAAAACAGCGTATTAAAGCGGAAGTTGATCAAAACAGCATGGAACTAGAAGAGTTGCTGGATAAGACTTCCCGTGTTTTGTCGGATACGACCCATTATACCAGCATCATTTCTGTTGATGGATGGGGCAATAAAGTATTTTGCTGCGGAACCAGCTTTATTGTGGACTATCCAGAATACCAGGACATCAAAAAGATTGGGAATATCTTGACCGCGTTAGATGAAAAAGAACAACTGCTGGGAATTATTAATCAAGATTTGGCGAAGAAAATTAATATTTATATCGGCCATGAAATGGCCTGTTCTGAGATTAATAGCTGTTCTTTGGTTGTTTCAAGATACCGGTCCAAGGAAGGAACGACTGGCCGGTTAGCTGTGTTGGGCCCCACCCGAATGAATTATGAACACGTAGTTTCCGCCATAGATTATCTCTCCCATCATTTAATGGAAGAAATTTTATAATTTGAGGTGTCCAAGGAAATGCAGGAAAATCCCCAGACAGATAGTTCAAAGGAAAACAACTCGCCATCAGGAGATCATGCGGCTGAGAAAGGTTTTCTTGATGAAAAACAAGAGAAGGTGGGACAAGAGAGCGCGCCAGATCCCATGATCAAGATTAAAGAGTCGGACTATAAAAAACTTAACGAAGAGGCGGTTCAGTATAAAGACCGGTATGTCCGGTTGTACGCTGAGTTTGAGAACGCACGTAAGCGCATGGAGCGCGAAAAAATAGAGTTTATGAAATACGCGAATGAGGAGCTTATTATCGAATTTTTAGCGATATTGGATAACCTGGAACGATCCATTGAAGCCGCTAAAACAAAGCATCAGGATTATGAGGCATTTCTTAAAGGGGTGGAAATGGTGATGACGCACATTCATGAAATGCTGAAGAAGAACGGCGTTCGTCCGATTGAAGCCAAGGGAAAGATGTTTGATCCCCATTGTCATGAAGTCTTGATGCAGGAAGAGACAGATCTTTTTGAGGATGGAATTGTTATGGAAGAATTTCAAAAGGGATATTATCTTGGCGATAAAGTTGTTCGTACCGTTAAAGCCAAGGTGGCCAAGAAATGAAAGACAGAATCAGCATATCGTTGTGAGGTTAAAGGAGGACCGACATGGCAAGAGCAATTGGTATTGATTTAGGAACATCGAATTCGGCGGCCGCCGTTATGGAAGGTGGACGTCCAACGATTATTCCTTCGGCTGAAGGGGCGGGTGTGGCTTCGGGAAAGGCGTTTCCGTCTTTTGTCGCTTTTACGAAGGATGGGCAGCGATTGGTGGGAGAGCCGGCTAGACGCCAGGCTCCGATCAATTCGGAAGGGACCATTTACGCGGCTAAACGTAAAATGGGGACTAATGAGACGTTTAAGGTCTTTGGAAAAGAATTCACGCCCCAACAGGTCAGCGCTTTTATTCTGCAAAAAATAAAAACGGACGCGGAGAAATTTCTCGGTGAAAAAGTGGAGGAGGCTGTGATCACCGTGCCCGCGTACTTTAATGACAATCAGCGTCAGGCCACTAAAGACGCCGGAGAAATCGCCGGGCTAAAAGTCTTAAGAATTATTAATGAGCCCACGGCCGCTTGTCTGGCCTACGGATTGGATAAGGCCGGCAAAGAACAGAAAATTATGGTCTTCGATTTCGGCGGCGGCACGCTGGATGTTACTATCCTGGAAATGGGATGGGATGAGGAGCATAAGGCGGCAACGTTTGAAGTATTATCGACAAGCGGGGATAATCATCTCGGCGGCACCGATATGGATAATGTCTTGATTGATTATATCGTCGGTGAGTTCAAGAAAGACTCAGGAATAGATTTGAAAAATGACAAAATGGCCTTTCAGCGGTTAAGAGAGGCAGCGGAAAAAGCTAAAGTCGAACTTTCGAGCACGGTTTCCACAGATATTAATCTGCCGTTCATCACCGCCGATGCCAGCGGACCTAAACACCTGACGTTGACGATTGACCGGGCCAAATTGGAAGATTTGATTTCTTCCATTGTTGATCGTTGCCGTGGGCCGATTATGCAGGCCATGAAAGATGCCTCCGACAAACTCGGGGAGAAGGTTCAGGTCGAACGCGTTATTCTCGTTGGGGGGCCGACACGCATGCCCATTGTTCAGAAATTCGTTGAGAAAGAAATTGGTCAGAAAATTGAACGCGGAGTCGATCCTATGGAGTGCGTGGCGTTAGGGGCCGCTATTCAGGCAGGGATTATTCGCGGCGAAGCCAAGGAAGTTTTGCTTTTGGACGTCACGCCATTAACCCTCGGTATTGAGACCTTAGGAGGGGTTTTTACGAAATTGATCGATCGCAATACCACGATTCCCATCAAAAAAAGCCAGATTTTCTCAACCGCCGATGATAATCAAACAGCGGTGACTATTCGAGTTCTTCAGGGAGAACGGCAGATGGCCAATGATAACACGGAATTAGGACGTTTTGATTTGGTCGGTATCCCGCCGGCACCAAGAGGTGTTCCGCAAGTTGAGGTTACTTTTGATATTGATACCGACGGTATCGTTCATGTCTCCGCCAAAGATAAAGGAACGGGGAAAGAGCAATCAATCCGGATTACAGCTAAAACTAAACTCTCGGACGCGGAAATAGAAAAAATGGTTAAAGAGGCCGAAAAATATGCCGAAGAGGATAAAAAACGAAAAGAAGAGGTGGAATTACTTAATCAGGCCAATAGCCTTCTTTATTCGACGGAAAAAGCCGTGAAAGATTACGGTGATAAAATTTCAGCCGACGATAAATCCCATATAGAGAAAGAACTTGAGACCCTGAAAGAAGCGATCAAGGGCAAGGATAAGGATAAGATCAAGCATCACATGGATTCCTTGCAGAAGGCGAGTCATAAATTGGCGGAGGAAGTCTATAAATCAACGGCCTCACAACAGGCCGGTGGTTCACAGGCGGAGGGCTCTGCTGATCATGGGACGCATTCTGGGGGGGCAGATTCTCCGCATGGGCACAAAGGAGAATCCAAATCAGACAAAAACGATGATGTCATTGACGCGGATTTTAAGGCCGAGGATGACAAGAAATAAGGTGTTAACAAAATAAAGAAAGTCAAGAGTGTAAATTATAGTCTTTGAATATAAATTAGAAGGGACGCGAAATCTCGCGTCCCTCCTTATTGAATCCGCGGTTATTGAGAAGGTTTTAGATGAAAAAAGATTATTACGAAATTTTAGGTGTTCCCCGGCAGTCCGCTTTGCCGGAGATAAAAAAAGCTTATAGGTCGCTGGCTCTGAAGTTTCATCCGGATCGCGTACCGGAGGGAGAAAAGAAAGAAGCTGAAGAAAAGTTTAAAGAAATATCAGAAGCTTACGGTGTCTTGTCTGATCCCCAGAAACGTTCGTTGTATGATCAATATGGCCATGCCGGGATCGATCGAAACTATACGGCCGATGATATATTTAAGGGGGCGGATTTTAGCAGCATCTTCGGTGAAGCCGGGTTGGGGGATGTCTTTAGTCAGTTTTTTGGTGACGCGGCCTTTGACATATTCGGCGGGTCGAGCTCGGGCCAGCGGGGTTCTCGAAAACGTCATCAACGGGGACGTGATATTCAGTATGAGGTGGATGTCTCTTTGGAAGAGGCCTTCACCGGGATCAAAAAGAAAATTCAAATTCCCCGCAATGAGTATTGCACGCATTGCCAGGGTTCTGGAGCTAAAGCGGGCAGTCACATGAAAACGTGCAGCACTTGCGGTGGACGGGGCCAGGTGATGATGGCCAGTGGATTTTTCAGGATGGCTCAAACCTGTTCCGCGTGTGGGGGGCAGGGGCAGATTATTACAGAATATTGTCCTGAGTGTCATGGAAAGGGATACCTCAGGGTGACAAGGAATATAGACGTTGGCATTCCGCCGGGGGTGGACAATAGTTCCAGACTCAGAGTCCGGGGCGAGGGCGAGATCGGGAGCGGCGGGGCTGGTGATCTTTTTCTCTATATTCACGTTCTGGATCATGAAACTTTTAAAAGAGACGGGAATGATATTTATATGCCTTTAGAAGTGAGTTTTATCAAAGCGGCTTTAGGCGCGGAGATGTCCGTTCCCACGCTGAATGGCCAGGTATCGATGAAGATTCCGGCTGGAACGCAAAGCGGGAAGGTTTTTCGTCTAAAAGGGAAGGGAATGCCGGATGTGCACATGGGGGCGCAGGGGGATCAATATGTTACGATTATGCTTCAAGTTCCCACAAAATTAAGCCCTGAGCAGAGGGAATTATTGGAGAAATTTGCAGAGATCAGTGGAGAGGACGTTACCCCGATGGCAAAATCTCTTAAGGAAAAGATAAAAAAAGTTTTTAAATAACAATGCCGGGCGAAGAAGCAAGGGAGGTGTGAATATGCCGACATATCAATATGAATGTGACGCGTGTGGACATGAGTTGGAGGTCTTACAGACCATGCTGGACAAGAAATTAAAGAAGTGTCCGAAGTGCGGTCAGAATAAATTGCAACGGCTGATTGGAGCGGGCAGTGGAATGATTTTCAAGGGCAGTGGTTTTTATGAAACGGATTATAAAAGGAAAGAACCGGCCCAAAAAGAAACCGCCCCGAAACCGTGTGAAATGGCTAAAGCAGGGGAAAAGGTCTGTTGTCCTTGCGCGCCGGTTAAAGAATAATCCGGAGGCGGAAATAGGAAAATGGGCTATTTAGATATTCGGAAAATCTTGAGATTTTGGTTTCCAGTATTGGGATATTCTGGTATTATTTTTTACGTTTCTTCTATCGCCAAATTGAAGACTCCTGTCGATATTATGTATTTTGACAAGGTTTGGCACCTGTTGGAATATTTGCCGTTTGGTTTCTTGTTAGCCAGGGCTCTGGTCAATACAAGAAGTTCTCTTTCCCGAAGTTCAATGGTGGGGTTGGTTCTTTTATTGTCTTTTTTTTATGGTGTCAGTGATGAGGTTCACCAATCTTTTGTTGCCGGGAGAGAATCCGCCTTGACGGATGTTTTGGCAGATACCATTGGTGGTTTAATAGGAGGGTATGTGTACCCTTTTTTTAATAAAGGGATTTGAACAGAGAGAGGGAAAAGGGGGATCTTTCTATTTAAAGAACTGGAGGTTAATGAAGAGATTATGGCAGGCATTAAACCATTCAAAGCAGTTTATTATAACTCGAAAAAAATAAAGGACTTATCCAAAGTTGTGTGTCCGCCTTATGACGTTATCAGTCCTGAGGAGCAGGAGTATTATCATAATTTAAGTCCACAGAACTTTATTCATATAGATTTAGCCAAGGATAAACCGAGTGATAATAAGACGAATAATAAATATATCCGGGCCAGAAGGATTTATGAAGATTGGCTGAAAAAGGGCGTCTTGATGCAGGATGAGGCCCCGTGTATTTACTTTTATAAGCAGGAATATAAAATCCAGGGACAAAATTATAGCCGATTGGGTTTCATCTCTTTGATGGAGTTGGAGGATGAAAAAGACTCCAAAATCGTTCCTCATGAAAATACGCATGCCCACGCGGTGGAAGATCGTTTGAACTTGTGTAAAAGTCTTCATTCCAATTTAAGCTGTATTTTTGTTTGTTTCTCCGATAAACAAAAGAAAGTTGAGAAAAATTTTAATAAGCATGTTATGACGAATAATCCTTTGTTTGATATTGAGGATAATGACAAAGTCCGGCATAAATTGTGGCGGGTGGATGATCCCATTCTGATAAACGAAATTAACGCGTCGCTTTCCGATCAGCATTTATTTATCGCCGATGGACACCATCGTTATAAAGTGGCTATGGAGTACAGGCGCTTCAAGATGGGGAGAAAGAAAACTTTAACCGGTAATGAGCCGTTCAATTACGTGATGACTTATTTTACCAATATGGATTCCAGGGACCTCCTGATATTGCCGATGCACCGGATCGTTAAACAGATTCCTAAAGACCTGGACTTCTTAGAAGAATTTTTCCGTATCGACAGAGTGAAAAGTCGTGATGATTTGCATATCTTGCTCGCGCGAGCGGGGCATAACGAGCATGCCTTGGGATTCTACACGCGGGACGGGGCCAAACTGTTGCGATTGAAAAATAAACAGCTTATTGATGAACATGTCAAAGAAGGATCCAGCGAATATAAAAGGTTGGACGCGACTATTCTCAAATATTTTGTTTTTGATCGGGTGGGTATTGAATCGAGCAGCGTTATTTATACCAAAGATATGAAAGAAGCCTTCTCCATGGTGGATAATTTTGAGGCAGAGGCGAGCTTTATCTTGAACCCCGTCAAGATCACACAATTAAAGACCATAGCCCTGAATGGAGAGAAAATGCCTCCGAAAACAACGTATTTCTATCCAAAGGTCCTTTCCGGTCTGACGGTTTATAAAATGGATTGAGGGGAAGTTTTTACCCCAGTCTAGAATCTATTCGTATATGCTTTTAAAAATATGGCTCTATTTGGCAAAAAGAAATATACTCTTGTTACCGTCAAGAAAAAGGATATCCCAGCCGGCTTGTGGACAAAATGCCCTGAATGTTCGGCCCCTACCTATAAAAAAGAATTAAGCAATAATTTTTACGTTTGTCCGAAGTGCCGGTATCATTTTACGTTAACGGCTCAGCAAAGGATCGATTTTCTTATTGATCAGGGGACGTTTCAGGAAATCGATGCCGACTTGATATCGGTTGATCCCTTGGAATTCAAAGGGCCCAAGACGTATAAGGAAAAATTAGAAAGTGATCGTCAGGCTACAGGGTTGAAAGACGCTGTGATCACAGGATATGGAAAGCTTCAGGGAAAGAAGATCGCCATCGCGGTGACGGATTCAAGATTTATTATGGGCTCTATGGGGTCCGTTGTCGGCGAAAGGATCACGCGCGTAGTTGAGTTGGCTACGGAAAAGAAATGGCCGGTTCTTATCGTTTCAGGATCCGGGGGCGGGGCGCGGATGTACGAGGGGGTCTTCTCCTTAATGCAGATGGCCAAGACATGTGCCGCTTTGGCCAGACACCATAAGGCGGGTTTTTTGCATATTTCGTTATTAACGAATCCCACGATGGCGGGGATTATGGCTTCATTTGCCGGCATCGGGGATATTATCATGGCCGAGCCCAAAGCCCTCATCGGTTTCACGGGACCGCGTGTTATTGAACAGACCATCCGTCAGAAACTTCCTGAAGGATTTCAGAAATCAGAATTTCTTTTGGCGCATGGGTTGTTGGATATGATTGTTGACCGGAAAGATTTGCCACATGTCCTTGCTCAAATTATTGACTATTCACAAAACGGCAACAAAAACGAATAAGACCCAGAACGCGTTCGGTCTTAGAAAATCAGTTTAAAGGAAAAAATTTATGGCGCAGATAAGTTTAAAAAATGTATCCAAGATTTATAAAGGTGATGTTAAGGCGGTTGACAAGGTCAACATAGGGATCGAAAACAAAGAGTTTCTGGTCCTTGTCGGACCGTCAGGGTGCGGCAAGTCCACCACCTTAAGAATGATTGCCGGTCTTGAAGAGATTTCGGAAGGCACGATATGGATTGGGGATAATGTGGTCAATGATGTGCCGTCGAAAGACCGTAATATCGCCATGGTCTTCCAGAATTACGCCTTGTATCCGCACATGACGGTGGCCGAGAATATGTCCTTTGGGCTGCGTTTGCGAAAATATCCCAAACATGAAATTGAACGACGCGTTAATGAAGCTACGGAGATCCTGGGAATCAAGAAGTTGATCAATCGCCGGCCCAGACAACTTTCCGGCGGTGAGCGGCAGCGCGTGGCTTTGGGCCGGGCCATTGTGCGCAAACCCATGGCTTTTTTGTTTGATGAGCCTTTAAGCAACCTGGATGCCAAAATGCGCGTCCAGATGCGCACGGAAATTCATAAACTGAGATTAAGACTTCAGACAACATTCGTGTATGTCACGCATGATCAAACAGAGGCCCTGACACTGGGGGACCGGATTGCCGTCATGAAAGACGGACGCGTTCAACAAATCTCTGATCCCATGACGATTTATGATAAGCCGGCCAACAAATTTGTCGCAAGTTTCATCGGGACGCCCCCGATCAATTTAATGGAGGGGCGAATCATCAAGAAAGAAAGAAAATACTATTTTGATGAGGGAAAATTTCAGGTCAGACTTGTCGAAGAAATGCATAATGTCGTAGCCCCGTATGACGGCAAACCCATTACCTTTGGAATCAGGTCTGAGGATGTTTATGATAAGTTGTTTGTTTCCCAGGCGTCCCCGGATACGACCGTCAGGGCGGTCTGTGAAGTGGTTGAGCCTCTGGGGTCGGAGGTGTATTTATATCTCAATTCAGGGAAGAATGTTTTTATTGCCCGCGTGGGAGCCCATAACCGACCAGAGGTGAACCGGGATATGGATCTTGTTTTTGATATGAGTAAGGTGCATTTCTTTGATCCGGACACTGAAAAAACAATTATTTAATTCACAATTTTTTCTTCCTTTCACGCTACTTCTTTCTTTAGTAGTTTTCTTCCTCTTTGCCAGTCTTCTTAATTCCGCTTTTTTTATTTATCTTGTCGCTGGATTGCTTATTACAATTTTTTATTTGATCCGTCTCAACGGACATTTGACCCGGTATAAGGCCGAAGCGGATTTGCAGATCCAGAATCTCTATGAGCAAAGAAATTTGCTCGATGCTGAGATGGACAAAGAGAGCGCCTCCATTCAATCCTTTCGAAAGAAGATTATTAATTATTCCCATCTCAAAGGTCTCACCGAACGGTTGAACATGTGTCTTTATACAGAGGACACCTCCAGAGCTCTTTCGGCGGAAGTCAATAAAATGTTTGGCGAGAAGGAAACTATGATTATTCTTTATCTTCTGCATTCCAAGACGGGTGAATTGGGGATTTCTATTTCCCATAAGGGACAAATGAAGATCAATATCAAATCGAAGAAAGGAGATATCTTTGATCAGTGGCTTGTCAAGAATATGCAGCCGTTGCTCATTGAAGATACCAAGAGTGATTTCCGGTTTGACCTTGACAAGGTTGTTTCAGAGGACCCGCGGGATATCCGCTCTATGATCAGTGTCCCTTTAATGATTGGGAATAAAGCCCTGGGGATTCTTCGAGTCGACAGTCCCAAGCCGGATCAGTTTGATACAGAAGACTTAAGGCTTTTGACAACGATCGGAGATTTGGGCGCCGTTGCCATTGAGAACGCGCAATTGTTTGAACGCGTCGAGCGTTTGGCTATCAGGGATGGATTAACGGATCTCTATTTGAGAAGGTATCTGATGAGCCGCCTCCCGCAGGAGATCAATCGTCATATGCGCGGTGGAACACAGTTGTCTTTTCTAATGCTCGATTTGGATAAATTTAAACAATACAACGATCAATTTGGTCATATGGCGGGAGATATCGTCCTTCGGACCGTGGGGGTGGTTTTGGCGGAATTTTTGGATAGGCCGGGGAATTTGGTCTGCCGCTATGGAGGGGAAGAATTTGCTGTCTTATTACCGGAATGTCCGAAGAGTAAAGCCGTTGAGATAGCTGAAGAAATCAGGGAAAGAATTTCTCAACAAACGGTTATTTTAAGAAGAGAAAAAACAAATATCACGGCATCTATTGGGGTGGCTACATTCCCAGTCGACGCTCATAGTAAGGAAGAATTGATCGATAAAGCGGATCAGGCTTTGTACAAGGCCAAGAGTGAAGGAAGGAACAGAGTGTGCGCCGCTTAAAAATTACAAGGGATAAGAAATGAATTTTATCATGGTATCGGTTCTCCTGATTTACGTGATGATGGTGATTCTTTTTGCCCGGCGTTTGGTGGCGCAGATTGAGTTGAGGGGGAAATGGAGATTGGCGGAAGAGCGGCAGACCTTTCAAGGATTGCAGGCTCAGAAAAAATCCTTGAGTGAGGAAAAGATAAAACTGGAAGAAGAGGCGATCAAAATTTTTGTTTTGTATGAACTTACAAAAGAGACCACGAAAAGTGTGCATGAAGAAGAGGCCTTTGAGATTTTTAAACAGAAGCTTAAAGAACATGTGTCCTTTCGTGACTGTCGCCTCTTTGATCCCGCTTCCGAAGAGATAGAGCATTTGAAGCAGTCCGAGGAGTATTTTGTTTTTGCTCTCTGCGCCAAGAGACGGAGGATGGGCTTTCTCGCGGTGCAAGAGGTCCCGGATGAAGACAAGGAAAAGCTGATGATCCTCAGCCATCAGTTTGCCCTTGTTTTAAGACGGGTGAGACTTTATCAGGAAATTGAGAAGATTGCCATCACAGACAGTTTAACGGAAGTCCATACCCGGCGCTACCTCCTGGAGCGTTTCAAGGAAGAAATTCAACGATCCCGGATGCGTCGAATGAAGGCCTCTTTCCTAATGATTGACGTGGATCATTTTAAGAAATTTAATGATAGTTACGGCCATTTGGCCGGAGATCTGGTTTTAAGGGAAATCGCCGGGATTATCAAAGAAAATATCCGTGAGATCGATATCGCGGGTCGTTACGGCGGAGAAGAATTTTGTGTTGTGTTGCCGGATACGGGTCGTCAAGGGGCCATCTATGCCGCTGAACGTATCAGACTGGCATCTGAGAAAACTCCGATTAAAGCGTACGACGCGAAAATCACGGCCACGGTTAGTATCGGCGTATCGACTTTTCCGGAAGACGGAGAAAAAACAGATGAATTGATTGACAAGGCCGATTGGGCTTTGTACAGGGCTAAAAAGCAAGGGCGTAACAAGGTCTGCTCTTTTGGAATTTATGAGGGCTAAATCATCTCAAATTATCCAAAATTAACAAAAATTAACTAAAATACCCGTTGAATCGCCGGGATTCATCGTGTAAGATGTGTCCGTCTTAAGGGGTATCCGGCTGTTGAATGGTCCAAGACGAGATGAGAAAATATTTTTTGTTGATAGCCGGTCGGTTCCCGCCCAGTTTATAGACCCCTTTTTATCCGATTAAGATTCAAACTTTAATAATTTCTAAGTGATAAATTCAAGATCAATATGAAGAACTTGACTATAGGTGTCGATGTCGGCGGGACCAATATTAAATTGGGGCTAGTGGATTCATCCGGCAAAATTCGGGACAGGTCTTTTTTGGAGACGAAGAGTTATTCGTCGGACAAAGGAAAGTTGATTTCCGCGCTCGCGGATGCGGTTTTAAACCTCCTGGGAAAAAACAAATTAACCCAAGCGGATGTTTTAGGGGTGGGGTTAGGGTTACCGGGTCTGATTGATCCCGTGCGAGGGATTGTCCACGTGCTTCCTAATATCCCGGGATGGCACAATGTCCCGATTAAAGCCCTTCTGGAAAAAAAGACCGGGATCCCCACGTTTATTGAGAACGATGTCAATTTAATTACATTAGGGGAATGGAAATTCGGGATCGGGCAGGGATGTCAAAATCTTGTGTGTATCACGTTGGGTACGGGTGTCGGCGGGGGACTGATATTGAATAACGCCTTGTACAGAGGCGAAGGCTTTGTGGCCGGAGAGATCGGGCATATGCCTCTCAATGAAAAAGGACCTGTTTGCCCCTGCGGCGGATGGGGGTGTTTTGAACGGTACGTCGGAAATCAAACGTTGTTGGCAAAGGCGAGAAAGACTTTTAAAAATAAGAATATGGGAATCCAGGATGTCTTTGCCTTGGCAAACCAAGGCCATTCGCAGGCCCTGGCGTTCTGGGAGGAGACGGCCACGCGTATCGGTAACGCCCTGGTGGGTGTGGTCAATCTTTTAAATCCGCGCATGATTATCATCGGAGGGGGAGTTGCCAACAACTTTAAATATATGGGTAAGACGATTGAAAAGATTATTCAACAGCGCGCGATGAAGGTGCAGGCGAAGATGGTTAAGATCGTTCAGGCCAGATTAATAGACGATGCCGGCCTCATCGGAGCGCAGGTGCTTGTGCAGGAAGCGCTCGGGATAAAATCATAAGAGATACGACCTAGATGGTGAGAAATATTTCATTCCTTATAGGACTTTCGCGTTTGGCGATCTGCTTCGTTGCAACCTTCTGTGCTTGCTCAGCGTACGGACACTGTACGCCGCGCGGAGTTTATCCCGAGCTTTTCTCGGGACTCCTCGGTTGCGCCTCGAATTTCATCCAAACGCGAAAGTCCTACCTTAGAACGATATCCGTTTTTTTCTTCGGTTTATCAATTTTTTTGTCGATTTTCCTGACGGGACACGCGTGGGCCCAATCTCCTAAAGAGTCTGTTGAATTAAACGGCGATACGGTCGAATATTCGGTCGACGGCAATAAGGTAACGGCACAAGGAAACGTGGAGGTTGTTTATCAAGAGGTGCGGCTTATGTGTGATAGCGTGGAATTCTCCCGAGACACAAAGATGGCGTATGCCCAAGGCAATGTCCGTTTGGTGACAGGCCAGGGAGAGATCTCCGGCGATCGCATGGTCTTTAATTTTGAAACCATGAGCGGTGATTTTAACGGGGCGAAGATTTTTTCCAAGCCTTATTTCGGGCAAGCTAAAAAGATTTCTAAAAAGGAAGGCAACGAGATTGATCTGATTGAGGGCCATATGACCACCTGCGACCATGATAAACCGCATTTTAAAATGGTTTCCCGCAAAATAGAGATTTATCCGGGAGAAAAGATGGTTGCCCGTCGCAGCAAACTGGTGTTAGGTAAGGTCCCGTTATTGTACCTCCCTAGGTTAACTCAGCGATTGGACGGAAAAAAGCCCCTGGTTGTTTTTACGCCGGGGTACAATAAAGAATGGGGGATGTTTGTTCTCTCCAAGACGTTTTTTCACATTAATGATAACCTCAAGGGATTTATCCGCGTCGATGCCAGGGAAAAAAGAGATGTGGCGGAAGGATTGGATCTTGAATATAAATCACCGAAGACGGGAAGCGGCCTTATCCGGACATACTACATGAATGAACGCAGGATCTCCGCCAAACGTTTTTATAAGGAACGCCCCACTCCGACCATCGAGAGGGAACGATTTAAAGCCGAATGGCGTCATAAGTGGAAGATCGATGACAATACCAATGCCATTTTACAGTATTATAAATTAAGTGATAAAACACTTTTGAAGGAATATTTTGAAAGAGAGTTTGAGAAAGACAGCGCCCCGCAAACGTACTTTTTGTTAACGAGAAATTTGCCCAAAGGGACGTTCAGTTTCAGGACGGATGCCAGGGTTAACCGTTTTGAATCGGCGGTCGAGCGCCTCCCGGAAGTGCGCTACGATCTTTCAAATGAGAAAATAGGGGAAACGGGGTTATATGTTAAAGATACGACGACCTTTTCTAATTTAACCTCCAAGACAGCCTCTCCCAGCGAAATCCGCAAAAAGACCCTGCGTCTTGACACGGAAAATGAGATTTCGTACCCCTTTAAGTTAGGATTTGTCGAATTGAAACCTTTTGTCGGGGGCCGAGAGACGTTTTACAGCAGGACGATCGATCCGGCGGAATACAACTCGATCCGTGGGATCTTCCGGACGGGATCAAGCCTGAGTACGAAATTTTACCGCCTTTGGGAAACCGAAACAGATGTCTGGGGCATGGATATTCATCGTTTAAGACACATCGTGACGCCGACGGTATCGTATGTTTTTCAGGGGGACCCCACGATTCCGTCCTCCCATTTGGATTCCTTCGACAGTATAGATTCTTTAAGTAATCAGCACTTCATTAATTTTTCTATTGAAAATAAATTGCAGACAAAAAGAGGGGGCGAGACGGTGGAATTGCTGCGCGCCATCCTAGGCACAGATTTCCATCTGAAGGAAGAGTCTACCAAGGGAGGTTTTGGAACCATAACTTCTGATATTGATTTCCGGCCCAAGGATTGGCTGACCTTGTATTTTGACGCGGGTTATGATACAACAACGGATCGTTTAAGCACGGCCAACTTCGATTTGTATATTAACGGCAAAGACGACCGCTGGTCTTATGGCGTGGGGAAGAGGTTCAACTCAAATGCCGACGATCAACTGACCCAGGAATTAAAGTGGAAGATTAATCCCAAGTGGGCTTTGCGATGGTATCAGAGGTTTGATGTGGAGGCGGGTATTTTAAAAGAACAGGAATACACGATCCGACGCGATCTGCATGAATGGTTGATGGATATCAGCTTTAATGAAACGCGGGATGAGGGAGACGAAATCTGGATTATCTTTACACTCAAAGCTTTCCCGGATATCGCGCTGGACGTGGGCTCAGGGTTTAATGAACGCAAAGCGGGATCCCAGAGTGAAGATCGACCGTAGTGTTGGAAAGAGGAAGGTTACAATGGATATTGCTATTATAGGTTCGGGATATGTGGGGCTGGTGACCGGCGTCTGTCTGGCGCACATCGGCCATCGGGTTATCTGTGTGGATAATAACCAGGAAAAGATCAAGAGATTAAGACAGGCTAAAATCCCTATTTATGAGCCGGGGTTGGATGAGTTGGTTAAGAAATATTTGAAGAGTAAGAGGCTTTCTTTTTCGACTTCCATCAAAGAGGCTACCCGAAAGGCGACGGTTATTTTTATAGCCGTGGGGACCCCCGCGCGGCAAAATGGAGAAGCGGATTTAACGTACGTTGAGAATGTCGCCCGCGAGATCGCCCTGAATATGGATTCTTATAAGTTGATTGTCGAGAAATCGACCGTGCCCGCGGAGACAGGCAAACGCATTGAGCGCACCATAAAGTTGAATTTATCCAAGAAGTTCAGAAAAGGGAATAAAATCACCTTAGATTTCGACGTGGCCTCCAATCCCGAATTCCTGCGCGAGGGGTCCGCGATTCATGATTTTATGCATCCGGATCGAGTCGTGATCGGTGTGGAATCCAAAAAGGCGGAACAAATTTTCCGGGAGATCTATAAACCTTTAAAAACGCACATGATCGTCACGAATATCAGTTCCGCCGAGCTGATCAAACACGCCTCCAATTCGTTCCTTGCCACCAAAATTTCGTTTATTAATTCGATCGCCCAAATTTGTGATCACGTGGGGGCGGATGTCTTGAAAGTGGCTGAAGGGATGGGATTTGATAAACGCATCGGACGCCAATTCCTCGACGCGGGTATAGGTTACGGCGGCAGTTGTTTTCCCAAAGATGTGGAGGCCTTTATCCGCCTGAGCGAAAAAAGCGGGTATCATTTCAGCCTCCTCAATGAAGTCAGGAATGTGAATGAATGCCAGAGAATTTCTTTTGTTAAACTTATCGAAGATAAATTATGGATTATTAAAGGGAAAAAAATCGGGATCCTGGGGCTGGCCTTTAAACCTAACACCGATGATATGCGCAATGCCCCTTCCATTGATTTAATCAATATGCTTCAAAATGAGGGGGCCCTCATTAAGGCGTATGATCCCAAGGCCATGCCCAATACAAAAAAGTGCCTAACAAAAGTGACGTACTGCAAGGATCCTTACGAATTGGCCAAAGGATGTGATTGTTTATTATTGGTCACGGAGTGGGATGAATTCAAAGATTTGGATTTCAAGATGATCCGGCGGTTGATGAAGCAGCCTCTTGTATTCGACGGACGAAACTTGTATCATGACAAAAATTTGAAAGAACTCGGTTTCGAGTATTATGGGATCGGACGTGGACAGATTTGAATCTTGAATCGCGCGTATAAATAATAAAAGAATAAAACGTTATGTCACTGGCCCTGAAAAGAAAAATTCTGGAAAAAAAGGCGCGGATTGCCGTGATAGGCCTGGGTTATGTGGGATTGCCTTTGGCGGTGAATTTTGCCAAGGCCGGGTTTAAGGTTTTTGGCGTCGACACGGACACCGATCGCATTGAAAAGATCCGTCAGAAGAAGAGTTATATTCTCGATGTCCCGCAAGCGGATATCGTCCGCGTGGTTCAGCAAGGAACGTTCGAGGCTATGACGGAATTCGAAATATTGAAGACGGTCGATGTCATTATCATTTGCGTCCCGACGCCCTTGAAACGGAAATACACCCCGGATATCACCTATATCCTTAGCGCCGTGCGGTCTATCCGGAAATATTATAAAAAAGACACCTTGATTATCCTGGAAAGCACCACGTATCCTGGGACAACGGAAGAGTTGATTTTGCCTGAACTGCAGAAGAGCGGTTATCAATTGGACAAGGATTTCTATCTCTCTTTTTCGCCGGAGCGCATTGACCCGGGGAACAAGAGATATGATGTGACAAGGATTCCCAAAATTGTCGGCGGCATGACGCCCAAGAGCGGCGCTTTGACCCAACAGCTTTATGAGAATATTATCGGGAAGGTGCATCTGGTCTCCTCGGCTAAGGCCGCGGAAATGACCAAGCTCTTGGAGAATACGTTTCGTATTATCAACATCGGTTGGGTGAATGAAGTGGCGATGATGTGCCATAAACTCGACATCGACGTCTGGGAGGTGATTGACGCGGCCAAGACTAAGCCGTTTGGTTTTATGCCGTTTTATCCCGGTTTGGGCGTCGGCGGACATTGTATCCCGGATGATCCGCTGTACCTTTACTGGAAGGCCAAACATCACGGTTTCAGCTCAAAGTTTATAAAAATTTCCGCGGATATTAATTCCCATATGCCTTTTTACGCGGTGGACCGGTTGAAGGAAGTTTTGGGGAAGAACAACAAGCAACTCAAAGGGGCTCACGTGTTGGTCATTGGGGTGACGTATAAAAAGGATGTCAAGGATTTACGCAAGTCTCCTTCCGTAAAATTAATCGAAATCCTTCAAGGACAGCATTGTCGCGTGGATTACTTCGATCCCATCATCCCGTATCTGTCCCTCGGCGCCATTCAGGCCGTTTCGGTGAAGTTGACGAAAGAGGAGTTAAGAAAATATGATTGTGTCGTGATAGCCACCGATCACACGGGGATCGATTATCCTTTGATTCGGAAGCACGCGCGTCTCATTTTTGATATCCGCAATGTTTATGGAGAGACGCGGGATAAAAAAATTGTTAAATTTTAACGCAAGAATTTTCTAAACGCGAAGGGCGCAGATATGGCACGAAAAAAAGTGGTCATGATAACCGGCGGGGCCGGTTTCTTGGGAAGTCATTTGTGTGACTGGTTTATGAAGAAAGGGCTCAAAGTCATTTGTGTGGATAATCTCATCACAGGAAGCCTGGAGAACATCCGGCAGCATGCCAAAGACAAGAATTTTGAATTCATTAAACATGATATCTCCAAAGAACTGCGTGTGGAAGGGCCGGTGGATTATGTCCTTCATTTTGCCTCTCCGGCAAGCCCTGTGGATTATTTGAATTTCCCAATCCCGACGCTGAAGGTCGGTTCTTTGGGTTCGCACAATATGCTGGGATTGGCCAAACTGAAGAAGGCCCGGTATCTTGTCGCCTCAACGTCTGAAGTTTACGGAGACCCGGAAGTCCATCCTCAGAAAGAGACCTATTGGGGGCACGTTAATCCTATCGGTCCGCGCGGGGTTTACGACGAAGCCAAGCGTTTTGCCGAGGCGATCACCATGGCGTATCATCGTTACCACAAGGTCGACACCAAGATCGTGCGTATTTTCAACACGTACGGCCCGCGGATGCGCATCCATGATGGACGGGTTGTTCCCAATTTTATTTTTCAGTCATTACGGAATCAACCCTTGACGGTTTATGGACGGGGAGAACAGACCCGGTCGTTTTGTTATTATTCCGATCTAATCGACGGTATTACCCGTCTTCTGTATTCCGATATCCCGGGGCCGGTGAATATCGGCAATCCCGTTGAGTTTAAGATCATCGACTTCGCGAAGTTGGTAATTAAGCTTTCCGGGACCCGGAGCAAGATTGTTTACCGACCGTTGCCTGTCGATGACCCCAAACAGCGCAAACCGGACATCACCCTTGCCAGGAAGGTCTTGAAGTGGTCTCCCGACGTCAAATTGAGAGACGGCCTGGAGCAAACTATTCTGTGGTTCAAGAGCCATCTCCCCGCAGAACGCTGATTCCCCGGGTCCCCGTGAACCGGCGTTTGCGCCGTTAAGGAAAACCATGCAAAGAGTGCGTCCAAATGATGCGTTCCGGTAATATTCCCTCAGACAAATTATTAGCAATGTATGCCTCGCTGCTCAAGATCCGCCGGGTCCAACTCAAGATCGAGGAACATTATCATGAAAACGCAATGAAGACCCCCGTGCACCTTTGCCTGGGGCAGGAGGCGGTTTCCGTCGGCGTATGCGCGAACTTAAAGACACGAGATATGATCTTCAGCAATCACCGCAGCCACGGCCATTATTTGGCCAAGGGCGGAGATTTAAAAGCCATGATGGCGGAACTTTATTGTAAAGAGACGGGGTGCGCGAAAGGCCGCGGGGGATCGATGCATCTGATTGATAAATCCGTCGGACATTTTGGATCATCCGCGATTGTCGGCGGCGGCATCCCTCACGCGGTGGGGGCCGCGTTCGCCTTTAAGATGCGCAAAGAAGATCTTGTGGCCGTGACATTTTTCGGCGACGCGGCTTCGGAACAGGGCGTTTTTTATGAGAGCATGAATTGGGCGGCCCTCAAGAAACTGCCCGTCATTTTTGTCTGCGAGAATAATCATTATTCCGTGTGTTCGCATATTGATGTCCGTCAGGCGAATTATGATATTTCCATGAGGGCCAGGGCTTTTGATATTCCCTCGATGAGGGTCGATGGGATGAATCTCCTGGAGGTGTGTGAGAAATCCCAGGCGGCTATTGAAATGGCCAGGGCTGGGAATGGGCCGTATCTCTTGGAGTGTGTCGTGCAGCGATGGCGGGCCCACGCCGGAGCCGGAGATCCCCAAAAAGAACAGTATCGCAAGACGGAAGACATGGATGAATCCCGAAGGCGGGACCCTTTAAAGGATTTTACCGCTTATCTTCTGGATCATCGCGCGGCCGGCCAAGATCAGCTTGACGTCGTAGACCGGCAGATTGATCAGGAGATTGAAGCGGCGTTTCGTTTCGCCCGCGAAAGCCCCCTGCCGGATCCGGCGGGATTAGAGAAGTATTTATATTGCTGAATTCCGGACTCCCGGAGTGTTCCATTATTTTTGCGCAAGTCAGGCCACTGTAACAGAAAGTATTGATTAAGTTTGTACCCTTCTTTAATCCTCCCCGCCGTGGGGGAGGAAGGGTGGGGGGTGAAAAAAATTAGGTTACAATGCAATAGAGTGCGCAGGTCAATAAAAAATGCCTTGGACCAAAATACAAGTCGAAAAACAGGAACCTGTCTTTGACGCCAGTGAAGGGCAGAATGTCCGCAAATTAAGTTACGGCGAGGCCATCCGCGAGGCCTTGGATCAGGCCCTGGAACGCGATCCCCGGGTCTATGTGATGGGGCAGGGGATCAATGATCCCGGGGGCATGTTTGGATCTACCGACGGTCTTTATAAAAAGTACGGTCTGGAGAGGGTCTTTGATACGCCGCTTTCCGAGGAGGGCATCCTGGGGATGGCCATCGGATCAGCCATGGCCGGCTTGCGTCCGGTTTCCATCCATAACCGGCCGGACTTTCTTTTAATGGGGATGGACCAGATCGTCAATCACGCGGCCAAATGGAGTTATATGTTTGCCGGTCAAGTTCCGATCCCTCTGGTGATCCGTGCCTGTATCGGACGCGGATGGGGATCGGCGGCCCAGCATTCGCAGGCCTTGCAGTCCCTTTTTGTTCACATCCCCGGCCTCAAAGTGGTGATGCCCTCGACGGCTTATGACGCGAAAGGATTATTGATCACCAGTATCGCCGATAATAACCCTGTTCTGTATTTTGAACAGCGCTGGGTGTACAAACATCAAGGGTATGTGCCTGAGGATGTTTATTCGATTCCCTTCGGGGAAGGGGTCATCAAAAGAGAAGGGACGGATGTTACGATCGTTGCCGTTTCTCACATGGTGATTGAATCCCTGCGCGCCGCAGAGGAATTGGAAAAAAAAGGCATCAGCGTTGAGATTATCGATCCACGCTCTTTAAAGCCTTTGGATGATCAGTTGATCCTTAAGTCTGTGGCCAAGACCGGCCGGCTGCTGGTCTCTGATTTGAGCTGGAAGACCGGCGGGTTCAGCGCTGAAGTCATCGCGACGGTCGTCGAGAAAGGATTTCACTTTCTTAAGAAAGCCCCTGTCCGCGTGGCCTTTCCGGATATCCCCACGCCCGCGGGCCATGTGCTGGAAGAGGCCTTTTATCCGGGGGTCGAGGATATTATTGAAGCCGTCCGGAAATTGATGGGAAAATGATGCGAAGACATTCGAAGATCCTGATCGTCGGGCACGACGACATCGTGGAAAACGCGTTGGTGGAACACTTTCAGTCGAAGGGGTTCAGCCGTGTCTTTTCTTCCTCCGCGATGGCCATGGACACCACCATTCAAACATCGGTTTATGATTTCTTTTCTCAGCATCGTCCCGAGTATGTGTTTTTAGGATCCACCCGTTCGGGCGGGATTGAAGCGAATCGGACAAGGGGCGCCGAATTTATTTATCATAACCTCGAGAGCCAAAATAACATTCTTTACGCGGCGCATAAGTTTGGTGTTGAGAAATTGCTTTTCCTGGCGAGTTCCTGTGTCTACCCCAAAGATTGCCCGCAGCCGATACGGGAAGAGTCACTTTTAACCGGGGAGCTGGAGAAGACCAGTGAGCCCTACGCCGTGGCCAAGATCGCCGGCATCAAACTCTGTCAGGCGTTTCGACGGCAATACGGACTTAAAACGGTGGTGATGATCCCTGCGACGATTTACGGACCGGGAAGTGATATGGATATCCAGACCGCTCATGTCATCGGCGCTTTGATCGGAAAGTTTGAATCGGCGGTAAGCCATCATGAAAAACAAGTGACGGTCTGGGGGACAGGCACGCCTCGAAGAGAGTTTATCTATGTGGAGGATTTTGTTCAGGCCTGTCTTTTCTTAATGGAGCATTATGATCAGGAAGAGATCGTGAATGCGGGGTGCGGATACGATGTCACCATTAAAGAACTGTCCGAGATGGTCGCTGAGGCGGTTGGATACAAAGGAGATATCATTTTTGACAGTTCCAAACCTGATGGAACGGCCAAGAAATTATTGCATAACAGCCGGATCACAAAACTAGGCTGGCGGCCCAGGGTTTCTTTAAAAGAAGGCGTTGAGAAAACAGTCGCGTGGTTTAAAGAGGAAGTCAAACATCAGAAGCGTGAATTTTTATAACAGTGTATTTTATTGGCGCTTTTTATTATTTAATCAGACTTCTTCAAGGGATTTAGAATTAAAAAAGGATGTGAAATGCGTATCCCCCCTAATAAACAATTATTTTGGTTTCTTAAAGATACTGTCTCTTTAGATCTGTCTAAAACTTCAGACCTGGAGCTGTATGTACAACAGGTACTATCCAGAGGAAACCAAGAGGACGTCAAAGCCCTCTTAACTGCGGTTGATTTTGAACAATTTAAGCAAGTATTCTCAAGAATTAAACGATTTTTTCCCTGGGAGGTTCGGGCTTTTTGGGAGGATTTCATTGAAAATTATTAACTCGGTTCAAGAAAAAATTCTCAAAAGTTTCGGCGACATTAAAGACAGTGACCAGTTTTATTTAACTGGAGGTACCGCCCTGTCTTATTTTTATTTAAAACATAGACAGAGCAATGATCTGGACTTTTTTACTTCTACAGAAGAAATTGTCGGCTCATTCAGCCATCAACTTGAGGATCATTTAAAAGCTAATGGATTTAAGTGTCAGCGGCAAAGGGGGCTCCATTCATTTGTAGAACTGATTGTGACATTGGATAATGAAACAACGCTAATTCATCTTGCCGTAGATGCTGCTTTTCGCTTCGAACCAACGAAAGAATTTCCTGCTTTCCTTCATCTGAAGGTTGATAACTTAACTGATATTGCGTCAAATAAATTATTGGCACTATTTGGAAGAGCCACTTTAAGGGATTTCATTGACGTTTATTTTCTGATTAAAAAAGAGGGATTTTCAAAAGAACAATTAATTGATACTGCCAAGAAAAAAGACCCGGGATTTGATTTGTATTGGCTCGGCGTGGCTTTTGAACGGATTAATACCTTTGACTCAAAATCTACGGATATCTTTATGCTCGTTAAGCCTTTACCAATCGAAGAATTAAAAACGTTTTTCAACCAATGGCGTAAAGAAATTGCCGGCGAATTAAAACCTTTTAAAGGACAATAGGTCCCTAACTCCTAATTAGGAATTTCTATTCTCCTCGAGAGCTCATCGATATCCATTTTGCACCCATTGGGTGAAAAAACTAGCTCGTCGAAATATCGAGGGAGCCATGATTCTCTAATTAGGAGTTGAGGATAGGTGTTCCCATAGCGGCAAATGAGGTTCAAGCAAAGGATGAGGCGAAGGACAACGCCTTGACGTTATGTCGTCAAGGTCGGCCACCGGCGTGAGGTGTGAGGTTGCAATTGTCGCCCGCGGGAGAGAATTGTAGTGTAAAAGGCGGCCCAGGATTTCTTTAAAAGAAGGCGTTGAGAAAACAGTCGCGTGGTTTAAAGAGGAAGTCAAACATCAGAAGCGTCCTGGTGCTTATTAAAAAAGGCGGTGGCATAGCGTTTATCGACGTCCGCACAAGTAATAGAATGCATCCCTTTGGCAAAAGGACGTCGTTATACTGACTACTAGCACATTCTATTTCTTTTACAGAAGTCAGTAATTTACTTTGCAAGAAAAGAAATAAGAAATTTTTTTCTTGAGCTGTCGTTATTATGAAAAATAAAGTCTACATTCAGACATGGGGCTGGGCGATGAACGCGTTATAGGATGAGAATGGAGAGGACAGCTAAACCATAGTAAATAATAAGTTGTAACAGAAATCATCTTTCTCTTAAAATTATGCACGACAAAAATCTTCATTTATGGCAACATGCGCACACCTTTGGACAGGAGCATAAACGCTCCGGGGAACGCCGTACGACTCTTGTTATTGTCATTACGGCTGCAATGATGGCGGTTGAGATTGTTACCGGCATCCTCTTCGGCTCTATGGCCTTACTTGCCGATGGTCTGCACATGGCCTCTCATACAATTGCCCTTTTAATCAACGTTTTTGCCTACATCTATGCCCGACGTCATTCCCATGATACGCGGTACAGTTTCGGTACGGGAAAGGTCAACGCTCTGGGAGGATTCACCGGAGCAGTCCTACTCGCCGTTTTTGCTCTTATGATGGCGTGGGGGAGTATGGAGCGCCTTATGCATCCTGTTTCTATTGCCTTTAATCAAGCTATCTTTGTGGCCATCATCGGATTGATTATTAATGGAGTTTCGGTCTTTATCCTTGGGCACGAAGAAGATAATCATGACGCGCATGAACATTCCGACCATCACCACGATGACCGCCACGACCACAATTTAAAATCAGCCTATTTTCATGTTTTAGCCGATGCCCTGACATCCATTCTGGCGATTATCGCTCTCTTGACAGCAAAATACTTTGGCCTCATTTGGATGGATCCTCTGATGGGCATTGTCGGTGCCATTTTGGTATGCCAATGGTCGTTGGGACTTTTACGAACAACGAGCTCCATCTTGCTTGATAGACAGGGATCGGACGAACTCAAAACAAAGATCAAGGAAAGCATTGAAAGTGTTGGTGATAGTCGGGTCGCTGACCTGCATCTCTGGGTGTTGGGTCCGAATATCTACGGTGTCATCATTTCGGTGGTTACTCATAATCCCGAATCGCCGGAGTACTATAAAAAATTACTTCCTCTTCATTTGGGCCTTGCGCACGTGACAGTTGAGGTTTATCCGTGTCCCAACAAGGAAGAAACCAAAGTGTCGAATCGATGAAGTAAAGAAACAAAAGACCGCGCGGTACGAAAACCGAGATTGTCGAAGCCGCTATCGCTTCCTTTAAAAAGGAATTCGCGATTTCCGATCTCGAAAAAGCCTGCCCGGGAGTAAGCCGGGACATGATCCGCATTGTGATGAACCGCTTAAGGAAAGAGGGGCGGTTAAAAATCCTGGGCCGTGGCCGCGATGCACGGTGGGCAAAACTCAAATAGACAATAGCACATCTTAACGTGGTAATGAATGTGGTAATATCAAGGGGTGCCGGAGAAGACCGTTGCCTGCCCTGAGTGAACGAAGTATGTCGATGGGGTACAATCCTAATGAAGGAGGGTGTCCTGGGAATTCTGGGAATGAGTTTGCAATTGTCGCCCGCGGAAGAGAATTGCAGAGTAAAATGCGGCGAGGTTTCTGTAAAAGAAGGCGTTGAGAAAACAGTCGCGTGGTTTAAAGAGAAAGTCAACAGACAGGAGAGTGTTCATGAAGATATTAGTCACCGGAGGCGCGGGTTATTTAGGCGCTGTTATCGTTCCTGTATTACTGAAAGAAGGCCACCAGGTCTCGGTGGTTGACAATTTTATGTATAATCAAACCCCTTTGCTGGATTGCTGCCATCATCGCGACTTAACGATTATCCGGGGGGATGCCCGGGATAAATCCCTTATTGCCAGGGAATTAAAAACCGCCGATGCCATTTTCCCGCTGGCCTGTTTGACCGGCGCGCCTTTGTGCGCGAAAGATCCCCAGGCCGCGGAATCCATCATCGTCGAGTCCATAAAGATGATTTTGAGCTTGCGGAGCCCGGCCCAGAAAATTATTTATCCAACGACGAACAGCGGTTACGGTGTCGGCGAGAAGGGGAAGCATTGTACCGAAAAGACTCCTTTAAGACCGGTCTCTGTTTACGGCCGGCTGAAGGTCAAGGCGGAAGAGGAACTATTAAATGCCAAAGGAGCGATAACCTTGCGTTTGGCGACGGCTTTTGGGGTGAGCCCCCGGATGCGGCTGGATCTTCTGGTCAACGACTTTACGTACCGGGCGGTGAATGACCGTTTTGTGGTGTTGTTTGAAGCCCATTTTAAACGGAACTATATTCATGTGCGCGACGTGGCCAAGGCCTTTGTACATTCTTTGAATCGTTTTGACAAAATGAAGGACGAACCATATAATGTAGGCCTGAGTGACGCCAATTTAAGCAAGTTGGAACTCTGCGCGGAGATCAAGAAACACGTTTCTGAATTCTATTTTGTCGAATCGGCGATCGGTCAGGATCCTGATAAAAGAGATTACATCGTCAGCAATGAAAAAATTGAGGAAACAGGATTCAAACCCGATGTCTCTCTCTCGGAAGGTATAAGCGAGCTTGTCAAGGGATACCAAATTATCAAGAGAAATCAATACACAAATGTCTAAGGTTGAACGCGTCGGCGAATTCACGGGTGTCGTGGGTGTCATCAATTCTTGGAATGCCCTTAACGCGCGGCTTGCTGAGCTCGAGTCTCCCATCAACTCTCTCTTTTTAAGTCCATGGATATAGTCTTCATCAAAGCGAATAATCAAAAGAAAATCTATCAGGACCTCAGTAAAGATTTTACGGGCATTGAACCTCCTTTATGGCTGGCCTTGACGGCCGCTTATATCAGAGAATACGGTTTCTCTGTGGCTGTGATTGACGCAGAGGCTGAAAATCTCGATACCCAGGAAACGGTCGATCGGATCAAAGAATTCAATCCACGATTAGCCTCGGTGGTTGTCTCGGGGACGAACCCTTCCGCGTCCACTTTGAATATGCCCGGCGCGGGCGAAGTCCTAAGAGAGATGAAAAAGAAATGTCCGGGTATTCCAACGGTCATCTCCGGTCTTCATCCTTCAGCCTTGCCCGAGCGAACGGTGAAGGAAGAAACGGCCGATTTTGTTATGGAAGGGGAAGGGTTATCGACGCATTTAGAACTTCTTCAGGCCTTAAAATCAGGGAAGACGCTGGATGAAGAATTTGCCCTGGACGGTCTTTGGTATAAAAGAGACGGCCGAATTATTTCCCATCCCAGGGCGGTCAATGTGAATGATTTGGGGATCCTGCCGATGCCGGCGTGGGATCTGCTGCCCATGGAGCAGTACCGGGCGCATAACTGGCATTGTTTTGGCCATGTCGATGAACGCCAGCCGTACGCCGTCATTTATACAAGTTTGGGGTGTCCGTTCAACTGCAGTTTTTGTTGCATCAATGTCACCTTCGGAGGATCAGGGATCCGGTATCGTCCTCCGGTCAAGGTCGTCGAAGAAATCGATTTTCTTGTGAAAAATTACGGCGTGAAGAATATCAAGGTCCTCGATGAACTGTTTGCCATGAAACAAACTCATGTGGAGGAATTATGTGATCGTCTGATTGCCCGCGGGTATGATCTGAATTTCTGGGTGTACGGCCGGATTGACACGGTCAAAGAATCCATGCTGGCCAAGATGAAGAAGGCGGGGATCAACTGGATTGCCTACGGGATCGAGGCCGGCAGTAAAAGGGTGCGTGATGGAGTTTCCAAAGGGAGGTTCGATCAGGAACAGATTCGAAAGGTCGTTAAAATGACTCAGGCGGCCGGCATTTATGTCGTCGGTAATTTTATTTTCGGACTTCCTGAAGATGATCTTCAGACCATGCAGGAAACCTTGGATTTAGCCAAGGGATTAAATTGCGAGTACGCCAACTTTTACTGTGCCATGGCGTATCCGGGTTCCAAGCTTTATGACGATGCCCTGGCGCAGGGGATCGCGCTTCCCCGGACATGGACCGGATACGCGCAATTTAGTGAAGAGACATTCCCCTTGGCGACGAAACATATCTCGGGCGCGGATGTCCTGCGGTTTCGCGATAAAGCCTTTGATGAATATTACGGCAGTCCGGTTTATTTAAATATGATTGAAGAAAAGTTCGGAGTGAGGACCGTTGAACATATCAAGGAAATGTGTTCCGTGAAGTTGAAAAGAAAATATTAGACGGCGGGAAAGAGGGGAAAACGAGAGGGGATTTTTGAATTTAGAAAATGTTGATGCCGTTGTCCTCTGCGGGGGGCTTGGGAAAAGATTAAGAAGTGTTACCGGAGACAATCCAAAGGTTATGGCCGCGGTCGAGGGCAGGCCTTTTCTGGATGTCCTCATGGAGTATTTAGCGCGGCAGGGATTCAAACGGGTCATATTATGCACCGGTTATCAAGCCGATCAGATTGAAGCGTATTACCGGCAAAACACCCACGGACTGCGTTTTGAGTTCTCCAGAGAAGAAGAACCTTTGGGGACGGGAGGGGCGGTAAGAAACGCCCGATGTTTGATTCAAAGTAGTCCTTTCGTTGTTTTAAATGGGGATTCATTTTGCGCGGTGAATTACCGCGCTCTGGGGGAGTTTCATCAATCCCGAAAAGCCCTGGCTTCTGTGGTTGTCTCGAAGGCCGAGGATCATAGGGATTACGGGGGCATTGTCCTTGATGAAACCGGCAGGATTGTCCGTTTCCTCGAGAAGAATAACCCGGTTCTGTCCGGCGGAAAGAAGACAGCGGACGAGGTCTCCTGCGTCAATGCCGGGATTTATTGTTTTAATGACGAAATTTTTTCCTTCATGCCCAAAGCACGGACCTTTTCTTTGGAATATGATTTTTTCCCAGGTCTTGTACGACATCTTTTTTTTGGTTTTCTGGTGGAGGAGGCCTTCTTGGACATTGGCACGCCGGAAAGATATCAGCAGGCCTTGGCAAAAATGAAAAGACCGGTTTAAAATAAATTAAAGTAGGATTTTCGCGTTTGGCGATCTGCTTCGTTGCAACCTTCTGAGCTTGCTCAGCGTACACAACAGTACGCCTCGCTTCGCTCCTCGGTTGCGCCTCGCATTTCATCCAAACGTGAAAGTCCTATAAAAAAAAGGAAATGGTTTTGCGTTCTCAGCAGGAGAAACAACGCGTGGAAGATATTATCGTCAGGAACAAGATGACGGCTTACAGTCTTTCGGTGGTGATTCCGGTTTATAATGAAGAAGACTGTATTGAAGAGACGCTGGCGAAGATTCAGGAGTTCTTGAACGTCCGTTTCCAGGATTATGAGATCCTTGTCGTGGATGACGGCAGTGATGACGGGACGTATTTAAAAGTCAAAGCCTTGGCCGAGAAAAACAAACGCATCCAATTGTTCAAGAACGATAGAAACAGCGGTAAGGGATTTAGCGTCAAAAGGGGCATGCTGGCGGCCACGTCGGACTTTGTTTTGTTCATGGACGCGGACTGCTCAACCCCGGTTGAAGAAATTATGAAATTTGTGCCGTATTTCTCCCAAGACATCGATATCCTGCTGGGTTCCAGAGTCTTGAAAGAGTCTAACGTCCTTAAGAGGCAAGGGGTTATCCGCAGGAGCTTGGGTCGGTTGTTTAATTGCCTTATTCAGATATTTTTATTCCAAGGCGTCCAGGATACGCAATGCGGGTTTAAGTGTTTTAAAAGACAGGCCGCCCAGAAATTATTTAAACTCCAAACGATTCAGCGGTATTGTTTTGACGCCGAGATTCTTTTCTTGGCCAGAAAACGGAACTGTACCATTAAAGAAATTCCGATCACCTGGGTCAACAGAAAGAATTCAAGATTGGGAATTATAAAAGACGCCCCGAAAATGCTTTCCGATTTATTAAAGATCCGGTGGAATGATTGGAAGGGTATATATGCGGATTCCCGCTAATATGTCCATCAAGGGTGGAGAAATGCGAAAGACATTTAAAGTTCCCTTCGGGACGGTTTCTATCACGCCGGAGGCGCGTCAGCTCATTGACCGGATCCTTGAGTCCACGTGGGTGACCAAGGGGAAATATGTGCAAGAGTTCGAGAAGAAATTCGCGGAGCTTTTCGGCGTCAAGGAGGCCGTGGCGGTCAGCAGCGGCACGGATGCCGATGCCCTGGCCTGCGCGGTCCTTTATGACTTTGGGGCGCGGCGCGGGGATGAAATTATCGTCCCGGCCCTTTCTTTCGTCGCTACGGGCAATGCCGTCTTTCAGGCGGGATTTGTTCCTGTCTTTGTGGATGTCCAGAGGGAGACATTAAATATCAATCCGGCGAAGATCGAAGAAGTGATCACGCCCAAGACCCGGGCTATCATGCCGGTGCATTTGATGGGGAAGCCGGCCGCGATGGATCAGATCCAAGAGATCGCCCGGCGACACAAGCTTTTTGTGATTGAAGATGCCGCCGAGGCTCATGGCGCGCAATACCGGGGGGAAAAAATCGGGGCTATCGGAGATATGGCGGCCTTCAGCCTTTACGCGGCGCATATTGTGACAACGATTGAAGGCGGGATCATGACGACCAATAATCCCGCGATGGCGGAGGCCATGCGGTCGTTGCGCAATCATGGCATGGTGAACAAATTCACTTTCCAGCGCATCGGCTTTTCCGCCAAGATGAATGAAATTGAGGCGGCGGTCGGTCTGGGGAATATCCAAATATTCTCGACCATCCTGGAGAAACGCCGAAGAAATTTGATTTATCTTATTGACAAATTCAGGAGATTCGAAGATTATTTTATAACCCTCAAAGAGGAGCCGTACGAAAAAATAGGGCCGCACGCCTTTTCGATCATTCTGCGGGAAAAGGTGGGCTTTACCAAGGACGAATTTGTTTCTTACATCGAAGCCAAGGGAATCGATTCGCGGAATCTCTTTTATTCCATGCCGACCCAAACGGCCAGTTACGCCTTTTTAGGCCATAAGCTCGGGGATTTTCCCGAGGCGGAGTATTGTTCAGATCAGGGGACACACATCGGCATCCATCAAGACATTTCTTCGGAAGACCTGGATTATATCGCGGAGGTCGTTCAGACGTTTCTCCAATCAAAAAGATTAAGGGTTCGCTCATGCACATAGCCATCAATTGCCGGTCGTTTATAAAAAAGAAATATACGGGAATTGGAAGGTATACCTACCATTTAGTTAAAAGCCTGAGCGAGATCGACACGCAGAATGAATATCAGTTATACGCGAAAAAAGGCATTCTGAATCTCAACAAGCGCCTGCCGCATTTCGGCGTCAAGAATTTTATTATCAAGACGGATCGATTTAACAGAGGCATCGAAAAGTCTTTGGGAAAAGTCGATATTTACCATTCCCCCAGCCCTGATTCCCTGAATGTCAATAATGGAGCCAGAATCGTTGTGACGGTCCATGATCTGATTTTTAAAGCCTTTCCGCAGGGACACACGCAGAGAACGCTGGATGAGACAGAAAAACAGTTTACGAACATAGGGAAAATCGCCTCAAAGATTATTTGTTGTTCTCAAAATACGATTAACGATCTCAAGAAATATTTTCAAGTCCCTGAGGACAAAATCGCTTTAGTTTACCAGGGCGTCGACAAAAATTTGTTTTATCGTGTCGGCAAAGACGAAGAGCCGACAGCCGCTAAAATGATCAGGGCCAGAGGCCTGAAAGAGCCGTTTGTTTTGTCCGTCGGGACTATTGAGCCGCGGAAGAACCTGGAAAATCTTCTTCATGCCTTTGACAAATTAAGGACGAGAAATCAATTTAAGGGAAAATTGGTTGTGATCGGCATGAAGGGATGGATGAGCGACGGGATTGAAGGCCTCATCCGTAAGCTTGAGTTGAAGAATCATGTGATCTTTTTAGGATATCTCTCGGACCAGGAACTGCGGTATTTTTATAACAAGGCGGAGGCTTTTGTCTTTCCGTCTTTTTACGAGGGATTCGGGTTCCCTATTGTAGAGGCCTTTGCCTGCGGGGCACCCGTGGTCACTTCGAACGTTTCTTCCTGCCCCGAGGTCGCTCGGGACGCCGCCCTGATCGTCGATCCTTACCGGCCCGAAGATATTGCCGGGGCCATTGCCCGGATCGTGAAAGATTCTTCCCTTCGACAGACTTTAAGGCAAAAAGGGTTTAAAAGAGCGCAAGATTTCAATTTCCGCAAGACAGCCGAGGAGACATTGAAAGTTTATCAAGAGGTTTACCGGACGTGAAAGTCCTGAGATTAAGAGTAAAGGGCTGAAGCACGGACTGACCATGAAAATAAGCGGTTGTACCATTGCGCGCAATGTGATCAAATATAATTATCCTGTCCTGGAATCCATACAATCGATCCTGCCGATCTGTGATGAGTTTGTTGTTAACGTCGGTGATTCTCAAGACGAGACGCTGGCCTTAATTAAGTCGATTAAAAGCGATAAAATACGCATCATTCAAAATGTCTGGGATTTTTCGCAAAAAGCAGAAGTCCTTTCCCACCAGACCAATCTGGCCTTGCGCGCATGTCGCGGGGACTGGACGTTTTATCTTCAATCCGATGAGGTGATCCATGAAGAGGATCTTCCCGTGCTGGAGAGGATGATGCGCCGGTATCTGGAGGACAAAGAGGTGGAGGCTTTAAGATTTAAATGGTTTCATTTTTACGGGAGTTATTTCCGGTACAGGATTGATCGCGGCTGGTACCAGAAGCAAGACAGAATTATCCGTAATAACGGGGAGATTGAATCGTATGGGGACGCGTACGGTTTTCGGCGCAAGGACGCTCAGCCCTTAAAAAGAAAGAACACCGGGTGCTTTCTGTATCATTATGGTTGGGTTCAGCCCGAGGATGTGATGAAACAGAGACGGATCAACGCCGAGAAAATTGGATTTGTCACACTGCAGGAAGGGGAGCGAAGGCAAGAATATAGTTATAGTGATTTAAACCGATTTCCGATCTATTGGGGAACTCATCCTCAGGGGATGGGGAGGAGGATCCGGGAACACCGGTTGAGTCAAAAGGATTTAAAGGAGATCAACAAGAAATACTGGTGGCATCCGTTCAAATGGCTGAAGGTCAGGTATAAAACATTTAAGAGAATCTCCCATAAAATTGAATAAGGAACGTGGTATGAGCGTCGACAAGGATGTCTATGCGGTTGTCTTGGCCGGCGGGTCCGGAACGCGTTTTTGGCCCATGAGCCGGGAATCCCGGCCGAAGCAATTCTTGAATATTGTGGGCGCGGCATCGCTTTTCCAGGACACGCTCAAGCGGATCAAGCCAAAGATAGCCGGGGCGAACATATTTATTGTGACGAATGCTGTTTACCGAAAACAGGTCGGACAGCAAACCGCCGCGTATCAGATCCCCAAGACCAATATATTGCTGGAACCTCAAGGGAAGAATACCGCGCCGGCGATCTGCTGGGCCGCTTGGAAAATCCATCAGATCAATCCCGACGCTGTTCTGGCGGTATTTCCCTCGGATCACCTGATTCTCCATCAAGGCAATTTCCTCAAAGTTTTGGAGGAAGCTCTGGTCTTGGCGCGACGGGAATACCTTGTCACGCTGGGCATAGTCCCCACAAGACCGGAGACGGGATACGGGTATTTGAAAATCAGGAAGACGACTTCGCGGGGCCGGAAGGTCGTCAAGGTCGAGAAGTTCATCGAGAAACCTTCGCTGGAAAAGGCCAGGCAGTTTGTCCGGCAGAAGAGGTATTTGTGGAACAGCGGCATGTTTATCTGGAAGAGCGCCGTTGTGCTAAAAGAGTTTGAAAGACATCTGCCGGAGATGTGCCGCGTATTGCGCGGGAGGACCGCGCTCGCCCAGATTCGTAAAATTTGGCCGCAGCTTCCCAACATTTCCATTGATTACGGTATTTTGGAGAAGGCGGATAACGTGGCGGCCGTTCCGGCCAAAGATATCGGCTGGTCGGACGTCGGGAGTTGGGAGGCGTTGGCGGATGTTCTTCCGAAAGATAAAAACAGGAATTATTTTAAAGGCGATGTGATCTCCCTGGATTGCGCGGGCAGTTTCGTGTGGGGAGAAAAGAGGCTGATTGCCGCGGTAGGACTCGAAGATCTGATTGTTATTGATACACCGGAGGCGGTGTTGGTTTGTAAAAAAGATATGTCTCAACGGATTAGAGAAATCGTTTCAGCCCTGAAAAAAAATCAAAGGACGGAGATTTAATGCCCCATGAGCGCGTTGCCCCAGCCGTTAAAGAGAGTTTTGATTATTAACATTTTCGGTATCGGCGATGTCCTTTTTACCACTCCCCTGATCCGCAATTTGAAATCCTCTTTCCCTGATATTTTTATTGGGTATCTCTGCAATCAACGGGCCCGCCCGGTGCTTGAAAATAATCCTCACGTGGACAAAATTTTTGTTTATGAACGCGATGACTTTAAGAAGATTTATGATCAGTCCAGGATTCTCTATTTAAAGAAATTAAACGCGTTTATGAAGGATATCCGCCGGGAGGGATTTGAGGTTGTCCTGGATGTCTCCTTAAACAGTTTCACGGGTTTTCTGGCGTGGTGGGCGGGCATTAAACACCGGGTGGGGTTTGATTATAAGAACAGAGGTTTTTTTCTGAATCATAAGATTTTCTTGAAAGGGTATGAAGAGAAGCATGTGGTTGAGTATTATTTGAAGCTCTTAGAGGAAGTCGATGTTCCTGTTGTGAGCAAAACCCTTGAATTTCATGTCCGCCGTGAGGACGCGGAGTGGGCGGGGCATTTTCTCAAGAGTCAGGGGGTTTCTCCGGACAGTTTGCTGATTGGCCTGGTGCCGGGGGGCGGGGCCAGTTGGGGGAAGGACGCTTTCTACAAGCGATGGCCCGCGGAGAAATACGCGAAATTAGCCGATAAATTATTTGAAAAATATTCCGCGGATATTATACTGTTGGGTGATTCAAAAGAATTGGGCGTATCCGCGGAGGTCGCTCGCCTGATGCGCCATCCCGCCGTATTGGCTACGGGTCTGACAACCATCGGTCAATTCGCGGCGTTGACACAGAAATGCTCTTTCAATATTCTCAACGATGGCGGTCCGTTGCATGTGGCTGTAGCCGCCGGGGCAAAAACAGTTTCTATCTTCGGGCCTGTGGATGAACGTGTTTACGGCCCTTATCCACGATCGGATCATCATAAAGTTGTCACCAAGCAGCTCGCCTGCCGGCCGTGCTATCGGCGTTTTCGAAGGGCCAGTTGTGACCATATAAGTTGTCTCCATCAAATAACTGTGGACGATGTCCTCCAAGAGGCGGCGGAGATTATTTGACCATAGATTCCAATTTCCCAGGCGCCTGGAAAATTGGGGGAAACAAGAAGGGATGAAGGGCATGAGTGTTCCATTTATCGATTTTAGCCAGCAATATCACGCCATTAAGGACCGGATTGACGTCGGGCTTAAAAGGGTTTTTGAAAAGGGGAATTTTATTTTGGGTGAGGAGGAGAAGGTCTTTGAGACGGATTTTGCCAAATATTGTGACGCGGCGTACGCGGTGGGGGTGAATTCCGGAACCGACGCGTTATATTTAGCGTTGGCGGCTCTGGACATAGGGCCCGGGGATGAGGTGGTCCTTCCGACTTTTTCTTTTATCGCCACAGCCCTGTGCGTTTCGTACACCGGCGCCAGGCCTGTCTTTGTCGATATCCAGGAAGACACGTATAATATTGATCCACAGAAACTTAAAAAGGCCATCACGCATAAAACCAAGGCGATCCTTCCTGTCCATATTTACGGTCAGCCGGCGGATATCAACGAGATTGCAGAGATTGCCCGAGGGCATAATATCCCTGTTGTTGAAGACGCGGCCCAGGCGCATGGGGCCCTCTATCAGGGGAGAAAAGTCGGATCCCTGGGGGAAAGCGCCTGTTTCAGTTTTTACCCGACTAAAAGTCTTGGGGCGTTCGGCGACGGCGGGATGGTCGTGACCAGTAATAAAAAAATCTATGAGAAGGTGATGATGCTGAGGGATTACGGCCGGAGTGATCGCTATGATCACAAGATTAAGGGATTTAATTCGCGGCTGGACACCGTCCAGGCGGTTGTTTTATCGGCCAAATTGAACCATCTCGATGAATGGAACAAGATGCGTTTGGATAACGCGGCCTATTATTGTCAAGTGCTCAAGGAGGCGGAGGGCATCATCACGCCGGTCATGAAACAGGACAGGACCCATGTCTTTCAAACATTTGCCGTGCGTTTGAAAAACCGTGACGCGGTCTGCGACCGGATGAAGAACAAAGGGATCGGGGTCTTGATTCATTATCCTATTCCCATACATCTTCAGGAGGCGTATGCCGATTTAGGATATAAAAGAGGTGATTTCCCCGTCTCAGAACGGGTGGCCGGAGAGATTCTGTCTTTGCCGATGTTCCCGCATATGCGTAGAGAGCAGATTCAATACGTCTGTGAATCCCTAAAAGAATTCATCACCTGCGGGGGGTTGAAAGGAAAACAATGAGCCAGTTGCCGCTGTCCGTGGTTGTGATTACAAAGAATGAGGAGAATAATATCAGCGAATGCCTGGGAAGTGTGCGTCACTGGGCGGATGAAATTATCATCGTCGATGATGAAAGCCAAGACCGCACGGTGGAAGTCGCCGAGAAATACGCCGATAAAATCTTCCATCGGCGGATGGATAATGAGGGCAAGCACAGAAACTGGGCGTACGCGCAGGCTAAAAATGAATGGGTGTTAAGCCTGGACGCGGACGAATACGTCAGTGACGAGTTGAAACAGGAAATCAGCCGCGTCCTTCCGGATACAAAATTCCATGCCTTTTCTATTCCTTTAAAGAATTACATTGGAGGCTACTGGGTCCGGTATTCGGGTTGGTATCCGGCCGGGAAATTGCGCCTTTTCATGAAAAGCCGTTTCAAGTACGAAGAAGTGGAAGTCCATCCCCGTGTTTTTCTCGATGGAGAAACAGGCCATTTAACCAAAGATATTGTTCATAAAGGGTATCCGGATTTTGAACATTTTCTGGCCAGCCTGAATCGTCAGACGACGCTGGAGGCCAGAAAATGGATCCACACGGGCAGGCACATGTCTTTGGGCCGGGCGGTGTGGCGTACGCTGGATCGTTTCCCCCGTTCTTTTGTCGGGAAACAGGGATACAAAGACGGTTTTATAGGTTTTATGGTCGCTTTCTTCGCCTCGCTTTATCAGATTATCAGTTACGCGAAATATTGGGAAATGAAGAAGAAGCAACCCAAGAAATAAGGTCGGGATTCAAACCCGAGGACTTTGGTTATGGTGGAATCCCGGATCAATCGAAAGGGAGATGGAGGAATGAAGGTTGTATTTCTCGATAGAGATGGTGTGATCAATGAGTTCCCGGGCAACGGCAATTATGTCACCTTGCTCAAGGAGTTTCATTTTATTCCCGGGGCTTTGGAGGCCTTGCGAAAATTGACCGAGGAAGAATATTCCATATTTGTTATTTCCAACCAGGCGGGTGTGGGCAAGGGGATTTATACCCAAGAAAAGCTCAATCATATTACCCGCACCATGCTCCAAAAGGTCAAAAAGGCCGGCGGGAAAATCAAGAAGGTTTTTTATTGCACGCATAAGTCCGGCGTTGGTTGCGATTGCCGGAAACCGGAAATAGGTTCTGTCCGTCGGGCCCTGGGGTTAATGAATAAAACAATCCACGCGGCGAAAAAGGCTTTTTTTGTCGGGGATACGCAGGTGGATATCCTGGCTGGACATAATGCCGGCTGTAAGACGATCTTTGTCTTATCCGGTCGCGAAGACCGCCGGCACATGCGCAGTTGGGAAGTCAAGCCGGATTTTATCGCCAAAGACCTTCTGGAGGCGACACAAATCATAACCCAGGATGTCGCCTAGGCCCCTTCTCCAACGACGATATAAATCGAATAAGAATTCTATCCTTTCGCGCTCAGCAGAGAGTCTATTATGAAAATCCTCGTTATTCACGCCTCGGCCGGGGCGGGACATCTGAAAGCCGCCGAAGCCATTTATCAGGGTCTCATCCGCGACTCCCGGCATCACGTCGTTCTCGTGGACGCTCTGGACTATACGAGTCCGTTTTCCAAGAAACTTTACCGGGAGGCGTACGCTTTTGTGATCTCCAGGATGCCTCGGCTCTGGGGGTTCCTGTTTTCTCTTCTGGATGTGAATGTCCTTCAGCCTTTTGTCAGGAAGGTGAGAAGGGCGCATAACGCCCTTAGCGCCGGGAAGTTACACCGTTTCTTGCGGGAAGAAAAATTCGATTACATCTTCTCGACGCACTTTATGCCCAATGAAGTCGCGGCCGCCCTGAAACGTTCCGGCCGGATCAGCGCCAGGATCATCTCGGTCATTACGGATTTTGATGTCCATAAGATTTGGCTGGCACGGGGGATTGACAGGTACGCGGTCGCGAGTGAATGGACAAAGAAAAAATTGAACCGTCTGGGGGTGGAGGAAAACAGGGTTTTCGTTACGGGAATACCGACGCACGAGAAATTTTCAGCGCGTCCGGACATCGGTGCCTTGAAAAACAATTTGGGGCTTCAAACGGATGAGTTCACTGTCTTGATCGCCACGGGATCTTTCGGGATAGGCCCCATCGAAGCGATCATTAAGACCTTGGAGGGCTTTCAGGTGATGGTGGTCTGCGGGCATAATAAATCCCTTTTTCAAAGACTGAGCCGGCAACACGTTCCTTCGGTCAAGGTGTTGGGGCTGGTCAATAACATGCATGAGTTGATGGCCGCGGCGGATGCCATGGTCACGAAGCCCGGCGGGCTTTCGATCGCCGAGGCCCTGGTCAGCGAGCTGCCGCTGATTTTCTTTAACGCGATTCCCGGCCAGGAAACGAACAACATCAAGGTTTTAAAAGAGCATGGCATTGGGTTTACCCCCGTCACGATGGACGGAATTGCCGGTGAACTAAAAAGATTAAGATCCTCCAAAGACGAATTTTTAACCGCCGTTAAAAGAGCCAGCGCGTTAGCCCGTCCGAACGCGGTGAGAGATATTATCAGTTTGATGCAATAAAATCCTTCCTTTGCGAACGTCATCTGTTTTAAGAAAGTTTTCATTATGCCTTTGAAGATAGCCCAAGTCGTTGTCGGTCTGCCGGTGGACGGCCCGTTTGATTACGCCATCGGTCAGGAGTTTCTGGGGCGCATCACCCTCGGCATGCGTGTGCGGGTTTCCTTTAACCGGCGGCCAAGAGTGGGATATGTGGTTGGATTAAAGGAAAAGAGCGCGTTTAAGCGTCTTAATGAGATTCAGGCGGTGCTGGATTCTTCGCCCTCGTTGGACCAAGGGGCTTTAAAACTGACGAAGATGGTCAGCGCATATTATGGCTGTTCGTGGGGCGAGGCTATTGAAACGGCCTTGCCGGTTAGTCTTCGACAAGCCAGACCGTATGAAATTCCAGCGCAGTTGGATCAACCCGGTCCCGCCTTGCCGGGCCAGGTGACACTCCTGCATGATATCAGCCGGCACAAACGCTGGCCCTATATTCTTGACGGTATTGAGGCGGTGGTGAAAAATAACCAAAGCGTGATTTTTCTTGTGCCTGAAGTCTTCCTGATCGATGAGGTCGTGGCCAGATTAAGCAAGAATTATGACGCGGGCCTCCTGGCGGTGCTTGATAAAAAGCTTACGCCCAAAAAAGAATGGGAACAGTGGTGCCGTATTAAGGCCGGCGATTGCCGTATCGTGATCGGCAGCCGTTCAGCGATATTCGCGCCGGCCTTTCATCCGGGGCTCATTATTATTTACGATGAAGAGCATGGGGCGTACAAACAGGAACAGTTTCCCCATTATCATGTCCATGAGGTGGCGCGGCTCCGCGCCGGGAAAGACCAATGCGGCATCCTGTTTGTCAGCTCAGCTCCGTCGGCAGAGATGTGGGAACAGGCGCGCAAGAAAAAATGGCTGAAGGTGACGTGTCCCTCGGAGCGTTTGAGTGAGATGCAGATCATTGACATGACCAATTACAATCCTCAGAAAACCTCGATTCTGTCTTTCCCTCTGCAGGCGTGTATCCAGAAACAGTTGGCGGCCCGGGGAAAGGTTGTTTTATTTATGAACCGCATAGGGTTCAATACCTCGACCCGCTGCCATCAATGCGGATTGACACTTAAATGTCAGCGCTGCAATGTGAATCTCATCTACAGGTATTCTGAGCAAATGATGGTTTGTCGTCTGTGTCAATTCAAAATGGAATTGCCGAAATTTTGTCCGGGGTGCAGCGGTTCGTATTTGCGCTCCACCGGCACGGGGATAGAAAAACTGGAGAGCGAAGTCGTCAGGTTCTATCCGCAAGCCAAAGTCAGTCTTTATGACAAGGAAACGGCGGACTTTCCTCAAGAAGCGGATATTATCATCGCGACGCAAGCCATCTTTAAATGGTACGAAAGAATTTTGCCCGCTCCCGTTACCTCGGACGGCGAGGAAGCCAAAGAGAAAAAAGCGGCGGTGCAGTTGATCGCGGTCATGAATTTTGACGCGATTTTGAATCGTTTCGATTTCCGTTCAGCGCAAAAAGCTTTTTCCCTGTTGATTCATTTAAGGCTGCTGGCTGAGGAAAAATTGTTGGTGCAGACGCGCATGGCGGACAGTTATTGTCTCGCGGCGGCGCGCCACATGGATTTCCAGAAATTTTATAAACAGGAATTAAAATTGCGCAAAGAATTGAGGCTGCCGCCGTACGCCCATTTAATAGCCCTGAGACTGCGCGGGCCGCAGGAAGAGGTTGTCTTTGAACAGAGCAAAGAACTTTTTAAGAAAATGGAAGAATTGAAACCGCAAGACCTTGAATTGTCGGATCCTCATCCCGACGTCCTGCCCAAACTGCGGGATAAGTTCCGGTATACGATTGTCTTAAAAGGGAAGTCTGTTAAGAAAATGTTGGATTTGGCTAAGGCCGTCTTGAAGGGACTTGGGCGCAAGAAGAGTTTAATCATCAAAATCGACGTCGATCCGTAAGGAATTTGTATCTGAACAAGAGGATCATACGCAAAGAAAGAGAACAGGCGATGATGAAGATAGTGTTTTTCGGCAGTGATGATTTCGCTGAGGTTCATCTGAAAGCCTTGATCGAGGCCCCGCATGAGGTCCTTGCGTGCGTGACCCCGCCGGATAAGGGCAAGGGAAGAGGGCTCAAGGTGGGCGTCTCGCCGGTTAAGGCCCGTGCCATCCGCCATGGGATCCCTGTGTTACAACCGGTGTCCTTAAAAGAGGAGACGTTCATCAACTCCTTGAGAGCCGCGGCGAGCGATATTTTTGTCGTCATTGCCTATGGCCGTCTTATCCCTGAAGAAATTTTACAGATTCCCCGGCAAGGGGCCTTGAATGTCCACGGTTCGCTTTTACCCCAATACCGGGGGGCCGCTCCGATCAACTGGGCTATTATCAACGGTGAGCGGGAAACAGGAATTTCTATTATTAAGATTAATCCTTTGATCGACGCCGGAGATATTATCTCGACAGCGCCGATAAAGATTGAAGAAGAAGATACGGCAGTGACGTTAAGGGCCAGGATGATTCAAGTCGGACCTCCGCTGCTGCTGCGGACGCTTCAATCGATGGCAAGGAATGATTATGCCTTAACCCCGCAGTCACCCCGGGACGTGACCTTCGCGCCAAAACTCACCAAGGCCTTGGGACACATCGTCTGGACCCAATCCGCGCGCGCGATCCATAATTTGGCCCGCGGGCTATTGCCGTGGCCGACGGCGTACACTTATTATAAAGGGAAGCTTCTCAAAATTTTGTCTACGGAAGTTATTGAAGAGGAGACCTCCGCGCCGGCCGGTCAGATTATTGCGATCCATAAAAAGGGGATCGTAACAGCCACTGGCCGCTTCAAACTTCTTATTAAAAGAGTCCATCCGGAGTCGGGTAAACCCATGGACGCCCAAAGTTTTGGGGCGGGTTCAAGATTAGGACCCGGATCTGTTTTTGACCGGACGCAATAATGTAATTCCCTCGTGATCTCACCTTTCAAGTCTTCTTAGCATTTCACCCAAAGTTCACAAGTTCTTCATATTTTCGTAATAATCTTCCTTTATATTTGTGTTGTGAGTCTTGAATTTAAACCCTTAATAAAAGGAGGAAGTCACCAATGAAGAAATTAATTATCATTCTCATGATCCTGACGTGGATCTGGGGCAATCCGCAATTGAGTTACGCGACCAGCACGCAAGTGGATGCCCTGATTAAAAAATTGGTCGAGAAGGGGATACTGGATAAAAAAGAAGCGCTGGAATTAAAAACAGAAATCGCGGCGGACGAGAAAATATTAAGGGAAGACGGATTAAAACAAAGTCTTCCGTCGTGGTTAAGCACGGTGAAGATCAAAGGAGATTTCAGGACCAGGGTTCAATACGAGAGAAAGAAGAATGACACCGAGGCGCAGGCCCGCGGCCGTATCCGTTACCGGCTTGGGGTTGAGGGCAAGGTGAATGACCAGGTGAAGGTCGGCGCCGGTCTGGCCTCAGGCAGTGCTGATCCCCGGTCCACCAATCAGACCTTTACGGACAGTTTTCAGCATCCGGATATCCGGCTGGATTATGCCTACGCGGAATATCAGCCGTCGCCCTGGGCTAAAATTGTGGGCGGAAAATATTTAAGGTCTGAGTATCTTTGGACCCCAACGGATTTGCTTTGGGATTCGGATCTTAATCCTGAAGGCGGGGCCGTGAATCTCAAACATAAGCTGAGTGAGAAAGCAGAGATTTTTATTAACAGCGGCATCAATGTCCTGGATGAAAATGGGAAGACAGACAAGCCGGATCCGTTTATGTATTATTTCCAAGCCGGCAACAAATGGAAAAATGAACGCTATGACGCCACCCTGGCGGCCATCGCGTATAAGTTCGGCGGTATCGAAGATATAAAATTGGACCACACGGCTTGTACGAATTCGGGATTATCCGGAAGTTCCAGTTCCTGTTCAGGAACGTTGATCAATGATTATGACTCTATCGGAAGCTCCATGGAGATCGGGGTGCTTAAACCCTTTGGTCTGTCTCTGACGAGGTTGGCCGTGTTTGGGGATTTTATTCATAATTTTGATCCGGAGGGCAAGGCCGGCGGTTGGGCCGCGGGAGTTAAGTTGGGAGATAAGAAAGTCGTTGGACCGCGTCAGTGGCAGTTGAAGTATCAATATTCCTATTTAGGCAAGGATGCCTTTCCGGATATTTTCCCGGATTCCGACCGTTACGGCGGCGCCACAGACACCGCCGGGCATGAAGTTGTTTTTGAATATGGTTTGATGAAAAACGTTGCCCTGGGGATCGATTATTACCAGGACCACCGGATCATGGGAACAAAAAATCCCAACAAGTTGATCCAGGCGGATATTAATTTTAAATTTTGAAATAAAAAATCAGTTTAATCGGGAGGGAATCATGAACAAATTCACGAGTGTATTATTATCAGGTTTAATGTTGTTCGGTTTTCAATCCGGGATGGTCCAGGCGGCTGAACCTATTAAGATCGATGGATCAAGCACGATCTTTCCGATTACCGAGGCCGTCGCGGAAGAATTCGGTAAAAAAGGCGGCGCCAAGGCGATGGTTGGAATCTCCGGCACAGGCGGCGGATTCAAGCGGTTTTGTCGGGGAGAAACGGATATTAGCAACGCATCGCGTCCCATCAAGCAAAAAGAAATTGACGCCTGCCGCGAAGGAGGAGTAGAGTATCTTGAATTTCAAGTCGCTTATGACGGTTTATCTGTTGTGGTCAATCCCGCCAATTACTGGGTGGATTATTTGACGGTTGCGGAATTGAAGTCCATGTGGGACCCTTCCGCCCAGAACACCATTACCCAATGGAGCCAAATCAGGACGGGTTTCCCGGATAAGAAAATGGAACTGTTCGGCCCGGGGACGGATTCCGGAACGTTTGACTATTTTACGGAAGCCATTAATGGCAAGAGCGGGAGCAGCCGGGGAGATTACACGGCCAGTGAAGACGACAATGTCCTTGTCACGGGAATTTCAGGGAACCCCAACGCTGTTGGATATTTTGGATTGGCCTATTATGAGCAGAATAAATCCAGTTTAAAAATTGTCCCGATCAAAGAAGACGCAGGGAAAGACGCGGTCGTTCCCTCCCGGGAAACCGTTATGGATGGATCCTACAGGCCGTTATCCAGACCTCTGTTTATTTATGTCAGCAGAAATTCTCTCAAAAATAAGCCGGCCGTCAAAAGTTTTACAGAGTTTTATTTGCGAAATGCCTCGATTTTATCAGAAGAGGTCGGATATATTTCTTTGCCTGAGCAAGAATACCAGAGAGGGCTTCAGCATTTAGAGAATTTGTAGAAAAAGTTTTGACGCTCAAAAAAAATCGTGTATTCTGGTTCCCAAATGAACATTAAATTTTTGATTAACTTAAAAGAAACTTTGATTGAGAAGGTGTTGCTGGGGTGCGGCCTTTTGACCGTACTAACGACCGTTGGGATCATTTACGTTCTGTTTTCAGAATCCATTGGTTTTTTTAAAGAAGTTTCTTTGATCCGGTTTCTAACGGACACCCAATGGACGCCTTTGTTTACACAGAAGCATTACGGCATTCTTCCTTTAATGGGCGGGACTTTTTTAACGACCGTGATTGCCCTGGGTGTGGCCGTGCCCGCGGGTTTAATCAGCGCCGTTTATTTGAGCGAATATGCCTCATCCAAGACGCGGCAAATCGTTAAACCTATTCTGGAAGTCTTGGCCGCCGTCCCAACGGTTGTGTATGGGTATTTTGCTCTTATATTTGTCACACCTTTGTTAAAAAATATTATCCCGGGTATATCCAGTTTCAACGCTCTCTCCGCTGGCCTGGTGATGGGGGTCATGATTATTCCGCTTGTCTCTTCATTAAGTGAGGATGCCATGCGGGCGGTTCCTTTCAGTTTAAGAGAGGGCGCCTATGCCTTAGGATCGCGCAAGATTCAGGTTGCCTGGCGGATTGTTTTGCCGGCCGCGTTTTCTGGTATTATGGCCGCGGTTGTTCTGGCGATTTCTCGCGCCATCGGAGAAACGATGATCGTCGCTATTGCCGCCGGCCAACAGCCCAGCCTGACGTTAAATCCGCTGGTTCCCATCGAGACGGTTACCGCCTACATTGTGCAGATCAGTCTGGGGGACACGCCGCACGGGACATTGGAATATAAGACAATCTTTGTTTGCGGGATGACCCTTTTCATATTTACATTTTTGCTGAACATGGTTTGTTTTATGCTTAAAAAGCGGTTTTCCGAAATTTATGAATAAGAAAAGAATTAAAATCATAGATTCCATTTTTCCGTTGATAGGTTTGTTGATCACGTTGTTAGGGCTTGCCGTTTTAGCGGCTCTTTTGGTTGATGCGTTCTTGGATGGACATAAGAGGCTCAATTTGAGTTTCTTTACCAGTTATCCTTCGCGTAAACCGGACCAGGCCGGCATTCTTTCAGCCTGGGTGGGGACGGTCTGGATTATGTGTACAACAGCGATGATTGCCGTTCCTTTTGGGGTAGCGGCTGGTATTTATCTTGAAGAATACGCGCGCAAGAATAAGTTAACGGATTTTATTGAAATCAACATTGCGAATCTCGCGGGAGTTCCGTCGGTTATTTATGGAATCCTGGGACTTGGAATATTCGTGCGGATGATGCACCTGGAGCGCAGTGTCCTTTCCGGCGGACTGATTTTAGCGTTACTTGTCCTTCCTATTATTATCCTTGCCACACGGGAAGCCTTGCGCTCGGTCCCATCCTCCATCCGCGCGGCTTCGTATGCCCTCGGCGCCACGAAATGGCAGACGATCCGTTTTCAAGTTTTGCCCGCCGCGAAAAGCCAGATCTTTACGGGTATTATTTTAGCCATGTCACGAGCTATCGGAGAAACCGCTCCGTTGATTGTTTTGGGGGCTCTGACCTACATACCTTTCTTGCCGACGCATCCTGTGACCCTGTCTGAGAAATTCCCATTTCTTCATGTCAGCTTCCAAGGGTTTCTGGATCCGTTCACTGTGCTTCCTATCCAAATCTTTAACTGGGTTTCGCGCCCTCAAAAGGGATTTCTCGCGGATGCTGCGGCGGGGATCATTGTTTTGTTAGTCATCACCTTCGTCATGAATGGCGTGGCCGTTTATTTGCGTTACAAAAGCCAGAAAAAGTTGTCGTGAAAAATCCGCTGTCTTGAGACCCGAACGGCAAGAACGGCAAGAAAGACGAGAAATCCCCTTGACAAGATCTCTCGATAGATATACTTTAAAGAAAGTTTTTTTTGAGAAAAAACTTTTATCAACCGATCTATTCGAGGAAACCGGGCTGGAATGTTTCAAACAGCCGGATTCTATGAGGACAGGAGGAAGGAAACATGGCAAAGATAGGGATTAACGGTTTTGGACGTATCGGCCGACTTGTGTTCAGAGCGGCGATGGGCAGAGACAATGTCGAGGTCGTCGGGATCAATGACCTTTTTGAGGCGGATTATTTAGCGTACATGCTTCAATATGATTCCACCCAGGGAAAATTTAACGGGACCATCAAGGTTGACGGAAATAATCTGATTGTCAACGGAAAGAAAATCCGGGTAACGTCGGAAAAAGACCCCGCGGCCCTTAAGTGGAATGAAATCGGCGCGGAGTACATCGTCGAGTCCACGGGTTTATTCACCACCATTGACACTGCCAAGGGGCATCTTGCGGCAGGCGCGAAAAAGGTCATCATTAGCGCCCCTTCCAGCGACGCGCCGATGTTTGTCATGGGGGTTAATGAGAAATCCTATACCTCTGACATGGGTGTTATTTCCAACGCGTCATGCACAACCAACTGTTTGGCTCCGGTTGCCAAGGTTTTAAACGATAAGTGGGGGATCGTTGAGGGGCTGATGACAACGTGCCATGCCGTGACGGCTACACAAAAAACCGTTGATGGTCCGTCTAAAAAAGATTGGCGCGGCGGGCGCGGGGCGGCTCAAAATATTATCCCTTCTTCCACGGGTGCCGCGAAGGCCGTGGGGAAGGTCATTCCTGCCTTGAACGGGAAATTGACGGGGATGGCCTTCAGGGTTCCGGTGGCGGACGTTTCCGTCGTTGATTTAACCTGCAAACTGGCTAAACCGGCTAAATGGGATGATATCAAGAAGGCGATGAAGGAGGCCTCTGAGGGGGAACTCAAAGGGATTTTAGGATATACGGAAGATCAGGTGGTCTCCAGCGATTTTATTGGGGACGCCCGTACGTCCATATTTGACGCGGATGCCGGCATTGCCTTAAATGACACTTTTGTTAAAGTCGTCGCCTGGTATGATAATGAATGGGGATACAGCAACAAAACTGTTGACCTGATTCAGTATATCGATAGTGTTAAGTAGGGGTTACGACAAATTACAGTTTAAATCGGTGACCTATAGACGACACAAACGTCTTATTTTTCACGACACAAACGTCTCAGAGATAAGGAATGGCACAGCAGCCATAAGCAATTGGTAATAATTGACTTAAGAATTTCACAAAAGTAGGTAATAATTACCTTTGTTGCCGTCCAGCGCAATAATGAGTGGAGACAACCTAATAAATCAACCTTGATAAAGTAAAGTCACGTCGACAAAAAAGCCAGTTGCAGAAATGCGGCTGGCTTTTTTATTAAAGAAACGCAATTTTTGGTTCTTAATATGAGCCTTGACAATTTCAAACAAAATGTTACAATAATGTTCATATAGATTCATAAAGGATGAAATAAATGGTAGATAAATATAACAATATTTCCCCTCTCGGGGGAATATCAAAAGGCAGCCGGGAGCAGCTTGATGCAGTAAACAGGCAGTTTTCCGGGCCGTTTGAGGTATCAGATGTAGAGGCTTTATTAAATCTTGGACGGTCAAAAGCAACAAGACTGCTGGCACATTGGGCTTCGAAGGGGTGGTTAACAAGAATTCGCAGAGGACTTTATATTACTGTCCCGCTGGGAGCGGATGATCCTCAAACTCGTTCAGAAGAACCATGGATTGTGGCTAATAAGGTCTTTGAGCCATGCTACATCGGCGGGTGGAGTGCTTGTGAACATTGGGGGTTAACGGAACAAATTTTTGACAGTGTGGTCGTATTTACAGGAAGTAAAATACGCAAATCTCAACTGACCATTCAAAACGCTACCTATATACTAAAATCCATTACAAGGAATAAATACTTTGGCACAAAAGCCATTTGGAAAGGAAGAACAAAGATCCAGGTTTCCGACCCGACACGGACAATCGTTGATATTTTAAATGATCCTTTTGTTGGGGGCGGGATGCGTCATGTTATTGATATATTAAAACAATATTTCGCAGGGGAGTTCCGGGATGACAAATTATTAGCGGAATATATTAAACGAGTCAAAAATAAAACAATTTACAAGAGGCTTGGATTTATTCTGGAATCTTTAAAAATAGAAGCACCTGATTTAATAAAGAAGTGTAGTAAAAATTTAAGTCAGGGATTTTCATTGCTCGATCCTTCCGGTACGGATAAAGGTAAATATTTACGAAGGTGGCATCTGAGAATCAACGTTAATATAGCAGGGAATACAGATGATCAGTCATGAAGAGATAAAGGGTTTAGTTTCACAATGGGGTCTGCGGGAAGACGTTGTTGAAAAAGATTATGTCATTGGTTGGGTTCTTTGGGGGATCAGCATTTCGGATGAATTAAAAAAGTCATGGGTTTTTAAAGGAGGAACGTGTCTTAAGAAGTGTTATATCGACACCTATCGTTTCTCGGAAGATCTGGATTTTAGTGTTTTCCCCGATGGTCCTGTCAAACCGGAAGAGTTGGAACCAATCATTAAACGTGTCTTGGAGAGAGTCTACGAAGAATCAGGGATTGATTTTTCGATAAAGAGTCCTGCATTTAAGTATTATTCAGACCACCATTACACAGAGGGGAGCATTTATTATCGCGGCCCGCGTAATGCGCCGTCACCATCAAGAATTAAACTGGATATCAGCGGAAATGAGAAAATTGTTGGTCATTCTGTTTTACGTGGTGTTATGCACTCCTATAGCGATGATCTTCCTAAAACGGCCCAAGTACGTTGTTATTCGTTTGACGAAATTTTTGCTGAAAAGATCAGGGCTATGGGGCAAAGAAGCAGGCCCCGTGATTTGTACGACATTATTAAGTTGTTTTGGAGAGAAGACCTTCAGGCGGAACCTGGGCATATAAAAAAAGTGTTGGAACAAAAATGCGCGCATAAAAATATTCCTGTCCCCACATTTGAGGCCATTGACAATTCACCTAATAAAACTGAGCTAATTAGTGAATGGAAAAATATGCTGGCGCATCAATTGCAAGTGTTGCCTCCTTTTGAACAGTATTGGGAAGAACTTCCAAAATTGTTTGCTTGGATAGAGGGTGTTTTTACGCCAAAGCCCTTGGCAGCTATTTCCAGTGAAGGTGACGCATGGAGTCCTCCACTTACGATGTGGGTTTCAGGGGCGGGCCTTGGTTTGGAACCTATTCGCTTTGCGGCAGTTAATCATTTATGTGTGGAGCTAGAATACATGAAACAAGGCGTTGAGTTTAAGAAATATCTGATTGAACCTTATTCTTTGCGGCGAACTAAAGATGATAATATCATTCTAAAGGCTGTTAAACATAATTCGCATACACCGGACGGGACTTTTCGTATTGACTGGATTCGCAAAATTAAAGTCACCAATCAGACATTTAAGCCGAAATATAAAATTGAATTTGCGCCAACGGGTTCAATTGGTGCCCAGCCAACGGCAAGAAAAAGTGATCAAGGAATAGGAAGCTATTCCTCTGGTTGGGGTTCAAGTCGAAGTTCTTCAAGAAGACAAAGATCGACCAGTTCTTGGGGACAAAAATATATTTTCCAATGTGGCATGTGCCAGAAGAAGTTTATCAAATCTACCAATGATTCAAAATTAAGGAAGCACAAAAACACTTTCGGAGTGACTTGTTCAGGAAGGACGTGTTATTTAGTAGGGTATAAATGAAAGTAAGATAAGAATACTATGACTTGTTCACGAGGGAAAGCTTCTCTCAATACACATACAAAATTACGTCTTTTTGCCGATTCAGCTGGATACTGCCAGAATCCCAGCTGTAATGACAAATTATTTGTAAATATCGGTGATGGTAATATCCATATTGCAGAAATGGCTCATATTATCAGTGCAGGTGATAAAGGTCCACGAGCAAATAAGAAAATGAGCAAAGAAGAACGAGGAAAATATAAAAATTTAATACTATTATGTGCTAATTGTCATACAAAAGTTGACAAAGCTGAAAAGGAATATCCTGATCATTTAATTCTTGAATGGAAGAAAAGCCATATACAAAAAGTCAAAGATTTGTTTGGAGCTAAAGAGTATAGTAACCGGGAAGAAGTTAGGGCTTTAATTGAACCAATTTTATCAGAAAATCGAACGATTTTTGATACATATGGGCCGTTGACAGATGAAAGGTTTAACCCTGAAAGTGAACTTCCTGAAATATGGAAAAGAAAAATTAAATCGATTATCTTGCCTAATAATCGTAAACTTTTAATGATACTTGATGCCAATCGAAATCTTTTAAATCAGTCCGAGCGATATGTGTTGGAAAGATTTAAGCAACATGTTGATGATTTTGAAGCAAAACATCTTGGTGGAAGCGATTTAAATGGAATACAATTTCCTCAGGAGATGAATCATATGTGTGGTGAAGACAATGGACAATAGTCGAGCAGATAAATGGTCAGGAAATTGGGTTCGGACTAAATTAATTAAATATAGCGAAAATTACGAGGAATTTGATGAAAATTCAGCTGGTTCTTGTAAAGACTTGGTTATAGCGTTGATTAGTTCAAATTTTCTGAGTGTAACAGATAAATATGCGATTAAATATCGTATTGCTACAATGTCGCTTCAGAAAATAGCTGCAGAAGATTTAGAACAGCTTTTAGGGGATGAGAATGTTGACTTTGTCTTAAATGTACCTAAAGAACCCTACATTACACAATCTGCACTTGAATTTGCGAATGAAAAGAAATTTGCAATTGGGGGGCTTGGGGACTTAATGCGAGCTTTAAGGGATCAGAATGTTTCTACTTATATTCATAAAGAAGTAGTTTTTGTTTTGAGGGGCCTTGGCCAACATAATCGAGTCTGTAATGTTATACGAATAGACAATAGACGTTACAAAATTTACAGAGGTAGCCTTCCATCAGTAGTTGTATTAGCTCTGAATGATTATGATTTAACAGCTGATGTTGTCCGAAGTGCTATAGAAAAATTTCCAAAGTTTGATGCAATTGTTATGACTAATCCAAATTGTAAATGCTCAAAGAAGAGTATTGATATAATCAATTCTTTAGATAAAAAGCTTCTGAGTTGGGGGGAATTATTAAGCGAGTTGCATAAAGCATGGAATTAGAGCCAATTATTAAGGATTTACGAAATAGGGCTAGAAAATTGGATTCGACTTTGGTTGGATTAAAGTGGTATATTTTTGGCTCTTTATTAGAAGACAAGAAATGTTCTGCTGATGTTGATATTTTGATTATCTATGAGATGGAAACATCCTCAAAGATTATAAAGTCGCATCTTCAAGATTTGGATTTACTATTACCCTTACATATGATGCTCATGACCTCTGAAGAAGAAGTTGAATTAAGATTTCTTGAAAAGAATCGAACTCTCCAAATATTCCCTTAAGTAAATTAACTTTGAGAATGCTCGTATTTTGTTGTAGCCGGACGTTACATATCGTCTAATGGTTATTTTATTAGTATCATATTCGGGGCCGGAATGTAGCCGTTCGAATCGGTAAGAGTTTGGTGCACGGCAGCACTGCTCCAAGAATAGGCTTCAATGAAGGGAGCGTTGGATCCTGGAGAGGAAAATTTCTCTTAAGCGAGCCCTCGATTCTTTAACTATTTGGCCTATTTATAGGCGACACAAACGTCTCACTTTTGACGACACAAACGTCCCAATTGGGATCGAATCAAAAGTGGCACGCGTGCCATAAGTTATTGGTAATATTTGACTTGATCGCATCCAGAATGACCAAGCTGGGGTAGGGATTAGGGTCAACCTGGTATGATAACGAGTGGGGATATAGTAACAAGGTCGTTGATTTGATTTCTTATATCGATAGTGTTAATTAGTAGTTACAGAAATATTTAGAAAAACGTTGTTCGTGAAAGCTTAAAATACAGACAACGTGTTACACTTTTCGCAGACAACGTGTTTCAGTTGGTCATAATTGACCAAGTAAATTGAATAGTAAGAAAATAGCCAGTTGCCATTCTGATGTACGGTGACTGGCTATTTTTTTATTTAGGCTATACCTAAAATCTTACAAATTTTTTGAATAAATATGCCTCTTCGATTGTTACCATATGTAGAGAGGCATATTGGGCATGATTTCTATGTTTAGATTATTCCAAAACGAAAAATCCAAAGAGTCTTTTGAAGACAATCTACTTGAGCATATAGATTCTCTTTTTAATTTTGCTTTCAGGCTAACTCGTAATCGAGAGCAAGCTGAGGATTTGGTACAGGAGGCATCTTTGCGAGGGTTTAAGGCTTACCATAAATTCGTTGAAGGGACTAACTTCAAAGCCTGGATGTTTACCATTTTAAGGAATACATTTGTTAACGAGTACCGCAAGAAAACCCGTGAGCCACTCAAAGTCAATTATGAAGAGGTCGAGAATTTTGTCAGTCTTCCTGAATTTACCGGATTTGAGGAAGAACTATTTAGCGAGGCTTTGCAGCAATCTATCGATCAATTACCAGAAGAACTTAGGTCAACGATAATGCTGTTTTATGTTGAACAACTTTCTTACAAAGAAATTGCGGAAGTTATGAAATGTCCCATTGGAACGGTTATGTCGCGTTTATTTATGGCCAGACAATGTATGAAGAAAAATATGATTAAGTTGGCCAAAAAGGAGTACTAAAAATGGACTGCAAAAAATTTCAAGAATATTTGTATTCTTTCCTTGATGGTGAGATCGATGAGAACTTCAAGCTTGAGATGGAGCAACACATATCGAGTTGCCCAATGTGTTCTCTTGAAATAGAAAAGGAGCGCAAGTTCGGTCATGTCTTAAAGACTCACCTTATTAAAGAGAAAGCCCCATTTGCCCTCCGGGAGGCTGTGGTTGAACAGTTAGAAAAAAATAAGCGAAAATTTTCTTGGAAATACGTCTTTGCCAGGCAGATCGCTCCATCTTTTGCTTTGCTGGTTATAGTTGTTGCAGTCTTTTTTAATCTGCGACCTCATGGCGATAATATTTTTCCCGTTTTTAGCGAGGCTGTTGAAAATCATCTGGAATATTTAAGAGGAATTTATCCTTTAGAATTTCAAACCAGCGACATAAAAGAGGCCTTGGCATGGTTTCGAGGGAAGACGGATTTTGCCGTAACGCCACCTCATATCAACTTAAGTAAGGTACATCTTGTGGGGGGGAGGCTGGTGCATCTTAAGGATAAAAAATCAGCCTATTTTCTGCTTGAGAAAGACGGATATAAAATTTCAGCCTTCTATACCGATTTACATGATGTTCCTTTGCCAAAGTCATCTGCTAAATCAGGGATAAAGCCTTTGGGGATGCGTTTGGTCAAGACGGGAAAAGGGTACCACACTATTTATTGTTTTCATCCGGAAGATGGGACGGCCTGTATTTTGGTTTCGGATATGCCTTTAGAGGAGCTGGAAAAACTCATCGTTTAATCCCATGACATATTATGCGCTTAAAAGGAATAAAAATAATTTCAATATTTTTGGGAATCTATGTCGCCTGCTTGCTCCCGTTTCCCGCCTTTGCCTCTGACTATTCTTCATGGCAGAAATTTCTGGATCTTTATCTCAAAGATGGATTAGTGAATTACGCAGCCGTTAAGGACGATTCCGCTTTGTTGAAGGCTGTTGTTCTTCAATTAGAAAATGTAAAAAAGGAAGAATATGACCGATGGTCTCAAGATGAGAAAAAGGCCTTTTGGATCAACGCCTATAATATCGAGGCCATGAAATTGGTGCTTGATCATTACCCGTTAAAACGATCTTTAGGACTTCAAGCCCTCCGTTACCCCGCCAATAGTATTCAGCAAATCCCTGATGTCTGGAATCAAGAAGCGCGCATCATTTTAGGAAAGAAAGTCAGTCTCAATTATATCGAGAATGAAATATTAAGGAAGGAATTTCAAGATCCGCGTATTCATTTTGCAATTGTCTGCGCGTCTTTGGGGTGTCCTGTCCTACGTGATGAGCCTTATGTGTTTGATCGGCTGGATTCACAGTTGAATGATGCAGTAACGAAATTTATGCAAGATCGTAAGAAATTTAACTATGACGCGCACAGTAACACATTTTATATTTCGTCCATCTTCAAATGGTTTAAAGAAGACTTTGAGAAAGCAGGGGGAAGCATAGCTTTTATCAAGAAATATATACCTCAAAACAAGAATTTACCCGACAACGGCAAGATTCAATGGCTGGATTATGACTGGAGTTTGAATGAACAAAAGTCTAAGTAGACGGGAAAAGCTTAATCTTTTATGGTTTCGAATCACTGGCGCAATTATTCTCGTCATGAGTTTCTTGGTCTGCGGGATGGATAACAGTTTTCTATATGATGTTCCACAACATATGCGGCCTATCCGAACATTGGTTCTCTACCTTTTGATTTGGTTTGTCGCCTATTTTTTCACTCTGGAACGTATTAGGAAAATACAAACTTCGGATAACCCGACTCAAAATCTAATCTGGATTTTCTTTGTCGGTTTGGTCATCAGAATTCTTTTCTTCCCACCGCATGCGATTCAGGAGACTGATTTTTTTCGATATTTCTGGGACGGACAAACGATTATCCAAGGAGCCAATCCCTATCGTCTTTCCCCTCAAGAGGCTTACCTCTCACCGGAGAAACCAGCCATCAATGGGAATTCGGAAATGGAAGAGGTTTTTAAATATATCAGTTTTCCCAACGTAAAAACTATTTACCCGCCATTGGCACAATACCTTTTTGCCTTTTCGCAACTATTAACACCTTGGAGTGCTTGGGGCTGGAAATGGATGATCCTTGTTGCGGATGGCTTGATCATTTGGATATTAATGATGTTGCTGGGTCATTTGAAAATAAGAAAAGAATGGATTGCTTTGTACGCTTGGTCTCCGCTCATTTTGAAAGAGTTTTTGAATAATCTCCATTTGGATATCTTTGCCCTGCTTTTTCTTTGTCTGATGATCTATGGCTTGGTTAGAAAGTTGACGGCATTTTCCTTTATTGCTTTAGCTTGCGCTGTGATGGTGAAATGGTTTGCCTTGATTTTATTGCCACTTCTTATTCGGGCTACTTGGAGAACGCCCAGGCAGGCTGTTTTGAATACGGGTTTATTTTTAGGATTAGTTATTCTTTTCTATTTACCCTTTGCCTCTGCCGGACATTCTCTTTGGGAAGGGCTAATGGCCTTCTCACTTAAGTGGAAAGTCAACGCGGGGTTGTTTAATTTGATTTCGTTTTTATTTCAATCCCTGTCTTTTCCCGAGGATTTGGTAAGATTATTGAGCCTTTTCACGATTGCTTTGATCTTCGTGGTGATTTCTATTCTTGTGATGCGGTGGTTTTGGAATAGAAGGGATGTCTTGTCTTTTTGCCAATCCGCGCTTATTCTCACGGCCAGCTTATTTTTTCTCATCCCGACAGGCAACCCCTGGTATTACAGTTGGACGTTCCCTTTCTTATTATTTTTCCCAGTGCGGGCATTGATTTTATTTTCTGGCTTAGTCCTTTTGTACTATTTAGATTTTTATTTAATGTACCAAAATCAAAGTGATTTATTTGAGTGGGTGCGGTTAGTAGAATACGGAGTATTTTTTATCGTTTTAGGAGTTGAGTTATGGATCAAAAACAGACAGTTGCCATTATTATCCCGGTTCACAACGAGAGTGGTGTCGTTGGAGAGGCGTTAAAGCATTTTGTTTCTCTGGGAGCCGATGAAGTGATCATTGTTGACGGAAAATCATCCGATGAGACATACAAAATAGTTAAGGAAGAATTTCCTGACGTGATGTGTTATCAAGCAGCTTTTCCTGAGAGGTCTTTGCAAATGAATCTGGGAGCACGCAAATCGAAATCAGATGTTTTTATCTTTGCTCATATTGACATGAAGCTTCCTTTGAGTGCCATTCAGATGGTTCGTGAAAAAGTTCAGAAGGGTTTTGTTGGAGGCGGGTTTAAAAAGTCATATAACCCGAGTTCGTGGGTTTTGAGAGCTTACATTTATTTGTTAAATCAGCTTTATTTAACAAGAATGCACTGTTTGGTGGGGACAAACGCCATATTTGTGACTAGGGCCATCTTTGAAAGAATGAAGGGCTTCTCTGAAGCGGTGTTTTTGGAAGACATGATGTTTTCCGAATGCCTGAATAAAGAAGGCCGGATCGCGATTGTTGATCAGCCGGTTATCGTTTCTTCAAGAAAGTATTTTAGAAGCGGTGTTATCAAACAGATTTTACGGAATGTTCGGGTTGTTTTGGGATATAAAATTTTTCATGAAAGCCCGGTCAAATTACGCGAGATATATCAGGGATAATCTTATGAGACCGAATGTTCTTCTATATTTTGTGAAATATCCAACACCGGGTAAGGTTAAAACCCGCTTGGCGAAGACGGTGGGGGAGCAAGAAGCCGCAAGATTATATGGCGAGTTAGCAGGGAAAAACTTAGGAGTGATTGCGTCATTGTATCAGAGAAATATCTTTGACCTTGTGATTGTTTATGATCCGCCAGAGAAAAGCGAGGATATCAAACATTGGCTCTCTTTATCGTGTGAATATTTGCCTCAGTGTAGGGGAGGATTGAGTGAGAGGCTTACACATTCGTTTCACGAAGCATTTAAAAGGGGAGGCAAGCGGGTTATGGCTTTGGGGAGCGACACCTTGGGATTAACAACTGACATTATTCAGTATGGATTTGAGGCCCTTCAGTCAAACGATGTCGTTGTCGGTCCTGCTGAGGATGGTGGATATTATTTGATTGGCTCATCTAGTTTTCAACCTAAGTTGTTTGAAGGAATTGCTTGGAGTACAAATGATGTTTTGCCTCAGACATATAAAACAATCAATAATTTGTGTTTAAGTTATCAAACGTTAAGCCAATTACAAGACTTAGACGAAATTAAGATAGGAGAGTGAGCATGAATATAACTCAACTCAATCAGAAGAAAATGGATGTTAAGAATTATTACGGCAGGGTACTCAAAAGCAATGAAGATCTTAAAACAAGCGCCTGCTGTACGACGGACAGATTGCCGGATGAAATTAAATCTATCATCAAGAATATCGAACCGGAAATTCTGGATAAATTTTATGGGTGCGGTTCTCCGATCCCGAAACTTTTGAAAAACTGTACAGTTTTGGATTTAGGGTGCGGCACGGGGCGGGATGTATATGTCGTGTCAAAATTGGTTGGGGAAAACGGGATGTCAATCGGGGTTGATATGACCGATGAACAGTTGGCTGTTGCCCATAAATATAAAGATGTTCAGATGAAAAGATTCGAATACTCCAAATGCAATGTCGATTTTAGAAAAGGATATATTGAAGACCTTAAGGAAGCAGGCATTAAAGATAACAGCATCGATGTGGTTATTTCTAACTGTGTTATTAATCTTTCGCCTGATAAGGCTCAAGTGTTCAAGGAAATCTTCAGAGTCTTAAAACCGGGCGGTGAACTTTATTTTTCGGATATTTTTACTGCCTCTCGGGTCTCCAAGAAATTTCATGATGACGCACTGGCTTATGGGGAATGTTTGGGAGGCGCTCTTTATATTGAGGATTTCAGACGTATACTTGCCGGTTTTGGCTGTTTGGATTATCGCGTCATAGCGAATAAGAAAATTGAGATTGATGATCCTGCTCTTGCCCAGAAAGCTGGACCAATGGAGTTTTATTCCATGACCGTCCGTGCTTTCAAATTGAATGACCTGGAAGACCGCTGTGAAGATTATGGTCAGGTGGCGTACTATCAAGGCACGATTGATGGGTGTCCGAATGCCTTTATTTTGGATGACCACCATACATTCGTGACGGATAAACCTATATTGGTTTGCGGCAACACGGCTTCGATGCTGATGAATACTCGTTACAGGAAACATTTTAAGATTACCGGCGACAAATCCAGACATTTTGGATTGTTTCCCTGCGGGCCTGCGCCCAGTGAAACCAACTCAACAGGCAAAGGAGGGTGCTGTTAATGGAATGGACGGCCCCGATTATTCTAGCCACGTTATTTGTCGCCTATACCAACGGGGCAAATGACAACTTCAAGGGAGTGGCAACACTCTTTGGAAGCGGCACAACGGACTACCCAAAGGCTCTTGTCTGGGCTACGGTAACAACTTTGGCTGGATCACTCACGGCTTTCTTCTTTGCGACAAAATTGGTTAAAACATTTAGCGGCAAAGGGCTTGTTCCCGATGCTTTAATTGGAACGCCTGAATTTTTATTAGCCGTCGCGTTGGGCGCTAGCGCCACAGTTTTATTGGCAACTTTGACAGGAATTCCGATATCAACCACACATAGCTTAACGGGTGCGCTGGTCGGTGCCGGATTGGTTGCTATCGGTGCAGACTTGGGTTTTTCTGCTTTAGGTAAGGATTTTTTTATTCCTTTATTATCGAGTCCTTTCCTTGCCGTTGTATTCACATCAGCGGTTTACATGGTCTTTCGTTTTAGTCGCCAGAAGTTGGGTATCGGGCGAAGTACCTGCGTTTGTATGGGAGAAAGAGTGATTCCAGTCGCTAACGTTAATTTGGTTAACGGACAAATGCTTTCAGTTGCAGAGCTGAAGTCTATGGAAATTTTCGTTGATGAGAAAGTTGAGTGCCAAGCCAGAGCTTTAGATCGATATGAGGGACGAGTTTTGGGCATTGATGCCCAACAGATTTTAGATGCTTTGCACTTTGCAAGCGCTGGGCTGTTAAGTTTTGCCAGAGGGTTAAATGATACACCCAAGATTGTCGCGCTTGCCGTGACCACTGGAGCATTGGGATTAAAATTAAATATCGGTTTGGTTGCTGTTGTTATGGCTTTGGGCGGAATTTTAAGTGCGAGAAAAGTCGCTGAAACCATGTCGCATCGCATCACAGCGATGAATCACGGACGGGGGTTTACTGCGAATTTAATCACAGCCATATTGGTTATCTTTGCTTCGAAAATGGGTGTTCCTGTTTCAACGACTCATGTTTCCTGCGGGTCATTATTTGGCATTGGATTGGTGAATGGCAAAGCAAATTGGAAAATCATCGGCGGCATTGTTTCGGCATGGGTTTTGACACTGCCCATAGCTGCTTTATTATCAGCGGGATTTTACTTTGGTTTGCAATTTTTGTGGAGGTAATTTGGGATGGATCGTTTTAAGCAGAAATTGGCAGAATACAGCATTGATTTGAGGAAACGAAAAATTGAGATTCTTCAAGTGAACGTCGGGAAATTATGTAATCTCACGTGCGTGCATTGTCATGTGGAAGCGGGACCGACCAATACAAGAGAAAACATGAATCGCGAAACGGCAGAGGCTATTGTTCGTTTTATGGATGTGTCCGGTGTCTCAACGTTAGATATCACAGGTGGTGCTCCCGAATTGAATCCTAACTTCAAATATTTGATTATTGAGGCGAAGGCAAGAAATTTGCGAGTTATTGATCGTTGTAATTTAACTGTCTTTTATGAAGAAGGAATGTCGGACTTGCCTGATTTCCTTGTCCGCCATCAAGTCGATGTTGTGGCTTCGCTTCCTTGTTATCAAGAACAAAATGTCGATAAACAGCGAGGCAACGGGACATTTCATAAATCTATCGAGGCGCTGAAGTGGTTAAATGAGTTGGGATACGGAAAGAAAAAGGAGCTTAGCCTGAATCTTGTTTATAATCCCATCGGCCCTCATTTACCACCGGCACAGAAGAAATTGGAAGAAGATTATAAACAAAAACTTTATGCTGATTTTGGAATTGTATTCAATCAGCTTTATACAATCACCAATATGCTGATTACCCGATATGCCAAGTATCTTAAGGCTTTTAATCAATACGACTCTTATACCGAGCTTCTTATTAATAGCTTTAATTTGTCTACAGTTGAAGGATTGATGTGTGTGAATACACTGAGCGTTGGTTGGGATGGAAGACTGTATGACTGTGATTTTAATCAGATGTTAGGGATGCAGATGCGCAATGGGAAACTTTTAACCATTACGGATATTTCAGCAAAGGATTTAGAGAATTGGGAAATCCTGACCGGCAGTCACTGTTTTGGCTGTACGGCCGGAGCGGGATCAAGCTGTCAAGGCGTTTTAACAAAGAAATCTTAGTGGTTCGACTTACCTTCACCATCCCGAGCGAAGCCGAGGGAGGAATTATTATGGAGAAATCAAATATTCCATTTTATTTATCGTTTGCCGGGGTAGCGGGGATTGTTTTCTTTTTTGTTTTGGAAAGATTCATCCCTTCCCGACGGCTTTCTTCGCCTCAATGGCAGAGATGGCTCATTAATTTCAGTTTAAGTTTTTTTAACTTTCTGATTGTCGATCAGAGTTTTGTGATTCTGCTTCAAAGGACGCCTATTTTCAGCCAGATATTTCATTTTGATTTATATGGTCGGTTGGGGTTAAACAGCTTTTGGCGTATTATCTTGACTATTTTCATTTTAGATTTTGCGATGTACGTTTGGCATCGGTTTAATCACGTAATTCCGATTTTGTGGCGGTTCCATCGTGTGCATCATAGCGACAGCCATGTGGACGTTACCACAGCTTCCCGTTTTCATTTTGGCGAAGTTACGCTTTCGGCGGTCATTAATTACGCCCTCATGCTTTTCTTGGGCGCCTCCATTTGGGAAGTGCGTATTTTCAAGCTGATCTTTGTTTTTATGACCCAGCTTACACATAGTAATATCCGTCTCTTTAAGCCATTGGAAAATTTAATCCGGCTCATTTTTGTGCCGCCTTCCATGCACCGTATCCACCATTCGGATATTCGTCGTGAAACCGATTCGAATTATGGAACGATATTCTCCATCTGGGATAGATTATTTGCGACGCTCACCAAAGATGCTGATGCACAGAAGCTCCATTTTGGCCTCAAAGAATTTCAAGACCCCAAAGAATTAACGTTACCAAAACTTATTATTATGCCCCTTAAACAGGTGGCAGGGAATCCCGCCAAGGGCGGGGTAGGTAAGAAAGGAACCTTTATGCGAAAGATATTCTTTATTGTTTTGATATTGGCAGGGATAGGGGGGTGGCTTATTGCCTGGGCGAATCTCCCTGAATCCCGATTAGTTGACACTTCGCTCAGTGTCAATCGTGAGCAAAGTCGAACAGTTGATTTTAATTACGAGGTTCTCATTGAAGGCATCCCTGAAAAAACCAAAGAATTGAAAATCTGGTTTCCTTATTTATCGGAAACCCCATATCAGGAGATTCAGGAGGTCAACATTGAGCCGCAAGAGGGCGCCCAGATTAGTTACGATAAAACCTACCATAATAAGATTCTCAATTATATGATTGCCTCGCCGCAGAATTCTTCTTTGAAATTTAATATACGCTATCGTGTTAAACGTTCCGAGTATTCCAATAAACACGCTCCATCAGGGTCTTTGTCGAAAGAAGAAGATTTACGTAAATATCTTCAGGCTGACAGGCTGGTCACTCTAAGCCCGAAGGTTAAAGGCATGGCTCAGGAAATCACTGAAAGGAAGACAACAACCTTGGATAAAGCCCGCGCGATTTATGATTATGTTTTTCAAAATGTTTCCTATGATAAAACCATTCCCGGCTGGGGGAACGGTGACACCGAAAGAGTTTGTTCGCTTAAAGCAGGTAATTGTACGGATTTTCATTCACTGTTTATTTCACTGGCCCGCGCTTCAGGGATTCCGGCAAAATTCGTGATGGGCGTTCCCTTAAGTAACGGCAAAAAGGAGGACGAAATTTCCGGTTATCACTGCTGGGCGGAATTTTATGATGAGCAATCAGGGTGGGTCCCGGTGGATATTTCGGAGGCGTGGAAGAACAAATCAAAATATGAGTATTATTTTGGGGCCATCGGGGCCGACCGTTTGGAGATCAGCGTCGGCCGGGACATCGTTTTAGAACCGAATGCCAACACGGAACCCTTAAATTATTTCTTTTATCCTTATGTTGAAGTAGATGGGAAAAAATTCCTACAGATCAAAACATCGTTTCGATTTAAGGATGTGAACAAGCGAAAGGAGGTCAGCAAACTTTAAGAAAACCACTGATATTCCCGGGGAGAAAAAAATTAATTCAAAATGAAAGAATAAAAGTCCCGTTCGAACGGGGCAGGGAGGAAAGCAATGCGTAAAATATTTAATCTCACAATGGTTTTAAGTTTGATGCTGTGGAGCGCCGCGGTTGTTTTCGCAGCCGAACATGGAGGAGCTTCCGTAGAGAAAAAAGAACATGGTGGAACAGCAACACAAAAGGAACATGGTGGCACCAGCGCGCCATCGGCTGATGCCATTCGTGCAGCCATGAAGGATTATGTCATGGATAAATCCAAGGCAACGGGAACATTTGATGTTACCGATCCCGAAACAGGCAAAACCCGAAAACTGGAATTAATCCGGGTCCATGAACGCGTGGGAAAAACCGGAGATTACTTTTATTCCTGTGCGGATTTTAAAGATACCGAAACTGGTCAAATGTTGGATCTCGACCTGGATGTGCAAGATAAAGGCGGCAAATTAAGTGTCGTTGATGTACGCGTCCATAAAGTTGAAGGTAAAGAACGTTACACCTACGATGAAAATGACAATCGCATTCCTCTCAATGCTGAGGGCAGCCACGTGGAAGGAAGCAATACCGAAGAACATGAGCATGATGGTAAAGAGCATGGTGGAAAAACTCAGAAGGAACATGGGGGAAATTAAATGGCAGAGAAAAAGCGGACGGATGCCCTTCTTCGCTCAATTACTTTCGTGTTGAGCTTCGCAGGGCTATCCGCCGAAGCTAAACGTGAACCGGCTCCGTTGAATACTTTCGTGTTCAACTACGCCGGTCTGGCCGAGTCAGGCGAAGCTAAAAGTAAGAAACATTTTAGCGGAGACTGAAACAATTTAGCGAAGGCGGATGCTTAAAACAGGCGTTCGTCCGCTCTTTTCGATAATGGTCATTAAAGAGATAGTGTTGTACGGGTTAATCCCGGGTTTCCGCCACAGAATAAGGAGTAGAAAACAATGTCTGAAGTCAGACAAAATTTAGCAACGAGAGAATGGGTTATCATCGCCCCAACGCGTTCCAAGAAACCCAAAAGCCTCAATGTGAATATTGATAAAATAAGAGCTTCCGAGAAACTTTATGATTCGTCTTGCCCATTTTGTCCGGGCAATGAAGAAACTTCTCCTGTTGAGGAAAAATTCCGCATTGACGGTCCTCAAAGGGATTGGAAGGTCAGAGTCATAAATAATAAATTCAAGATTTTTTCAGCGGATTTGTGTTCTCTAAAGCCGGAGCCTTTTCTTACCGAAGGAATATACAAGAAACTCAATGGTTGCGGGGAACATGAATTGATTATCGAAACGCCTCAACATAACAAGGTTATCATCGACATGAACCCGGAAGAGGTAAAGGATGTTATCCGGGCGTTTATGCATAGATACAAAACCTTCGAGAAAAACACTGGCAATTTAATCACACTTATTTTCAAGAATTACGGGGCGATGGCCGGCCAGACGCAAATTCATTCGCACACACAGGTTGTAAATTCACGCATCGTTCCTTCGTATATCCGGTTATTGCTTAATCAAGCGCAAGAATACTTTGATGATAACGGAATATGCGTTTTTTGCGACATGCTTAATTATGAGTTAAAAGACGGCAAACGGTTGATTTATGAGAATGAGGATTACGCAGCCTTTGTCCCCTACGCTGCCGGGACAGAACATGAGACGTGGATTATGCCGAGGTATCACAGTGCAGGATTAGATTCTCTGAAAGATGAAAGAATTGATCGTTTAGCAAATATTTTGTGCGCTGTCTTTAGAAAATTCTATGCGGCTATCAAGGATCCGGATTTCAATTTTGTTATTAGAAATGCGCCGTACCCTTTAGTTGGGGTACCATTTTATCATTGGCATATTCAGCTTTTACCGCGGATGAAAATAGTCGGTGGATTTGAGAGGGGAACGCGCATTCCGGTTAATACGATTTATCCGGAAGAATCAGCAAGGCTGTTGAGAGAGTATCAAATTTAAGAATACAGAAAGGCAGGAATAAATGAGCAAATTCGACTATGGAACTATTGTCATCGGTGGCGGGGCGGCTGGGTTAACCTCATCCATCTGGTCGGCGCAGCTTGGCTCTAAAACTCTGCTTGTCGAAAAAGAAGAAAAACTTGGCGGAGATTGCCTCCATTACGGTTGTGTCCCATCGAAATCTTTGATCAAAAGCGCTTATGTTTGTCATTTGATGAAGCACACCGAAGACTATGGCCTTCCAAAAGCAAATATTGCTCCAGTAGATTTTTCTAAGGTGCGGGATCGTATCCAGAAAATTATCAGTGGTATCCAGAAAGATGATTCCCCGGAGGCTTTTAAGAAACAATATAATATTGATACCCAATTTGGTTCACCTCGATTTGTCGATAATCACACAATTGAGTTAAATGGGAAGAAAATCACCGCAAAGACTTTTATTCTGGCAACGGGTTCCTCGGCCCGAATCTTGCCGATTGAAGGGTTGAAAAATGTTCCTTTTATTACGAACGTTCAGATTTTTTCTTTGGATAAATTACCTTCATCTTTGATCGTTCTGGGCGGGGGGCCTATCGGCATGGAAATGGCACAGTCTTTTTCGCGGTTGGGATCAAAGGTGACTGTCATCGAATTCGCGGACTGTATTTTGCCCAAAGAAGACTTGGATGTTTCCTGTTATGTTCATGAGCTTCTGGAAAAAGAGGGGATTGATTTTCTCATTAAAGCAAAGGCTCAGAAGGCAGAAAAAAATGGCAAACTGATTAAACTGACCGTTGAACACGAAGGCAAAAGTAAAATCATTGAGGCGGAGAGCTTGCTTGTCGCCACCGGCCGCCAGCCCAACTTGGAAGGATTGGATTTAGAAAAAGCCGGTGTAGAATATGCCCCACAGGGTGTAAAGGTCAACAGTCACCTTCAAACAACAGCGAAGAATATCTACGCCTGCGGTGATTGCAAAGGTGGATATCTGTTTACGCATGTCGCTGAGTACGAGGCAAGGATTGCCGCCCTGAACTCCCGTGTACCATTTCCCATTCTAAAAGCAGATTATTCCAATGTGCCGTGGTGTACTTATCTAGATCCCGAGGTTGCTTCTGTCGGTCTAAATGAAACGATGGCCAAGAAAGCAGGGATTGAATACAAGGTTTACAAATATGATTTTGCTCATGTAGACCGGGCCTTAGCCGAAGGTGCAACAAACGGATTTATTAAAATTCTTACAGACACAAAGGGAAAACTTGTCGGAGCGCAGATCGTTGGACTCCATGCTGGTGAATTGATCCACGAGTGGATCGCTGTTATCAATGCCAGGGTTGATATTGGAAAAATCGAGAAATCCATTCACGCTTATCCGACATTAGCGCAGATTAATAAAAAGGTGAGTGGGAATTTTCTAGCCAGCCAAAGCGCTTTGGTTAAAATCGCGACCTATTTGTTGAAATGAAACGAATCCAGAAGGGATAGTAAACGATGGGTAAATTAAAAAGCAGTCCGTGGTTGAAATTGTTTTTGGTTATTGCCTTCTTGACAGTAATTTTTATCGCATTACGATTCTTCAACGTTGATTTCTCCAAGATAACGGTTGAATCATTTAAGGAGAAGATCAATTCGTTCGGTGTCTGGGGACCGGTTATTTATATTGTCCTTTATGTTTTTCGTCCTCTCATTTTATTCCCAGCGGCTGTTTTTTCGGCTTCGGCTGGGGCTATCTGGGGATTAAAAGGGCTTATTTATTTAGTTGTCGGTGCAAATTTGTCTGCAATTGCTGAGTTTTTAATCGCCAGATATTTTGCGCGTGAAATGGTTGAGAAATTGATCAAAGGAAAATTCAGTAATGTTGACAAGGCTGTTGAGCAGAGAGGGTTTATTACGGTTCTTTTGATCCGATTAATCCCCAATGTGCCTTGGGATATTCAGAATTTAGCGCTCGGGCTAACGAAAGTTAAGTTTCGCGATTATGCGTTGGCCACTCTGATAGGAATTCTGCCGGGTTCATTTGCTCTTGTGTATTTTGGATCTTCATTTATTAGCGTGATTACGAATCCCAAACATTTCTGGAAGATCATAGTAGCTTTTGTCATTTTTGGAGCCGTTTATTATTTACAGCAAATTTTAAAAAAGAAACAAAACAAAGAACCGATTACACCAGCGAGATAGTCAGATGATCAGTGTCATTATTCCTGTTTACAATGAAGAAGAGTGTTTATTGAAGAACGATGTTTATTACCAAGTCATATCGCAGGCTGGAGAACTTATTTTTGTTGACGGCGGCAGTACAGATCGTACGGTTTCATTGGCTCAAAAGTTAGGACGTGTTATCACTGCTCCCAAGAATAGAGGAGCGCAAATGAATAGAGGCGCAAACGAGGCAAAACATAATATCTTTTTGTTTCTTCATGCCGATGCCTTTATTCATTTGGAGAATTTACAGCAAATTGTCAAAGCGATTGAAGGAAAGAAATACATTGGCGGTTGTTTTAAGCAGGTGTTGGATGACCCGGCGATATTGTATCGATGGATTGCATGGACAGGAAATATCAGGGCAAAAGTATCGAAGGTTTTTTACGGTGATCAGGCCATTTTTGTACGCAGGGATGTTTTTCAACAATTGGGAGGTTTCCCCGAAGTTAAAATTGGTGAAGATGTCTTATTCACAAAAAAGTTACGAAGAAAAGGAAGGGTTGGGATTCTCCCCTTTGCCGTGAATTGTTCAACACGACGATGGAAGAAACAGGGGATTTGGCAAACGTTCTTATTAAATTTACGTATTAATACGGCTTTAGTCTGGGATCAAAATTTGGATCAATTAGCCAATGCTTATCAGGATGTCAGAGAGAATATAAAACAGTAATCAATTTAATCGAGGAGGGGGAAATGATACGCAAATTATTCAGTAGTTTGATTGTCTTGTTGCTTGTTTGTTCATTAGGAGCAAACGCGTATGTAGCCAAAGGGAAGTATCTGGTCGTTCTTCAGGCGGGAAAGGAAAGTCACGAGGGGATGGCGCGGGCCGTTCATGCCCTTTTATACAGTAAAGAACTGAAGGAGCACGGTCACGAGGTTGTCCTTTTGTTTGACGGCGCAGGAACAGAATGGATCGCCGAGTGGTCAAAGCCAGACTCGACCGATAAGCTGGCGCCGATGTATAAAGAATTAAGAGAAGCCGGAGTAACTCAAGTCATTTGTGATTTCTGTGCCAACGCTTTTCAGGTGAAGGCAAGTTTAGAAGAAAACAAGGCGCCAGTAACCGCTGAGTATAAAGGCCATCCCAGCATTGCCAAATTTGCCGACAAGGGCTATCAGATCATTATTTTGTAATTTTTAAGGGGATAGAATGCAAAATTATTTTCTCCATTTCCTAACATTCTTTATAACCGGGTTAGCCGTTAATTTAACGCCTTGCGTTTATTCGATGTTGACTGTGACTGTATCACTGTTTAAACCGCCACAGGGACAACAAGTCAGACTTTTTGTCTCATTTGGAAGAGCTTTTGTTTATGTGCTGGGAATGGCTGTGATGTATAGCTCCCTAGGCGTCTTTGCGGCGATGACGGGAGTTTTGTTTGGAGGCATCTTACAAAATAAATGGGTCGTTTTAACGGTGGCGGTTCTTATGCTTGGCTTGGCGCTATCGATGTTCGGCGTGTTTCAGATACGCATTCCTTCCGGGTTGTTACAGAAATTGGAGCGGTTAAGGAAAATCCGATTTTTTGGATTATTTTTTGCTGGAATGTTCGTTGGTATTTTTGCCGCTCCATGTATCGGGCCTCCAGTTTTAGCGTTGCTCACTTCTGTGGCTGACCGAGGGAATCCTCTTTTTGGTTTTTTATCATTCTTCATTTTTTCTTTGGGTTTAGGATTTCCATATCTTGTCCTAGGAACTTTCTCAGGATTACTTAAGAAGATCCCCAAGGCCGGAAGCTGGCTTATGTGGGTTGAGCATGTTTTTGGTGTTATCTTGTTAGGTTTTTCTTTTTATTACTTTGCTATCGCCATTAATTCAGAATTTGTTAAATGGGTTCTTCCCGTTACGCTGATTTTGGGAGGAATATATTTGGGATTTATCGAGAAGTCAGGAAAGGAAAAGCCATTATTTGTCCGGCTAAAATGGGTCTCAGGATTGACGAGCTTGATCTTTGGGATTTCGATCATCGCATCAATTCTTACGCCCAAAGCAAGCCTTGCTTGGGAAGACTATACTTCTGATAAGGTTACCCTCGCCGTAACAAAGAAACAGCCGGTGGTGGTTGATTTTTATGCCGATTGGTGCATCACGTGCCACGAGCTGGAGAATTTTGTCTTCACTAATCCGTCAGTTATCAAAGAGTTAAGAAAGTTTGTGCGTTTGAGAGTTGATGCCACCGATATGATGGCACCAGCGGTTCAGGAGGTCGTAGAGCAATATCGCGTTTTTGGTTTGCCGATGATTGTCTTTTTGGATGAGAATGGCCAAGAGGTTGAAGATGCCCGAGTTGTCGGGTACATACCACCAGCGGAATTCTTGAAATCTTTGGAATTGGTCTTAAATGAAAAATAAGGCACTTATAACGGTTTTCCTAATCGGCGTCATAGCTATTTTTTATATGATTCAGCAGGGTATGAGTCGTTCTCAGACAGTTAGACAAGTGATCAATGAAACCGGGATAGCAAAAATGGAATCCAAGGCTGATGCCGTAAGAAAATATCCGGATAAGAATTTATTGTCCAAAGAAAAGAGCCCTTATTTACTTCAGCACGCTAATAACCCTGTTCACTGGTATCCGTGGGGAGACGACGCTTTTGCAAAGGCCAAGGCGGAAGATAAGCCGGTATTTCTTTCTATTGGCTATTCGACCTGTCATTGGTGTCATGTGATGGAACATGAGTCGTTTGAAAATCACGAAATAGCTGAGGTCATGAATAAATATTTTGTTTCGATCAAAATGGATAGGGAGGAGCGCCCGGATGTGGACAATATTTACATGAAGGCGGTCATGTCATTAACCGGAAGCGGCGGCTGGCCATTATCTGTTTTTGTAACAGCGGACAGAAAGCCATTTTATGGCGGTACATATTTCCCGCCGGATTCTCAGTGGGGGCGTCCCGGTTTTAAAGAATTACTGGTGTCGATTAACGACGCTTGGCAGAACAAAAGGGATGAGCTTGTTAAATCCAGCCATTCCATAACGCAGAACCTTCAATCGAAATCCTTTTGGGGACAAATCGCCGGCAATCCCATGCCTGATGAAGGAACGCTTCGAAGTGCTTATGGACAATATGCCCAACGGTTTGATTCCCGGTATGGGGGCTTCGGTGGAGCGCCGAAATTTCCATCGAGTCATAATTTGTCTTTTCTTTTAAGGTATTGGAAACGTGCGAATGAACCGAAAGCATTGGAAATGGTCGAAAAGACGTTAACGGAAATGGCCAAAGGCGGGATGTATGATCAAGTTGGTGGTGGATTTCATCGGTATTCGACGGATCAGAGATGGCACATCCCGCATTTTGAGAAGATGATGTATGACCAGGCGATTCTGGTAAAAACATATCTCGAAGCTTATCAGGGCACCAAAGATGAAAAATATGCGCAAACCGCTAGGGAAACCTTTGAATATGTTTTAAGGGATATGACGGACCCCAAAGGAGGGTTTTATTCCGCCGAAGACGCGGACAGTCTTCCACCAGAGAAATTTACGAATATGACACCAGCGGAAGACTTATCCAGTGAAAAAACGGAAGGGGCATTTTATCTTTGGCGGTATCAGGAAGTTGTTGAACACTTTGGCAAGGAATCCGCAGAGATATTCAACTATTATTATGGAGTTGAATCACGCGGGAATGCTCTTTCCGATCCTCACGGTGAATTTAGAGGTAAAAATATTCTCTATGTCGCGCATGGTTTGGAGGAAACGGCGCAAAAGTTTGGAAAAACTCCCCAAGAGATTCAGCAAATTCTCAATGAGTCTAAGAATAAATTATTCGAAGTCCGTAAATTACGTCCCCGGCCGCATTTGGATGACAAGGTGCTTGTTGATTGGAATGGTTTGATGATTTCCAGTTTGGCCCTTGGGTCCCGTGTGTTGGATGAACCGCGATACGGCCAAGCCGCTGAAAAGTCAGCGCAATTCATATTGTCAACCTTGGTCAGGAAGGATTGGAGGCTCTTGCACCGTTATCGTGACGGTGAGGCCGGTATTTTAGGAACGCTTGAGGATTACGCGTTCTTTATTCACGGACTTATTGATCTTTATGAAGCGACGTTTAAAGAGGAATATTTAAAAGAAGCAAAGCGTCTGACTGAAGATATGATCAAATTGTTTTGGGACGATAAAGAAGGCGGTTTTTTCTTCACGGCTACGGACGCGGAAAAACTCCTGATTCGGGAGAAGGAAATTTATGACGGCGCGATCCCGTCAGGCAATTCTATTGCGACTTTGGATCTGCTTCGCATGGGACGATTGACGTTAAATCGTGAGTGGGAAAAAAAGGCAGAGCAGTTGTTCAAAGCCTTCGGTCAGGAATTATCATCCGGCCCCAGCGCCTATGCCCAGTCGCTCATGGCTTTGGATTTTGCCATCGGCCCTTCGAGGGAGATTGTCTTGGCCGGTCAAAAGGATGATCCGCAAACACAAGAGATGCTCAAGAGTCTTTACAGAAGGTTTATCCCAAACAAGGTTGTAATTTTTAGACCGGTTTCGGATGAGGAAGCAGGGGCAATTGTCGATATTATCCCATTTGTTAAGGGACAAACAGCTTTGAGTAGTAAGACAACCGCCTATGTCTGCACGAATTACAATTGCAAATTCCCAACGGATGATATTGATAAATTTAACGAGTTATTAGAAGACAGGTAATAACATATGAACCCCGTCATACAAAAAGAAAAGACAGGCTGCGGCATCGCAAGCGTAGCGACACTTGTTGGAGTTGACTACGATTCGGTCAAAACCAAAGCAAATCGGCTCGGGATTTTTGCTGAAGACCTTAAACTGTGGTCTGACACAAAATATGTTCGGATCTTGTTACGCAAGTTCGGGGTATCGGTTTCCAAAAAGGAACGGAAATTTGTTTCATGGGAGAAACTGCCGAATTTTGCGCTTCTTGCCGTTAAGTGGCACTTAGAGAAAGACAAACCATTCTGGCATTGGGTGGTGTTTGTGAGAGAAAAGGGATCAGCTTACGTGTTAGACTCGAACAAGACATTGCAGAAAAACAAACGAACGGATTTCGGGCGAATGAAACCGAAGTGGTTTATCAAGGTAACGGCCTAGGCATGGGATCATTCGCAGAAAATTACAACAGGAAATTCTCGACGAATGACATTAAAAAATTTGAGCAATTACTAGATCAATAATAATGCAATTCAAGTCAGTTATAAAATGCCCAAAGTGTGGATTTGAGAAAGAAGAGACCATGCCCACCGATTCCTGCCAATTTTTCTATAAATGTTCCTATTGCGGCACCCGTCTGAAACCGAAGGAAGGGGACTGCTGTGTTTTCTGCTCCTACGGCTCCGTCGCGTGCCCGCCGAAGCAAGTTTCATAATCTATCCTAAAACTAAACCTTAAGTTTATTTTATTGACATATTATAAAATTACGTGTATATTTTATGACAGATAGATAGGGTAAACCATTGGTTTATTAATACGTCATGTTACAAAATATATTACAAATGCCCGAGGGAATGCCGCTTTTTTACGAATATCTACATAAACAGGGATATTCGGCCCAGCTCCTCTATAAATATGTCCAAAACGGCTGGCTGGAGCGGGTGGCAGGCGGTGTTTACAGGAAAAAGGGGAAGGACCTTGATCCACTCATGATCGTCAAGGCTGTTCAGGAGCAGTTGGACCGTCCCTATTATATAGGCGCCCAGAGTGCTCTGCGGCTTCAGGGGAAGGCGGAGACGCTGGCGTTCCGGAATAGTTACCTTGTATTTGTCCCTTCGCATTGCCGGTTGACAGCATGGCTTAAGGGGCTGGAATTTTTCCGGTTTATCAAAGCCAATTTGTTTGAGGATGATTCATTGGGATTCGCAGCCTATGAAGAGAGTGGTCCGAAAATATCGGTCACGGAACGCGCCCTTCTGGAAATGGCCTCACTCATCCCTAAAGACGCGGAATATTCGGAATTTCGTGCTAGTATGGAACTGACTCCGAATCTAAGGGCGAAATTGGTTCAGACATTACTGGAAAGCTGCACGTCCGTGAAAGCCAAACGGATCTTTCTGCATGTCGCGGAAACCCAAAACCACCGCTGGGTTGACAAACTCGACCTAAAAAAGGTTGATTTGGGAAGCGGCCCGCGTCAGATCGTTAAAAACGGTGAGTACAGCCCAAAATATCAAATCTATTTGCCCAAAGGATAAATAATGGCATTTGACAAAGCTTTTAAAGAGCAGGCTGATCTGATGATCAACGTCATGGGATATATGCCGTGGGATGAGTGCTTCGCGCTCAAAGGGGGAACGGCTCTTAATCTATTTTATACGGACATGCCCCGCCTGTCGGTGGATATTGATCTGGTTTATTTGCCGTTAAATTCCCGGGAAGAGGCTCTGACAGAGATGAAGTCGGCCCTGGTACGTTATAAAGAAAAATTTACCAAATTAGGACTTCAGGTTCAGTTAACGCAAGTTTCTGAAGATAATCTCGCCGGTAAACTCATCGTCACCCGTGGACGGGCCGCAATCAAAATTGAACCGAACACGATTTTGCGGGGAACATTTTATCCTGTCGAAACAAAACCATTGTCGAATGAAGCCGCCGAATATTTCCAACAGGAGCTGGATGTAACATGCATGAACTTCAATGAATTGATGGCCGGCAAGCTGGTGGCCATGCTGGACAGGCAGCATCCGCGGGACATCTTCGATATGATGCATTTTCTAAAAAGCGGACATGATCTGTCAAGTATCACGGATATTTTTGTCGTTTATCTGATTCAGGCTAACCGGCCGTTCTCCGAACTGCTGAACCCAAACCTTAAAAATATCAGTCAGGTGTTTAAATCGAATTTTGAAGGAATGACCCGTGAGAAGGTAAGCATCGACGAGTTGACAGCTTGCCGGGGCGAAATCATAAAACAACTGCCGGAACTGTTGAAAGAAAACCATAAGCAGCTGTTGGTTTCCATCATGGAGGGCAGCCCGAAATGGGGGAACCTGCCTTTTGAAAATATCAGCGATTATCCCGGCGTTCAGTGGAAGCTGCTTAATATTAGGAAGATGTCGGCGGACAGGGTTAAAGAAGAAATTCGATCTGTCGAAGATGTTTTTGGTGTGTAGGCGTTAAGATTTTCTGTTTTCCCCTTAAAGAAAGTTAATTTCTTATCAACCAAATATGGCTAATCAACCATTTTTGGTTGGTACGCTGGTATGATAATGAATGGGGTTACTCGAATAAGGTTATCGAACTTATTTCTTATATCGAGAAAGTCGACAAGGGATTAATCAAATCAGGCAGTAAAACAGCATGCGGGTGCGCCTAAAAACTGAATTTGACAAAGATAACGGAAGAGAACACAATAGCCAGTTGCCGAAAGGGAACAGGCTATTTTTGTGGAAGGGAAAAGAAGGAGTTAATGAAAAATGGCGCGGCAGAAAATTCTTATCGTTGAGGATGACCAGCATATTTCCCAATTGGTGAAATATAATTTGGAGAAAGCCGGTTTTGATTGCGCGACGGCCGAGACCGGCGAAGAGGCCATCGAGAGATTAAAGAAGGGGTCTTTTGATTTGACGATCCTGGATATCATGCTGCCTCAGATGGACGGCTTTGAAGTGTGTAAAAGAATTAAACAGGAGACGAGATGCGCCGCGATGCCGATCATGATGCTGACCGCCAAGGGGGAAGAGGTGGACCGCATTGTGGGTTTTGAATTAGGGGCCGATGATTATATGGTCAAGCCTTTTAGCCCGCGCGAATTGCTTTTAAGAGTTAAGGCTATTTTAAGACGGGGAGAAACGCGGGAAGCGGCGGCGGAAGTTTTAAAGGTTGGACACCTGAGCATTGACATCCCTTGCCACAAAGTGCTGGTGAACCAGAAAGAAATTCATTTGACGGCCAAAGAGTATAAACTTTTGCTCGTGCTGGTCCAGCGCAAAGGGCGTCTGCAGTCCCGGGAACGTCTGCTGGAAGATGTGTGGGATGTTACGGCGGATGTCACAACACGGACCGTGGATACCCATGTCAAGCGTCTGAGGCAAAAACTGGGACGGGAAGGCCGGTTGATTGAAACTGTCCGGGGGATGGGGTACCGGTTTTATGACGAGGAATAAAGTTGCCGGTTAAAATCCAATACAAATTAACTTTTCTGATCGCCGCGATTGCTGTGGTTGTTTTCTCGGGGCTATATTTTTATCTTAACCGGAGCCTTCAAGAGCATTCCTTCCAGCGTATTAGAAATACGTTGATCAAGGAAGTCCAACTTTCCAAGTCTTACATGGAAAGCCAATTGGACGCTTTTTTTTCTCCAAATAAAATCGATGACATCGCGGATCAAATCAGTCAGGATTTGGGGGCGCGGGTTACTATTATCGATCTGGAAGGCCGTGTCCTGGGAGATTCAGAAATAGAGGACCAACGGTTGGCTGAGATGGAGAATCATCTTTATCGTCCGGAGATTCAGCAAGCCATTAAAGGGAGACGGGGGGAGAGCCTCCGGTTCAGTACTACGGTTCAACACGAAATGTTCTATATGGCGTCGGTATTCGGAAGAGCGCAGGATCAGGGTTTTGTGCGGCTGGCTATTCCCTTATCTGAGATTGAGGCCGCGTCCCGTCAAGTGAAGAGGCAATTGATTATTTCCTTGTCGGCGGCTTTTTTGGTGGTGGTTTTAGTTGGATACGGGGCATCTGTTTTTATTTCCAGGCCGATAAGGCAAGTCTCGGCCATGGCCGTCGGCCTCGCGCAAGGAAATCCTATCCCGAGGGTTTGGCCCTCAACGCGTGATGAGGTCGGTGAATTAGCCAAAGCGATTCATGCTCTGTACGGACAGATTAAGGTCCGTGGCGACGAAGTAACGGCCAATGCCTCGCGGTTTGAGGCCATCCTGCTCAGTATGTTTGAGGGCGTGATGGTCATTGATCAGCACGGGCGGATTCTCCTTATGAATGAGACATTAAAAAGATTATGGCAGGTCGGAGAAAATCCTGTGGGCCGTAAACCGTTGGAGGTGGTCCGAAATATAGAAATTCAGGAAATTGCCGATAAAGTCATTCAACATAAAAGCGTCGTTGAATCCAGGGAATTGATCCTTTTGTCGCCGGAGGATAAAATTTTACAGATACATGCCGCCCCCGTTATCCGAGAAGACGAAGTGGATGGGGCCGTGCTTGTCTTTCATGACATTACAGAGTTGCGACGGTTGGAGAATGTGCGACGGGATTTTATCGCGAATGTGTCTCATGAACTCCGGACACCTCTGACAAGTATCCAGGGATACGCCGAGACACTGCTGGAAGGGGCGATGGAGGACAAGAAACACGCGCATGATTTCTTAAAAATTATTTACGCGGACGCGCAACGCCTGGCGCAGTTGGTCGATGATTTATTGGAATTGTCGAAAATCGAGTCGGGAAAATGGACGCTTCGACTCCAATCCTTTGAGCTTTATCCTTTCGTTGAAAGAATAGTGAAAGGATTTCAAAAACAGGCCCGTGACCAGGGTATCCGTATTTATAACAATATTCCGACGGACTTCCCTTCCGTTCAGGTGGATGAGCAGGGATTAATTCAGGTCTTGCTGAATCTTCTGGATAATGCGGTTAAATATAATAGAAAAGGCGGTTCGGTCACACTTACCGCCCGGGAGTGTCCTACTGGAATCATGGTCGAGGTCTCGGACACCGGTATCGGGATCCCCGTGGAAGACTGCCCGCGGATCTTTGAGCGTTTTTACCGTGTGGACAAAGCCCGCGCCCGCGATTTGGGGGGGACCGGTTTGGGTTTAGCCATTGCCAAACACATTATCCAGGCCCATCATGGGGAGATGAGCGTGCAGAGTCAGTTGAACGTGGGCACCACCTTTACTTTCACCCTCCCAAGGGCTTAATCCCTCCCCCCAAAAAAAAGAAATCGTTTAAGAACACCTTATCTTCTTTTCTTTCACACAGATTTCACATTCCAGCCATCCGCCGTTCACTTACTTGATTTATATTTTATGTAAAAAATGAAAGGAGGTGGATATGTTGGATATGTTTGAGGTCAAACCACAGATGATTCATATTGAATTCATCCAGAGTTGGCTAAGATCAGAAATCGATCGGTTAAATAAAATTTTGACTACGATCGATCATAGCCGGGATTACCGTGATAGTTATATCCGGGAATCGCTAAGGTCATCCGAAATGGCTTTACGGGGAATGAGAAAATTCATTCACGAGAATTAATCATTTTCCGGGAATCCTATTTTGAGGGATGGAGATGGCTTTGTGGCTGTCTTCATCGTATTCTTTCGCAGGGGGGAATTATTCGCAGCCTTCGCGCAATCGCCACACAATCGAGATCAATGAGCATTAAATTTTCTTTAAGAGAACCGATGAAGAAATAGTTTTACAGCGGTCATAATTTCAGATATTGTGTTGCATAAAAAAGAGAATGTTTTATTTTTAAAAAAATAATCAGTTTTTCCAACTTGATATTTTTCGCATCATTAATCAAAAAGAGATTGGTATTGTCTGAGAATGCGGTGACGGCCCAAGAAGAAATTCTTGAAAGAAAACCTTGGGGAGAATGTGAAATTTATGCTAACGATGGAGAAAGAAGTTCGTAAAGTCAAGGCCGATGTGAGCGCGTTAAGTTTTTATTACGATAAAACCTTAGCCTTGAAGAGCATTTCCATGCCTGTCCATGAAAACTCCGTGATCGGGATCATCGGGCCGTCGGGCTGCGGTAAGTCCACGTTTTTGCGGTGTTTCAACCGCATGAATGATATTTTGCCCCGGGTGCGGTATGAGGGCAGCATTACTATTGACGGGAAGAACATATTGGACAGGAATTTAGATGTGGTGGATCTCAGGCGGGATGTGGGGATGGTCTTTCAAAAGTCTAATCCTTTTCCAAAATCTATTTTCGAGAATGTGTCGTACGGCCTTAAGATTAACGGCATTAAAGATAAAGCTTTCATTGCCGATAAAGTGGAACAAAGTCTGAAAGGCGCGGCCTTGTGGGACGAGGTTAAAGACCGCCTTCCTCAGAGCGCCTTTACCCTCTCCGGCGGCCAGCAACAGCGCTTATGCATTGCCCGGGCCTTGGCGATTGAACCCCAGATCCTTTTGTTGGATGAACCGGCCTCCGCCTTAGACCCTATCGCCACGGCCAAGATTGAAGAGCTGATTCATGAATTGAAAAAAAAATATACGATCATCATTGTCACGCACAATATGCAGCAGGCGGCCCGGGTTTCCGACTATACGGCTTTTTTTATGATGGGCGAGTTGGTAGAATATGACGCAACCGTAAAAATATTTACAAATCCTTCGAAGAAGATCACCGAGGATTATGTCACGGGGAGGTTTGGTTAATTATATGAAAAGACATTTAGACGAAGAGCTCAAGAAATTAAATATGAATTTGTTGACTATGGCGACCCTGGTTGAGGAGGCGATTCATCAGTCCGTCGAAGCGTTGAAAAAACAGGATAAGGATTTGGCCGGGAAGGTCATTGACGGAGATCAGCAGATTGATGAATGGGAGATCAGAATCGAGGAGGAGATCATCGATCTTTTGGTGTTATTTCAGCCCATGGCGGGGGATTTACGGTTCATCACAACCGGCATGCACATTAACGCCGAATTAGAGCGGATCGCGGATTTAACGGTCAATATTGCTCAAAGGGTGCTGGATATCGCGGACCAGCCCTTGTTGAAACCGTTGCAGGATATCCAAAAGTTGGCTGAGCAGGCTAAATGGATGCTTAAGAAAACAATAGATGCTTTTGTCAAACGGGACGGGGAGATTGCCAAGACCGTCATTTTTGCCGATAAAACCTCCAATCAATTAAGAACCATGATTATAAAAGAATTGGTGGAAGATTTTATGGTGAAAGACGGAACCACGGCCCCGCGGGCTGTCCCCCTGCTGTTGGTGGCCAGAGACTTAGAGAGAATCTGTGATCATGCCGTTTCCATTGCCGAAGATACCATTTATATGGTGGAGGCCAAAATGGTCAAACATCATCCGGAGAGGATAAAATAGAACAAGCTTTTTATTGATCTTCGACCAGATTTCCCTATCGAGATCCTCCCGCGTTTTTATCCATTCTCACCGCAGAAGTCCGCATTATAGAAACATTCCAACCTTTCCTGAAAATGGCATCATCCATGATGAAGGACACATCTGTTTTTTAAGCCCTGTAGAATATCAAGGGCTAAATTGACAGGCAGGTATTCATAGAGTAGACTTTACACCAGGTGTGCAGACAGGCAGCCATAGAAAGATGAGCCGTTGGTGTTGGGGTGCTAAAAACCATGGAAAATAAGAATTATAGACTTGGAGATGTGTTAATTGAGCAAGGCTTGATCACCGACGATCATCTTTTTGAAGCCTTGCAAATTCAAAAGAAAGACAACCGGAAACTGGGGGATATCATCGTCGCTGAAGGTTGGGTCGATGCCGGAACGGTAGCCAGGGTTTTGGCGGAGACGAACCACTTGCCGTTTGTGGATTTGACGCGTGTGTCTATCGAGGAAAACCTCTTTGGTCTCATTCCCTATGAAGTCCTCCGGAAGCACAAAATTCTTCCCATTAAACTGGAAGACGGTTGTTTGACGGTGGCGACCAACGATCCTCTGGATGTGCAGGCCCTTCAAGAGGCGCAATATCTCAGTGGGTGTCAGGTCAAACCGGTTGTGGCGGTACTCAAGGATATTTTGGCTCACATTGATAATTTTCTCGAAACCCTTCACACGATTCGGGCCAGCAAGAAGCGCGATGAAACAGATCCCGAGGATATTCCCATCATCAAGCTCGTCGAATCGATTATCAGTAAAGCGATTAAAGAGCGGGCGTCGGATATCCATTTTGAACCTCTAAAAAACAAGGTGCGTGTCCGTTTCAGGATCGACGGCGTTCTTTATGAAAAGATGCCGATTGCCAAGGAATTAGAACGCAAGGTTATTTCCAGGATTAAGATTATTTCCGGCATGGACGTGTCTGATTCAAGACGGCCTCAAGACGGCCGGCTTTCTCCGGATAAGTTTAGTGAGTATGATATCAGGGTTTCAAGCCTGCCGGACATAATGGGAGAGAATCTGGTTTTACGTATTTTGAATAAGTCCTTTACAAATTTTTCTTTATCCAATTTGGGAATGGATGACCATGAACAAGCTGTTATCAGCGGACTTATCGCGCAACCTTACGGGATGGTCCTGGTCACAGGGCCGACAGGGGCCGGGAAGACGACGACGCTTTATTCCATTCTTAACGGCTTAAATCAAATAGCCAACAATATCATCACGGTTGAGGATCCGGTTGAATATCAGATGGAGGGAATCAATCAAACCGCGATCAATACCCGGGCCGGTTATACCTTCGCCACCGCGATCCGGCACATCCTGCGGCATGATCCGGATATTATCATGGTCGGTGAGATCAGGGATTCAGAAACGGCCGAGATCGCTATCCGGGCCGCTTTAACGGGGCATCTTGTTTTTTCCACGCTTCATACGAATTCCGCCGCGGGGGCTGTGATGCGTCTCTTGGACATGAACATTGAACCATTTCTCATTCAATCCGCGGTGATCGGTGTTATTGCCCAGCGTTTGGTCAGACGGTTATGTCTTCACTGCCGAACAGAATATTCCCCCTCACCTGAAGTCCGGGCCACCCTCAGCAAAGTGATGGAAATACCCAAGGACATCCTTTTAGCCTCGCCGGGCGGATGTGAAGACTGCCTGAAGACGGGTTTTTTAGGACGGGCGGGAATATTTGAGACCTTGGTGATTAATGAAGGGGTTAGAAAGTTGATTCTAAAGTCGCCGAGCGAAGAGACGTTGAGTCAATACGCGGTATCCAAGGGAATGAAGACTTTAAGAATGGCCGGCTGTGTCAAGGCCCTTGAGAAGATAACCTCTCTGGAAGAGATCCTGAGTATAACTTTTAGCGAATAGGATGTCTATGCAATATTTTATGTATAAAGTTAAAGACGACGCGGGGCGCACGCTGTATGGTTTGATCGAAGGCCAGACGAAAGACGATATTAAGAAAAGGTTGCGAAGGCCCAATTTGTTTTTTATTTCCGCCCGTCCGTATCATCTGCAAAAACTTTTTAAGAGCCGCGTTAAATTCCAGACACTGATTATGTTTACGAACCGCCTTTCCTCGCTGATTGAGGCGGGGATCCCCATCCTGTCGGCCATGGACATTTTATGGCGGCAATCGGAAGACCAGACGATCCAGCTCGTGGTCAGTTACATGAAACGTCAACTGGAAGAGGGAAATAAAATATCGACGACCATGGAGTATTTCCCGCGGATTTTTCCTGTTGTTTATCGGGCCCTGATCCGTGTGGGGGAGACCAGCGGGGCCATGACGCCCATTTTAAGGAAGTTGACGGAATTCCTGGAATATAAAGCCAAGATTATCTTAAGGACCAAGAAGGCCACTTTTTATCCGTCGATTGTTGTGGTTTTTTCTGTATTGGTTATTCTGGGGATGTTCATGTTTGTCGTTCCGACGTTTCAAAAGCTCTTGCTTAAACTGGACGTGGATCTGCCTGTACTGACGAAAGTCATTTTAGAGATATCGACAAAGATGAGAACCTGGGGATTTTTTATAACGGTTGTTTTCGGCGGGATGGGATTATACATGACGCTCAATTATCTTAGGCGAAATCCCCGGGTCGCGGCCAAAATTGACGGCATGGTTTTGAAGATCCCCTATTTTGGGCATATTTTCTTGACGATTTCCTTGAGTCAATATATCCGATCATTAAGCATTCTTCTTGAGGCGGGCGTTCCGCTCATCGAAAGTCTCACGGTGGCCAACTCAACGACCGGCAATCAGAAAATCGCCCAGGAACTGGATGGGATTAAAAACGACGCTGAACAAGGGGTTTCCTTATATGAAGGGTTTAAAAAAATTAAGGACATTCCCGTTATGCTTATTGAAATGATCGGCATCGGGGAATCCACCGGTATGATGTCACAAATTCTGGAGAAGGTTAACCGGCATTTTGATGAAGAGATTGAATATAATATCGATAGATTTTTGACCATGCTTGAGCCCTTGTTGATCATCTTCGTTGGCTTTATCGTGATTATTACTTTATTATCTATTTACCTTCCCGTTATCTCTATCTGGGATAGTCTTTCCGGGTATTAATAGAGGAATGCCGCCTTCCTTAAATATCAGCGCTCCTTATGAAAGCGCTGTACCTTCCCCTCTGGTTCTTAGTCAGAGGTTTTGTTTCTCCCTCCCCGCGATCCTTTTGTGCCAACTTGACAGGTTTTTTTAATCATTTTTTTCTTTAATAAAAAGCCTTGTTTCATAACCAGCGTATTTACAGCAAGTTGTAACAATTCTACGTTTTAAGGGAAACGGTTTCCCGGAGTTGCCTTTACCCCCTTGCATTTGCGGGTTGCTGTGTTAGACTTCTGGCAGTAGAGATTGGGTTGAAGAAAAGAATAAGAGAAGTTAACAACAATGGCTGAGAAAGCCGACAAACAAGGGGGATGAAATGAAAAAAGGGTTCACATTAGTTGAGTTACTCGTAGTTCTGGTGGTCATTGGCGTTATTATCGCGTTGATTCTACCCAACGCCATGAAAGCCATCGCCCGCGCGCAGGATAAGGAATGCGCCAGTAATATACGCACGATACAAACAGCAATGGATCTTTGTTATTCGCAAACAAGGGACTACTCTGCGTGTAACACCATGGGTGAGTTAACAAGTCCCATTACTTCGGGAGGTGTTTCGACTCCAGCGCCGTTATCTACGACCCCTGTCTGTCCTTTTGGGGTTGGATATGTTATTAGCGGAGGATCGACAGGGGTGTCTCCGACAATAGCCACAGCGACGCATTTTTCTGTTTGGCCGCCGCGAAACGTTTTGCATGTGGGTAACACTAATTAATTCCAATTCCGTAACAACGGCCAGGGGGGCAACATGAAAAACGGGTATTTGGGATTAGAGATAAGTTCTTCAAAGCTGCGCTACGTGTATATTACCAGGCAGCATAAAAGACACACGATCGTCAAGGCAGGCACATCCGCGTTTCAGCTGGATGTGTCTGCCCCAGGCCGTCTGGCCGGGGTCATTAGGGAAATCCTTACGAAAGAGGAAATGGCGCCGGAGCAGATCTTCCTGACGGTCTCACGCAAAGAGACCCTTATCCGTCAAACGGTGTTGCCCAAGATGAGTTCTCAGGAGCTGTCCGCGGTTATCCCGTCAGAAATCGAAAAGATTCCTGTCTTTACCAACAAGAAGTTTGACTTTATCTTCCAAACTTACCCGGCAAAGAATGAGAAGTTAAGGGTGATTTTTGCCGCGGTGGAACAAGGTATTTTGAATTATCTCCTTGAAGAAATTGAGCAATTGAAGATTGATTTTCATCATGTGGAAATCGCGCCGTTAAATCTTAAGGAGCTCGTGTATCTTAAAGAACCTGTTTACAAACCCCAGGCCATGATGGTCGTCCATGACCGTATGAGCCATTTTATTATTTACCAGGATCATCAGTATAAACTCTTTTATCAGACGGCGATCGGTCTTGAAAATCTTTATCCCAACGGCGCGAAGAATTTGGATGAGGGTGTTTTAACGAGTTTGATCGGGGAGGTGCAGCGCGTTATCAAATCGTTTGTCTCCGAAAACAAAGAAGAATTGATTGAAAGGATAGGACTTGTTTGGGATAAAACCGATGTGGCAAATCTGGACAGTATATTACAGAAACGCCTTGAGGCAAAGGTGGAAAGTTTTGATTTGGGACAAATACCGCAGTTGAGTATTAAGGAAGGCGAACCGTTTCTTAATCCTGTCTATATGCTGGCGGCGACGCCAGTCGTGTATCATTTAACAAAACTGAGACCGCAGTTTTCGTTAGGTCAATTTTTTAAAGGTTTTCATATTAAAAGATATTGTTTGAGGGTGGCCGCTGTATCCGCGATTTTTATAGGCGTTGTCGGACTCTTTCTGGGGATATTAAGTCTCAATTTTTATAGAGAACGCGTCGTTTTATCCAAGAACGTGAGGCAGATCACTCAGCAGATTTCGGATTTGAAGAATGATTCGGTGGAGTTATATCGAAAAAGGGATGAGTACCTTCAGACCAGGCAAGGGCTCTTGGACCAGGCCAGTTATGTTCAGGCCTTGAACCGCATCTCTTGGGAGCAGGTTTTATCCGTCGTCGCTAAAGAGATCCCGGAGGATTTATCTTTAACATCTTTTAGTTTTGAGAAATCCGGCAGTGTTACTTTTGTCGGAGATGCGATAGAGGTTGAGTCGATTGCCGAAATGATCCGCCGGGTGGATAGTTCCACCATTTTAAATAATGGAAGGTTTGATTTTTTAAGAGAAAAAGATCGCGACAATAAAAAGATTTTTCAATTCGGGATCATGGCCCAATTAAAAGAGAATGAGTGAGGGGTTCGATGGATTATAAAAAGATCAGGAAAATCGCGTTTATAGTGAGTTTGATCATCATATCCGCGTTTATCGCGTTGGAGGTTTCTCAGTATAAAGCCTTTGTTCAGGCTGAGAATGAATGGCAGCAGAAGACGCGGGAATTAACCTTCGTGCGAGAAGAAATTGTTCAGATAGAGAAATTAATCGTTGATTATGAAAAGGACAAAGAGGCGTTTGAAGAATTGTTATTTACGGAACGGGATATTCCAGCGTTTCTGGACGAAATTTCCAAATTCGCCAAGATGGATCATGTCAATCTTGTGGATATGCAGACGCAGAGATTTTATCAGGTTCCCATGCCGGAAGAGGCGGTTAAGCAGAGCAAGTTTGCGTCAGGGGCGCGAAACAGTCCAGTGACAGACGCTGAGAAAGAGCAGCAGAAAGAAAACATTTTAACCTTATCGGCCATGCCTATTGACGTCAAACTGGAAGGGGAGTTCGTTGATTTGGCCAATTTTCTGGGCCGATTGCAAGAGTATAAACAATTAACCAATATCAGCGATGTGGATATCATTTTAACAGGGGACTATCCGAAACTCAGTTGTCAGTTTACCGTAAATATATACAGTTTAAAAACACTAGAGGATTTTAAGATAAAATGAAAATATTCCAAATTATTCTTACTTTTATGTTGGCGTGGAGTGTCACCGGATGCGATCAGCTTTCCCGGTTAATCGCGCATAAAGAACAAAAAGAAACCCAGACAACCCAGTCGGCTGTTATTCAAATGGTCGACAATCCGCAATTAGCTCAGATGATTCTTAAACCCAAACAAGAAAGAATCGTTGTCAGCCGCGACCCTTTCAAACCGGTGACGGCGCGATCCGTGGTTACGGCGAAGGTCATTGATCAAGGCGCAGATGACCTGGTTAGTGGGATGGAGTATCTGGGTGTGGTCAGAGTGGGGGAGCGGTATTCCGCTCTTTTAAAATCCAATCAGATTAAAGGGGTATTCAGCGTCCATGATCGTATCAGTCAATTAACTGTCGTTGACATCCAGGAAGATTTTGTGATGTTAAACAATGGGACAAAATCCTACAAAATAAAGAGAGGTGTAAAGTGAAACCCAGGTCTATAGGAATAATTCATTTAGCCGTTTTGTTTGTTCTGGCGTTTTTCTTATCGCCGGCAGCGGCCGAAAAGAATCCTGGTCCTGACATTGTGCTTCAGATGGACGGGATTATTTCTCAAATTGACAATCTTTTAAGCGTTGAGAAGACAACACCGCCCGATGTTGCCCTGGTAGCTGAACCTTTGCCAGGAGAAAGTACACTGCTCGCGTCAACGGGCCAGTACAACGCCGGAGATGACCAGAAGTTTCATACATTTCAGGAATTTCAGAAATCAAGACAGGCGAAGAATGAGACGCCCAAGAATGAGGATATCCTTGTCCAGCAGGATGTTGCCGGCAACGTGAAAGAACCGCAGCCCTCATCCGTTGTCGAGAGCGACACCGTTGCTGCCCAGAACCCTTCGGAGGAAATATATTATGATGAAGGACTTCTTAAAGAAGATATCCGGGAACAATATATGGATGGTTTAGAAAAGAGGATTAAAATCGATGAGGCCTACCTTGAGGCCAGAAAGATAAAACTGCCGGAGGGACCTGTAAAATCCGAAGAAAAAGATAAACAGCCTTTGATTCAGACGGCGGAAGAAATTATTCGCGGCCTTGTGAAGGCAGAGGATCAAGACCGAAAGATTGATCTTGATTTTGATGCCGTAAAATTGCAGGATATCTTTATGACGCTGGGCAAGGCGGCCGGGGTCAATGTGGTGCTTGATCCGGCACTCAGGGATCAGCCTCTGGATCTTCATCTGAAGCAGGTCACTTTGGAGGAGGCCTTCTTATTGATCGCTAATTCCTATGATTTGGGATTTAAAAAGGTTGAACAATCGCTGTATATTACCGGCAAGGAAAAATTGAAGGAACAGAATGTGGCTTCCAAGGTTATCAAGTTGAGAAATATCAGCGCGTCCGAGGCCGAGACGATGGTCAAAGATCTTATTAAGAAAGTCAATGTCAGCGAGGAGATCAATAGCCTCATTGTCGTGGGGGATCCCCAGGAGATCGTGAATGTGGAGCACGTTATTAGAACTATCGATAAGGCCCAGCCTCAAGTTATCCTGGAAGCCAAGATTATTGAAGTGAACAGAGACGCTTTGAAAGATTTAGGCATTGACTGGATGGATTCTATAACGATGGATTATGTGGAATCCGGCCGGCCTTTGTCCATTTCAGGGACGGTGGAATCTCCCAAGAAGTCTCTGCTGGACGTCGGGTCTTTTCAGCGGACACCGCTTTTGTTTGACTCAACGATTAAAATGCTGGAAAACCAGAATAAGGCCAAGGTGTTGTCCAATCCGCGCGTGACAACGCTTAATGATAAAGAGGCCGAGATCTTTGTCGGAGACCGCATCCCGTTCACGGTCACGAATGTGACCGGCGGGGTTGTCACGACCGAGGTTCAATGGGTTGAGCCCGGGATCCGTCTTGTGATCACACCGTCGATTATTGAAGACGACTTTGTGGTGATCAAGGTCGAGCCGGAGGTAAGTTTTATTTTCGGTTTCCGGGGGCCTAATGATGAATTTCCCCACGTGAAAACGAGAGAAGCCACCGCTTATGTGAGGGTTCAGAACAAACAGCCGTTCATGCTCGGAGGCCTGCTGAATCAGGAAGATAAACAGAATCTGTATAAGGTTCCTTTTCTCGGAGATGTGCCATTATTAGGGAATCTCTTCAGCTATGAAAAACACACGGTTTTGGACACGGAACTTATTATCACCATTACCCCTACCATTGTTCACAGTGGGGTATAAAGGTGAATTTTTATGAGCCGGGAAAAACAGCCTCGCCTGGAGCGGGGTTGTTTTTTTTGAGTGAGAAATGGATTCTAAAATGAAAATGATAAGAAAGTTATTCTCGCGCGACGCCTTTAGTCTGGTTGAGGTATTAGTCAGTATTGTCATTGTCGGCCTGATCAGTTCCATGGGATGGTTCGCGGTCTCGAGCTATACGCAATCTGAAATGGTCACCCGAAACCGCGTCTTGGCCGTCAACCTCATGCAGAAATCCCAGGAAGATCTTCGGGCGGCGGCACAGACCTTTTTTGATCAACTGGAGGACAACACGTGTGATTTTATTTCCGGTAATCCCTGCGGGCTTGATCCCAATATCACAACCGGCTTGCCCTTAGACTATTCGGTTAATCTTACGATAACCCGAGAAGCGAGTGCTGAATTGAAAAGAGCGCTCATTACCGTCAACTGGTCTGAATTCGGGGCGGCGCATAGTATAAATACTATTGTTTTTCTGGCCCGTCCGCCGGAACCGGTGCCGGGCAATGTCATTGGCCGGGTCCGGGGCTCCAATACCGGGGGGAATGCTTTGTCTTTGGTTACTATTCGGTTGACACCGAGTGATGGTTCAAGTGACATAACGACCATCACTACCCCGGAATGGCTACATACAAATTTGGACGGAACCACGCGGATGATTAATTATGATTATTCGGGGACTACGGGACGGTTCAGTTTGAAACCGGGTTCGTATATATTGACGGCTCAGCGGTCAGGGTACAGCAATTACACGCATCCGACTCAGGTGAATGTTTCTTCTAACCAGGAGACGATCATTGATTTTACGATGACGGTTGTTTTCTCTCCACCGCCGGTCTGCGGTAATGGGGTATGCCAATCCGGGGAATCTTGCGTTACGTGTCCAGTGGATTGTGGTCCTTGTCCGCCGCCGCGGGTCTGCGGCAATGGAAGCTGCGAAGGCAGAGAAAACTGTGAGAATTGCGAAAATGATTGCGGGATATGTTCGGGACTTTGATGTGTTGGAAATCATGAAGAATATGAAAAAAAGAATTAAAGACAGCTCAGATAAATATTTTGTCCAGAAGAAGGCCTTCACGCTGGTCGAGCTTATCGTTGTTGTTCTTATTTTAGGGATCGGGACGGCGATGTTTTATTCTGTTCTGAGTATGAACTGGATGGCCTCAGAACAACATATCACCAGGTCCGATATGTGGCAGGAGTTAAACAGGGTTGTTGAAACGGCTAATGCCGATGGACGCAGGTCCAATCTTATAACGGTATCCAATCCTCTTTCGGTTATCTTTTCAGATAACAATGGAACTGTTATCGCTACATATACGATTACTGCCGGCGGCCTTATTCAGAGAGATACAGGAACGGGGCCTGTGACTCTTTCAGAAAAAGCTGATCAGACGAATTCCAGTTTTGTAATAAACGGCCGGTCCGTAATCATGACATTGGTTCTGCAGGAAAATGTGATGGGGGATCCGGTTCAGGCAAGGACGTCGGTGGAAATTTTTCCCCGGAATTGAGGAACGTTCAGAAGGGATAACCTCTTTGAGGCAATGATGATGACAAAAAGTCCAATACCACAAAAGAGCGGGAGGAATCATCAAAACGGGTTTGTTCTCATGGGATCGGTTGTTTTGTTATTTTTTATATCGGTCCTTCTCGCGGCCGCTTTTTTAAGGACCAATATAGAACTCACGAGCAGTGAACGAAGAATCTCGACGCAACAGGCCTTTTATGGAGCTGAGGCGGGGATGGACAGGGCCATTTTTCAGTTGCGCCGTAACATCAATTGGAGACCCACGGCCGCGGATGTGAACGTACCGGTTGACCGTATTGCGGGGGATGATACAACCGTGCTGGCCTATTACACGATCCAGGCCAGTGCCAATACCCAAGTGTTTCAGGGGTTAGATACCTTGTGGGTCAGGTCAACGGGCCAAAATGCCCGGAGGAATGTCGCCGGAGTCCCGCCTACGCCTCGGGCGGTGGAGGCGAGAGTTTGGGTTCAGAACCCGGCTGCCTTTCTTTTTTCAACGTTAGGTAACCTGAAGATCTATAGCGGGTCCACCATCCAGGATGATATTTTGGGACGGAATATTGATTTCTATGTGAATAATAATTTACCGCCGGCGCAGAGAAGTATAACGATGACAGGAAAGGTCAATTATTTAAGCAGTGTGACCCGGTATAATAATTCCTATGTCAACGGCGGAGGAGGCGTTAGCCGGCAGCTTATCCCGGCAATGACGTTCTCGGGCATTGATCTCGATTACTACAGGCTGATCGCCCAAGGGGCCAACGGGAGGTACTATTCCAGCGGCAATCAAACCCTCGATTTATCCAGCGTGGATTCAACGATTGATATTGTTTTAGTCGAGGGAGGAGGTAACCTCACAGTCTCCGGGACCTATGATCATTCGATCATTGTCATTGCCGACGGGAATATCACGATTACAAACAATATTATGCCTGACGCGAGCCTGGCCGAGACTCCGCAGATAGGATTAATGGCCAATAGAGATGTCATCATCGCGGGCAGTGCTCCGAATAATTTAAATGTGGAAGCCTTTTTATTAGCCAACGGCAACGGAACGTCCAACGGCAGATTTAGGGCCCTGGGAACCAGGGGAACCAAGGGGACGTTAAATTTTCATGGATCCATTGCCGTCAGAGGCGAGAGTAGTGCAACAGCCATCGATACGAATGTTTACAACACAAGAAATTATAGCTTTAATGACCAGTTAAGAGACAACCGATCCATTCCTTATCTTCTTTACATCGCCAATATTGTACCCGGGACGTGGCGTGAAGTGGATGATCCGAATAACGCGCCGTTCCCGCCTTCCTAATGACCGGCATCCCGGCCTTAAACAAAAAAAAGAAATAGCGCCTATCCTTTGGGATAGGCTTTTTTGCGCGACGGAAAGGCAGAATACTGTTTCCTTTAGTTGACAAGAAAAGGAATAGATGTAAAAATCAGGCTGTTATTTCTTGGATCGGATGCTGGGCACTAAATTTCAGGACAGGATTAAACAATGGGCGCGGAAGATAAAATTCCTTTAGGACAATTGCTGGTTGAAAAACAGATTATTACGTCGGAGCAACTGGACATCGCTCTGCGTAAACAAAAAGAGACCGGTGAATTGTTGGGCGCTATCCTCCTGGGGCTCGGTTTTGTCGACGAAGAAATGGTCTTTCTTCCCGCTCTGGCGGGACAGAGCGGCGTGGATTACATTCATTTAAAGAATACGCCTATTGCCCTCGAAGTCATCGGGCAGATCCCTGCCAAGTTTGCCAGCTATTATCAGGTTATTCCCGTTGAGCTGAAGAATAATATATTGACCCTGGCCACGACACGGCCTTTGGATGTCCATGTCCTGGATGAAATCGGTCTGGTTGTCAAGGCTCGTCTCAAACCTGTGTTGGCCAGTGAAAAAGATATTTTGGAAGCTATCCGGCAATATTATGGCGTCGGCGCTGAGACCATTGAACAAATGATGGATACGGTTCAGCCTGTCCGAAGTCTTGAGAGTGACGTGGCTAATATAGAGGAAATTGAATCGGAGGCCTCCATCAGCAAATTCCTCAATCAGATTTTCCTGGAGGCGTACAGGGACCGGGCGACGGATATTCATATAGAACCTTTTGAGGACGAGCTTCAAATCCGTTATCGTGTCGACGGTATTCTTTATGACGCGAAGGTCCCTTCGAACATCAAACACTTTAAGGATTCCATCAATTCGCGTATTAAAATTCTATCCAACCTGAATATCGCCGAGAAAAGGATGCCGCAGGACGGCCGTTTTAAACTTAAGGTAGGGAATGTGGATCTCGATCTGCGCGTATCTTTTCTCCCGACTCCTTATGGCGAGAGTGTTGTCTTGAGAATCCTTAATGCCACAAGTCTTTACAGTCTTGAGGAACTGGGATTCTCCTTTGAAGAACACCGTCTGATTGAAGGGTTGATTAGGGAACCGCACGGGATTATTTTCTTGACGGGGCCCACAGGAAGCGGGAAGACCACCACGCTTTATTCCTGCCTCGCGCGGCTGAATACGGAAGAGAAAAAAATCATCACGGTGGAAGACCCGATTGAATACCAGTTAAAAGGCATTACTCAAATTCAGGTCAACCCTAAAATAGGATTAACCTTCGCGCACGGGCTTCGTTCCATGCTGCGGCACGACCCTGATGTCATGATGGTCGGTGAAGTGCGGGACATTGAGACGGCCGAAATCGCGATCCAGGTGGCCTTGACAGGCCATTTGATATTCTCGACGCTTCATACCAATGACGCCGCCGGCGGGGTGACCAGGCTTTTGGATATGGGGGTCGAGCCGTATCTCATTACCAGCACCGTTGAGTGTTTTATCGCCCAAAGACTTGTTCGTGTCTTGTGTCCCAAGTGTAAAAAAAACGTCAAACTCACGGCCGATGTCATTAAAGAGTTTTATGGACAGATGGAGGGAAGTTCAGAAATAGTTGTTCATGAAAGCGTGGGATGTGAATCGTGCAATTTTACCGGGTATAGCGGGCGGGAGGCCATTTATGAATTTCTTGTGTTAAATGAATCTATTCGCAGGATGATTATTGAACGGGTAACGGCGAATCAGATTAAAGAAAAAGCCATTGAGTGCGGGATGAAGACGTTGCGCCAGGCCGGCTGGGAGAAAGTGAAAAAGGGGGTCACGTCCCTTCAGGAAGTGATCCGGGTCACGCATGAGGCGGAGGCTTAGCAGCACCTCGACAATTTTTAAGTGGGAGCTTACCCGCCCCAGGGCTTTTTGGTTCTTTGCGAAAACGTGGACTCAAAAATTATGCCTATATTCCATTACAAAGCTAAAGAGGGTCCCACTAAGGTTATTGACGGGGGTGTTGAGGCCAATAGCCTCCAAGAAGCGGTCGCGAAAATTTCCCGTAAAGGACTGACACCCTTGGATGTCTGGCCGGCGAGTCCGGGGGAACTGAAGGCCTATCAAAGAAATATTCGATCCCCTAAATCGACGATAAAAAAGTGCCGGTTCACCGATGTTGTGATTTTTACGCGGCAGATTTCTGATCTGGCGGATGCCGCTGTTCCGATTTTACGGGCGCTTCAGATTGTCGCCAATCAAACGCCTCATCCGTATTTGAAAGACGTGATACAGGAAATGCAAGAGTTTGTCAAGAACGGGGGGGCCTTCTCCGAGGCCTTGGGCCGTTATCCAGATATATTTTCTTCCCTTTATGTGAATATGATTCGAACAGGCGAGGTCGGAGGACACCTGGAGGCTGTCTTACGTCGATTAGCCGATTATTTGGAAAAGGAGCAAGAGACTATCACCAAGGTCCGTTTGAGTCTGGCCTATCCTTTGTTAATTCTCATCGTGGGTGTGATTGTTGTCTTGGTTTTGTTAACCTTTGTGATCCCGCGGCTTTCTGTTATCTTTGATGATTTTGACCAAGCATTGCCGTGGCCTACGGTCATTCTTATGAATATCAGCGGATTCTTTGCCCGATATTGGTGGGTCTTGGTAGGAGTGACGGCCGTGGGGGGAGTCAATTTAAATCGATGGCTGCGTTCACCCAAGGGGCGCGCGTGGTTTGATACCTTTAAGATTAACATTCCTCTTTTGGGTGAATTTGTCAAGGTCGTCGAGATCGGCCGTTTCGCGCGGACATTAGGGACATTGGTCGAAGGGGGTGTCGCTATTACAACGGCTCTCCATTCCGTCTGGGCGACCATAGGTAATACCGTGTTAAGAGACGAAATTAAAAATGTCTCGGATGAGGTGACCAATGGGGCGAGTTTGAAGGACGCCCTAAAGCGCTGCTCATTTTTCCCGGAGGCCGCTCTGAACATGATTGCCGTGGGAGAAGAAACAGGGCGGTTAGAGCGGGGGCTTCATAAAATTGCCGACACATTTGAAAGAAAGTCCGATCAGACCATCAAGACCATGACGTCTTTGCTGGGCCCCATCGTCCTGATTGTTATTGTCCTGATAGTTGGTTTTGTTGTGATCGCGATGTTACTTCCCATATTTCAGATGAATTTATTAATTCAGTAACGCGATGTTCACCGGAAGGGTCGCTCCTTATCGAGGAGTGAGGCTCAAGGCGGAAAGATGAAGGCCTTCATTTAATTTTAAATGACGAGCCGCGTCATTTCCTTCTAAATGGAAATGAGGAAAAATGACGGGAGGGGATAAACATGTTTTTAAAAAGGAATAAAAATGGTTTTACAATGATTGAAATTATGCTGGTGGTGATTATTATCGGGATCCTGGCGGCCATGGTTATTCCTAATTTGGCCGGCCGCAGGGAGCAGGCGCGCGCCGTCGTCGCTAAAGCGGACATTGAGGCGAATCTCTCCGCAGCCATGGATTTATATGAAATCGATAATGGACAATATCCGACGACAGAACAAGGTCTGAAGGCGTTAGTGTTGAAACCTTCTTCCGCGCCGGTTCCGGAAAATTGGAATGGCCCTTATCTCAAGAAGAAAAAGGTTCCGCAGGATCCATGGGGAAAAGATTATAACTATGTTGCCCCCGGAATTCATAATACGGATGGATATGATTTGTCTTCGTATGGCAAGGATCAGGTTGAGAGCGATGATGATATTATTAACTGGAGCGATGAAGAAGTTTCCCAGGAATAAGAACAGGCCCTTCGCCTTTGGCGATCTGCTTGGTTGCAACCTCCGGTGCTCGCTCAACGTCCATACGCCGGTCGCCTCGCTTCGTTCCCCGGTTGGGCCGCGCATCCCCTTCAAACGCGAAAGGCCTGAAGATGAGGGGAATGCCCGAGCAGAAGCCCCCGACATTTTATCTTTCATGTCATGCCCGACCCGCCGACAAACGGGATTTACCTTAGTTGAACTTATCCTGGTCGTTTTTATTTTGTCCATTATCGCCGGCCTGACCATGCCGAATTTCAGCCATATGTATGAGGGGATTCAATTGAAGAAGGCGGCGGAAGACCTGGCGTATATGATGCGCTATGCCCAGAGTCGGGCGATTATCAAAAATAAAGAATTGCGCCTGGAATTCGACTCGGCACAATCCAAATTTTGGCTGACGCAGGAATCGGAATCATCGCGGGCGGACAGTCAGCCGGAAGGCCGCGCGTTTAAGAAAGTTTCGGGACGATTAGGACAAATTCGAACGCTGCCTCAGAAAATAATATTCAACACGGGAAGTCCGACGGTTTCTTTTTATCCGGATGGGCGCGTGGACCAAGTCAGTGTCTCGATGTGTCTTAAGGAACATTGTTTTATTGTTTCGACTAAAGAACAGCGGGGGCGCGTCCGATTATTTGAGACCACCCAGGAGTAGACGGCGTCGTGTCAAGGTAATGATGAAGAGTTGGGTAGTAGTACTGTGTCAGCTAAATTTTTATATCAAGGAACACAGTACAACATTGCACTTTTTCTTGAAGTTAGCTAAAAAATTTATCTGACAGTGTAGTAGTTAACAGCGGGGAGATGTTTGAGTAAGATGAGGGTTCATCCGTTACGAAAATGTTTCGCGGGACGTAATAAAGGATCTTTGTTGCTGGAAGGATTGTTGTCTGTGGCCATTCTGTCCTTCGCGGTAACGCTCATTATTCAAGCGATGACCTCCAGCCTCAGGGCGATCCTTTACAGCGCCGATTACACCACGGCCCTTGTTTTAGGGGAAGATAAGATGTTTGATTTATTGAAGGACGGATTTATTGAGTCTGGTCTCAGGCAAGAGGGGAAATTCTCGTCGCCTTACAACCGGTTTCAATATGCTTTGAAGGCCGATCCTCACCAGGAGGATGGCGAAAATGGGTTCAATGATGTGACATTAGATGTCTTTTGGGGGAAGGAAAAAAGGAAGAATCATGTTGTCGTGCGGACGTATTTTTTAACCCCGCCGGAATAAAAAAAGCAGGTTGTATCACATGATCCGCAGACTGATGAAAACTCGATTTTATGTCCCAGGAAGTCGTCCAACAGGTGGTTTTACCCTGATCGAGCTTTTATTGGGGCTGGCTATTTTCGCTATTGTGGCCGTGTGTGTTTACAGCACATTCTCTTCAGGAATTAAGCTCAGCGACAAAGCGGAACAGCATAATGAGGTGTATCAGGAAGCGCGCATGGCGTTGAATTTGATGGCTAATGATCTTGAGAACATGGCGAATTATAATTTCTCCAATTCGTATAAGGATAAAGCCGCTTTTATCGGAGATCAGAAGAAGATCACCTTTTTGCGGGGAACGCAAAAGGGGTTAAGGGCGATCAGTTATTATCTTGTTTCCTCGCAAAGTGAGCATGTTCATCAATTGTTGAGAGGCGGGACCTCCACCAAGAATGTGGCGGTAACGTTAAGATCGGAAGAAAGAGCTAACGCGCAGTATTTAATCCGTGAGGAAATGGATTTTAAGGAGCATCTTGCAGACGGGATGGAAAAGGGAACAGAAGGAGAGATCATAAGCGCCAACGTCCAAGAAGGCGGCTTGAATTTTTCTTTCGCCTATTTGGAGAACGAGGAAAGTCGAAATGTGGTGTGGAAGAAGGAATGGTCGCATAAGGACATTCCATTTGGCGTGCGGATTGAGCTTAATTTTCTCACACCGCAGGCTAAGACCGAATCCCTTGCGCTGGTCAGGCGCGTGCTGATTCCCCATGGCTTTTTAGGGGAGCAGCCATGAGAAACCCAAAAATATCCCTAATTAAAACAAGGCTCAAGAGTAATTCTGGTATAATATTGCTCATCGTTTTGTGGGTCCTGGTGGTTTTAACTTTGTTGACGGTCAGCTTGGGACGCAATACGCATATCGAACTTTCCTTGACCAAATATGCCGTCGGGCAACTTAAAGCAAAATACGTGGCTTGGGCGGGTTTAAGTTACGCCATCCATCAGATTAAGTTGGATTCCCAAGACGAATCTTCGAAAATGATGGACACGTTATATCACTGCGGGCTCCGGGCGGACCGGCAAAAGACTCCGAAGGAGTTGTTTCAAAACAGACCTCTGGGAGGGAAGGGGCATTTTAGCATTCAATATCTTCAGCCGAGTTCTGACTCCCGGGAAGAAATTGAGACAACTGAGATGGGAGAGACCTATGAGGGCAATATCTCGCAGACGGTTCTTTATAAAGAAGCGGCGCAGATGTATTTCAAAGTGTACGACGGTTTTCAGGATCAGGAGCGGCTGATCAATGTCAATGCCATCACATCACAAAATAGGGGGGTCTTGAGCGCTTTGATTGAATTATTGGGCTTTGAGGAAAGCGCGGCGCAGACCATCGCTTATAGCGTCGTGGACTGGAAAGATGAAGACAGCGCTTTAAGCCATGATTCGTATGGCGCTGAACATGATTATTATAACGGGCTGACGCCTTCTTACCAGTGCAAGAATCATCCCTTTGACTCAAAAGAGGAATTGCTTTTAGTCCGGGGGATAACTAAGGAAATCTTTCGAAAAATTAAGCATTATGTCACGATTTTTCCTAAAGAGGGCAACACGCTGCGGATTAATTTTGACACAAGTCCTGAAGTTGTTTTAAAGGCCTTGGCCAGATCGGCGAGCGGATCTTTCACAAACACGGAAACCGGAGACGCGGATTCTTTGGTGGATAAGATTTTAGAATATCGTCGAGGAGATGACGCGCTGGAGTTTACCGGTGATGATCGTCCGGTGGAATTGAATCTGATCCCCTTGAATGCCAAGGAAAGGGTGATTTTTCTGAACATGAATCCTTATCGGACCAGGGTGTCTAATTATTTGCGTGTGTGCGTTCAAGGCGTCGAAGAGAATTCCTCTAGTGAGTTTAATCTGGAGGCGGTCATTCGACGCCAGGATTTGGCGATCGTGGATTGGCATACAGGTCAAGCGGCCGAAGCTAAAGAGTAAAATGAAAAAAAATATTTCATCCGTCTTAGAAATCACAGATTCTCATGTGAAGTTTTTTCAGGCAAAAGGATTGTCTGATAAACGTGTCATCACATCCTGTGTTGTACGGCCGATCGTTGGGGATACCGAGGAAGAGCTGGTTAAGATTTTTAAAGAGATACTACACTTGAAGAATATCGTGCCGGATGAGTTGGTGCTGATTCTTCCGCGGCGGTTAACCATTTTAAAACAGATGCGGCTCCCGTCCCATCATGATCAGGAAATCAGTCAAATGATCGGACTGCAGTTGGTCAATAAGATCCCTTACGCGCTGGAAGATGTTATTTACGACTATCATCTGTTGGGAAAGGAGACCTCCGGCTATACGCAGGTGCTTGTGATTGTTGTACTCAAGGAAGTGAGCGAGCGATATCTGAAGATCCTCAATAGGGTCGGCGTAAAATTGAGCCGATTAACGTTAAGTTCTTTAGGCATTCTGGATTGGCTGATTTATCAGGAAAGTAAGAAGATGATTGAAACGCGACAGGCCGTGGGGCTCATTAACATGGACACGATTCATTCGGAAATCTGTTTTTGCCACAATAAAAGTTTGCTTTACTCCAGGAATATGAATTACGGCGCGCAGGATCTCAAGGACGACAATCTTCACGGCTTTATGAATCAAATTGAATTAAGTCTCAAAGGTTACCAGAAAGAAAGCATGGGCCCGGAAATCGGGAAAATTCTGATTGTCTCCCCCACCCAGGAGGTGTTCAATTTAAGAGACAGGTTAAAACAAGAGTTTAATCTTCCTATTCAAATTTTTTCGCCATTGGAGAATGTCCTGTGTCAAAAAAATTTAGATTTATCTTCGATGAAACATCACTTTGGCCTTTCTTTGACGGCCGGATTCGGCATGTTATTTTCTGATACGCCTAAATTGGTTAATCTCGCGCCAAGGGAGATTCATCAAACGCGTCAAACGAGGATGCGCAAACGTCAGGTCGCGTGGTTTGTTTCCTTAATCCTTCTTTTTTTTATCTTGAGCGTTTCTGCTGCGGGAATGGAATTATACAGAAAGAATATTTATTTCAAGAAACTGGAAGACCGAATCATCCAGACGAAACCCACGGTTAAAGCGACCGAACAAAAAATGCGTGTTGTTCATTTTCTGGAGGGAGAATTTCAGGACCGCATTTTTATCCCTGATCTGATTCTCAATTTGTATCGTCTAACGCCGCCGGAGATATCTTTTCGTTCTTTATCGTTGGATGAAAAAGGTGGATTTGTGATTCAGGGGTATGGGGAGACAAGCGTGAGTGTGAATGATTTTCAGGCCAATTTAGTCAAGTCCTCTGTTTTTAAAGAGATAAATCTTGAATTCGCGACCAAGCGCAGGATTTTTAACATGGATGTGACGGATTTTAAAATAACCTCTCAATTGATTAAGAGCCGGATGCCGCAGTAAAGCGTGGTTCCGAGGGAGGTTGCCTCTGGACGGAGAAGCGGATTCCGCCAAGAGGCAAGAAAGGCCGCATGATGAAACGTTTAACGACACGAGAGCAAATCATCTTCGTCGTTTGTCTTTTTTTGGTTTTTATTTATCTGGGATATCAGTTGGGAGTAAAGCCTTTGAACGAAAAAGTCGCCTTTATTAAGACGAAAATTGAGGCTGAGGAAAGAAAACTCGGCAAACATTTGGCTGTCCTGGGCAATACCTCGACTTTAGAAGAAGTGTATCAAGTTTATCTGAGCCATTTTAAGCAATCCAAAAGTAATGAACAGGTGATGTCGTCGATGGTTTCTGAAATCGAGGATGTGGCCAGTGAACTTTCTTTGCGGATTTCAGATTTAAAACCTAAAAGGGTCAAGACGGATCAATACAGCAATCATTTTTCCGTGAGTTTGACTTTAGAGAGTTCCTTACCGGATATCATCCATTTTATGCATAAATTACAAAATCAGCCTTATCTGTTGGCCGTGGAAGAATTCCGTTTTGATAAAAGCGCTCGGGCCGAGGCGGCAACCATTAAAACTCAGCTTGTTTTGAGCAAAACGTTAATTCCTTGAGAAAAATTTCCAAAGATTTCTCTATTCTTAATTGACTTTAATTTATATATATATAAAAATAACATCCATATTTAATGAAATTTTTTACCGCGAAATCTCAGGCGACACAAGGCCATCCGGGAACCGCGAATCTCGTTGGTAACACCAGGAAACGAGAGGGCGGGTTTGATTCTTTTAAATTGTGTAATCGTGTCCTGGCCGTTCTTTGTGGCGGGATGTTTGTCTATATTGTGGTCCAAATTGTATCTACTCCTGTTGAATCCCCAGGCGCGGATCCCCGTAAGAAAAAAGAGGAGGAAAGGATAGTAAAGGAATTTTTCCTGCCGTCCCGGCAATTCTTTGATTTTTATCAGAATGAAATGAGCGGACGCGATATTTTCAAATCCCTTTGGGAGGAAGAGCCCAAGGGGGAATCAGTTCCGCAACCTCAGCCGATTCTTCAGCCTGCGTTCCCCATCGATACAAACCCCGTGCCGCTTTTGCAGGGGCAATTGAAGGTGGTGGGTATTGTCTTGGGGGATGTGCCGGAGGCGATTGTTGAAGATTTACAAACCCATGAAACTGTTTTCTTGAAAAGAGGGGAACGACTGGGAGAGGCTTTAGTAGACGAAATTTTAAAAGACAAGGTGATATTTGTCTATAACAACCAGAGGGTTGAGTTGGCGCCATAAGATGAGACAGACTATTTTTCCTTTAAAACGGGCGGTTAGAACATTTTACCTCATCGGGCTTTGCCTCCTTTTGTATTTAGGAGGTGGGATGGATGTTGCGGTTCCTTACTATTCCGATGAGGCGGGTTTCTCCCAAAGGGTTTCCGAGAAAATTATCCTGGATGTTTTGGATTTAAAACAAATGGACATCCTGGATGTTCTGAAGCTCATGTCCAAAAAAAGCGGCTTGAATATTGTGGCCGGTCAGAATGTTAAAGGGCGGATATCGATTTATGTGGAAAAGATGGATGTCGAAGACGCGTTAGAAATCATCGTCGACTCTTATGGATGGGCGTATGAACGGGAAGGGAATATTGTCAGGGTGATGACAAGTCAGGATTATGAGAACAAATACGGCCATAAATTCGGTGAAGATTTTGAAACACGCGTCAAACAATTATCGTTCGCCAATACGGCGGATTTACTCGCTGTTCTGAATCAAGTCAAAAGCAGGTCCGGGAGAGTCGTGGCGGACGACAAATCGAATACCATCATCCTTATGGATACGCCTCAGAAGCTTGACGAAATGGAAATGATCATTTCCAAGATTGACGTTTCCAAGAAAACGGTTATTTTTGATTTAAGTTATGGTAAGGCTGAGGACGTAGCCAATAAGATTTCGGAATTACTCACCCCCAATGTGGGTGTCGTGAAGCATGATGAACGCTCGAATAAGATCGCGGTTTCAGACACGTCCGTGAAATTAAAAGACATCAGCCAATTGGTCAAGGCCTTTGACCAGCAAGATAAAGAAGTTCTGATCGAGGCGAAAATTTTGCAGATCCTTTTAAATGACGAACACAAAATGGGGATTGATTGGGAAGGCATTATTCATGATTTTCATGATTTTCATCTTAAGAGCGACTTTGGAATTTTGAGCGATTCCGATAAAGGAGGACGGCTGAGCGTCGGGACGGTCGATGATGATAATAAAACTTTTTTGATTGAGGCCCTTAAGAGTATGGGGTTGACGAATAATCTTTCCAGCCCCCGGATAACGGCGGTCAATAACAAAGAGGCCAAGATCCTGATCGGATCCACCGAACCGTATGTGACCACGACCACCACCACGCCTTCCTCAGGGCCGACCACCACCGCCGAGACGGTCAGTTTTATCGAAGTCGGCGTAAAATTATATGTGACCCCGACGATTCATAATGACGGTTTTATCACGATGAAGATCAAGCCGGAGGTTAGTTCCGTGGTGGACAATTTAACAACCAGTAATAATAATACGATTCCGATTGTGGACACCTCTGAGGCTGAGACAACGGTCATGGTCAAGGATGGCGCGACTATTGTGATCGGCGGACTCATTAAGGAGGAAAAGATTAAAGCGGAAAAACAGGTGCCGGTCTTGGGTAATGTTCCTATCTTGGGCTATTTATTCAAAAGCAAGACAGATTCCGTGCAAAAGAATGAAATTGTCATTTTCTTGACGCCAAGAATCATTAGCGGGGATGTGGAAGGTCGGGAAGAGACGCGCGCGAGCTCAAAGCCGCCTTTAAGGCAAAACAGCGTTAATCGAAGGGGACGTATCCTGGAGCCGGTGACGTCTCGTCGGAATTTAGCCTCCCCTGCGCCTCAAACAGGGGTCATGGCTAACCCGGCGTACAGAAATTATAGTCAGGTCATTCGGCAGATGATCAGCCAGCGCGCGCATTTTAATGTGAATCGTCAAATGATTGAACCCGGAGAAGTGCGTTTGTCTTTTATTTTGGCGTCTAACGGCAGATTGAAGCAAGCCAGCGTTGTCGAAGACAAAACCTCCGCCAGTACGCGTTTGCAGAGTATAGGGTTGAAAAGCCTGCAAGAGTCTGCCCCGTTCCCCCCATTCCCGAAAGGTCTTAACTATTCAACTTTAAGTTTTAATGTGGTCTTGTCGTTTGATTAGGCGTAATCGGGAGCGACAGACGGAATAGGGATTTCTTAAACTCATGGATCAACACAATGTGGATAAGAATTTGAAACGCCCTTCGAAGTGTTTTCAGGGGGTGGAAAATATTTTTTGTGTCTTTGAGAGATATCCCGTGTTTGTCTTAACGGTGATATTCTTGATCGGCGTTATCACGATGGTCCTGCACATGAGGACCCTCACGTCACACCTCATCGCGTCCATGGCTGAGAAAAACGCGGCCCTGTATTCTGACGCGCTTGAGGAATTGCGCACCCTCTACACGTCGGAAGTCGTCGAACGCGTCAGAGCCCGGGGGATCGAGGTCACGCATGATTATCAGGAAAAAGAAGGGGCTATTCCGCTTCCGGTGACTTTGAGCATGATGATAGGGGAACGGATAGCAACCCATGCTCAGGGAGCCAGGAGCCGGCTTTACAGCGATCTTCCATTCCCCTGGCGCAAAGACGGCGGCCCAAGGGATGATTTTGAAAAGAAAGCTTTAGAATTTTTAAGGAATCATCCCGCGGAGAGTTTTAGCCGTATCGAGGCCTTTGAGGGGCGTGAGTCCATACGGTACGCGACGGCGGATATCATGCGGCCAAGTTGCGTTCAGTGTCATAATACTCATCCGCAGACGCCTAAAACGGATTGGAAATCCGGGGATGTCAGGGGTGTGCTGGAGGTCATTCATCCGTTGGATCATTTTATGAGAGAGACAGGGGAGGAGTTGCGGGGAACGGCCGTCTTTTTATTCATCATCACATTGTCCGCATTGATACTGCTCCTTTTACTGACCGGCCGGCTGCGGCAGACTTCCCGGAGGGTACAGCAACGGACCGAGGAGCTCGAGAAGGCATTAATGTCAACCGAATCCGCTCATGCCAGGACAGCGCAGGCTTTACAAGAGGCCGAACAAAACCGGCAGCGGACCGAGGAGGCGTTAAAGCAGACGGAAAACAGCAAAAAAGAACTTGAACGATTGAATGTTTTTATGGTCGGACGGGAACTGAAGATGATGGAGCTCAAAGAAGAGATTAAAGATCTTAAGGAAAAGTTAGGCAAATAGACAACGGTTTTTATGCGTATTAAAACAAAAATATTTTTGACCTTACTCATCGGCGCGGTCATTTTGATAACGGTGGCGAATGGGATTCTCTTTTATTTCTCAGCTAATTATATCAAAGATGAGGTTTATGACCATTTAGAGCTGGCGGCTCAATCAAAGGCTCGCCATGTCGAGACATTTCTTGAGATGATGCAGGGACGCATGATGGATTTCTCTTCCGATGGGTATATTAAAAATTGTTTAGCCGAGATGAACGGTGTTTCTGATGGAAGTATGGATCCAATGGTCATCACGTGCACCGCGGACACATTAAGTCAGCATTTGAGGATCAACAAGCTGCCGGCCATAGAAGGGGCTGGGGAGATTTTTGTCCTGGATCTGGGAGGAAAAGTATCGGCCTCATCCATGAACGAACGCATCGGACGGGATGAATCTCAAAGCCTCTATTTCTTAAAGGGGAAAGAAAGCATTTTATTATCGGATATATTTTTCTCTAAAGAGTATCAGCAAAACTTTTTTACAGTTTCGGCGCCGGTTAGGAAAGAAAACCGGCTTGTGGGGATCGTCGCCGGAAAAATCAGTCCACAGATGTTGTACGCTATTCTGCGGGAACCCGTTGGATTAGGCCAAACGGGGGAGATGTATTTAGTCAACAAGGAAGGGTTTATGATCAGCCCCTCCAGATTTGTGGAGCATGTTATTTTGGCGAAGCAGATTGATCCCAACGTCATCCAAGGAGTTTCGGATCATTGGGGGAAAATGTCTTTTCTGAAGAAAGGCCAACGCTGGCATAATAATTTTCTGGTTTATAAGAATTACAGGGGCGCCACGGTTTTGGGAACCCTCGCGTATGTGCCGGCCATGGCCTGGTATCTCGTGGTGGAAACTCAAATGAGTGAAATCTTCTCCCCGCTGGTTCAACTTCTGTGGAGTTTTATTCTTGTCGGGGTACTTTCTCTGTGTCTTATTTATGTTGTCTCAAACCGGATCGGCCAGAAAATTAGCGATCCTATCGAGCGTCTTCAGTCCGGAACAGAAATCATCACGCGCGGGAATTTAGATCATCACCTCAAGGTTGAAACCAATGACGAGATTGGCCAGTTGACGAAATCCTTTAATTATATGACGGATAAATTGAGGGAGACGAATCAGCGCCTTGAAGAGAAAATCAGAGATTTCGCCCTGAATTTGAAATTGTCAGAGCGGCAGAACAAGATTTTGGAAGACACGAAAAAAGCCACCCTCAATCTTCTGGAAGACCTCAGGGAAGAGCGCAGAAAGCTTGAGGAAAGTGAAGTCAAGATCCGTTCGGTGGTCGAGAACGCCGTTGACGGCATTATTGTCATTAACAGCCAGGGGATCATAGATTCATTTAACGCGGCGGCCGCGCGGATCTTCGGTTATGAGGCGAAAGACGTGCTGGGACAGAATATCAAAATGCTTATGCCGGAGCCTTACCGCGGCCAGCATGACAGTTATCTGAAACGTTACAAAGAGACGGGGGAGAAGAGAATTATCGGCTCTGGACGGGAAGTCCATGGGCAGCATAAAGACGGGACGGTCTTTCCTCTGGATTTGGCTGTCAATGAAATGAAAATTGGAGAAAGGACGATGTTTACCGGTATTGTGAGAGATATCACGGATCGAAAAATGACTCAGGAACGATTGCGTTTACAGGCTAAAGCCCTGGAGAGCGCGGCCAATGTGATCATCATTACGGACACCTCCGGTATCATTCGATGGGTGAATCCGGCCTTTACGAAGGTGACGGGGTATATGCCGCAAGAGGCTATCGGGCGAAAGTCGAGTTTGATTAATTCCGGGAAGCAACCCAAATTTATTTATGAAAAACTCTGGCGGATGATCATGGACGGACAGGTCTGGCAAGGAGAATTGATCAACCGGCGCAAAGACGGGACTTTTTATTATGTGGATCTGACGATTACGCCTGTTTTTGATGAAAACGGCGGCATTGTTTCCTATATCGGCATCAGTCAGGATATTACCGATAGAAAAAAAGCTGAACAGCAAATGATTCAGCAGAAGGAAAATTTAGAGAAGGTGAATCTTGAGCTCGACAGTTTTGTTTATACGGCCAGTCATGATTTGCGCGCCCCTTTACGCGGGATCGCCTCATTTGCCACTTTTCTGGAAGAAGACTATAAAGACAAATTGGACGCTGAAGGAAAAGATTATTTAAATGAAATCCGCAAAGGCGCCGATCGATTGAGCGCTCTCATTGATGATCTCCTGACGCTTTCCAGGATCGCCAGGATCAAGAATCCGTATGAGAAAGTGGATATCCGAACCCTCATTGAGGCTGTTCGGGAACGGCTGGAATTCGATATCAAAGAAAGCAAAGTGGAGTTGGGCGTTCAGGAAAATCTACCGCTTCTTGTGTGCGATCGGATAAAATTAGGTGAGGTTTTTGTGAATTTGATTAATAACTCGATAAAATTCTCTTCGAAAAGCAATAAAGAAAATCCCAAGGTCGACATAGGCTATAACGAGAGAGAAAAATTTTATGAATTTTATGTGAAAGATAACGGGATCGGCATCGATCCGCAGTACCATGAAAGGATTTTTGAGATTTTTAAGCGGTTGCACAAACCCGGTGAGTATGAAGGCACCGGAGCTGGTTTGAGTATTGTTAAACGTATCGTCGAAGATCATGGCGGCCGGGTATGGGTTGAGTCGCGTTTAGGCCAGGGGGCGGTCTTTTATTTCACGATTCCTAAAGACTTGAAGATAGAGAATGAGGAAGAAGAAAATTTGGCTGACGGGAATTACCTCTCTCAATCTGCGTTAAAAGAAAAAAACATGAAAGAAACGTGAAGGAAACGCGGCGAAGACGGGGGGAACAGAACGTTCACCGCTCCACGCTGCCGGGATAGGAAGGCCTGTGTGAAAGAAAAAAAACGGCTAGTCATCATTGGTAAATTATCTTTTGTAGAGGACATGGATGTTTTCTTGTCTCAAGAGGATTTTATTATAGAAAAAGCCGATACCAAGGAGGTCATCACTAAGAGCATTCAACGTGCGGATATGGATATTATTGTTTTTGACGATGATTCCTACCGTCTCGTTGACGACGCCTTTCATCAGGAGGTCATCCGGCTCATGAGGGCGTCCGGGAAAAATTTTATTGTTGTCTCCTCCAGGTCCATCCCTTCGGCGGTGATGGAGGCGAACGAATGGGGGGCCGCGGATTTTATTGTTAAACCGTATAATTGCCGGGAATTCATCGCGCGGATCAATGCCCTTGTGGAAAAAAAAGTCCGGGTAACTTGTGTGGGCGGGGGGACAGGTCTTTTTAGTTTACTTTTAGGATTTAAAAATCTTTCAGATATCCATTTGACTTCGATTGTCAGCATGAGTGATGACGGCGGGTCGTCGGGGAAACTCAGATCTTCGTTCGGGATCCTTCCTCCCGGCGATATCCGCCGAAGCCTGGTCGCTCTTTCCAGCGCGCCTATTTTGATGAATGATGTGATGCAGTACCGGTTTCAGAGAGGGAATGAGCTGACGGGACATAGTTTTGGGAATTTATTTCTCACAGCCTTGGCTGAAATCAAGGGGTCCATGGCGGAGGCCGTAAGAAGCCTTGGGGACATTCTCAACATTCAGGGAATCGTCCTGCCGATAACCAATACACAGACCACCCTCTGCGCTGAGTTTGAAGACGGGACGATTATCAAAGGGGAAAGCAAGATTGACCGGGCTGAGGAACGGGCCGCGCATCTCAATATCGCCAGAGTCTGGCATGAGCCGGAGACCAATTTGGGTATCGAGGCGTATTCGGCGATCATCAACGCGGATTTGATTATCATGGGGCCGGGGGATTTATTCACGAGTGTAATCACGAATTTGATCGTCAATGGTTTTTGTGAAGCGGTTTCCAATTCTTTAGCCAGGAAATTGTACATTTGTAATCTCATGACCAAAGAGGGGGAGACCTCCGGGTTTGACGTCCGGCGGCATGTCCAGGAGATGATTAAATATTTGGGGGAGGACATTTTGGATTGTGTCCTTATTTCGAACACCAGACTTTCGGAAAAGGCGATTTCCGACTATGCCAGAAAGAACCAGGAACCGGTGAAATTGGGCCCTTGGGAAGAGTTGCACCAACTCACCAAGGCTAAGATGATCGTTGCTGATGTCGGGCATGAAACCCAGCTCGTGCGCCATGATAGCGTTAAATTAAAGAATGAGATTTTGAAAATTATACAGAATCATATGCGTGTTCATCCGCCTACGCCCGATACCACAACTACTCATGCGTAAGTTGACTCATGAAGAGATTGTTACAAGACAAGGCCGGAAACTTCAGGAACCGCGTTTGCCGTTTTCCATTATTTTGAATAATATTCGAAGTCTTTACAATGTTGGTTCCATATTCCGCACGGCAGACGGAGCCGGGGTGGAGAAAATATGGCTTTGCGGCATTACCGGTCGTCCGCCCAATCCGAGGATATCCAAAACAGCCCTGGGGGCCGAAGAACACGTCGCGTGGGAATATCGCGACGATTCCCAAACGGTTATCGGGGATTTAAAAAAGCGTGACTATCAGATTGTTATCCTTGAACAGGCAGCGGGGAGTTGTTTGTATGAAGATTTTGTGCCTACACCGCCGGTGTGTTTAGTCATCGGCAATGAAATTGACGGTGTTTCTCAATCCATTATTCAGTTATGCGACGCGGCCATTGAAATTGAAATGGCGGGGTTGAAAAATTCGTTGAATGTTTCTGTGGCCTTTGGCATTGTTGCGTATCACTTCAGGAAAAATCTGAGGAATCGGTAAAATTTTTTATAAATTTAAGATTCAGAAATAGGAGGGGAAAGTATGAAGAGTTTAAGAATGATAACTGTTTATATGGGATTCATCATGATCATGGGAAACGTTTCATGGGCTGAGGAAGAGGCCAATGATACGTTAGCCGTAAAATCCCGGCATATTTTTTCCAGCGATATTGATGCGACCGCTTCGGATATCAGCATGACGGAAACAGAATTTAAATACGCTCACGAATTCAAGGCCGGCGGTGTCCTCCCGATTGAATATTCATTCCATTTCGGGCATATCGATATCGAAGATGATGATCCGTTGGACCTGCCTTCCCATTTGGAATCCCGCAGCTTGGGACTCGGGGTCAAACTGCCGGCGCCCTTATTGGATCAGGATAAATTTTTTGTCGGACTGGATATCTTCCCGACGCTCAATACGGATGCCTGGCGGTGGGAATCCAGCGCGTTTCGCCTGCCTTTTCGGAGTTATCTTATTTATAAGGAAAGCGATGATTTTATTTTGGTAGGCGGTGTTTCTGTCAGGCCGGAGTATGATACGACCGTCCTTCCGGTACTCGGCGTGATTTACAAACCGAATGATCGTCTGTCGTTCAATTTGGCTTCAGAGAATCCGAATATCACGTATAAATTTAACGACACAACGAATCTGATTTGGGAATTTGATTATAAGCTTGATGAGTACGAGGTCCGGCGAAGCGGCCAACAAGGGGTGGTTCTTGAGTATCGTGAAACGTCAGCGGGGTTCGGGGTGGAGCACGCCTTTAATGAAAATGTTTCCGGCCTTCTCACGGTTGGGGGTGTTTTTAACCGGCGGCTTGAATATAAAGATGATGTCGGCAAGGTCATCCCCGACAGCGGTTTTTATGTGAATGCTAAATTTACCGCGAGTTTTTGAAAATTTGATTGACCTCCGCAGGAGTGGGAATTTTGGGCGGAAGAAGGGTGTTGGGACATGGTAAAGAAAGTGTTGGTTGTGGATGATGATCACGCCACGCTCCTTTTAGTCAAAAGGGCGTTGGCCTTGAAGGGGTATAATGTCATTTGCGCGTCGGACGGATTAGACGCCTTGGTCCAGATTAAGAAAGAAAAACCTGATCTGGTGATTCTGGATGTCATGATGCCGGAGATCAATGGGTATGATGTCTGTTATCAATTAAGATTTAATAAAGATTTTGAGCAGGTTCCGATTATCCTGCTGACGAACAGAGATCAGGAACTGGATGATAGTCTGAGCCAGAGGCTCAACATTGAGTATCTTTCCAAACCTTTTGATACGCAGGTATTGTTAAAAAAAGTAGAGACTTTTTTATGAACCTGGCTTTGTTAGGTGTTGGATTGATGGGTTATCCCGTCGCCGAACGGCTTCTTCAAAGCGGGCATCAACTCACGGTTTATAATCGGACCATTGCCAAAGTCTATCCGCTTAAAGAAAAAGGTGCAAGGATCGCCCGGACGCCGCAAGAGGCTTGGAGTGAAGCAGAGGGAATTCTTCTGACGCTCTCTGATGCGCAGGCGATCGCGGATGTGCTGTTTTCCGGAACATATTCGGATTTTCTGGGGAAAACGATCATTCAGATGGGAACCATCGGGCCGTCGGAAAGCAGGGCCATTCAGAAAGAATTGGCCGCGCGCGGGGCGGATTATTTTGAATGTCCTGTTTTAGGCAGTCGTCAGGAGGCCGCGGAGGGAACGCTCATTTTGTTGGTAGGTTCAAGCGACGCGCAATTTCAGAAATGGAAGGGTTTTTTCAAGGCCCTTGGCCCCGACCCCTGGCATATCGGAGGCGTGGGGCAAGCCGCGGCGCTTAAATTAGCCTTGAATCAATTGATTGCCTCCCATGCGGTTGGTTTTTCTTTAAGCCTGGGGTTGATCGAGAGGAACCATATCCCGGTGGAAATATTTATGGATATCTTGCGTCAGAGCGCTTTATATGCGCCGATGTTTGATAAAAAATTGGCCAACTGGTTAAGGCGTGATTACGCGCGTCCGAATTTTCCCGCCAAACATTTGTTTAAAGACGTCGCGTTGATATTCCAAGAAGCCAAGGACAAGGGTTTATCGACGGAATCGTTAGAGGCGCTGCGTCAGCTCCTTTTAAAAACCATGGACAAAGGGTTGGGGGATCTGGATTATTCGTCCGTCTTTAACGCGGTGAATAATATTTAGCCATGATTTTCACGATGGAATCTTTGAATTGAGAATAGATCGGGAGTCGGCAACGCCTATGATTCGTGCCCAGAATGTCACAAAGTATTTCGGCGGATTTCCAGCCCTTAAAAATATTTCTTTTGAGGTGGCGAAGGGCGAGATTATCGGATTTCTGGGGCAAAACGGCGCGGGCAAGACAACGTTGATGCGTGTTTTAACGACGTATTTACCGGCCAGTGCGGGCAAGGTTTACATCGCAGGGATGGATGTGTCGAGGCGTTCTTTAGAAATTCGACGGCGCGTGGGGTATCTGCCGGAAAATCCGCCGCTTTACGGGAATATGACCATCCGTGAGTATCTTAAGTTCGCGGCGCGTTTAAAGGATATCCCGCACAGACAGCAGCGGCCGCACGTTGAAAGGGTTTTGAAAGATTGTGATCTTTGGGAAGCCAGGGATAAGGTCATTGCCACGCTTTCCAAAGGGTACAAACAAAGAGTCGGCATTGCCCAGGCGATTCTTCATGAGCCGGAGCTTCTTATTTTGGACGAGCCGACCAGCGGTCTGGATCCCGCGCAGATTCTCCAGGTGCGGCGGCTGATTAAAAGTTTGGAATATCGCAGGACCGTCATTCTGAGCACGCATATTCTCTCTGAGATCGAACAAATGGCCCAAAGGGTCCTGATCATCAAATCCGGCGAGATCTTAGCGGATTCATCCATCGAGAATCTTTTGAAGGGCCCGGGAGGGACATCGGAAGATGGCCGGAGAGTCTGTCTGCGCGTGCAAGGGGTGAGACTGGATTTGGAACCGGCCATCGGAGGAATTCCCGGGATCAAACTCGCGCGTTGGGCGTCGGAGAATAATACGCATGGCATTGACCTCGAGATGACTCATCCATCGGGCGATTTCAATGAGCTGGCGGAGAAAGTGGCGCGGGCCGGCGGCCGGATTTTGGAAATCAAAGAATCAAAGGTGAGTTTGGAAGAAGTGTTTCTCCAGATTTCGGGTAACAAGGATCTTTCCCATTCGTCACGCGCGTGACGTATGGGCATGAAACGGGGGATTATGCGCAAGATCTTCGCCATAGCCAAGAAAGAACTCGCCAGCCATTTCAAATCCCCTGTCGCCTATCTTATTCTGGTCATTACCATCTCCGTTTTTAATGTCTTTTTTTTTATGATCCTGGATGAAAACCGGGAAGCCAGCTTGCGGGATATCTTTAAGGTCATGGAATTTATGTTTGTCTTTTTTATCCCCATTTTAACTATGAAGACTTTTGCTGAAGAAAAGTTTACAGGGACTATGGAGTTTTTGATGACAACTCCGACAAGCTCCACGGCTATTGTTCTGGGAAAATATCTCGGGTCTCTTTTGTTTTTCACTTTGATTATTTTAGCGACGTCCGTTTATTACGTGATGATCGAGTTCTTCAGCTCCCCCGACCGCGCGGCAATACTGACAGGATACTTGGGCATATGGCTGGAGGGCGCTTTTTTTATCGCCATTGGGATCCTGACCTCTTCCTGGACGCGGCATCAGGTGGTCGCGGCCATCAGTTCTTATGTGATCGTATTCCTCGTCTATTTCTCGGTGAGTTTCATCAAGTATTTTCAGGGAACGGCTGAGTCGCTGATCCGTTATGTCTGTACTATGACGCACATGGAAAATTTTGCCGCCGGCCTTCTCACGGTCACGGATTTGGTATATTACCTCAGCGGAATCCTTTTTTGTCTTGTTTGCACAAGGATCAGCATTGAAAACCGTCTATGGCACTAGATAAAAAACAACACCTTGTCTTTGTATTGCTGGCCGGGAGTTTCTTTCTGTTCTTCGGGCTTGGGGTTTGTTTTGTGGAAAACGCGTGGGACCATCAGGCGGCCGGTGTGGCCCTGATAGGAATTTTGTGTATTTTATTTTGTCTCACGCGTTTGATGAAAGCTTCTCAAGGAAGGGACGGAACGTTTCGTGGAAAGAAATGGGCGATACTCTGTCTTCTGTTGGTCTTTGGGGGGGCGGTTCTGGCAGGGATCAATTATTTGGCGCATCGTTATGACCGACGCTGGGATTTGACACGGGCGAAACAGCATACGTTAACGCAGAGGACGGCGTCGCTTCTTAAAGAATTAAAGGCTGAGGTGAAGATCACCGCCCTTTATGTGGGCATCCCGCCGAAATATGTCGAGGATTTGTTGAAGGAATATGAGCGGTTCTCTGCCGGGAAGGTTTCATCCGAGATCATTGATCCCCTGGTTCAGATAGGATACGCGGCCCAGTTTGGTCACATCATTAGCGGACAAGAAAAGAAAGTGATTATTCAATCCGCTCAGGAACGAAGGGACATCGATTTTACGGATAGTCCCTTAAGCGAAGAACAACTGACTAACGCTGTCATCGGGGTGACCCGAGAGGCGCGGACCGTTTATTTTCTGGTCGGTCACGGGGAATATGATATTGACGCTGAAAAAGAAGAAGGCTTAAATACGTTCACCAAGGCGCTGTTGGCCAATAATATTAAACCCAAGAATCTCATGTTAGGGCTTCAGGAAAGAATCCCGGAGGACTGTGATCTTCTGGTGATTGCCGGGCCAAAAGAGTTTCTGACGGAAAAAGAGGAAGTTCTCCTTGAGGAATATTTGGAGAAGGGTGGAGACGCGTTAATCCTCATTGAACATTCCCTTGTGACAACTCCGGATAAACCTCTGACGGAAGAAGAAAAACAGAAGAATCCTTCTCTGAATTCTATCTTGAAGCGCTGGGGCATAGAGGTGGCCCAAGATGTTGTCGTTGATTTGGCCAGCCATGCCAGCGGGGATGTGGGCTGTCCGGCGACACGGAATTACATGACCCACAAGGCCATTGTCAAAGATCTGGATTACACGTTTTATATCCGTCCCAGATCGATTTCGCTTTTAAGTGATCGTTCGAGATCTGTCAAACTGGCGCCTTTGGTCTTGACCAGCTCCGGGCAAACCAGTTGGGGAGAAACCGATAGGACACTCCATGTCGAATTTAATGAACAGCTTGATCGGCCGGGTCCGGTACCCATCGCCTATGTCATCTGGGAACCCAGAGCTTCCGGTTCTTCCGATAGGGGGCCGTTTCCGGATAACAGCGGACAAAAGAATAAATTATCTGATACGCGCCTGATTGTATTTACGGATGCCGACTTTCTCACGAACGCGTATATCGGGCATTATAGTAACGCGCAAATGGGATTGAATCTGGTGAAGTGGCTTACGGAGTTGGATTATCAAATTTTTGTCCAGCAGGATGCCGTGAAGGTGGAACGGCTTGATTTAACGAGCAGGCAGAAGCGCCTGGTGGCTTATGTCTTATTTCTTATGCCGGTCTTGATCGCGATGAGCGGGGTGGTGGTGTGGATGCGACAGGAAAGTTGAGTTGATCAATTTGATGATTTCAAAAAAAAATCTTCCGTCTCCAAAATTCTTTTCCACGCGCCCATTCCTCCTTTCCGCGATTTTGTTGTTTTTTTTGTGTCTTCTTGCTTACAGCAATTGTTTCCGGCATGGTTTTCTCCTGGATGATTATACGCATTTGCTCAATGAGGATAATTTGGAGAAAGTTACATGGGCAGAACTTTTTTCTAAGGCGTACAAGGGATTTTACAGGCCGTTCGCCTTTATGTTTCTTAAAGGCATGCTGGGGGTGTTTAAAGACGCGGGCGTCGCGTATCACGTTTTTAACTTAATCCTTTTTTATGGGATATGCTTGATGTTTTACAGATTATGGATCGAATTATTCAAAGATCAGCGTTTGGCTTTGCTTGCCTGTTCTCTCTTCGCGGCCCATCCGGTGAATGCCATGCTGGTGAATTATAAGACGGCGAGTAACAACAGTATCTTCATTTTGTGTATGCAGATGAGCGCGTGGCTGCTGGTGAAATCTATGGATGCGCGAAAGACAGGATATTATTACGCGAGTTTATTGTTTTATTTCTTAAGCCTTCTGTCCCACGAAATTAGTTTTATTCTGCCGGTGTATCTCTTTCTTATTTTATTTCTCCTAAGGGATTACGGAGGGAAGAAAAGCGGGGTGTCTTGCTTGTCTTTTTTGGTTCCTTTGACGGTATATTTAATTATTCGACGGAATATCGCCGGTCTCAGCCCCATGGCCGATCCTTTTCATCTGGGGATCAGTTTTATTCAATACGTTGGAACCTTGATGTCGTTAATAGGGTGGTATCTCCAAAAACTGGTCGTCCCCGTGAATATTTTGTTTATTTGGGATGAGCGCATCGCTGAAGGAGGAACGGCGGTTTTTTATGCCGTTTTCTTGATGATGGTGGTGGCCGTTGTTGCTGGTGTCCTTTACAGGAGAAGACCGGGGGACGTGAAAACTTTTGGCGCTGGGCTCTTGGCCGCAGGATTTATTCCCTTGGGGTTGGCCGGTTTTACGTACTCGGCCAGTATGAAGACGGTTATTATTGAACCGCATTGGTTCGGCTTTTCTTCGATGGGTTTTTTCCTTCTGGCCGCCGGCATCTTAATAAATCTCAGGAAATTCGCGCATGAGAAAATCCGGATCCCGGCCTTAGTTATTCTATTGGGAACGCTTTTGCTGTTGACCAGAACAGGCAACGCTGTCTGGAAAGACGAAGAGACCTACTGTACCAATTGGATCGAAACAAATGCCTTAAACGGTGAGCCCTGGAATTGTTTGGCGAGGGTTTACAGAGCCAAGCATGATCAAGGTTTAAATAAGAACAGATATCAAGACTGCACGGAGGCCGCTTATTTGGCGTTTGCGTATCATGTGACGGGAGACGGTACGCGGTCGTTGAATTATTACAATATGGCCTTAGACATTAACCGTGATTGTCCGGTTGCCTATTATGGTCTGGGGCTATTATATACTATCGCTCAGGATGAGGGGTCAGCCGCGTGGGCGTATGATAATGCCCTGCGCCTGAATCCGGGGTATTACCCTCTGGTCAAGAAACTGGAAGACGTTTTTTACAATCGCCGGAAAAAGGATGCGGCCCGAAGAATCAGAGAACTTTTTTTGTCGGAGTCTTTCAAGGGGCCGTGATAGTTCATGCGTAATCCCTCTGTTTTGTAAGCTTGTCAAGAGACATCCGGTTGACTATAATAAGGCCGTCAAAATTCCATCCAAGATTTTTCTAAAGAATTAACTTTTGGAAAAACCCGTTCGAATCGATTTATGCCTCCAACGCAGATTAAACACTCCTTTCCGTCTTTTGCCGCGTGGTACGCGGGGAAGAGCGCTTTGGTCACGGGTGCAACGTCGGGCATCGGGAGGGAGATGGCAAGATTATTGATTCGTTATGGGGCCAGAGTCGTGTTTTGCGGTCGTGAGGAAACGGCGTTAAAATCGCTTGACGAAGAATTAAAAACGCAATCAACGATTCCCCCCGAAGGATTTTGCGTGGATTTGTCCCAGCCGGATTCTTTGAAGTCCTTCATCCATAAAATTCGTCAAAAGTATACCATTGACATCCTTGTCAACAATGCCGGGCTGGGATATATGGGGGATTTCTGCAATATGCCGGAGAAAATGCTTTTGTCCCTGCAGGACGTGAATATGGCCGCGGTTGTCCGTTTATGCCATGCCTTTTCTTCTGACATGAAAGAGAGGCCGGGGACGGGGATATTGAATGTCGGTTCCGTCGCGTCCTTTTTCCCGACACCAGGTTCAGCGTTATATGGCGCCACAAAACATTTTATTCTGGGTTTTACCGATGCCTTGCATCAAGAGATGGCGCCTTTTCAGGTGCATGTCAGTGGTGTTTATCCGGGAAAGACCGCTTCCAGATTTCTGGAACGGGCGACCGAAGGAAGATTGAAGGTGTGGGAAAAGTCGTCCAGACCCGAAGATGTGGCCCGGCTGGGACTTCAAGGCTTAATGAAAAATAAGATTAGGACCATTCCTGGTTTGGATAATCAGATAAAGGTTTTGATGGCTTCTGTTTTACCGGTTTCCTTCACTCTGAGAAAAATGGCAGCCCGCCATCCGCGTCAGTAAATGTGCTTTTTTTGAAATGCGAGTGGGGCATTAGTTTTAAGCCTTAAGGGAATATGCCCGAGGCGAGTTCCGGAGCCAACAGGCCTCTTCAGGCGGATGAGTCCGACGATCCGTCGCTCAAACAGTCTTCGCGGCGCGGCTATTTCTTAAAGAATTTGTTGTAAGCCGCTTGCTGCGGAACTCGCTTGGGGATCCTTGGACTCATCCGCGTCCAGAAAGGGCTGTTGTACGAGGACTGTCTGAGCCGCGGGCATATTCCCTTAAGGCGTATTTAAGGTTACCCATGTGTAATTTCAAAGAACCGAAAATATAATCAAAGGTTATGGACAGATGAAGATCAACAGATGGACACGGTGGATACAAACGTTTCATTATCCCTCGTATTTTATATTTTTTGTGACCGCCCGCTGTAACGCCCGATGTCCGATGTGCTTTTATATGGAGAATATGGAAAGCAACGCGGCGAAGCGGGAGTTGAGGGTCGAGGAATATGAAAAGATCAGTCGCAGTATCCCATTGATCAATATCCTGGGTATTTCCGGCGGGGAACCGTTCTTGAGAGAGGATTTGCATGAGATTGTTCAGGTGATGTATAAAAACTGCTCGCCCTGGGTTGTTGATCTGCCGACCAATGGCTTTTTAACAAAAAGCGTGCTCAAACAGGTGGAAGAGATCGCACGGCGTTGTCCGGATATGGTGGTGGATCTCCAGCTTTCCATAGACGGGCCGCCGGAGATCCATAATCAGATCCGAGGGCTTAAGGATGGGTTTGGCCGTATGCGCGAGACCTATCTGGGCTTGGTGGCGCTCAAGAAACGCTACAGGAATTTGAAGGTCAAGGCCTGCGTGGTGTATTCGCATTATAACCAGGATCATATAGAGCCATTATTCGACATGCTTCACAGCGATTTTACGGATTTGGACAGAATCGTTTTCTCCGTGGCGCACGGAAGCGTCTACAACGATGAAGCCATGGCTTTTGATTGGGAAAGGTATTTCAAGAACTGCGCGCGGATCCGAGAGGCGTCGACAGTAAAAGACATTAAAGATCTGCATTCGATTTTTACGATAGCCTTGAGAATTGTCAAAAATGATTTGCTTAAAGAGATCCTCCGGAAAAAAAATATGGTTCAATTATGCGGGGCCGGTCAAAAGGTTGTTGTGATTAATGAGCTTGGTCAGGTGTTTCCTTGTGAACCGCTATGGCGGCCCGTGGGGGATTTGACAAAGAATGGGTATGACCTGAATCAAATCCTTCGATCTGAGGCCATGAAACAATTCCAGGATCAAATCGTCCGGGAGAAATGCAACTGCCATTGGGGGCTGCCGATGTCCACCGCGCTCATTTATAGTCCCAGGTATTATCCGAAGATTTTGTTTGAAATGACAAGGATCTTATCCAGGAGTTTATTCCGCTCAAAAAAAATGGAAAACTTCTAAATTAAGAGGTTTTTCCCCGGGGGTTACTTGAGAATTTTATTGATGTATCCGCAATATACGCACGGCAATGAATTTGACTCCAGAGCCCCATCCATGTCTCTTGTTTATTTGGCCGCGGTTCTGGAACGCGACGGACATCAGGTGACGGTCTACGATGCCTCGCTCGGGCCCATTGTCAGGACGGGACATGTCTATCGTTACGGCTTCTCGGATGAGGATGTCCGTCAATATCTCACGGAGGCGAAATATGATTTTGTCGGGATAACGTGTTCCTTCACCTCCCGCTGGCGGTTTGTGGATAAGATCGCCCGTTTGGTCAAGGACGTGACGCCGGATGTCCCCGTGGCCATCGGCGGTTTATTTCCAACGTCTGAATGGGCCTATTGCTTGCAAGAATGCGCGGCGGTTGATCTTATTTTATTGGGGGAAGCGGAATTGACCTTTTCACGGATAGTTCAGAATATGGCAGGAGGGAGCCGGGTCTCTGAGGCCTGCCGAGATGCCGACGGTGTGGCGTGGAGGTCAGACAATGAAATCCGGTATAATCCCAAAACGACGTATAATGAGCGTCTGGATGATTTGCCTTTTCCCGCCTGGCATCTGGTTGACCTTGAACGGTATTTTAAACTCCAGAAAAAGATTTTTGAATTGCCCGTTCCCTGCCTGCCCGTCTTATCCTCCCGCAGTTGTCCGATGGGGTGCACGTTTTGCAACATGTATGTCACCCACGGTCGCGCCTGGCGGCCCCGTTCTCCGGAGAATGTGCTTGATGAACTGGAATATGTGATAAAGCGGTTTGGTGTCCGTCATTTTTATTTTGTCGACGATAATTTTAGTCTGCGCAGCGACAGGGCGAAAAAAATATGCCGCGGCATCCTTGAGCGAAGACTGAAGATAAAATATAATTTCCACAACGGTTTAAGCATCAAGACCCTGGATGAGGAACTGATTAAAGGGCTGAAGGATTCCGGATGCACCAGTGTGTGCCTCGCTGTGGAGTCGGGAAGCGAACGCGTCCGCAATCAAGTGTACGGGAAGGGATTAAAAACAGAAAAAATTTTTCAGGTTTTTAACTGGTGTCGCCGGGTCGGTATTCCGACCATCGGTTATTTTATGGTCGGCGCTCCGGGAGAAACAAGGAAGGATTTTGAGGAAACCAAAGCGCTTGTCGCCAAACTTCCCATGAGTCTGGCCACCGTCGGCATTTATACGCCGTATCCCAAGACCGCCTTATATGACCAAAGCAAAGAAAAGGGATGGTTGATTGAGCCGCCGCCAGAGGATGAAAACCGGGTGGAGATGTGCTCTGTCATGCTGCGCACACCTGATTTTGAACCGGAAGATGTCGCCGGGTGGCAAAAAGAATTATATTTTTGTTTCATCCGGCATCATTGGCCGACACTTCTTCAGGAGTTCTTCCGGCCGTGGGGCGTCGTTAACGGGGACATGATTGGAAAGTTTTGGGGGATCATTAAATTCCATTTTTTGAGTCGGAACAGGGCATAATGCTTTTATGAAGAAATACGTTAATTATATGACGACCCTTATGAAAGGGCATTGGCTCCGGATCAATATGCCTATTCTGGTGACGCTCTGCGTGACCAATAGATGCAACCTCAAGTGTTTTTATTGTTACGAAGAATATTATGACAGGAATCACCGGGAATTTACGACGGAAGAAATATTCAGGCTTATCGATGAGCTGGTTCAGATGGGGACCAAATATATTTCCATCGGAGGAGGGGAAGCTCTTTTAAGAAAAGACATTGGACAGATCGTTGACAGGATCAAGCAGAGAAATATTTTATGCCATTTAAGCACAAACGGGTTGATTGTCAAAGATCATGTGCCGGTTTTAAAAAAGGTTGATTCTCTGGCAATTAGTATCGACGGCCGTTTGGAAAGTAATGACTTGAACAGAGGCAAGGGGACGTTTCGTAAACTCATCGAAGCCTTTGAGATCTTAAACAAAGAGAAGATTCAATTCCATTCCCACACGGTGCTGACGAGAAATAATAGCAATGCCGTCGAAGAGCTCATGGTTTTAGCCCGCGCCTATCATTTTCAAGCCCAGTTCAGCCCGTTGAGAGTTGAGGATTCTCCGGACAAAAGTCTTGGATTAGACGATATTCAGTTAAAAAAGATGATTCAAAAAATCCTAAAGCTTAAAAAACAGGGGGCGCCTGTTTTCTTCTCCGCCAAGACTTATGAAAACTTTTTGAACTGGCCGTTCCCGGCGTCGAAACAGTTCGTCTTTAATGAAAGTATTAAAGGCTATAAACCCATCAAATGTTATATCAAGAATTTTGCCTGCCACATTGAGGCCAACGGTTTGGTCTATCCCTGCATTGTCTTAGTGAACAAATTCAAGGCGCTGAATCTTTTGGAGGTCGGTTTTCAGAAGGCATGGGAAAATTTGGCTGAAAACGGATGCCGGGCCTGCAATAATATTTGTTGTAATGACCTGAATCTTATCTTTGGTTTTAATCCCGATTCTATCTGGAATGCCCTGAAAATTGTCGTAGGTCGATTGACGGATAAATCAAGCGCTCCGTCTCTAAAATGAAAATGACCCTTAAAAATTTAATTCTCCGTCTTCTTTTCAGCCTTCCGTTTATCGCCGCAGTTTTTTATTTAAAAAGTTATCATGGCGAGCTCATCAATAATGCCGAAGTCCAGTGGCAGTACTTGCAGAATTCCAAGGGGAAGATTTTCTTGGGCTTGGATGTTTACGCGCCATCCGGCATAACCATTCAAGAAATTTCTTCTCATCCATGGGACGTCACTCAATCATGGAAATTGGTGAACTATCCGGATTGGTTTAAGGGAGATGAGAATTTTGAGCGTTTCCCCGTTTTTAAGCAACTCGTTCATCCGTACCTTTCGACCCTTTATCATGAAAATGTCCTGTTGACGTCAGGGTTAGATCCAGGGAAGGGATGGTACACGTTTTTGTATGAATGGAATCCCGCGGATTCCCGGTCTCTTCCGCCGGAAGACTCTCTCAGAATCCGGTATAAAAATGCGGGCACGCAAAACATCTATGACGCCGAAAAGATCAGCGCGCCAAGGATCCTGAGTGCCGGGGGAGAGCTCAGAGATAAAAAGCCTTCCTTGAAATTTGAAGTCTTATATCCCATGTCTCACGCGGCAAGACAGCCTGGAGAAAACACAGAGGTTGTTTTAAATAATTTGTTGCCGGACGACGCGGACGCGTTTCAATTAAAAGATCTGAATCGTCATGGATATAGCGTTGTCCTGCGGAACAAGGATGGGGTTGTTCTTGACACGCTTGAGGGTTTTGTCATGTGGGATACGCACGCAGTCGGGCAAGTCTTTATGAAACGGCAAGCATCGGATGATGTTGGGGAAAATACAGGGGGGACAGACTTCACGGTTTTAGGGAGACATGCCACGCTGGTTATTTTTATAATATATTTTGTCATCATCCATTGGTTCATCGGCGCGAGGTTTGCCCGTTGGCGGGGTATTGATTTAGACGGCGAGGCCTCGAAGATTGTATTACCAGTTTTTCTCGGGCTTGTTGTGTCCACGTATTTATTTTTTGTCCTAGGGTTCATACAAGGGCTCACCTTCCCGATCATCTTTGGGGTTTTATTGGTGATCTACCTCACAGGATTCATGGAAGAGCCCTTCTTCCTTGTGAAGAGAATTATAGGACTCGAGTTGAGAAAGGCCTTACAACAGCCGTGGCGAGTCATTTTTTTGCTTTTGTTAGGGTGGGGACTCTATCAAAATTTTGTTTATTGTTTTTTGCCTTCTACGTACGCGGATGGATCCGGGGATATTGAGAATTCGTATTTGCCTAATTTGGATTATTACATGATCACCCATAGTTTTAAAGTCCCTATCCAGAATTCAACGACGGGAATTCATTCTCAAACGTTTGATGTTTTAAGAACGATCGTGAAGATTTTGGCTGGAGAGGCGGGAGTTTACTTATTATCTTTTGTTTACTTGGCGCTCGCCCTCGGAAGTATGTATTTGATAGCAAAGAAAATATTTCGCACAAAAAATCTGCTGATCTATATTTCAGTCTTGCTTCTGTTGTCGGCAAATCTTTTCACGGAATTGATCCATTTCGGGAAAATTCATATTGCCGCCTTAGCGTTCTTGTTAGCCGCGTTACTTTGTATGAGTTCGGAAGATTTAAAGAAAAATTATATTTTACCCGCGGTTTTTTTAGGGGTGATTGCGTCGCAATATGTTTATTTTCTTGGTTTGGGGGTGGCGTACTTCGTGATGATCGGCGTTCACGCGTTTGTTCAGCACAAGGAATTCAGGCCGCGCGTCCTGAAACCCTTGTCAGGTGCTTTTCTATTGTTTTTGATCCTGAGCGCAGTATTTAATTTAAAACTTATCATGGAAGTCGGCACCTTTGTCCCCCCGGGCATTTCCCCGGAGTGGATGAGTGATTTCTTCTTAAAAATGAATTCAGAGAATCCGCGATATCATTTCATTGATAATAATTATATAAGGCATTTTTATAAATATCATGGCCTCGCGAATTTTGGTCAAGCGATGACACTTTCCACCCTCATGGATAAAGTCATTCAGACAACCAAGAACCTGAATTTTTATGTGTTATTATTGTTTCTCCCCTTGTTGAAGAAGTTCGATGTGTCTAAAATGTATTATATGATTATGAGCGCGGTTCTTGTTCTATTATTTGTGACGATCTTCCCTAACGCTCCCCGGTTAAGTATGTTTTATTATTATCCTGTCATTATTATTCAATGGGCGATTATCGATAGCCTTATATTTAGAGTAGAGAAAATAGTGCCCATTAAAAGTTTAGATGTAAAAAGTCGAATGATATACGCAGTGGTGGGTTTGGTTTTATGCGTGGTCATTTTTGATGCGCCGGGCTCAAGAATTGAAATAAGAAGAGCGGCTTTTTTAAATACTATGCGCAATCCTTTACATGTGGAAGGGCTATTTAATGAGGCCCAGAGCGTTTTCTGGGGGAGGGAGTCTGCCTACGATTATTTACAAAAGATTCAGACCGATCCCGAGATGTTTCCAGGGACAAGATTCGGGGCGCATCGAAACTTTGATTACGCGATGCTCATCCGGCAATACACCCGTGTCGATGACATGATCCTGACGGTGCCGGTGAGGTTTCATTCTCATGCCATGAGGCCTTTGACGGCCAGACACGCCCTGGGGAGTGTCCTATATCAGCTTGATGTGAAGAAAATCATGGATGATTTGAAGAAACTGAATATCCGTTATCTGTCCGTCATGCCGATCCATTACCGGGATTACAATCCGTTTTATACGCCTGTTTTTGAGGACCAAATTTTTTTTAAATACTTTAAACCGCTCTTCAGTTATAATGGCACAACATTTTATAAAATAATTTACGATGGGAGTCATGAAGAATACACCTCCACGCCTTATAATGTCAAAGGATACCCTTTTGTTCCCATGATGGCAGAAAGGAGATAATCATGCCGGCAAGTCCAGCGCGAGAAGTAGTTAGGTGGATAAAGACAACGCGGTTGTATGCCCGAGTCGGTCTGACAAGAATGAACCCTCGAAAGGCCTTTGTGATGCTGCGGTATTGGATCTTGACGCATCTCTTTAAGAAGGATATTCCCTGGCTGATTGAGTTTTCCGTGACCTACCGGTGCCAGGCCAGTTGCAAACATTGTTCTGTTTCCAATTATTTCCCCGAGGCGAATAAGTCCAAGGAGCTGTCCACGGAGAAGGTCAAAGACATTTTGAAGCAGGCGGTGACGCTGGGGATCCCTAAAATTGACTTCTTCGGCGGCGAGCCTCTTTTGCGGGCGGATATCATTGAGCTGGTAACCTACGGTGAGGGGTTGGGATTATACACCTCCATCACTACGAACGCCTGGCAGTTGACGTATGAGAGGGTCAAACAGTTAAAAAAGGCAGGGATCAGTTGTATCAACGTGAGTATCGACAGTCCCCAGGCGGAAGAGCATGACCGATCGCGCGGGGTCAAAGGGATGCATCAAAGGGCGGTGGAGGGAATCACCTATTGTCGTCAAGAAGGTATTCCGTGCATCGTCTCTACGTACGCCACACGTCGCCGGATTCAGAATTTCGCGGCCGGGGAAAAGGACGACAGTGTCTTGAGCGGTATTTTGAGGTTGTCCAGGAAACTGGAGGCCACAGGCGTGAGGATTTTATTTCCGATCATTGCCGGGGAGTGGGTTAAGGCCAAGGAAAATGAATTTACCGATGAGGAAAAGCGGGGGATTATCGAGAACATCGATCCGTCTTTTGCCTTTATTGAGGGGGCCTACTCGGTTGTTAAAAAGAACAAGGTGTGTCAGGCGCTCAGCGGAAAGATGTTGAATATTTCTCCTTATGGCGATCTTCAGCTTTGTGTGGCTTTCACGAATACGTTTGGAAATGTGAAAGAACAGTCTTTGGAAACGTTGATGAAAGCCATGCGCAGACATCCCATTTATCAGAAGAATAAAGACGGGAGCTGCTGCAGCACGACGGAATTAAAGGTGTAGAGAAGAGATGGAAATCGGGGATTGAAGGGGAAGAGAGAATAGAAAATGAAGGTGACACTGATTCGACCGCCGGTTTATAGTGTGGGTCTCATGGGACCTCAGCTCGTGCCAGTCTTGGGGATCGCCTACATCGCGGCGGCTATTCGCGAGGCCGGGCATGAAGTCGATATCGTGGATATGTGCGGCGAGGCGATCGACCGTTCCGAGATGGTCAACGGGAAATACGTTCAGTACGGCATGACTCCGGCAACCCTTAAAACACGCATTCAATTTGCCGACGCCATTGGGTTCGCCTGTATGTTTTCACAGGATTGGCCTTTTCATCGGGGATTAATCCAGTACGTCCGGGAGCTATTTCCTGAGGCTGTTCTTTTTGCCGGCGGGGAGCATATTACCGCCTTGCCGGAGTTTTGTTTGGAAGATTGTCCTTCGCTCGATCTGTGTGTTCTTGGGGAAGGGGATGGCGCGATCGTGGATTTGATCCATATGCTCGATAAAGAAGGATCTTTATCTGAAGCGCCGAGCCTGGTTTATCGCGACAAGAACGGCGGGTACGCGCGTACGAAAAGAGCGGAACGCATTGGGAATATCGATGCGCTTTCCTGGCCGGCCTGGGATTTGATCCCGATGGAAAACTATCTTTCCCGGGGGCTGACGTATCATTTGAAGCGGGGGCGGACTATCCCGATGCTGGCGACCCGCGGGTGCCCGTATCATTGCTCATTCTGCTCCAATGAGAATATGTGGGGCCGTCGGTGGTTGCCGCGGGACCCGAAATCCGTTGTGGATGAGATGGAACACTATATCAAGATTTATAAGGCGGAGAATTTTGTTTTTTCCGATCTGACCGCCGTCATTTCCCGGGAGAGTATTGTTTCTTTATGTCAGGAGATTCTTCGTCGGAAGTTACGGATTACCTGGCAGCTCCCGACGTTGAGAACGGAATCTCTTGACGCGGAGGTCTTGCGGGTTATGTACGCGGCCGGATGCCGTGAGCTGGATTTCGCCCTTGAGTCCGGTTCAACCGACGTGTTGAAAAGTGTGGACAAGAGAAACGACCCTAAAAAGATATGTTCCTTAATAAAAGACGGTTTAAAATTGGGCATGAATTTAAGTACGAATATTGTGATCGGGTTGCCACAGGAGAGGTTTAGAGATTTTCTTAAAACGTATGGGTTGATGATGAAACTGGCCGTCGCGGGGCTGCAAGAATTGAATGTGTTTCCGTTTGTGCCCTATCCGGGATCGCGATTGTTTAAAGAATTTCTGGAACAGAAAAAGATTAAACTCGGAGATGAGTATTTCATGAAGCTTTTCGGGTACGCGGATCTCAGTAAGGCCGTGTCCTGGTCGGCGCACTTTGGGCCGAGGACATTGAGCGGGATGAGGTTTGGTCTTTTGAGCAGTTTTTATAGCCTCATGCTGATCTCGCATCCGCTGCGGATGCTCCAATTGTTCATCAATCCCGCGCGCGGACGGGTCAATACAAAGCTCGAGGGTGTTTTGCAAAGGGTATTTAGAAATATCCAAATCACGTTTAGGAAATCTTCGCGGATTAAACTTCATCAGGACATTTAGCATGAAAGATAACTTAAATTTTTTAAAAGATAAAGCCCGTCAGGTTCGAGGCAAAGTTCTGGAGATGACGGCCGCGGCCGGTAAAGGGCATCTGGGCGGAGCTTTTTCTTGTACGGAAATCTTGGTGGCGTTGTATTACGGCGGCATCTTGCGTCTGGATGCTTCTCGTCCCCGCTGGGAGGGGCGCGACCGGTTTCTCTTGAGTAAAGGCCACGCGTGTGAGGCGTTGTATGTTATTCTCGCGGACTTGGGATTCTTTCCCGGAGGAGAATTGGAAAATTACAATAAGCCCGGGTGTTTACTGGGAGGGCATCCTAACCGGAGTATCGCGGGGATAGAGGCGGACACAGGATCCTTGGGACACGGCCTTGGGATCGGGGCTGGGTTGGCCCTGGCAGCCAAGATGGATCAAAAGGATTTTAAGACGGTTGTTTTGTTAAGTGACGGCGAGTGTTGTGAAGGATCGGTATGGGAGGCGGCGATGTTTGCGGCCAAACATAAGTTGAATAATCTGATCGGTATTGTGGACAAAAACGGGCTTTGTGTCACAGACATCATTGAAGATTGCGTGGCCTTGGATCCGCTGGATAAAAAATGGATCGCCTGTGGCTGGGAGGTTGTTGAAATGGATGGCCATTCGTTCGACGATCTTCTTACCGCCTTTGAGCGAGTTCCCTCAGATAGACCGCGGATGATTATTGCTGACACGGTGAAAGGCAAGGGCGTCTCTTTTATGGAGGGCAACATCGCATGGCATCACGGCGTGCCTAAAGGGGAATTGTTGCAGCAGGCGAGAAAAGAACTGGAAATCATTTGAATATCCGTATGACATCATCGGACAAAGACCTCAGAGACGCTTTTTTTGACGAGCTGTATGCGATCGCCCGTCAGGATCCGCGGGTGATCCTGCTGACGGCGGATATGGGGGCCCATAGTCTGGGGCGGTTTAAGAAAGATCTGTCCCGGCAATATATCAATGTCTGCGTGGCCGAACAGAATATGATCAGCGTGGCGGCGGGTCTGGCGTTGGGCGGAAAAAAAGTTTTTGTATATACGATTATTCCCTTTGCCACGATGCGTTGTTTCGAGCAGATTAAGGTTGATGTGTGTTGTATGCGTCTGCCGGTGACGGTTGTCGGGATCGGGACAGGATTGACGTACGGCGGTGACGGGCCCACCCACCACGGAATTCAAGATATCGCCGTGATGCGCAGTCTCCCGGAAATGACTATTTTGAATCCCTGCGATGCCGTAATTACACAAGCCGCAGCCCGATTGGCCTATGAACAACAGGGGCCTGTGTATGTTCGGTTGGAAAGAGGGCGGTTCCCCTTGATTTACGGTGCTGGGTCCGCGGATTTCTCGAGGGGTTTGCACCAGATCAGGGAAGGAGAGGATATAACGCTCATCGCTACCGGGAATATGGTCCATCGGGCCGTTGAGGCCGCGGATATCCTGAGGAAGAAATTTCTATCCGTCCGTGTGGTGGATGTGTATAGGATTAAGCCTTTGAATACGGCTTTGTTAATAAAGATGATGGAAGGGACAAAGGGCGTTGTGACACTCGAGGAGAATTGTTTGACCGGCGGGTTGGGTTCGGCGGTGAGCGAGGTTTTATGTGATTCCTGTAAGGGGATTGCGCTTAAACGTCTGGCCATCCCGGATGAACATTGTTTTGCCTCCGGTGACCGTGAGGCGCTTCAGCAGTTATATCAATTAGATGTGTCCAATATCGTGCATTCCATTGTGAGGTGGTTTCCTCAACGGGCGGAGCATGTTTTCATGGAAGGGAAAGAAGATGGATTTAGGCATTAAAGGGAAATACGCGTTGGTGACCGGGGGGACGCACGGGATCGGACGGGCGATTGCCCTGGCATTGGCCGATGAGGGATGTCATGTTGCGGTGTGTTCAAGAAGCAGGGAGCGTGTGGAGAAAACAAAACAGGAGCTCTCCGCCAAGGGCGTGCAATGTTTAGGGGTGGAAGCCGATGTCATGAAGGACTCTGATATCGAGAAGGTTATGAGTCTGGTCGGCAGACAATGGGGAACTCTGCATATTTTGATTAATAACGTCGGTGGCGGTGGCCGCTGGGGAAGTGAAATCGTTGAAGAGACCAAAGAGGAAACATGGCTGGAGGTCTACAACAAGAATGCCTTGGCCGCGATGAAATTTACTATGCGGACGATCCCCTGGATGCGCAAGCAGAAATGGGGACGGGTTGTGACGATCACGTCGATCTTCGGCCGAGAAGCGGGCGGGCGGCCGTGGTTTACGATGGCCAAGATGGCGCAGACGGCCTTGATGAAGACCCTGGCCAAGAAGGCGTATTTGATTCAAGACGGCATAACGTTTAACAGTGTCGCCCCCGGGGCCATTATGATCGCCGGGACGGGTTGGGAAAAAGAACTTAAGGAAAATCCCCGGCAGGTGCAGGATTTTATCCATGAAGAACTTCCTTTAGGCCGTTTGGGAACGCCTGAGGAGGTGGCCAACGCGGTTGTCTTCTTATGTTCGCAACAGGCGAGTCTGGTCAACGGCGCTTCGATTCCTGTGGATGGCGGACAGAGCATGAGTGTTCTTTAAAGGAGTACTTTGTAACCTAAATTTCTGAATTGTGGAACAAAGTACTTCTCTCGGATTTTGTAAAAAAATTGTTCAGAAAATAATGTGACAATGGTGGAGGATCCTGCGATTAAAGTTTCTTTGATTATTTTTACCTTAAACGAGATCGACGGCATGAAGGTGATTATGCCGCGGATCAGGAAAGAATGGGTGGATGAGCTCATTATCGTTGACGGCGGATCGACGGATGGGACGGTGGCTTATGCCCGGGAACAGGGCTATTTTATTTTTACTCAGCAGGAGAAAGGCGCCGGCGCCGCGTTTTTGGAATCCGTGGCTAAAGCGACAGGAGATATCGTGATCGTCTTCAGCCCTGACGGAAACTCCGTCCCTGAAAAGATTCCGGAATTAATAGCGAAAATGAAACAGGGCTATGATATGGTGATTGTCTCCAGGTATCTGGGGGGCGCGAAAAGCTATGACGACGATTGCGTCACCGCTTTTGGGAACCGCTTGTTTACCGCCTTAATCAATATATTGTTTGGAACCAGGGTCACGGATTCCTTAGTCATGTATCGTGCCTTTAAGAGAGAAATCGTTCAGGATCTTAAAATCAATACAAAGACCGTCTCCTGGGGAACCCAGTTTTTGGCCAGGGCGGCAAGGAAGAAGTTAAAAATAGGTGAGATCCCCGGCGACGAACCGCGCCGCATAGGAGGCGTGAGAAAGATGCATCCTTTAAAGAACGGCTTGAGCGAACTGTTCATGATCCTGAGAGAATTTTTAAACGGGGGATCCTGAAATGGGATTTTATGAGAAAAGAACTGTCCTTGTTACGGGCGCCACAGGGTTGGTGGGGGCCAATCTGATTCAACGGCTGTTGCCCTTAGGCGTTCATGTCCGGGCCACGTTGCATCGCCGAGATCCGGTCATTAGCGATCCTAAGATTGATTATATAAAGTGTGATTTGACCAATCCGGATGACTGCCGTAAGATTGTGCCGGAGGTGGATTATGTTTTTCATTGCGCGGCTAATACTTCCGGGGCTCATGTGATAACGAACAACCCCCTGACGCATGTGACGACCAATATTGTGATGAACGCCTATCTTTTGGAGGCGGCTTATCAGGCGAAAGTCTTAAAATTTTTGTGGATCAGCAGTTCGACGGGATACCCATCGACCGGCACCCGTCCCATGAAGGAAGAAGAAATGATGGTCGGCGATCCTTTTGACAAATATTTCGGTGTTGGATGGATGAAAAGGTATTCAGAAGTCCTTTGCCGGATGTATGCCGAGAAGCTGAAAGTCCCCATGGCCACCATCGTCTTGCGCGCGACCAATATTTACGGCGAATATGATGATTTTGATTTTGAAACATCCCATGCCTTCGCGGCGCTTATTAGAAAAGTCGCGCAGAGGCATCGTCCGATTGAAGTGTGGGGCACGGGTGAGGACGTCAGGGATTTGATCTATGTGGGTGATTTCATTGAGGCGATGCTTATCGCCATGGAGAAATGTTACGGGTACAAGGTCTTTAATATCGGGTTTGGCCGAGGGTACAAAATCAAAGAAGTTCTCAATATGATCCTGGAAGAAGACGGTTATCATGATGCGCGCTTAACCTTTGATGCCACCAAACCCACGACGATCCCGATCCGGCTGGTGGACATCCGTAAGGCGGAAAAAGAGCTTGGTTTTAAACCCAAGACTTTTCTGCGGGAAGGGATCCGGAAGACCTTGCATTGGTATAAGGCGCATCAAATGGAGAAAGCGGAGAAGGCGGCATGAAGGTATCCATTCAAGAAACCCCGTCACACCTGCCTCGGTCCGAGGCCTTCGCCGGGGGGAGAAAAGTTCCTTCATTGAAAACAAAAGAGGACCGTGTGGATGTGGTGTTTATTTATCCCAAGACGGGGATAGATTTAGGCGCTACGATCGGCCCGCCGCACGCCCTATTATCTGTGGCGGCGCCTCTTTTAAAAAAAGGATTCAAAGTCAAGATTGTCGATCAACGCACGGACGCGCATTGGCGTGAAACCTTAAGCGGGATGTTGGCGCAAAGGCCGATTTGTGTCGCGTTGACCTCCATGACCGGCACGCAGATTTATTTCGCGTTAGAAGCCGCTAAACTTGTGCGAGAAGTCTCCAACGGAAAGATCCCTATTGTCTGGGGCGGGGCGCATCCGTCCAGCCTTCCGGAACAGACTTTGAAAAGCGAATATGTGGATGTGGTGTGTATCGGCGAAGGGGATATCACGTTCTTGGAATTGGTGCAGGTGTTGGCGAATAAAGAACCGTTGGATCAGGTCAAAGGGATTGTCTTTAAAGACGGCGTCAAAATGACCATGACTCCGGGCCGGCCTCTGCTGGACGTGGAGACACTCCTGCCCGTGCCGTGGGAATTGGTGGACGTTGAAAAATATATCCACAGGGATTTCTACCTGAAAGAAACCCGGCGGAGTCTGGATATCGGCCAGACCTCGCGGGGGTGTCCATTTCAATGCGGATTTTGTTCAAGCGCCGCGTTGCGCCACAGGCAGTGGCGTCCCATGTCGGTCAAGAGATCTCTGGAGATGATCCTCGAACCGGTCAAGAGATTCCATCTGGATGGTATTTGGATTCGGGATGATGAGTTTTACATCGACCGGGAGCGGGCCTACGAGATCTGTCAGGGCATTATTGACAGCGGCGTTAAAATCAAATGGTATACTTCTGGGACGCGGGTAAATATTTTTAATATGGCCACGGACAAAGACCTCGATATCCTCAAAAGAAGCGGCGCCGACACATTGAAGTTTGGGGCCGAATCCGGCTCGAACAGGATTTTAAAATTGATGAAGAAAGGGATCCGTTGTGAGGATACCATTGAGGCGAATCTCAAGGCCAAGAGACACGGCATTATCCCTGTCTTTGCCCTCATGATTGGATTTCCAACGGAAACATTTGAAGATATCGACAAAACGATTGATCTGTTTGTCCGGTTAAAGAAGGATAATCCCAAGGCCCAGTTTGAAATTATAGGAACATTTACGGCCATGCCCCAGACGCCGCTTTACGAGGTGGCTTTACAGCACGGGTTACATCCTCCGCAATCGTTGGAAGGCTGGATTGATTGGCTTTCGGATGAGTATGATATGGAAGGAAAAAAAATCCCGTGGTTTAACGCTTCGGAGAGAAAGAAGATCGGTAACATCACTTATATGAGCCTTTTGGCCAACAGTTCTTTGAACGCGATCGGCGGGGTTTCTAACAATGCTATGAGGCTTCTCTTAAAATTGTTTATTAGTCCGCTGAGCCGGTATGAGGGGTATAAACTCAGAAGAAAGTTGTATGGTTTTTCTCCGGAACTGGATTTCATGCGGTTTCTGCGACGAAAAGTCTTTTACAGGCGGAATCAGAGTATTCATTAGAAAGGGAATAGAGGCGTTGAATCCAAAAATTATCCTCGCCACGGTAAATTCGAAAAGGGATCTTTATGCCGCGACAACGGATGAGTTTTCAGCCGTTGCTCCGAATATTCAGATGGGGCTCTTGGCGTCTTACGTGAAGTCCCGGGGTATCGATGTCGAGATCATCGAATCCGACGTGGATATGATCTCGATGGATCAACTGCTGGATATCGCCCAGAAGAAGAGTCCTACGCTTTTGGGGATCATTTGTTCAGGGGCCAATCCCTCTTCCTCCACCATGGTCATGGCGGGTATCGTGGATTTCTTTGAGAGGTTTCATCAAAGGAAGATGAATGTCAAGACATTCATTTGGGGGCCGCATCCGACGGTTCTTCCGGAGAGGTCGTTAAAGGAAACGGGCGCGGATTTTGTGGTCAGAGGCGAAGGGTACACAACCATCGTTGATCTGTTTCACGCTTTGCGGGACGGCGGAGATTTGGAGAAAATCAGCGGCCTGGCTTATTGCGTTAAGAACGGGGCGGTTCAAGAGCCGGCTGTGATTGTGACACAAGACACCCCTTTGATCAAAGATCTTGACAGCCTGCCGCCGGTTGACTGGGACGTTATGCGTCCGTCCCGTTATCGGGCGCATAACTGGCATTGTTTCGGAGATCTCCATCATCGAACGCCCTATGCTATTCTCTGGACCAGTTTCGGATGTCCGTTCCCCTGTAATTTTTGTTCCATCAATAATCTCTTCGGTAAAAGGACTCAACGGTTTCGCAGCGTTGACCGCGTGATTGACGAAATCAGCTTGCTGGTTCAAAAATACAAGGTTAAACATATCAAGATATTGGATGAATTATTTGTGGTTAACTCTAAAAGAATAGATGAATTTTGTGACAAGCTCGAGGTCAAAGGATTTGACTTGAATATGTGGGCGTATTCCAGGGTGGATACGATCAGCCGGCCTTTGCTTAAAAGGCTCAAGAAGGTCGGGATGAATTGGATCTCGTACGGATTTGAATCCGCGACACCGGAGATTTTAAAGACGGCGGATAAAGGGAATCAAAAGACGGATGTGGATCAGGTGATCCGTATGACCCAGGAGGAAGGGGTCTCGATATGCGCGGACGTCATGTTCGGTTTGGAGGGCGAGAATGAAGAGACGATGAACCGCACGTATGATTTCCTTGTTAAATACAATTTTGAATGGGCGAATATTTATCCGGTCTTTGCTTATCCGGGGACGAAATTCTTTCGAGAAGTCGAGCCTCCGAAGAACTGGAAGGCTTATTCCCTTTACGGGTATGAATGCGCGCCGATGGCAACGAAATATCTTACCTCCAAAGAGGTGCTCAAATTCCGTGATGAGGCCTTTGTCCGTTATCATGGCCGTCCGGAATACCTGTGGATGATCGAGAAAAAATTTGGGGTCGATACCAAGGAACATATCTTAAGAATGATCGCCATTCCCTTGAGAAGAAGGTTATTGGAGAATGAGTAGAATCTGTGACAGCAAAATGAAGGTATTTTGCTGGGTCGCGTTTTTATATAGTCTTATTTATTTATTCTTAATAGGACAACACCGCCTCCCCATCGACCACGACACCTTTCAATATCTCCAGCAGCAATACGTCTATTTTAACGAGGTTGTTCAAAACCGCTCTTTACCCTACTGGCTTCCCTATTATATCCATGGTTATGTGGGCAATTATCAATTTCTTCCTCAGTTAACTTTGCTTTCACCGGTCTTTTATGGGCTGGGGTTAATTTCGGATCAATGGAACTATCTTTATTTGTATTATTTTGGGTTGTGGTTTGAAGAGCTTTTTTTCCTGTTAGGCATTATCTTACTGGCCACTCTTTATTATAAAAACTTAAAAACAATCCTCTATGTGTCCATCACCCTGCTGGGGACAAACATCTGGTATCCACAGATCTGGTGGAATTTTCATATTTATTATTTCATTCCTATCGTCTTGTATTGCCTGCACAGGGCTTTAACCAAAGGCCTTTTTCGCTACGTGATTGGAGCGGTGCTTTTTTTTGCCTTGGCTGTTTACGGGAATTTTCTGTATTGCGGCGTCTTTGTCGCGTTTGTTGTGGGGGTGTATTTTCTGTTTCTTGTTCCAGTCTATTTTAAAAAGAGATCTTACCTGGAAGGCTTGGCCGGATTCAGCCGACACAGTCCTGTCTTGAACATTCTTAAAAAGTTATTCGTCTTATATTTTTATGTATTTTTGTATCAGGGGATCAAAACCCTTTGGATGAGAAAGAAGATCCTTTGGTACACCGTTGTCTTTATGGGTTTGATTGGCCTGATGGCGGTGAGTTTTTATTATGTCAAGTACGGTGATCATGAACTGGCCTATTTGTATAACACGCGGGACGCGAGCGGGAAAATCGCTATTAATACATTTTTGAATTACGGCGGATCCCTGGGGTGGGGCAAATTCGGGGAGATTTTTCAGAGATACGGCAATTCGGTTGACCTCAATTTGTACGCGGGGTTCTGTGTTCTGCCTTTTGTATTCCTGGCTTTATTGTTTAGCCGTCGGAAAATGTCTTATGTGGTGGGCGGCACGGCGCTCGTGATTTTGCTTTTCAGCGCCGGTACGGGAGTGGCGCAGGCGTTTTATTATGTGTTTCCTTTAGGAAAGGTTTTTCGTCATATCGGTTTAACGGCGAGCGTGTTTAAGCTGTTTATGGTTTTGTATGCCGGTTTTGGATTCGAAATTTTTCTTAAACGTTTGGAACACGATCGAAGGATGGTTTTCGTTGTTGGCGCGTTCTTAATTCCTTTGCTATGGACATTGCGGAAGGTTTATGTGTTGAATCCAGAGCGATTCTGGTTTGTGTCCCAGGCGGAACAAGCCGTTTTCGCGAAGATCCCCTATGTTCTGGTGGGCGGGCTTTTCTTGGTGTTTTTGTATTGGATGATAAGCAGGGAAGGAAGGCGGCGCGACCTTCTTGTGAGCGGGCTGCTGGTCTTGATTTTCATGGATCTTTTTTCTTACAAGTATTCCCTCATTGTCGCGCGCATGCCGAAGGTTTCAAAAGAAGTGATCAGTCTTTTTAAACCGTTTAAATACGCCTTTCCTTTGGGGCGTCTTTTAACGACGGAATCGCACGCGGCCTATAGTGACAGAGTTAAGAAATTCTTGCCGCTTATGCGTCATAATCCTCAATTGACGAAATATAATACGATCGATTCTTTTCTGTTCGCGGATTCATTTGTTTCAAGTTATCGGGTGGATTTTATCTTAAATTCCATCAAGGATTATTTTTCCGCGCGTGAACTTTTCCCCGGGGAAGAGATTTATAGAAAGTATTCCGGTGTCGGAACGCCGAAACTTGGTGTTTTCTCAAAGATTAACGAAGTGGAGAATCACGATGCCGTCGGAAGAGTTTTTCGGCAACCCGGTTTCAGCGGGGATATGATTTTCGTGGCCGCTGAGGAAATCAGGAAGTTGGAAGGAAAAATCCCTGAGGCGCTTATCCAGCGTCAGGATATGCGGGACTTCCAAAACCGCAATGAACGATTGGGGGGAGAGCTTACGATCAAGCAGTTTTCTTTTAATTCTCTTGTTTTGATATCCTCCGTTCCAGGACGTTCCGATCAGCCCTGTTTTCTCTATTACGCCGACGCCTATCATCCTCATTGGCAGGCGTACGTTAACGGGAAAAAAGTCCCGGTGATGAGGGTCAATATTGGGTATAAAGCTATTCCTATTCCGTATGGAGAAGCCCAAATTGTTTTTAAGTTCGGTAATCTTTTTTATCCCCTTTCATTTCTTTGCACGTTGTTGATGAGTACGGCAATTTTGTTCGCTATTCTTTACGTTTTCTTTACGGAGATGATCTCTTACCGTAAAAAAGTTGTTGTGAAAGAAATCACATGAAGGATTCCTGGAAGAGGACTCTCCTGGCCGGGGGACGGCCGTATGTCTGGATTATTCTGACGGGATTTGTATTGTATGCCAAGACATTGTTTTACGGGATCACGTATCTGGATGATAGTTCCTGGCTCCTCGATTATCAGTACTTCCTCAAGAATCTCTCCAATATCGGTCTTTTGTTTTCCCGGCCGGATTTCCTGACGCCGATCTTCTACCGTCCTGTTTTGGGACTCTCTTTTATGCTGGATGCCCAAGGAAGCGGGAGCTCGCCGTTCGGGTATCATCTGACGAATGTCTGCATTCATTTGATCAATGCCTGTCTGGTCTTTGCATTATTTATGAGACTTGGATACAGGCGGGGATTGAGTTTCTTTTTCGCCCTTGTATTTACGGTTCACCCAGGGCTGACCATGGCCGTGGCCTGGATTCCGGGGAGGACGGATTCTTTGTTGGGTCTTTTTGTCCTGGCATCGTTTATTTTCTTTCTTCATTATTTTGAACGGAAGAATTGGCTGAGCCTCGTCACTCATTTAGTGTTTTTGCTTTTGGGATTTTTGACCAAAGAAACGGGTTTTGTTATGCCGGTGATATGTTTTTTATATATCTGGCTTATCGATACTCCTGAGGGGAAGAAGAAAAAGGATTATGGGCTGTGGTTCGGTTGGGCCATGGTGTTGGGCGGGTGTTTAATTTTTAGAAAAATGATATTGAAAGGGCAGTTCTCCGATGCCGGAGTGGTGTGGGCGATGAAGTCCATTCACCAGGATGTGTCCGGGTTTATTTTTTATTTGGGAAAGGCCATTCTGCCTTTGACGCTATCCGTCGTTCCTATCCGTCCGGACGTGAAATTAACGTCGGGCATAGTCTCGTTGATGATTTTGGTTCTTGTCATCCTGGTGGGGAGAAAGAAACGGATGAATCATGTCTTCTTTGGTCTCATCTGGTTTTTTCTTTTTCTTATACCGGGGGTCATTCATTACTTTGTCATTCATGAGTACAGAGTTTACTTGCCGCTCATCGGCTGTTTGATCGTCTTCATGGAAGGGATCAACGTTGGGCTTTCGGACATTCAGCCATCCCATAATAGAAAAGTCTTATTTCTTTCGGCGGGTTTTATTATCCTTCTGTTTTCGATGACCTTTATCCAAAGCCGTCATCTCAAAAACGGATTGGCCTTTTGGCGCAACGCGGTCAAGACATCACCGAGTTATCCTTTGGCGCATCGCAATCTCGGGGCGATGTATTATTTTGAAAACAGGATGGACGAAGCCGAAGCGGCGTATAAAAAATCTTTGGAACTGAATCCGTATGAACCCATGGTCCATAATAATCTGGGTATTATTTATATGAATAAAAATAAAGACCAGGAAGCGGAAAAGGAATACAAAACGGAGATTGCCATTAATCCCGGATTTGAAAAGGCGTATGCCAATCTGGCCCTGCTTTATTACCGCAAGGGGCGGCCCCATGAGGCGGTTTTTTTATGGAAGAAAACCATCGACTTAAATCCGAATTATTTTGAGGCCTATTTAAGTCTGGTTATTTATTATATGGAGCAAGGACAGCGTGAGAGGGCCGTTGATTACGTTGAGCAAATGCAGAAAAGAGGGGGTGTTGTCCCGGTTGAAATACTCCGGCAGTTACATCTTTAGGGGGGCGTTATTGGGGGCAACGCAGTTTTGGCGCGTTTCGAGAGTTTTTTCCATGAATGATCTTCGCGAGGTAACATTCCGTTTTTACGGTGATTTGAAGCGGTTCCTTCCCCAAGGGAAAAGGACTGGGGCGTTCACGTATGCCGTCAAGGGATCCCCGGCGGTCAAAGACACCATTGAGGCCTTAGGGGTTCCGCATGGAGAAGTGGATGGCCTTGTGATCAACGGACGTTCCGTCGGGTTTTATGAGCCTGTAAAGGGAAATGATACGATCGCCGTTTATCCGGACAGCTCAAAAATCAGGTTAAGAAAGATCAAAAGGCTAAAGCCGAAATTGCCGGCGAATCCTAAATTTATCCTTGACGTTCATTTGGGCAAGCTCACCCGGCATCTGAGGTTGTTGGGTTTTGACTGCCTTTATCAAAGATCTTATAAAGATCAAGACATCGTTGAAACAACTTTGTCCCAAAGACGGATTGTCTTGACCCGAGATGTGGGACTCCTTAAAAACAAATTGATCAAATTCGGTTATTTTATACGCCATACGGAACCGGACAAACAGATCCGAGAAGTCATAACGAAGTTTTCTCTTTCCTTTAAGACAAAACCGTTCCATCGCTGCTTGGAGTGTAACGGGCTCATCCGACGGATCTCTTTTCTCCGAGTCATTAATCATTTGCCGCCCAAAGTATCGAAATATTACAAGGAATTCGTTACCTGCCGGATCTGCGGGAGAGTGTATTGGAAGGGATCGCACTATAAACAACTTTTGAAAGTCGTAAAGAGGATATCCGTATAATTTCTTCGTTGGAAAAAGGCTTAGCGCTAAGGAGCGGTAATTTCTCTTAAGGCGGCCTTCTTCTTTGTGTCTTGAACAAACTCAGCAAAGACCTTTTCTTTTCGTTCACCCGTTATCTGCTCGGCGAATTCTTTTTGTTGTTCGTGGAAGGTTTTGTCTGTGATCGGGCGCAGGGTGTCAAGGTGTAAGAGGATGTGTCCTTTAGAAGTCGCGACAGGCGCGCTGACTTTATTTTCATCATTCAGGACAGACACGCTTTCTTTCGACGCCGGTTCCACTTCAAGCAGAGATAAAATTTGTTCTTGAGCCAGAAGAGGTGTTTGCTGGGTCTTTAAGCCTAATCCCTGTGTGATTTGCTGAAAATCCTTGGGTCCTTCAACTGCGTTCCATGCTTGTTGAATGTTCTTTAAGTAGCCTTCGGCTTGTTTGAGGGTAATGTCCTTGGCTTTGCGAAAAGTCAAGGTGTCTTTGACGTCGGCCAACAGCTCAGGGAAATCCGGAATATAGGCGGCTTTTTTATCTTTGACTTGATAAACGATATATCCATCGGTCAGTTCGACAGGTTCTTGGATGTCATTTTTTTTCATTTTAAACGCTTTCAAAAGGTCTTCAAAATTAAGACCGATGTCAAATTTGGGTTTGTCCTTGCCGAAGTATCCTGATTCCTTGACGGGAAATCCATATTTCTGTCCAAGGACATTGAGATCGGGATTCTCGGAGAATTCTTTGTAAATGGCCTTGGCCTTATATTTTGTTTCCACTTTCTTCTGGACCCCGGCGTCTGGGAGATAGGTCAGTTTAATATATTCGAGATTGATGGAAGGGGGCTTGAGAAAAGCTTCCCTGTTTTCCTCATAATAAGTTTTGGCTTCTTCCTCGGTCACGGAGACATCTTTTTTGTAATCATCGGCGGAGAGGAGGAGATAACTGAATTGGATTTCTCTGCGACGGTTTTTGAACTCTTCGGCCAGTTGTTGCTCCGTGAACGTCGCTGAAGCGGTCACCTGATCATACAGTTTTTGGATCATGAGGGATTCCCGTACGCCGTCTTCAAAATTCTTCGGGTCCGTCTGGAGATAGTTTCGCAAAATCGTTTTATACAGGCGGGCATCAAAGGCGTTGTTTTGGATGAAAGATGGATTCTTGGCGATCTCTTCGATGATTTCTTTGTTGGCCACTGTGATACGCTTTTGGCGGGCCTCCTGCAGGAGAATGAGTTGTGTCCAAGTTTCAGCTTCGAGATCCAGAAAAGGTTCGATTTTATCGAACATCTGGCCGTAACGTATCATGGCCTGTGTTCGTATGTGAGCGTAGGTATTCTGAAATATCTCCGTGGTGATTTTTATTTGAAATATTTCTCCGGCATACGTTTTAGGTTTGAGGATGTCGATCAACTGCCAAGAACCGAAATAAATCAGGGACAGAATCACAAAGCCGGCCGATACAATCTTTATGAGTTTCTTTCCAGGGGATATTTTCTCCATGACGCCTCCAGTGCTTTTTCTAAAAGTGAATTTCGGAATCTCAACCGAATTGATATAAGTATATTAGCCCGTCCTTAAATGTCAAATTTATTCTCGACGAATAATGCCTGATCGGGCATGACCAAGAATATGGTGCTTCAAGATTAAAATTTATGGGAAATAGCTTCTTTTATAACGCGACTTTGCTATAATTCAATCCGCTACGCAGGATGTGGTTCAACTTAATGTCTCAGTAGGGGGAAAGGAACCTGATGAACGCCTTGGAAACAGAATATGTCGTTTTTGATGTGGAGACGACCGGGTTATTCCCTTTGAAAGGAGATCGGATTGTTGAAATCGCTGCTGTTAAAATTAAGTGTTTTGAGACGGTCGATGTTTTCGATTCCCTGATTAATCCGCGCAGGGCCCTTTCGGCGCATGCCATGCAGGTGAATCAAATCACTGAAGAGATGATCGCCTCAGCGCCAACGGCGGATGAAGTCCTGCCCAAAATGATTGATTTTATCGGCGGAGCGTGCCTGGTCGGACATAATATCAAATTCGACTTGGATTTTCTCTGTTATGAACTGTCTTTAATGGGCCGCAAGTTAAGAGATGAAACGCCGGCCATTGATACCCTCAAGATGGCTAAGACTTTGTTGCCGCATATTCATAATCATAAGCTATCTAATGTGGCTCATTTTCTAGGTGTCCGGGTCGATGAAACCCACCGGGCCATGGCGGATGTCAAATTGACGGTCTCCATGATGAAACGCTTATTAAACATAGCCGGAAAACAAAAAATAGAAACATTTCAGCAGATCCATAAACACTATTCCATTCAAAAGCCTTCCTTCAAGATTGAGCTCGCCATCCAGGGCAGTTTATTCGCTTTTTAGACGTTGAGGATTTTAGAGGGGCCGACACCTCTTTTTTTGCTTTCTTTGCGTTTTCAATGAATTTATATATAATACCTCATCATGAATTCTCCCTCGAACAAAACTTTTCAATTCCCCGAGGTACGGGTTGTTGAGGCCTCAGCGGGATCCGGGAAAACGTACGCCCTGGCTAAACGGTATCTCCAATTATTGCTGAACCCTTCTCTGGAATTTGAATTTATTCCCATCCGTAACATTTTGGCGTTGACCTTTACAAATAAGGCGGCCTTTGAAATGAAGGCGCGGATCCTCGAGTTCTTGAAGCGTTTGGCTCTTGGACAAATGCCCAAAGCCCAAGAAGACGAAATCCTGGATGCCCTCAACGTTAAACCGGAGCAGGCCCGGGCTAAGGCCTTTATGATCATGGAGGCCCTGATCCATCACTACAATTTCTTTCAGGTACAGACCATTGATAAATTCATCAACGCCCTGCTTTCAGGTTGCGCTTTTAAAATCGGTTTGACCGCGAATTTTAAAATCAAGACGAATGCCTCTGATTATTTGCAATACAGTCTGGATCTGATGATTGACCGGGCGCATCTGGACAAGGGGATTCATAAAATATTCGACGAGTTTCTTCATCAGTACTTGTATCTGGAAAACCGTTCCGGCTGGTTTCCTAAAGAGGACATGATGATGATTTTATCTGATCTTTTTATGCAGCATAATGCGTATGGTCTGGATTTCCAGGAATGTCGTTTTACCGCGGAAGATTTGATCAAGAAAAAGAAGATGCTTTTAGAGGAGATCAAGGCGTTCAAAGAGATCCTGCCGGTTGAAACGGATAGCCGCTTCACACAAAGTCTTGAGAAATTCTTGAAAGAAAATATCAAGGGGTTTGATATCGACAGCGTCTCTGATTATTTCGCCAGAGAAATCGTGCCTGTGCGCAAGGGCATTGATGTCCCACGGGAGGTTGAACAACTCTGGGGCGTGATTAAAAGGCATTTGCGGGAAGTGTGCGAGCAGGAGGCCTATGCCCTGTTTAATCCTTACCTGCGCGTCTTTTCGGGGGTGATGGAAGAGTTTGCCACGGTTTCTTCGAGAGAGGATGTCCTTTTCTTGAGTGAACTCAATACAAAGGCCGGGATGTTATTTGACGATTCTTATGTAACCGTTGAAGAGCTTTATTACAGGCTTGCCACACGGTTTCACCATTATTTGATTGATGAGTTTCAGGACACGAGCCGGCTGCAGTGGCATAATATTGAGAAGATGGCGGAAGAAGCCCTCTCGACCGGTGGTTCACTCTTTTACGTGGGAGACCGAAAACAGGCGATCTATGGGTTTCGCGGCGGTGAGATAGAGCTTTTTGATGAAATCAAAGAGCGGTTCACGGCTTTTAATGTGCAGACGGAATCTTTGACAAAAAATTGGCGCAGCCAAAAAGCGGTGGTGGAGTTTAATAATACTGTTTTCGCCGCGGAAAATTTAGAACGCTTTATTACGGCCAAAGAACGATATGAAGAGGAAAAAAAGAAACGCAATGCCATAGCGTTCAGCCCGGAGGACAGAAAAGAGATTGAAAATCTTTTTGGCGCGGCACGACAAAGCTTTAAACCTGGATTCGACCACGGCTATGTGCGTATGGAATATGTGGATATAGAGAAGAAAGAAGACCGGGATGCCGCCATCAGGGGAAGGCTGATCTCTTTGATCAAAGATTTAAGACAACGGTTCGCCTTTCGGGACATCGCGATTCTGACACGGGGGAATTATGAAATCGAACAGATGACCCATTGGCTTCTGGAAGAAGGCCTCCCGGTTGAATCGGAACGGACTTCGGATGTGAAGAAACACCATCTCATTAGTGAGTTGACGGCCTTTTTGCGGTTTCTTCATTCTCCGATTGATAATCTGGCCTTCGCCTCTTTTCTACTGGGAGATATCTTCGCGCGTGCCGCGGGGCTTTCAAAAGAAGAGATGCACGTCTTTATTTTTGGGTTAAGACAGCGTCTAAAGAATGAACGGGACATGTATCTCTACACCGAATTCCGCAAGGTTTATCCGTCGTTGTGGGATCAGTTGATAGAGCCGTTCTTTAAGAATATCGGGCTTTACCCGCTCTATGAGCTGGCCGTCAGCCTTTACAGCCGTTTTAAGGTCCTGGATCATTTCCCGACTTCGCAGGGTTTTTTCATGCACTTCTTGGAATTGATCAAAAAGCGCGAAGAGGAACAGACGGATGTCGGTTCGTTCCTGGGCTATTTCGATAAATTGGAAGGTGAGGATCTTTTTGTTCACGTGACCGACAGCGACGCCATCAAGATATTGACCATTCATAAATCCAAAGGGCTTGAGTTCCCCGTTGTGATCCTGCCGTTCTTGGGAATGGATGTCCAGGTCGGAGCCGCCTCGGTGGATAATCAGCAGTCGTATATTTTGCAAAAGAGCGGATCATTTATTGAACTCGTGCGGTTGAAAAACAAATACCTGAATTTTTCCGACACGCTTTATCGGATGTATGCCAGGGAATATAAAAAAACGTTCTTATCTGAACTCAATAATATTTATGTCGCTTTAACCCGCCCGCGGAATGAGCTCTATGGTTTTATCCCCAAGCGGTGCGGGAACAGTTTTAATTTGGCAAGATTTTTGATTCCAGAAGCAAGTTATGAAAGAGGTTCGGCGTCAGTCTATGGGCCGGGGAACGAGAAAAGAGATGCTTATTGGACACTGCCGTGCTCGTCTTATCAGGACTGGATTGGGTATCTGAAAGACGAGTTTACGGATTATGACCAACTGAAAAACAGGAAAGAGAAACGTAAGGGGCGGCTGATTCATTTTATGCTGTCCTTGGTGGAGAATTGCTCTTGGGACAATAAAGAAAAGACTCTGCAACGCATTCATCAGGAGGCGCAAAGAAGTTTTCCGCAGGATGACCTGTTCAACGAATGTCTGGCGAAGGTTGAGCGGCTATTGGAAACGCATGAACTGCGGGCGTTTTTTTATAGTGACCAGGCGCAAGTGTATACGGAAAAAGAGATTGTCGATAAAGAAGGCCATACGCGGCGATTGGACCGTCTGATCGTTTATCCCTCGGAAGTTTGGATTGTCGATTACAAGACGGCGCGTGATCCGCAATTCCGTTACGCGCAACAGCTTCGTGAATACAGGGATTTGGTGGGGGAATTGTATCCGGAGAAAAAAATCCGCGGATTCTTAATTTACGTCGAGGAAATGGTGGGGGAAGAAATAGGGGCAATAAGGGCATGAATCCAATCACGACATACTCATTTTGCGAAAACTTTCTTGATCGTCTGACAGAGGATCTTGTTAAGGAATACGCTGACAAAGGGCGGGATTTGAGCCGGTTGGCTATTGTCTTTGGCGGCAAGAGGCCTGCATTATTTCTGAATCGCGCGTTGGCAAGACGTCTGGGCAAGAATTTTTTTCCTCCGAAGTTTTTGACGATTGACGCGTTTGTCTCCTACACTCTTAAAAAGCGCGAATACTTTAAAGCGACCATGGATCTGGATAATTGTTATTTGTTGTATCAGTTAGCCTCTCATACGACACCGGAGATTTTAGAGGGCCGTCGGGGTTTCGCGCAGTTTCTTCCCTGGATACGGGAGATCTCGGGCTTCATTGATCAATTGGATCTGGAGAATGTCCCGGAGGCCTCTTTGCGTCATATTGAATCCAATGCCAGGATCGGCTATGCCGTGCCCCCAGACATCAATCGACTTTTGAACAGCATTGTGACGTTGAGGGCCGCGTATCATGAGGCGCTCTTATCCCAGAAAACGTATTCCCGGGGTCTGCAGTATCTAAGAGCGGCCGAGGTCATTGAGGACGTCACCTTCGAGGAGTTTGATCAGATCCTGTTCTGTAATTTTTTTTATTTCAACCGTTCCGAAGAAGCCCTCATTAAAAGTTTATACCAGCGCCGTCAGGCAGCGCTTGTCTTTCAGGGGGATCGGCGCAAGTGGCCTATTCTCGAGAGGATTTCTAAGAATTTTGGTTGTTCGATTGTGGAAAGGGAAGGGGCGCCTCAAGTGCCGGAGTTTGATGTAAAACTGTACGGCGCCTTTGATGCCCATTCGCAGATTGGTCTTGCGCGGGAGATCCTCAAAAATGCGGGGGACTTGGATAAGACCGTGATTGTCCTGCCTGACTCCGATCTCATCGTTCCGCTCTTGTCGGAGATCGTTCAGGTGGCGCGAGAGTTCAATATCTCGATGGGGTATCCATTAAAGCGCAGCAGCTTGTATTCTTTGATGGAATTTATTTTTCAGGCCCAATTATCGAGGAAAGAGCAGAGGTATTACGCGAAAGATTATTTAAAAGTCCTGAGACATCCTTTTGTGAAAAACCTGACTTTGTCATCCGACGCCGCGGTCACCAGGATTCTGGTGCACAAAATTGAAGAGATTTTGACCGGAAAAGAAATGACGCCGATCTCCGGCAGTTTGTTTATCGAGCTGGAGGATATTGAAAGTCTGGATGAACTTTACATGCTCGCGCTTGAGACATTGGACCGGATGGGTATTGCCGTCACCAGGGCCGAACTGCACAGAGACCTGGAGATGATCCATTCTCTTTTTTGGGGCGCGTGGGAGAAGATAGAAAATTTTCGTGATTTCGCCGAGATCCTTGAACGGTTTCTGGATGTCCTGATGGCGAAGAGTTTTTTAAAGAACTATCCTTTGAATCTGAACATCGCAACCCGGATGCTTGAGGTCAAAGAAGAGTTAGAAGGAGCGGCCTTTCATCAGGAGCCCTTTTTGAAAGACGATATCTTCAGGATCTTTGAAAGCAAGATGGCCCATGAAATCGTCGCCTTCAGCGGTTCACCGCTCAAAGGGCTCCAAATTTTAGGGCTTTTTGAGACGAGGGCGTTGAATTTTGAGAATGTGATCATCCTGGATGTGAATGAAGGGGTCTTGCCCAAGTTGCGTATTTATGAACCGCTCATCCCGCGCGAGGTCATGATCAGCCTCAATCTGGACCGCCTGGAGTTGGAAGAGGAAATCCAGCGCTATCAGTTTATGCGGCTTATCTCCTCCGCCCGGAAGGTGCATTTGATTTATCAGGAAAGCAAGGATAAAGAACGGAGCCGTTTTATTGAGGAGTTGATCTGGGAGGAAGAAAAAAAGCAAAAAAGAATCGGCGTCACCGATGTGACACGGGCCAGTTTTAGCGTGAAGGTCGAATCGCCTCAGAAGGAAATACGCAAGACGCCGGAGATGATTGAGGCGTTGCGCAAACACACCTATTCGGCGTCCAGTATTAATATGTATTTGAAAGATCCGGTTGAGTTTTACGTAACCTATGTTTTAGGCATTAAAGAAAATGAGGATCTTCTCGACGAACCTGAGGCGCGGCATGTCGGGACCTTTATCCATGAGCTTCTGGAACACAGCCTTCATCCGTTTTTGAATAAGAAACCTCACTATGATTCGGCCTTCCGTCAGCGCGTGACGCAGATGTTTGAACAGAAATTTGAGGAGACCTTTGCCAAAAGCATGACCTCGGATTCCTTTATGCTGAAATCCGTCATGGCCGAGCGGTTGAACCGGTTTTGGGACAATGAAGAGTCCAGTCCCGAAAGAGCCGTTGAACAGATTCTTTTCCTGGAGCACCGGTTTGAGGAGACGATTCCTCTTTCCTGCGGACCTGTGAGGTTGGGGTATGTCATTGACCGTGTGGATAAGATGAAAGACGGGACGATTATGATTATTGATTATAAAACCGGCGGCATAGACCAGATGCCCAAAGCGGTGGACCGCGTTGCCACGATGGAGTTGTCGCGGGAGTCTATCCGGGAAAATGTTCGCTCATTTCAAATCCCGCTTTATTTTCATTATCTGAATGAGCGCTATCATGATCACCCCATTAACGCCGCCCTCTATAATTTAAGGACATTGGAATTACATCGCTTTATTGATAAGAAAATGAATTTTTCCCGAGAGCAGATCAACGCCGCCTTCCTGCGGGCGCTGGATTTTATCATGACCGAAATCCTTGATCCCCAGGTGCCGTTTGTTTCAGGGGAAGAAATATAATTTTAATGGAAAAGATGAATAACAATCTCGAGAAAGCTCAATCCATTTTAAAGAACGTGTTCGGCTATGACGCCTTTCGTCCTTTGCAAGCGGAGTGTATCGACACGGTCCTTCAGAAAAGAGACGCCCTTCTGATCATGCCCACCGGCGGGGGAAAATCGCTTTGCTATCAAATTCCCGCGTTAATGTTTAACGGTCTTACCGTGGTTGTCTCCCCGCTGATCGCCTTGATGAAGGATCAGGTCAGCCAGATGAAGAGTTTAGGGCTTGAGGCCGAGGTTTTAAACAGTTCGATCTCTTTTGAAGAGTATGACATGAATAAACTCTTGATCCGGTCCGGCCAAACGAAACTCCTTTTTATGGCACCGGAGACCTTGATGAAGCCGGATATTCTGGAGATGTTGTCTTCGACCGGCGTGGATTGTTTGACCATCGATGAAGCGCACTGCATCTCCGAATGGGGACATGATTTCCGTCCGGAGTATCGTCGTTTAAAAGAGATCCGGGAGCGATTCCCGCGGGCTGTGTGCTTGGCCATGACGGCCACCGCCACACCGCGTGTCCGCGAAGATATTGTGGCGAACCTTGATTTGACCAAGGCGCGTCAATTCGTGGCCAGTTTTAATCGGACGAATTTGTTTTATGAGATTATCCCAAAGAGTCAACCTCTGCTGCAGACACTGGATTTTTTAAAACGGTTCAGAAATCAAAGCGGCATCATTTACTGCTTTTCCCGAAGGCAGGTTGATGAACTGACGGACGATTTAAACAGCCATGGGTTCAAGGCCCTGGCGTATCATGCCGGCCTGACGGATGAAACACGGCACAGGAATCAAGAGGCTTTTATCCGCGATGACGCGCAGATTATGGTAGCGACCATCGCCTTTGGCATGGGAATCAATAAACCCAATGTCCGTTTTGTGGTCCACTATGATCTTCCCAAAAATTTAGAATCCTATTATCAGGAAACCGGAAGGGCCGGCCGCGACGGGATTCCGGCGCACTGTTTATTACTCTTCGGCTATGGCGATATCGCCAAGATCCGTTATTTCATCGATCAAAAAACAGATGAACAGGAACAGCGTGTGGCGCAGAGGCACCTCGAGGCCATGGTTCATTATGCCGAAAGCGGGGTGTGCCGTCGGATTCCGCTGATCACGTATTTTGGCGAATCCTACACGCAGCCGGAATGCGGCTTGTGTGATAATTGCCTTAATCCCCGGGAACAGACCTTTGATATGACGCTGGCGACCAAGAAATTCTTGGCCTGTGTGTCAAGGACAGGACAGCGTTTCGGCGCGACCCATCTGATCGATGTCCTGCGGGGAAGTCAACAACAGCGGGTCTTTCAAAATGGTCATCAAGACCTGGATGTCTACGGGCTCGGGAAAGAATTTACCGTCAAGCAATGGAAGTTTTTAGTCCGGCAGTTTCTCCAAAAACGGCTTCTCGATAAAGAGGAAGAGTTCGGTGTCTTGAAGTTGAATTCTAATTCTTTGGAAATTTTGAATAATAAGGAAATGGTCCAGGGTTATCCGCCTCCGGTTGAGACCACGATGTCCGGCGGCGGAACAGATCGAACGACCGCAAGCCGTTATTCACCGGAGAGGTATGATCAGGGACTTTTCGAGGTCCTTCGTCGCAAACGCAAAGAGTTGGCGGACAAAAAAAATGTCCCTCCGTACGTCATTTTCCCTGACAAATCTTTGATTGAGATGAGTGCGGTGTTACCTCAGACCAAAGAGGAGTTATCCAAGATTTTCGGTGTCGGCGCCAAAAAACTTGAAACCTACGGCGATGTGTTCGTCCAACTGATCAAGGCGTATGCAGATCAGACAAGAGAAAAAGCGCAGCGATAGAAAGTAAGTTTTTTTGATCTTCTTCTTTCTCTTTTCCGTCTGTTCTTCACGATTTTTCCTGTTTAACGCTGTGATACCGATTGACGAACAAATTCTTTTGTGTTAGTTTATGCCAATGATTAAGGCCAATATTTCCAAAATTCAAGGGAAAATAGCGTCGGTTTGTAAGAAAATTGGAAGAAATCCCAGCGAAGTTATTCTTATCGGAGTCACAAAATACGCTGAGGCGGACAAAATCAAAGAGGCCATTGAGGCGGGCTTAACGCATATTGGTGAAAATAAGGTGCAGGAGGCTCAGCGTAAATTCCCGGCCCTGGAGCCGTTTAATGCAAAGATGACAAAGCACATGATCGGCCATCTGCAGACCAACAAGGTCAAGCCGGCCTTGCGCTATTTTGATTTCATTCAGTCCGTAGACAGTCTTAAACTCGCCGTAGAGATTGAAAAGCAGGCCACTGTATTAAACAAAAATGTCGATATTCTCGTTGAGGTCAATACCTCAATGGAAGAACAGAAGTTCGGCATGGACGCGTATGAGGTGATTCCTTTAATCGAAGAGATTTCAAGACTTCCGCATATCCGCGTGCGCGGATTGATGACGATCTCGGCTTTAACCGATCGGCAGGAAGTCGCGCGTAAGTGTTTTCAGGATTTACGTTTCTTGAATGATCGGTGCAAAGAGGCGTTTGCCGGCCGTCCAGGGGTGAATATGCAATTTTTGTCCATGGGGATGACCGATGATTATGAAATCGCCCTGGAAGAGGGATCGAATATGCTCAGGATTGGACGGGCGATTTTTGCCGAGGAGAAGGCTTCTTGATGAAAACCGTGAGACCGACAATCGGAATCATCGGCGGTGGAAATATGGGAACAGCCATCCTCAGCGGGATTCACAAGGCCTATCCGGTTATTGTTTGCGAACAAGATAAAAAGAAATGTCGATTTCTGAAACGGACTTTTAAACTTTCTGGTCAAAGCTTAAGGGATGTCATCGAACAGGCGCAAATTATTATTCTGGCTGTCAAACCTCAAAATTTTGATGAGCTTCTTCAAGAGATAGAAAGTACCACGGGTAAGAAGAAGCTGTTCATCTCCATCGCCGCCGGGATCACAACCTCTTATATAGAGAAGAGACTGCAAAGAGATGTGAAAGTGATCCGGACCATGCCTAATTTGCCGGCTCAGATCGGTCAGGGGATGACCGCTGTCTGTGGCGGGAAGTCGGCTTCGTTTTCAGATATAAAACGGGCGTGTCAGATATTTAATCATATCGGCAAGACCGTGGTGGTTAAGGAAGAGTGGATGGATGCCATCACGGCTGTCTCCGGCAGCGGCCCGGCGTATGTCTTTCTTTTTATCGAATGTTTCACGAATGCGGCCGTATCTTTGGGCTTGAGTGAGGATTTAGGCAAGGCCTTGGTTTTGCAAACATTCAGGGGGAGTTGGGGGCTGTTTGAACAGCAAAGAGAAGAGGCCTCTGAGCTTCGTGCCAGGGTTACGTCCCAAGGCGGGACGACACAGGCCGCGGTGGATGTTTTTATGAAGTATCATTTAGAAGGGGTTTTTCGGGAAGCGCTTCAGGCCGCAAGAAATAGAGCGCGGGAGTTGGTGAAGTAATTTATATCGCAGGGCCTGAGTCTACTGATTTCTGTTATAAACGACAATTTTTAGAGATTAAAAGAAGGAGTTCCCATGGCAAAAGTGGGTATTATCGGCGGCAGCGGTTTGTATCAAATAGAAGGACTTCAATGTGTCGAGGAAGTGACGATCATCGATACACCTTTTGGCCCGCCGTCGGATCATTTTATGACAGGGGTTTTGGAAGGGACACAGGTCGTTTTTTTGGCGCGTCATGGTCGCGGCCATCGGATTTCGCCTTCAGAGATTAATTACAGGGCGAATATTTTTGAAATGAAGAAATTGGGAGTAGATGCCATTATTTCCGTTTCCGCCTGCGGGAGTTTACGCGAAAAAATTAAACCGCTTGATTTTGTTGTTCCGGATCAATTTGTCGACAGGACCCATCAGGCCAGGAAATCGAGTTTTTTTGAAGAGGGTATCGTGGCCCATGTCTCGATGGCGGATCCTGTCTCGCCGGAATTGACGAGGATTCTCATTGAATGCGCCCGAGAAGCCGGCGCTTCCGTGCACGAAAAAGGGACGTATTTAAATATGGAGGGTCCCCAATTTTCAACGAGAGCCGAGAGTCATCTCTACCGAAGCTGGGGTATGGATATTATTGGCATGACGAATATGATTGAAGCCAAACTGGCCAGAGAAGCGGAGATCGCTTATGCCACGCTGGCGGCGGTAACCGATTATGATTGCTGGCATACCACGCATGAAGAAGTGAGTGTGGAGGTGATTATTGAGTATCTTCGTAAAAATGTGGAGACAGCCAAGAAGATCCTCCAATTGGCTATTCCCCGGGTCGGGAAACTAACCGCCTTCACCGCCCAGGAGGCGTTGAAATACGCTATCATTACGGATAGGGGGAAAATCCCGGAGAGAAAGAAGAAAGAATTAGAGATTATTATTGGGAAGTATGTGAAATAGAGATTCAGCCAATGGATTATCAACAAACACTCAATTTACCTAAAACAGATTTTTCCATGCGGGCGGGCTTGGCGCAGAAGGAACTCCTTTATTTAGAGAAGTGGGAAAAAGAAGGCCTGTATGCAAGGATCAGGGAAACGCGCCGGGGACGTCCGTCTTTTATTTTGCACGATGGCCCGCCTTACGCCAACGGCAATATCCATATCGGCCATGCGCTCAACAAGATCCTCAAGGACGTCATTATCAAATTTAAAACCATGGAAGGATTGGACTGCGCGTATGTCCCGGGGTGGGACTGCCACGGGCTTCCGATTGAACATCAGCTTCTTAAAGAACTTAAACAGAGAAAGCATGAAGTCGATTGCCTGGACTTTAGAAAAAAGGCGCATGATTACGCCATGAAATATGTCGGCATTCAAAGAGACCAATTCAAGCGTCTGGGGGTTTTGGGGGAATGGGAAAATCCGTATCTGACACTTTCGCCGGATTATGAATATTGGATTCTTAAGTCTTTGGCTACGCTTAATCAAAAAGGATATATTTACCGCGGGCTTAAGCCTGTCAATTGGTGTTTTAGTTGTGAAACAGCTTTGGCTGAAGCTGAGGTCGAATATGAAGACCACAGTTCTCCGTCCGTTTACGTCAAGTTTGAGGTGAGCAATAAGAAGTTTCTTGAGGCACAAGGGAAGTTGCCGGATAAAAAACTTTCGTTATTGATTTGGACGACGACACCCTGGACGCTTCTGGCCAATGTGGCCGTGGCTGTTCATACAGCCTTTCAGTATTGTGTTGCGGATATCGGTGAAGAAATTATCATTGTGGAAAGCTCGCTTTGCCGGTCTGTTTTGCAAAAGGGAGGAGTTTCAGATTTTCAGATTCTAAAAGAGGTCTCGGGTGAGGAATTAACCGGGTTGGTCTATACGCACCCCTTTGGTTTAAGAAATCATTGTCCTGTGGTCACGGCGGATTACGTCACAAAAGACGACGGCACCGGGCTCGTTCATACGGCCCCGGGTCACGGACAGGATGACTATGAAACGGGTTTAAGGCATGGGCTGGAAATTGTCATGCCCGTTAATGACGGGGGCCTTTATACGGAAGAGGCGGGGACTTATGTCGGGCAGCATGTATTTAAGGCGAATGACAAAATCATTGAGGATTTAAGAAGCCGAGGCGCTCTCTTGGCCTCGGAGAAAATCAGTCACTCTTACCCGCATTGTTGGCGTTGTAAGAAACCGATTATTTTTAGGGCGACCAAACAGTGGTTCTTGAAGATTGACCATGAAAATTTGCGCGGAAAGTTAAAGCAGGTCATTCAGCGTGATGTTAAGTGGATTCCGGATAGCGGCGAAGAACGGATGTTAGGCATGATCACCGGCCGCCCGGACTGGTGTTTATCCCGTCAGCGTTACTGGGGTGTGCCTATCCCCGCCCTGGAGTGTAAAGGATGCGGTCATGAGCATAAATTGTTCACAGAGGTCATGGAATTCTTCGCCGATGTCGTTAAGGATAGGGGTTCCGATGCCTGGTTTGAGAAGGATATTAGGGAGCTTATCCCGAAAAATTTTGCTTGTCCTGACTGCGGACAATCTGATTTTCAAAAGACAAGGGATATCCTTGACGTCTGGTTTGATTCAGGGGTCAGTCATCAGGCTGTCGTCAAGGCTCGGTTAGGTCAAGAACTCCCCATTGATCTTTATCTGGAAGGTTCTGACCAGCACCGCGGTTGGTTTCAATCTTCTTTGATCCCTGCCATGGCCATGGAAGGCAAGGTTCCTTTTAAAGAAGTCCTGACGCATGGTTTTGTTGTCGATGGGCAAGGGCGAAAAATGTCTAAATCTTTAGGGAATGTTATATCCCCGCTGGACATCATTAAAGACAACGGGGCGGACATTTTAAGGCTGTGGGTGGCCTCAAGTTCCTACAATGAAGATATCCGCATCTCCAAAGAGATTCTGGATCGGCAGGTGGATGCCTACCGTAAGATCCGCAATACGTTCCGTTTCTTATTAGGCAACCTTCATGGCTTTGATCCACAGAAGGATAGGGTGGAGTATGAACATCTGCAGGAGCTTGACCAATGGGCCTTGTACCGGTTAGGGACAGTTATAGATGAAATCAAGGGTTATTTTCGTGTTTATGAGTTCGCCAAAGTCTATAAAAGCCTTTATAATTTTTGTAACGTCGAACTCTCCAGCTTTTATCTTGACATCCTAAAAGATCGGTTGTATACTTCCGAAACTTGTGCCCTGGAAAGAAGGTCCGCGCAGACGGTTCTTTTTCATATTGTCAATCATCTCGTAAGAATAATGGCGCCAATTCTTAGTTTTACGTCGGAGGAAATTTTTGAGCAGATGCCCAAAGACGTTCAGAGCCAAACCGCCTCAAGTGTTCATATCCTTACGTGGCTTGAAATCCCCGCGGTCTGGAAAGAGGCGGCTATTGATGAGCATTTTAAACCTTTGGTGAGTTTAAGACCGTATGTCCTCAAGGCCCTTGAAGATGAGCGCAGGACAGCAAGGATCGGCAGTTCACTGGAAGCTAAGATTATTATTCAAACGCAAAGCCAAAAGGATCTGGGGTATCTGAATAAATTAAAAGAGATTTTACCTGCGGTTTTTATTGTCTCACAAGTTGAAATCATAGAAGTTAAGGACGTCAAGCAAGGGGTGAGTGATGAGTTCCCCGGCACAGAGGTTGTCGTTGAGAGGGCCGAGGGACAGAAATGTAGTCGGTGTTGGAATTATAAGATGGATGTGAGTCAGGATTCATTGGGCCAGACGTTATGTGGTCGTTGTACAGCGATTGTAAAGGAGTTTTTCGGATGAATAATTCTAAAATGGACAAGAAGAAATTAGAGGGGTTTAAAAAAAATCTATTGAAAATGAAAGAAGATCTTGTGCATGATATTAATAATATGTCCAAAAATCCTGGATCACAAAACAATGATTCAGGAGACATCTCCGGTCATGTCCAGCATATGGCCGATGTGGCTACGGATATGTACGATCGCGAATTTAATCTCGGACTTGCCTCCAATGAACGTGGGATCCTTCATAAGATTGAAATGGCTTTGAAGAGAATTGAAGACCAAACGTATGGGGCTTGTGTAGAATGTCAAAAAATGATATTGTTCGCCCGCCTTAAAGCCATTCCCTATGTTGAAACCTGCCTGAAGTGTCAGGAGAAACTTGAAAACGAAAGATGAGAGATCTTCTTCGGTCTCAGATGGATCTTTTTATTTCTTTATTTTCTACTTTCACTATTATCCTCACCGATCGGGTAACAAAAATTTTTTTTAATGATCTTCTGCTGCCTGGGGAATCCCTTCCATTAATCAAAAACATTATTCACATGACCCTGGTGCACAACACCGGGATTGCCTTTGGGCTTTTTAAAGATCATGGGGTGGTTTTTATTGTGATCCCCATCATTGCCATTATTCTCCTCATTTTCAATATTTATTATTACCGTAAAAATAATAAAGCCCTGTCCCATACCTACATCGTTGCTTTTTCTCTCATCTTAGGAGGAGCCATTGGTAATCTCTTTGACCGGATCGTTTATGGACACGTGATTGATTTTATTGATTTTCGTGTATGGCCAGTTTTTAATATTGCGGATAGCGCGATCACGATCGGCGCTTTGATGATTGCCATTAAGTGCTTTCAATTAACAGCCAAGTAAATAATGTTTCCAGTCATTTGTAAAATCGGTCCTGTGTCGATTTACTCTTACGGCTTGATGTTAGCGGTAGCGGTCATTGTCTGTGCTTTTTTTCTCAGCCGCGATGCGCGGAGCCTGAATATTCAACCTGAAGAGATCTTCGATCTTGTGTTCTGGGTTGTCTTAGGAGGCATATCGGGCGCGCGACTTTTTTTTATATTTCTTCATTTGGATTTCTTTCTGCAGAAGCCTTCCGAGGTCATCATGCTTCAAAACGGCGGTTTATGCTGGCAGGGAGGGTTGATATTGGGGAGTGCTGTTGGGGCATGGTATATCCATAAGAAAAAATGGTCTTTTGGAAAACTGATTGATCTTATCGCCCCCTATATTGCTTTAGGGGAGTCTATTGGACGGATCGGTTGTTTTTTAAACGGATGCTGTTATGGCAAAGAAATGGCCTGGGGCATCTATTTTCCCGTTCATGGGGCGACGCTTCTTCCGACGCAGCTCTATACATCAGCGGGTCTTTTAATTTTATTCTTCCTCCTTAAACGTTATCAAAGTTCTTCAACAGTACCAGGTCAGGTCTTCATCGGATATATTTTTTTCGCGTCTTTGTTGAGATTTTTCATAGAATTCATTCGTGCCGATCATGAAATTTTATTTTGGGGATTGAGTATATATCAGGTTATCTGCGCGGCTTTGATCGGGGGCGCTGTTTTTCTTCAATGGTTGAACAGAAAACGCAGGTAATGTGTATTGGGAATTTATGGCGCAATATATTTTCAAAGTCGCATTGGAAGATCAGCATCAGCGGTTGGATGTTTTTTTGGCCCATCATTTGCCGGATGTCCCATCGAGGAGTTTTGTCAAGAAGCTTATCGATTTTGGGCATGTGCGGGTTGATGAGGTCTTGGCCAAGGCCGGGCATAAAGTGTTTGAGGGCCAAGAGATCCTTGTGGATATTCCTAAGGATTTTTTAACGCCGCAGTATATTGAGCCGCAGGATATTCCGTTGGATATTTTTTATGAGGATGAGAATCTAATTGTGATTAACAAACCGGTCGGGATGTTGGTCCATCCAGCCAGTGGTTGTTACAAAGGGACGCTGGTGAACGCTTTATTGCATCATTCGGTCAAATTGTCAGATATTAATACCGAGATACGTCCGGGAATCGTGCATCGTCTGGACCAAGAAACGTCAGGCCTTATGTTGGTGGCGAAAGATAACATCACGCATGCCCTTTTAGCCAGACAGTTTCAGCGGCATTTGATTAAAAAACATTATGTGGCTTTAGTGGAAGGGGATGTCGAATTTGATGAGGGCCGTGTTGAGGCTTCGATCGGGCGGGATCCTTTTCATTTTGATAAAAAGACGATCCGTGAGGATGGTTCCGCCAAGGAGGCGGTGACCTATTATCGGGTCATTAAGCGGGCCAGAGGTGTCAGCCTTGTAAATCTTTATCCCAAGACAGGGCGAACGCATCAATTAAGGGTTCATATGCGTTATCTTGGACACCCTATTCTGGGCGATGGAAAATACGGTAAGGCTTCGACTTTTCCACGGATGGCGTTACACGCGCAAGCGATCGGTTTTATGCACCCGAGGACAAAATGTTATGTTGAATTTTCCACCCAAACGCCTCAGGAATTTTTATCCCGCGTTGCGGAAGATCTGCCTAAGATCAGAGGACAGGCGCGGGAACAAAAAACTATTTAATAAGTAGCTTTACTTGTTTCCCTTTTTTTATATAATAATTTCTGGATCTGGGATAAAGAAATTCAAATTGCTATTATTGATCACGAGGTGAAGGATTATGAATCTTAGAAATTCTTCCGGAAAAGTCTTGACGATATTTTTGGTTATTTTCGCGATTCTTTTGATTTCTCTGACGGCCATATCGATATTTTTCTTTCAAAAAGAGATTGAGCGCAGAAAAGCAGCGGAGGGACTTTTAGAAAAAAGCAGGGCCAGCGAAGTCAAATTGGAAGAAGAATTACGTGAACTTAAGAAACAGAGCTTTTTACTAGGGGAAAAAAACAAGGAAGCGGATGAACGGATCAATAGTTTGCTGGATGAGTTGGATTTGGAAAAAGGGCTGAGAGAAGAGACAAAATTGGAGAGCGCTTCTTTGAAGGAAAAGCTCGAGCAAGAACTCAAGGTCAAGCAATCCATCGAAGAACAATTAGCCAGTGTTAAAAAAGATTTGGAACAGAAATCGATCGATCTAGAAACGAATTTACAAAAGGAAATGAACGCGAAGAGGGAATTAGAAGCGAAGGTTAATGATCTGACGGAGCAGAACAAGAAAATCCAGGAAGAAATGAATAAGAAGAAAGTGGAAGGCCAATTGCCGGCAGCCGTATTAAATGGGCTTTCGTCGACGGTAGATCCTGAAGAGGTTGATTTAGAAAAAATAGTTGTAGTTCCGGATGAAATACCGGATGGTCGCATATTAAGCGTTGATACGGAAACGGAATTTGTTATCGTTAATCTTGGAGAAAAAGATGGCATAATACCAGGAAAGATTTTATCTGTTTACCGCGGCAACGATTATTTAGGCGATATCACAATTACACGCGTCCAGCCCGAGATGTCCGCGGCCGACTTCATCCCGCCGTTTTCCAGCCGAAAAGTACGCAAAAACGATCAAGTCGTTAGTAAAAAAGAATAACTTCAACACTCATGAATCTCTGCGTAAAGCCTGCTGATTATTTAAAGGGAAAAATCCAGCTTCCTGCCTCAAAATCTTATTCTATCCGCGCCTTTATGATTGCGGCCTGTGGCGGACGGTCCACGATTATCCAACCATCTGATTGTGATGATGCCAAGGTTTCTATGAGCGTAGCGAGGTCTCTGGGAGCTGGTGTTGTTCAAATCAAACCGAATACATGGGGAATAACAGCCTTTCAACATAAACCGGCCCTTTCAAGAATCAATGTGAAAGAATCGGGAACCGTCCTGAGATTCCTTCTGCCTCTTCTGGCTTTGCAAAGTAAGAAGGCCCGTGTGACGGGAGAGGGGACACTAAAAGGGCGCCCTAATTTATACCTGACACAAACATTGAGGCGCATGGGAATAGATATTAAGGGAGAAGGAAGCAGTGAGGGCATTCCTATTCACATGAAAGGTGGGACATTAAGAGGAGGGAAGATTGAAATTGATGGGTCATTGAGTTCCCAGTTCATTTCCGCTCTTTTGATAACATGTCCTCAACTCGTGGAAAATAGTCATTTGATTTTAAAAGGGAAGAAACTGGTTTCTACGGATTATATTGCGATGACGCGTCAGATTCTTCATAAAACCGGTGTTGAAATCGTCCCAAGGTCTGGAAAAGAATATTTCATTAAAGGCCGTCAGAAATTTCAAGGATTGAAAAATTTTGTTGTTCCTTCAGACTATGGATTGGCGGCTTTCTTATTAGCGGCAGCCGCGCTTATTCCATCTAATGTGATTTTAAATGGCAGTTTCCAAGATGGACTTATCCAAGCGGATGGGCGGATTTTGGAATTTTTAGAAAACATGGGCGTGAAAATGAGCAAAGTGTCTGGAATTATGAGAATCAAAGGGCCGTTTAGTTTAAAAGGAGGCGATTTTTCTTTGAAAGATTGTCCTGATTTAGTTCCGATTATGGCTATTCTGGCTCTTTTTGCCAAAGGCAGGACGCGTTTATATGATATCAAGCACGCCCGGGCCAAGGAGTCAGACAGGATCAGTGATTTGAGAGGGGAGCTTCTCAAAACCGGGGCGAAGGTCTTAGAAACGGAAAAAGAATTGATTATTTATCCTCAGGACTACTATAAACAGAATTGTTGTCTTGACCCCCACAATGACCACCGTTTGGCCATGGCCTTTTGTGTTTTAGGACTCAAAATCGGTGTCTGCGTTAAAGATATTGAATGTACCAGGAAATCTTACCCTCGCTTTACTCAAGATATAAAAAGCCTAGGCGCTAGTATTAAACGAACCTCATGAAATTTAATTTTGAGGGTAATTTGCTCCATTTCGCCCAGAAACCATTTGACACTGCATTTCTTTTCATATAATATAGGGCACACTAAAAATTCCATCCGTATATTTTTTCCTGAATAGCACCTTATCCCGAAGGAAATATTTATGTTACAAAAAATTATCAAGGCTTTGAAAAAAGCAATGAATTACGTGCTGGGATTTTTTTCCAATGATATCGGTATTGATCTTGGAACAGCAACAACATTGGTCTATGTTAAAGGCGAAGGAGTCGTTCTTTGTGAACCTTCTGTGGTGGCCATTGAGAAAGATACCAATAGAGTTATAGCGGTAGGGGAAGAGGCCAAGAAAATGATTGGACGCACGCCGGGGAATATTATTGCGATAAGACCTATGAAAGATGGTGTTATTTCTGATTTTGAAGTTACGGAGGCGATGTTGAAATATTTTAAAAATAAAGTTCAGCGCAGGCGTTTTGCCATTAGTCCGGCTATGGTTATTGCCATCCCTTCCGGCATTACAACTGTTGAAAAGCGGGCTGTGCGTGATTCCGCGGAACGAGCCGGTGCCCGTTCGGTTGAACTTATTGAAGAACCGAAGGCCGCGGCCATCGGTGTCGGTTTGCCTGTTGATGAGCCCGGTGGGAACATGATTATCGATATCGGCGGAGGGACAACGGAATTCGCGGTTATTTCATTAGGGGGTCTTGTCAATGCCAAATCAATCCGTATCGCCGGAGATGAGATGGATTCAGCGATTATAGAATACTTACGCAAGACATATAATTTGTTGATCGGAGAGAGAACGGCGGAGGAAATCAAGATCCGCATTGGATCAGCGTATCCTCTTGAAGAAGAGCTTTCGATGGATGTCCGTGGCCGAGATCTTATTTCTGGACTGCCCAAAACGATTTCTATAACTTCTGTGGAAATTAGAGAAGCTCTGCATGATCCTGTGTTGGCTATTGTGGAAGGTTCTAAAATGACATTAGAGCAGACACCGCCTGAATTAGCGGCTGATTTGATTGACCGCGGCATTGTGATGGCGGGAGGCGGTTCTTTATTGCGCGGATTGGACAAGAAAATTGCTGAAGAAACCGGTCTTCCGGTGCATGTGGCCGATGACCCTCTGACCGCCGTTGTTTTAGGCACGGGTCAGATGTTGAATATGCCAGCCCGATTAAGAAGAAGAATGGCTGTGCCGACGAAGCTGGATTTCTAATTTTAATTCAGTCTGGGACGTTTCTGACCCGTCTAAATAATATTCCCTGGATATATCTTTGATGTCGTTTGCGTGTTTAGAGATTATAAAAAAAATTTAGCCTATCTATTAACCCTCCTGATTCCGCTTTTTCTTATTTTTGCCCAAACATTTTTCTCCCCCAGCCTAAAGTCGGGCATTGTTCGAACCGTCAGCGTCCCTATTCAGATCATTGGATTTCCTCTGAAAGAACTCAGGAAAATTCTTTATTATCATCGTACCTATGAAGAATTTAAGCGATTGAAACAGAATGAGGATGTGCTGAAGGCCAGGCTTACGGGATTGGAAGAGGTTATTCGGGAGAACGCGCGGCTCGAAGAAATTTTACATATTAAACGGAGACTGGTTTATTCTTCTGTCGTGGCCCATGTCATTGGCCGCAATCCTTCCTTATGGAGTTCCTCGTTGATTATTGATAAGGGCGAAGAGGACGGTCTTAGGGAAAATCAGCCTGTTGTTAATGCCATTGGAGTTGTTGGAAAGATCGCTGAGGTCAGCCGCAAAACGGCGAAGGTCATTTTACTGGCGGATCCCCAATTCAGTGTGGCCGCTCTCATCCAGAGATCCAGGGAAAGCGGTCTTGTCACGGGAACGCTGCAGGGACTTTGCCGCGTCCGGTATCTCAATCCAGAAGCGGATATTCAAGTGGGCGATAAGGTTATCACCTCTAAATTAAGTTCCTCCTTCCCCGAGAGTTTATTGGTCGGGGAGATTATTCAGATTGTTGAAGACGTCCATGAAAAATCCCGTGAATGTATTCTTCAGCCGGCCGTTTCTTTCTCCCAAATAGAGGAAATCCTTGTCATTATAAAATGAAGCTCTTCACGGTGAACACTAGGATAGACGGGTCGACTACGCCTGCCATTCTGGGGTCATCAAAGGGCCCACACGCAGGAGCGAAGCCGAAGAGCGGTGGGTATTCTTCGAGGCAAGAAATCGTAAAATAAAGTTTATGCGAAGAATTTTGTTGATTATATTTTTTGTCTTGATCACTTTTCTGATGGAGTTCTTATTGTTTAATTTGGTTGGCTTCAGGTTTACCCCGAACCTTCTTTTAATTCTTGTGATCTTTTTTGTCCTTTCTCTGGGGACACGTTACGGACTGCTGACGGCGATAGGGGCGGGGCTTTTAAGAGATAGTTTTGATATCGGCCCGTTAGGGGTCAATGTGTTTTCGTTTATGATTTGTGCGTACATAACGCCCTTTATAAGAAAATATCTTTATCATACGGGGTCAGCGTCATCGCGATTGTTGTTGGTTTTTTGTGTTTGTCTTGTGAATGTCGGCATTCATTTATTTTTATATATGAAATTCGGACCGGTTAATATTATGGACGTTTTTAAATTTGTCTTGCTGCCAGAGGTTTTATCGACATTGGTGGTTGCTAACGGAAGTATTGAGGTGTTCAGAAAATGCGCGTCAAGATCATTCGCTTCATTATCGTAAGTTTGTTTATCATGATTACGATTGGCTTGATTTACTTTCAGGCCATTCGGGGACAGTATTTTTATAATTTAAGTACCAATAACCGGATCCGTGTGGTCCCATTAGAAGGATGGCGCGGCCGTATTCTGGATAGAAATGGGTTTGTATTAGCGGATAATCGCATGACGTATGATGTCATGATTACGCCCCAGGATGTGGTGGATATTAAAAGTTTATTCCGTTTCTTAAGCGAGGTGCTGGGAGTTAATCAGGACAAAATCATGGAGACATACCGTCGCAGAAAATATGCCCCTTTTGCGCCGGTTGTTGTGGCTGATGACCTTTCACGGGAAAAAGCCATGGTCATTGAAGAAAATAAATACCGGTTCCCGAGTTTGTTTATACAGGAAAATTATAAACGGCTCTATCCCTATGGGAGAAATAGCGCGCATGTTCTAGGGTATGTAGGTCAAATTGATCTTTCTAAAATTGAGGAGGTTACAGAATACGGTTATTCCCCTCAGGCGCAAGTGGGGAAAACGGGAGTTGAAGAACATTATGACGCCTATCTCAGAGGACAAGAAGGCGGACTTCAGATTGAGGTGAATAGCCGTGGGCAGCAGGTGAGGCTGTTAAGTATCAAGAAACCAGTAAAAGGTCAGGACATAACCCTTACCATTGATAGCCGCGTGCAACAAATGACTATGGAGTTATTAGAAGAGAAACCCGGGGCGATTGTTGTTTTAGATATGAATAACGGGGAAATCCTTGGCATGACGAGTTCTCCGGATTTTGATCTAAACATAAGAACCTCCGGGAAAATCAATTCGCCTTTTCTTAATCGCGCTATTAAGGGAGTTTTTCCTCCGGGTTCTGTGTTTAAAGTTCTTGTGGCATTGGCGGCCTTGGACAGCCAGAAGATTTCAGTTTCGACGACATTTAAATGCGTTGGTTATTATGAATTGGGACAAACGAAATTCGGTTGCACGCACGCCCATGGACAGGAAAATCTGATCGAATCGTTAGTTCATTCCTGCAACATTTATTATTATCATTTAGGATTAGTGCTGGGGGAAAATATTATTAATCGGTATGCCCGTTTGCTGGGGTTAGGCCGCTTAACGCGCGTTGATTTGCCTTATGAAAAAGCGGGACTCGTCCCTGGCCGCGCACAACGACTTGCGTCCTCACAAAAACGTTGGTATACGGGAGATACGTTGAATTTATCTATTGGGCAGGGGGATACGTTGGTCACGCCCTTGCAGTTGGCCCGTATGATCGCAACGGTCGCTCGCAATGGAATAGAAGTACAGCCGCATGTCCTGATGGCCATTGACGATATTGTGGTGAATAAATTTTCTTTTGAACGACAGATGCCTGTCAGTCCTGAGGCGTTTCAGATCGTTAAAAAGGGTTTAAGGGCCGCGGTGACGGATAACGAGGGGACGGCGCATGTATTGGATGTGCCGGGATTGTACGTCGCCGGTAAAACAGGAACGGCTCAGTCTCAGCCGGGAAAAGAGCATCATGCCTGGTTCGTCGGATATATCGAAGGCCAACAAAAGGATATCGCTTTTTGTGTTTTTTTGGAACATGGGGGATCTAGTCATAATGCCTGTCTTCTGGCTAAGGAATTTTTATTAAGAATGCAGGAAGAAAAAATGTTATGAGGTCTGATTTATCCAGAAAAATTTGGTTTTCAACAATTTTTATCATTGGTATGGGCCTGGCCGCTCTTTATAGCGCTTCTTACCAGAATGTCCGCGTCCCGCCCCAAATTTTTTATGACCAACTTTTGTGTGCATTCGTTGGAGTCTTGATTGCCTATTTTCTAGGGCGTGTGGACTATCGGAAATTTTATGACGCGGCGTATGTTTTTTATGGAATTAATGTTGTACTACTCCTCGTCGTTCTTGTTAGTGGACGACACGCGATGGGGGCCAGACGCTGGATGGAAATAGGAGGGTTCAGTTTTCAACCTTCTGAATTGACCAAATTATCTCTTATTTTTATGTTGGGTCGTTATTATAGTCATCGCCGGCCTGCGCTATCATTTAGTTTATTAACCAAAGCTCAAGTCATAGGCAGGGAGATCATCTTTCCGTTCTTTCTGACGGTTATTTTGATGCTGTTGATTTTTAAACAGCCGGATTTAGGAACTGCTTTGCTATTATTCGGGATGTTCGTGGTTATGCTTTTTGCCAGCGGCACGGATTTTCGTTACATTGTCGGTTTCTTAGGGTTGTGTTTATGTCTTGTGCCGTTTGGATGGCATTATTTAAGACCTTATCAAAAGGATCGTTTGTTAGTATTTCTTAATCCTAATATTGATCCCTTGGGGGCGGGATATACGATCATTCAATCCAAGATCGCGATTGGCTCGGGGAGGATATTCGGTAAGGGATGGCTTTCCGGGACTCAGAACCAGTTGAATTTTCTGCCTGAACGGCATACGGATTTTATTTTTTCCGTCATTGGAGAGGAGTGGGGGCTTTTGGGCGCTCTTCTATTAATTTATTTTTATTTTATGCTCGTGCGATGTGGGTTAACTATCGCGGATCAGGTCAAAGATAAATTCGGGATGCTTGTCACGATAGGTATTGTTTCAATCTTGACGCTTCAAGTGATAATCAATATTGGAATGGTGATGGGGTTATTTCCTATTGTCGGGTTGACGCTTCCTTTTATTAGCTATGGACGGACATCTTTATTAATTTTCATGATTATGGTTGGTTTCTTATTAAACTTAAGCAAGAAAAGATCCGCTTTTTGAATGCGGGACGTGGGTTTATTTATTTTTTGTCTGGGAAATTGGTTGTGCTCTTCTGGAGAGTATAGTAAAATCGTTACCGTTTAACGTCGATCCGGCGGATAATTTTTTTGAGCAGGAAAAAGCGATGGAATATTATAAAAGAGCTTCCTTAAAACAGTTGGGCGAGCTTCTGATTGAACGGGGTGTTATCAACCAGGAACAGCTCAAAATTGCCTTAAAGCAAAAAGAAGCAAGTGGTGAATTGCTGGGTGAAGTCTTGGTGCAGTTGAATTTTGCTACCGAAAAAGATATTGCCCAGGCATTAACCTGCCAGTATGGATTCCCTTATCTTCCTTTGGCGAATTATGAGATCGACCCCGAGGTTATTAATGCTGTTCCGGAAAATGTTTGCCGCAAATTTTGTCTAATCCCTATTGATAAAATTGGCAACAGTTTAACATTAGCGATGTCTAATCCTTTGAACGTGAAAGCCTTTGAAGGGGTCGAACTCATTACGGGCTGTACGATCCAGGCTTTTGTCAGTACGGCGGGCGACATTAAACAAGCCATCGATAAATATTATAAATCCGGATAATCATGGCATCTTTAAAAGAACGATTAAAAGAAATCCTTCTGCGGGATAACGTCATCTCTCCCCAGGATCTTGAAAAAGCTCTTAAGGTGCAGAAAGAAACTGGCGGTGAGCTAAGTAAGGTTCTTGTCAAGCTTAATCTCATCGACGAAGATGTCTTGACACAAGTTTTAAGCGAGGGGCTTGGCATGCCCCCGATCAGCATCTCCCGGCTCAAAGTCGATCCCCAGGTGCTTCAAATCATTCCCAAGGAAACCGCCGTAAAATATCAGATCATGCCTATTTCTCTCATTGGCGACCATCTGACATTGGCGATGGCCGATCCCTTGAATATTTTCATAATAGATAACGTTGAGGCTTTGACTGGTTATACCATTAATCCCATCATAAGCCGTGCCCGGGACATTGAGAGGACTATTCAGAAATATTATTTTGAGGACGCGACGGAGGAAATGGAAAAACCTTCAGAGGTCTTTGATAAAATTATTCAGGATATCAAAGATAAAGATTTAGGTGAGTTTGAACTGATCAAGGATCCACGGGAAGATGCCCATAAAACCGCTGTTGAAGAAATAGCGGATGAAGCGCCGATTATCAAATTGACGGACACGATTATTCAGCAGGCTGTTATAGCTAAGGCGAGTGATATCTTTATTGAACCTCTTGAAAAAAACATGCGTGTTCGGTATCGGGTGGACGGTGTTATCCGTGAAATCGACCGTATGTCCAAAGCGCTTCATTATCCTGTTATCTCCAGACTTAAAGTTATTTCTAATTTGGATATCTCCGAGCATCGTTTGCCGCAGGACGGGAGGTTTAAAACGGTTGTTTCCGGTGAGCGTGAGGTGGATTTTCGGGTCAATGTCTTGCCAACGGTCGCCGGCGAGAAAATCGTTTTGAGAGTCTTGGATCAGGTTGGTTCGGTCTTGGATGTTGAGAAGTTGGGATTTGACCCGGAATCCCTTCGGCGATTGAAAGAATGCGCCGTCAAACCCCATGGGTTGATCCTGACTTGCGGTCCGACAGGCAGCGGCAAGACCACGACCCTGTATTCTATTTTGAAATATGTGAACTCTTCGGGGAAAAATATTGTGACAGTCGAGGATCCGGTGGAATATCAAATCAAGGGAATCAACCAGGTCAATGTCAAGCCGCAGTTTGGACTGACATTCGCCACCAGCTTGAGATCCATTTTGCGGCAGGATCCGGACATTATCCTAATTGGAGAAATCCGGGATACGGAGACGTTGAGCATCGCTGTCAAAGCCGCTCTCACGGGGCATCTGGTTTTAAGTTCGCTTCATACGACAACGGCGGCGGGTTCGATTATCCGTATGATGAATATGGGGATTGAACCTTTTTTAATTTGTTCCTCTGTGCTGGCTATTGTCGCTCAGCGGCTTTTGAGAAAACTTTGTCCCCGATGCAAGGAGGCTTATGCGTTGCCTTCTCATGTGGCCCAGAGTGTGGGCTTGGCGAAGTTGAGAGGTCAAGACGAGATCATGTTATATAAGGGAAAGGGATGTGAGCTATGTCATAAGACAGGATATAAAGGCCGTGTTGGAATCACCGAGATTTTTGTTTTATCGTCTCAAATAAAAGACCTTATTTTATCCAGGGCCGGCGAATTTAAGATTAAAGAAACGGCACGGAAAGAAGGGATGAAGACTATGCGTGAGGATGGATTGATGAAGGCCCTCGAAGGATTGACCTCCTTAGAGGAGGTCTTGAGAGTCACGGCCTCTGACGAGACCCCCGGGTAAACGACACAATAAGCGGTTTAGGCCTGTACATGTGTAAATGGATATGTTTGAAATTTAGGTAAGGCAGGGCTAGGGATCATTATGGCTGAAACACTAAAAGACAGATTAATAAAAACATTAATTGATTCGCAGAAGATCAAAGCGAAGGACATTGAAGAGGCCAAGGTTTTGCAAAAAACAAAAGGGCTTACGTTGGATCGGGCCCTTATTGCTAAAGGCCTCATTAAGGAAGAGGATTTGATGGTTCTGCTCGTGCGGGAACTCAATATTCCTTTTATTAATTTAAAGAAATATAAAATTGATCCTTCTTTGAAAGATATCGTCCCGGAACGTGTTGCCAGGCAATATCGCATTATTCCTTTATCTTCTCTTGAAGACACGGTGACAATCGCCGTCTCAGATCCTTTGAACGTTTTTGTCATGGACGATCTTAAGAATTTTACAGGTCGGGAAATTGATGTGGTGATGAGTACCCCGGCCGATATATTAAAGGCGATTGATCATTTTTACGGTTCCTCCTCCGATGTCAGTGTCACGGACGTCAGTAAGGACATCCAGGTTGAGGATTTCGAGATTGTCGCAGAACAGCAAAACACGGAGAATGTTGACACGATCATTGATGAAAGCGAGAAGGCCCCCATCATCCGGATGGTCAATCTCATTATCAAAGAAGCCTTGCGGCAGCGCGCTTCGGACATTCATCTTGAACCTACGGCGGAAAGTACGCGGGTGCGGTTTCGGATAGATGGTGTTTTGCAGGACATTTTGGAAATTCCCCAAGAGAGTCAAAACGCTATCATCGTTAGAATCAAGATTATGGCGAGGTTGGATATAACGGCAAAGAACACTCCTCAAGACGGGCGATTTAAGTTGAGGGTAGGTCACAAGGAGGTCGATTTCCGTGTTTCTCTTTTACCGACGACTTTTGGCCAGAAAATCGTTATGCGTGTTTTGGATAAGGGGAATTTGGCGATGGGGTTAAATGGCCTGGGGATTGAGGAAAAAGCGCTCAAAGTTTTGCGCGAAGCTATACGAAAACCCTTTGGGATGATCCTGGTCACGGGGCCAACGGGAAGTGGTAAGTCCACAACGCTCTACACCATTGTTAATGAACTCAACACCATTGACAAAAATATCATTACGGTGGAAGATCCGGTTGAATATCTTGTTGAAGGATTAACCCAGATTCAAACGTGGGCGGAGATAGGGTTGACATTTGCCGAGGGTTTAAGGGCTATTCTCCGTCAGAGTCCTGACATTGTGCTGGTAGGAGAAATCCGTGACAATGAGACGGCGGACATTGCCATTAAAGCCTCTTTGACGGGACAATTGGTTTTCTCAACGCTTCACACGAATGACGCGACGGGCGCTTTGACGCGCTTGGTTGATATGGGGGTCGAACCGTTTCTTGTGGCCTCCAGTCTTGTTCTCGTTAGCGCTCAGCGTCTCTGCCGTAAAATTTGTGAATGTTGCAAAGAGCCGTTAGCCATTCCTCGGGAAGTGTTGGAAACGCTCGGGTATAATTTTAAAGCCGACGCGGTTTTATATCATGGGAAGGGTTGTGATGCGTGCCGTCAAACGGGGTATAAGGGGAGGTTATGCGTCACGGAAATTTTAGATATTGATGATGAGATCAGGGATATGTTGCTGCGAGGGATGTCTTCGGATGCCATCAAGCAGTATGCCCGTGAGAAAAAAGGAATGAACACTCTTTGGGAAGATGCCATGGGAAAATGTGTTGCGGGGCTAACGACTCTCGAAGAAGTCATGAGAATCACCACCAATGATTGAAGATAAGTTTTTCCCGAAGGACCTTTTTTATTTTTGTTTTAATTTCTATTTTCTTTGTTTCCAATTACTGCTTTGATGATAAAATTAAAATCGTTCAGCCTTGGCCCCCTCCGGGAATACACTATCTAAGGATAAACAGATTATGCCTACGTTTAAATACGTTGCAAAGAATCCAGATTCGCGCACCATCACCGGTATGATTGCCGCTGACAATAAGACGGCTGTTATTGAAGAGTTGCGAAAACGCAAACTGATTATCATTTCCCTGGCTGAGACAAAAACACCTGTCTTAGCCAAGACCTCCTTTCGCAGCAAAAAAGTCAGAGCCGATGAAATTGTTATTTTTTCCAGGCAGTTAGCGACGATGGTGGACGCGGGTCTTCCTATTATTCAGGGGCTTGACGCTTTACAGGATCAGGTAAGCCATCCCCTTTTTAAGAAAGTGTTGGGGACGGTGAAAGAAGATATTCAGCATGGGAGCAGCCTTTCCGCCGCTTTTTCAAAACATCCGCAGGTTTTCGACACGCTCTTCACGAACATGGTTAAAGTTGGTGAAACCGGAGGGGTGTTAAGCACGATTTTAGATCGTATTTCAACCTATATGGAAAAGACCCTCAGATTAAAACGGAAGGTCAAGGCAGCATTAACCTACCCCGCGGTTGTCGTTACCATGGCGATCATCATCACCGTTGTATTGCTCGTCAAAGTTGTCCCGACGTTTGCTGGGATTTATGATTCGTTTAACCATGAATTGCCGGCCATGACACAGGTACTCATTTCGGTGAGTAATATTTTAAAAAAACAATTGTTGTGGGTAGTGGGAGGTTTGATCATTATCGTATTCGTTTTAAAAAGATGGCATGCAACGGAAAAGGGGGGGCTGGTGATTGACAGGGCTATTTTAAAGATGCCTATTTTTGGGGATCTTTTACGGAAAGTCGCCATAAGCCGATTCAGCCGGACGTTGGCAACGCTGATTCAAAGCGGTGTTCCCATTTTAGAATCGTTGGATATTGTCGGAAAGACTATCGGCAACCGGGTGCTGGAACAGGTTATCAACGAAGTCAAAAATACCGTGCGTGCAGGTGAAAGCATCGCCGTGCCTTTGGTGAAAAGCGGGGTCTTTCCTCCGATGGTGACAAGGATGATTTCCATAGGAGAGAAATCTGGACAGATGGAGAAAATGCTCCTGAAAATTTCTGAGTTTTATGATGATCAGGTGGATGCCGCCGTGGATGGACTCACCAGTATCATTGAACCGTTAATTATCGGGTTTCTGGGCATAGTCATTGGTTTTATTGTTATCGCGTTATTTTTACCTATTATCAACATCACTCAGATCCTTTAGCGAATATGGGCCTACGTACAATTATGGACATTTATTTTAAACCATTGTATTTTCGTAAAGCGTTCGTAAGTTTTAGGGTGGCGGTATTTTTGGGTATTGTTTTTCAAGTGAGTCTATTATCGGTCTTTGCGCAAGAGAGCGGTTCTATGTCGGCCGGGGACGTCTTTGAGTTTAGTTTGCGTAATTTAAAGGATAGTGCCAAACAGGTGGTTCAGAAAAATGAAGAGCTTTTAACACGAAATAGATTGCTTCGACAGAAAATTGATGAAACGCGGCATCAAGTCAATTCGTTTGATCAACAAAGGGCCGGTTTAATTGATGACAGCGCTAAGTCTGACTATCAGCTAAAGGATAAGGCGAAAGAAGCGGCCCTCGTGCAAAAAGGGATGGCTCGTTTGAAGGAAAATATGGTTCAGTTGCAGGAAGAACAGGACGAGCTTCGTCTGAAGATGGCGGCAAAAAAAAAGATGGAAAAAGAGTATCAAAGTCAAATAGGGGATGTTCAGCGGGAGATTAATCAATTAAAAAATAAGCTTGGGTCCGCGGATGAATCTTCGCCTAAACAGGCCTTTGTTCAAGAAAAAGAAGAGTTGTTAAAATCAATCAAAGAGAACGAGAGCAATTTCGGTGTTCTCGAATCTAAGATGAGGCGGATTCAAAAAAATCATAACCTGTCCGTGAAGACGGTGGACGAATTGAAAGTAAAGCAGAATTTAGCAAGGCAAGAAATCATGGATTTGCAAAATGAATACAAGATATTGTTGGAGCAAGAGAATTTGTATTTTCAGGAGGTTCAGCAATTGGAGCAAAGAAACAATAATCAGTCGGTTCAAATGGATGAATCCATGAAAGAGTTAAAATCCAGATGCGCGGAATTAGAGAAAACCTTGAGTAAGGCGGGCCCCAAAGCGAAACAGTATAAATTGGATAGAGTTATTGATGAAGGGGAAGAGGGGCAGTTGAGAGATAATTTATCTGTCATGAAAAAAGAAAATATAAATCTTAATGAGGAGATCGCGAGTCTTGCTAATAAGTTAAAAGGCGCGCAGTGAAGCACACGAAATTTCTTTGCAAATTAGGTGAGTTTGACAATGGAACAGAGAGCGTGTTATACTTCGGCTGGTGATAAAGGTAAACCATTCGTAAGGATGGGACACAAAGCTAAAGGGCCCTTTAACCAAAATAGCGGTAAAAGGGTAGCCAGTTGCCACAGAGAAAAAGTTGCGTGTGCCTATTCCTTATAAAAACGGAATAGGCTTTTTTATTTAGGTAAAGGTGGAAAAGATGATAAAAGACATTAAAATAACAAAAATTTTTGAATGCTTAAGGAGTTGGGGGATTTATCCTTTCTTTCTGCCACGGATGAATCTTGTGCCTGTTAGAATTCCTCAACCTTTACAAAAAAACTTTGATAAGAAGACAATGTGGAAGGAGGTGGAGAGACGTTCTGGTCGAATTATATAATTCAATCGGGCGGACATATTACACGCTGGTAACTTGAAAAGAGTGAGAATAAGACACGGCATTATAGCGTAATTTATTATAAGCTTTCTCTTTTTAAGGGTGACAGATGAATAATATGAAAGCCCTCAATGTGTCTCTGCCTCAACGGCAGAGCGGTAGTCCTAAAGGAGGGTAATATGAGAATCAGAAATCAAAAAGGTTTTACGCTTGTTGAAATCATGATCGTTGTGGCAATTATTGCCTTGTTGGCCGCGATTGCTATTCCTAACTTGCTCAGAGCCAGAATCTCCGCTAACGACGCCCTTTCGCAAAGCACCTTGAAGACAATGTCTACGGGGGCGGAATCGTTTGGGACAGGTAATAATGGTAATTATCCCGCCAATATGACCTCTTTAACAGGGGCAACTCCCCCGTACATCAATGTGGATTATTGCGGACAAACGATATCGGGATACACCTATACGTGTACCATGAGTACAAGTGGTTATACTTTTGTTGCCACTCCTGTGACTGTAGGCACATCCGGTACCACGACTCATACCATTACAACAGGTGGGGTCTTGACACCGTAATAAGGGCATCTTTAATGGTGTTTCTTTCAACTCGAATGGGGGACTGAACAGCGTCCCCCTTTATTCTTGAAGACAAATAATTTATTGCAGGTTTTGGGTACGAGTGGACGGAGTCAAAATGAATAAGAAATTAATAGGACAAGATAGCGGGTTTACATTAGTTGAGTTGATTGCCGGAATGCTGGTTTTGGTCCTGGCCTTTGTGGGGATACTGACAAGTTACATGAAGTGTTTGGAATTAAGTGAACTCTCCATTAATTCCTCTAATGCCGTGTTGGCCGCCCAAAACCGTGTAGAGCAGATTAAAAATACCGTCTATGATCAGATACAGGCCAATTTTCATAATGTCACTTTTACGAATGCGAATTTAAACGGTATAGGCGTCAGTCTGGTGGATAGTTCGAATCCGGAATTCTTGCAGGTTACGGTTGTTTTTTGCTGGCGGCAGAAGAGCGGCCGGATTTTGGGAGAAGATGCGAATCTTAATGGCCAATTGAACGCGGGAGAAGATGTCAATGGAAACGGCGCTTTGGACTCTCCCGTAAAGTTAGTTACGTCCATTTATAATGGGTGAGTGATGCACATGAAAACAAATACGGGTTTTAGTCTGGTCGAAATGTTGATTGTGGTGGTTCTTTTTTCCATGATCATGGCGGGGATACTCGTGACTATGACGACGGCAAGAGACACCTGGGCCAATACGGACGTTCGTATTCAATTAAAGGAAAGTCTGAGGTTGACGGCACAAAGACTTTCTCAAGAATTAAGACAGACAGGGTTTGATAAAGATGGGGTTTTGCAATTAAGTGTTTTCGAGGGAACAGCCTTTAACGGTTCGGATGCCGTAAGGTTTTCTGTGCCTGTTTGTTTTTGTGGGGGGAATATTGTCGATGATAACGGGGATGTGATCAATTGGGGGGCTCCGTCGAGTTGGGGCGCATCAGATTGCCCGTCCAGTACAACGAGTTATGTGATCAAAGACAATGGTAAAGTGGATATCTGCCATTTACCGCCGGGTAATCCCGAGAACACGCAGTCTTTGCAAGTGGCGCCTTCTGCCGTTCCGGCACATTTGGCCCACGGAGATTATTTGGGGGAGTGCGGGAACTGTCCGGTCAATTATAAATATGTTGAATATCGCATCAATTCCACAAATCAGCTTTTAAGAAGGGTTTTGGATAATGCCGGGACGCTTTTGCGTGAGGATCTCTTTACGCAGAATATTTCTGATTTTCAAGCGAGTTTAAGCGCGAATCAGAAGGTGGTGACATTGACGGTGACAGCGACACGAAATACGAATTTAAATCGGCAGATCACGAGTACGAACAGTGTGGATGTTTATTTAAGGAATTGAGGTGTGGCGATGCGTTCGATAAAGAATGAAAAAGGTATGGCATTGATTGTCTCTCTTTTTGTCGTTGTGGTCCTCTTGGGTTTGGGCACCGTTTTTGCCTTAAGGACGGTCAACGAAGCCAATATGAGCCGGAGGGAAAGACAATTGGCCAAGGCCTTTTATATTTCTGAAGCCGGGACAGAGACAGGATTAGATGCTGTGGATAATCTGATTAACAATTATATGTTCAATACCGTTAATGGGATGAACCCTTCGGTCCTTATCAATACGGCGCAAAATTATGTCAATGGGGATGACGGTATTGGATTCCTCATGCAAACAGTTCAGTATAACGGCACCCAAGTTTTGACGCTCAACGAGTCTCAGGCGGAATACACCGGCGCGAGCGTTTCTTACGGGGAAGGTTCGTTCAGTTATAAAATTGTGATAACGGAGAAGAACGATCCGAACACTGTAAATCCGGACGTCTGGGATTTTCCGTTTAATTATCGCGTTGAGGCCACAGCAGATTCATCGGGTGTCAGTCATACGGCAAAACTGCATGGCGATTTTACCGTCCGTGTTCAAAGAGATAATTTCGCCAAATACGCCCTTTTTACAAATACCCAGACGATGCCTAGTGGAACGAACGTGTGGTTTACCAATAAAACGAATTTTGCCGGTCCGATTCATACAAACGGCACGTACAATTTTGCCTTAAATCCAAGCGGCACATTCGAGGGACTCGTGGCGCAGCATGAACAGACAGCTAGGTTTTATAACAACGGCTGGCCGGTTTTGCTGGATGCTGAGGCTAACGGGACTACGGATGTCCCGACTTTTAACGCGGGTTTTGATCGAGGCGAGAGTACCATCACACTTTCTTCGGCCATTGTTCAGCAGGACATGGTTGATCAGGCCCAAGGCGGCCAATCTTTGAGCGGTACGGGGATATTTGTCCCCTCCAGCGGTTCCGCCTTGACAGGCGGGATCTATGTCAATGGGGATAGTACCGTGAATCTTTCTGTTGATGCCGACAATAACGCTGTTTATACGATTGTGCAAGGAGCAGATACGAAGATTGTCACAGTAGATAAAACGAATAATCAAACAACGGTCAACATCCCTAGTGTTGGGACAACGACATATAATGGTATTCCGAATGGGGTGGATGATGTGGGAACGATCATTTACGTTGAGGGGAGTGTGACAAGTTTAAGCGGGACGGTGCAGGAAGGCACCCAGATGACCCTGGCTACAAGTAGTGATGTTGTGATCACGAATCATCTGCGATACGCCAGCTACACACCCGCCGTGGGCACTCCAGGAATACCGGGATATGTACCTCCACATGCGCAAGGCGCGGATAATTTGTTGGGGATTGTTTCCTGGAATGGTAATGTGCGTATAGGAACAACAGCGCCCAATGACGTCGATGTTCATGGGACGATTTTAGCTTCAAGCGGCATTTTCCAGGTGGATAATTATAATGATTATGGCCCCGGGCCAAGGGGGACCGCGACCCTGTTAGGAGGCGTCATTACGAATAACTACGGGGCCTTTGGACTATTTAACGGCACCACCGGACAGCAGCTTACGGGATACGGACGCAATTTCGTCTATGATGAACGCATGCGGATGGGCAGCGCGCCGCCGTATTTCCCGTCATTAAACACATTTATTGCCTTTACCAATGACATCATGGATAAAATCGTTTGGGTAGAAGGAGACTAAGATAAAAGTATAAAACGGGAGCGAGAAGGAGCAGATATGTCATCAAAGATATTTATGGGTGTTTTTATTATAGGTTTGATCATTCTTATTTTATTTATGAATAACTGGGTGGCAAAAGAGTTAGACGTTTTAAAAAAGACAGGCCAGCCATCGAGGCAAGCACCCTCCAACCTGGTTGAATCTGAACCCCAAGGATCTCCCCTGCCATATAGGCAGGCCGTTTCCCCCCAACCTTCCAATCCCGTTGTAGTCCCGCAAGAACCCGCAGTGTCAGTTCCCTCTCCGGAAAAAGAAAAGAAAATAATATATGAATTTCCTCTTGATGATGTGATACTGGTGCAATAATATAAACTGCCTTATAATCATAAATATTATTTATAATATGACCAACGACTTACGAAGAAAATGTCCTTTTTATTAACGGCTTATCTTAATGTTATTAAACGTTTTATCCTACCTAAATCCGATGGGACCTCCGTTGGGATTGATATCGGTGCCGGTGATTGTAAATTGGTTGAACTGAAAAAGGATGGGGATTCTTTTACCTTGTTAAATTGGGCGGTTGAACCGATTAAGACAGGCGATGTCACTCAGACGCTCAAAAAAATCTTGGAGCGGCTGGATACGCCATGCAAAAACTTATACACATCAGTTTTTGGAAAAGGGACGCTTATTCGATATATTGATATGCCGCGCATGTCCTTAGAGGATCTGCGGAATTCTTTCGCGATCGAAGCGGATAAATATTTCCCGTTTGCCCAAAATCAAGTCTATACAGATTGTTTTATTCTGGATCCTGAAGGTAAAGAAAAAAGAATGTTGGTCTTGGCCGCGGCGGTCAAAAAAGAAATTGTAGATCAAAGAGTCAGGCTATTGACGGATTTGGGCTTTCAGGTTAATTTTATTGGGATTAATCCTATTGCTCTTGCCAATGTCTTAAATGTCCTTAACGCCCATTATCAACACGATAAAGGAGCGGCTACAGCTTTTCTTGATATGGGAGATTCTGTGAGTAATTTAACCATCATGGTTAATAATTTACCCTGGTTTACCCGGGATGTTTCTGTTGGAGGGCGGGATATTACGAGTAGGATCAGTAATGTCTTGGGTGTGGGATTCGAGGAAGCGGAAAGGTTAAAGAATCGGCCGGCCGAGAGGTTAGAAGATATCCTCAATGCCAGTGAAACGGCCATTATGAATATTGTTAATGAATTAAGACTTTCTTTTGATTATTTTATGACAGAAAGAAACGTTGAAATTAAACAATTGCTTCTCACCGGCGGGGGATCTATGTTACAAGGGATTTCTGAAATTTTCGCGAGAAATTTAGATGTAAAAGTGAGTCAATGGAATCCCCTAACGTCTTTAAATATTTCCTCTCATCTTTCGTTGGAAGAGGTCAATAAAAATTCTTTAAAACTGGGCGTCGCTTTAGGGTTGGCTTTGTACGAGTATGATTGAAATTAATTTGGTTCCTGTTCATTTGAGGAAGAAAAGGAAAAGCCAATTTCTCCCGGGCGGCCTGAACATCCCGTTGGAAGTAGTGATAGGCTTAGGCGGCGGGGTCTTGATCTTGTTGATCGTGGCGCATGTGGGGTTGTTGTTTATTAATATGAGCCAGCTTGGGCGGCATAAGAAATTGCAGGCCAAATGGGAAGAAATGTCCCCGGCCAAGCAGAATGTGGATTTGGTCATCAAGGAGATGAGGGCGTTTCAGTCAAAGCTGAAATCTATCGAGGCCATTATGCCGAAAAAGGAAATACTTTGGTCGCAGAAACTGAATATCCTTAGTGATGTTTTGCCGAGGGGCGTGTGGCTTAAGAGAATCACTTTAAACCAAGAGACTTTGCTTATAGAAGGAAGCGCGATTTCTCGTCAGAGCGAAGAGATGATTAATGTGCATAGTTTCGCGGCGAATTTAAAAAAAGAGAATGAATTTTTGGAACATTTTACTGAGATTGATCTGGGGTCCATTCAAAGACGGAAGGTCCAGAAAATAGATATCGCTGATTTCTTGATTACGACGAGATTAAAACCTTTTATCGAAGATGAAGATCAGAAGGATTCGGCTGATAAAAGTAAAGCTCTTCAGAAGATTAAATAATGTAAAGCAAAATGCTGTTTAACGGTAAGTTTCAACGGAATCGAATGAAAATAAAAAAAATTGAGAATATACTTTCGATCATAGGAAAGGTGGATGAAAAAAAACGATTTTATCTCTTTATTGGCGTTTTGGTTTTTGTATTTCTCCTAGATTATTTGATATTGATGCGGCCGCAGTTATCCACCCTTATGAAAATAAACCCTGAGATAAATATTTTATCTCAGGACATCAAACAAACTCAGGATGACCTCTTGAAGATTTCATTTTATAAAAGTGAAGTTGATCGTCTAAGGAAAAATATCAAAGAAGTCAATCAAATGATTAGGTCAAAAGATGAGGTCCCTTTGATATTGGAACGGATTTCGCGATTGGCTAATCAGAACAGCATTAAGATTGATCAGATTATGCCCAACACCCAGGGACAGGAAATTCTTTTGGATAATAAGGAACAAAAATATTTTAAATTACCGGTTCTCGTTGAGGCCAGGGGCGGATTTCATAATTTAGGACGGTTTCTTAACACTATAGAGAATGATAAGATGATTGTGACGATCGTTGATTTTGATATTACAAAACTTAATGAAACGAACACACTTGCCGTTAGGTTAACCCTTGAGGCTGTCATCTTCGAAGAGATATAAATTGTGAAGGAAGGAATGAGAATATATCTGATCAGATTAATGACTTTATGCGTCTTCTTGGTTTCCCCTGTTTATTTAGAGGCGACAGAGGAGGCTAAGGAAGAAGAAATATTTATTTATAATGATCATGAAAGACGCGACCCTTTTTGGCCGTTAGTCAGTTCTGAAGGAGGCATTGTTAATTACGAAACGGATTTGCAGATTACGGATTTGAATTTAGAAGGGATCATCACCGGAACCGGAGGAAAGAATCTCGCGGTTATTAACGGACGTATTGTCAAAGTGAATGATTATATGGGTAAGTTTACCGTCACAGAAATTAGAGCCGCATCGGTGGTTTTACTCAAAGGACAGGAAAGATACGAATTAAAATTAAAAAAGGAGGATTAGCATGTCCCAAAAAATCGGCATCTTGGTTGTATGGATGAGTTTCTTGACCACCTTAGTTTATGCCCAGAATGAACCGACACAAATGGTGGTTCTCGAACAACAAGAAGCGTCGAGCGTTGCGGGGAGTGGACAAAATGAAAATGTGTCTATTTCTGAAGCGGGTCTCGTCAGTCTGGATTTTCGTGAGGCGGATATCAAGAATATTTTAAAAATCCTTTCTTTTAAAAGTGGTGTGAATATTGTTGCGGGTCCGGAGGTGACAGGTGTTGTTACGATTCAGTTGAGTGACGTGCCATGGAAACAGGCTCTGGAAGTGATTTTGCAAAGCTATGGGTATGCCTATGAACAAAAGGGAAACATTATTTTAGTGACCACGGTTGAGAAATTAAAGAAACAAAGAGAAGACGCCATGGTATTGGCTGAACAGGTTCCCTTGGAGACAAAAACGTTCACATTAAACTTTGCCAAAGCGTCAGAAATTATCTCATCAGTAGAAAAAATGAAATCAAATCGGGGAAGCGTTGATTTTGATGAGCGGACGAACACCCTCATCGTGACAGACACCCCAGATAAAATGGAATTAATGGGAATAGTCGTTGAATCGTTGGACACCACAACGCCGCAGGTTCTTATTGAAGCCAAAATAGTTGAAACCACGTTGTCCAACACCGATAAAATGGGTATTGATTGGGTCGCTAAAGTGACGATTGGTGGAGCCGAGAGACCTATAACATGGCCGTTTACGAGAGCCTCCAGTAACAAATACATGCGTGGAGAGAATTTCCCGGGGCCTGATACGACAGAAGGTTCAAGCAATACGGAATTCACCTATGGGACGCTTAACTTTACACAGGTCCAGGCGGTCTTTGAACTTTTAAGATCCCGGAGTGATACGAATATTTTGTCCAATCCGCGTATAGTGACCATGGATAATCAGCCGGCCAAGATTGTGGTGGGGAGTCAATATCCCATTCCGACCTATACTTATAATGAAGATCAGGCAAGGCTTCAGGTCTCTGGGTGGGAGTATAAAGATATCGGAATTATTTTTGATGTGACGCCCTCGGTCAACAAGGCGGGATTTGTCACGCTGGCCATTGAACCTAAAATTACGGCTATCCTCGATTTTGTGACGGTTGAGAGTACTTCATTACCCCGGCTGAGCAACGAATCAGCGCTAACAAAAGTTATGATTAAAGATGGAGAAACCTTGGTCATCGGGGGATTGCTTAAGGACCAAACGACGGATACAAGAAAAAAGACGCCTATTTTGGGAGATATCCCTATCCTTGGTTTAGTGTTCCAGAAAAAGGAAAAATCTGTCACAAAACAGGATTTGTTGATTTTTCTGACGCCACACATCATAACCCCAGAAATTCCTGAAGATTCTTAAGACGGTGTTGGATTTAAAAATTTATTAAAAAAAGAAAGTAGCAGGTGAAATTTTGTCCAGGGAAATTCTTATTCAGGTCCAAAAAAGCGAGAGACAAGTGGCTATTGTTGATAATGGCCATGTGGAGGATTTTCAAATTGAAGTAGACCGTTATCAATCGCTTCTTGGCAATATATATAAGGGGAGGGTTGAGTCTATATTGCCATCTATCAACGCCGCTTTCGTCAATATCGGTCAGCAACGCAATGGATTTCTTTATTTAACGGATGCTGTTAATCCCCTCCTTGATGAGGAATTCCCGGAACCGCGGAAAATGTTGGATAAAATTTTTAAAAAGAATTCGCCCGGGGATAAAAGACATAAAGAAAAAAATGTAAGGAATGAAATCCCTTTGAAAGTGGGTCAGGAAATTTTGGTCCAGGTTGTCAAGGACCCATTCGGCGAAAAAGGAGCGCGGTTGACAACACATATTTCTTTGCCGGGACGATTTGTGGTCTATATGCCTTTTGATAAACAGACCGGTGTATCGAAGAAAATTGATAATGAGGAGGAGCGACAAAGGTTAAGGGAGGTTATGAAAGGATTTACCTTTGCTAAAACGGGGGGGTTTATCATACGCACAGCCTCTTTAAAACAGGGGAAAAGAGAGCTTCTCTGGGAAGCGAGGTATTTATATAAAATTTGGACGCTTATTGATAAAAAATCTGAAAAGGAAAAGGCCCCTGCTTTAATTTACGAGGAAGGAGAATTAACCTGGACAATCGTGAGAGATTATCTTACTGAGAAAGTGGACAAATTGATCATTGATTCCCATGAAGAATATCTAAAAATTCGTAAATTTGTCGAATCGCGCATCGGCCGGCAGATGGTTAGTAAAATCCATTATTATAAGGGGGAATTACCTCTCTTTGAGGCCAAACATGTTGCCAAAGAGCTTCAAAAAATTTATGATACCCACGTCTACCTTAAATCCGGCGCCTATGTCGTTATTCAACCCACCGAAGGGCTTATTGTGGTGGATGTCAATAGTGGGAAATTTAAAACTTCGGCCTCTCCAGGAGAGGCGGCTTTTATGGTGAATATGGAGGTCGTTCCTGAAATCGCTCGTCAGTTGCGTTTACGGGATTTAGGTGGCATCATTGTCATCGATTTTATCGATATGGTTAGGGAGGAGCACAAAAGAAGAGTCCTTGACGCATTGAAACGTGAACTTTTTCATGATCATGCTAAAACAGAAGTATATAAGATTTCACCATTAGGGATTGTAGAGATGACAAGGGCCAGAACCGGGAAAACGATAGAGTCGATTTCATTTGGGGAATGCCCTTTTTGTGATGGCCGTGGAAGGGTGAAAATTGGATAGGGAAAAATAAATATTGCAATAATTCTATAAATGAATAAGATGCATAAACTGCTTTTGGGGAAAAAGCAGTTTTTTATATAGTATAACAAGGAGGATAAAAATGTACGCCGTTATTCAAGTAGGCTCTTCACAATTTAAAGTTTCTGAGGGGGATATGGTTGACGCTCACCGTCTTAAAGAGGAAGAAGGGAAGAGTGTTACCTTAGATAAAGTCTTGATGTTCGCTAATGGCTCAGATGTCAGAATCGGACGTCCGTTTCTTAATGATGTGAAAGTCACAGCCACCGTTGTTAAACATGATCTAGATGAAAAGAAAGTAGCCTTTAAATATAGACGACGTAAGGATTCTGCTAGAACACGAGGCCACCGTCAGAAAATCACAGCGCTTAATATTACAAAAATTTCCGCTTAGCATGTAATCCATACTCTATTGAGTCCCTTTAGCTGGATATGAACGGTTTACGCACGGATATATTATGAATTTTGTTGATGAGGCGATAATTTTTGTTAAGGGGGGAGATGGTGGCAAAGGATGTGAGAGTTTCTTCCGGGAAAAACATATGCGCTACCCTCTGCCTAATGGAGGAGACGGCGGAAAAGGGGGAGATATTGTATTTGCCGCGGATAGAAGTGTTCAAACGCTCCTAGATTTTAAATTTAATCAGCATTTCAAAGCCGATAAAGGCGGCAACGCGAGTAGCAATAATAAAAAGGGAAAAGAAGGTCGAGATTATATAATTCGAGTACCCATTGGAACCATCCTCAGAGATCATGAGACGGGTTTATTAATCAGAGATTTAATAAGTGACCAACAATCCGTTTTAGTAGCTAAAGGCGGAAAGGGAGGTCGTGGCAACGCCCGCAAAAAAATTCCTACCCTTCCAGGCAAAGGCGAAGAGCGCGTCATAAGTTTGGTATTAAAGCTTTTTGCTGATGTTGGGATTGTTGGCTTTCCTAACGTAGGTAAATCAACTCTTATTTCGAGTATTTCAAGAGTCAAGTCGAAAGTCGCCAGTTATCCTTTTACTACCAAACAACCTATTTTAGGCATTGTCTCTAGTGATGATTTTGATTTTGTCGTTGCAGATTTGCCAGGCATCATTGAAGGGGCGCATGAGGGGAAAGGACTGGGGGATCGTTTTCTGCGTCATGCTGAACGGACTAAGATTTTACTGCATTTAATTGATATGGCGGGGACAGAAGGCCGCGATCCGTTGGAGGATTATGAAAAAATCAACCATGAATTGCAGACCTATAGTGATGTCCTCATTTTTAAGCATAAGATTATTGTCGCTAATAAGATGGACATGCCTGAGGCACAGGCTCATTTGAAAAGGTTCAAAAAGAAATACGGCGATGAGATTATATCTATTTCTGCATTAGAAAAAAAGGGGTTTAAAAAGCTCCTTCACACCATAAAAGACATATTATGCTCAGAAAATTCCCAAGACCTATTAAACGCGTAGTGGTGAAAGTGGGTTCTAGCGTTATAGCCACTTACAAACTGAAACCAAGGACGGCGCATCTGCGTTCCATCGTTGGACAAATTTGTGAAGCCATGCGCAATGACGTGGAGGTTATTCTTGTAAGCTCAGGGGCGATTGTGTTGGGCCTTGGGGAATTGGGTTTGAGGACACGACCATCGGATTTAGCCTCCCTCCAAGCGATAGCGGCCATTGGACAGACGATTTTAATGCGTATTTACACAGATTTTTTTAAGAAAAATAAATCTAAGTGCGGCCAGGTTTTATTAACGTGGGATGATTTTGATAATCGTGTGCGATACACGAACGCCAGTAACACATTTCAAGCGATGTTGGAGAAGGGCATCGTCCCGATTGTGAATGAAAATGATACGATTTCTACGGAAGAGATTAAATTTGGAGATAATGATAAACTCAGCGCGCTGGTGGCTAGTTCCGTACGGGCGGATCTGTTATTGATTTTGTCAGATGTGGAGGGTTTATACGACACTAGCTCGGCGGATAAAAAGATTTTTGAGGAGGTTAAAGAGATCACACAAGAGATTGAGGAAGTTGCTTCCGGCACAACTAAGAAAATCATGTCAAGAGGCGGTATGACCGCCAAGTTGGCCGCGATAAAAATTGCGACCCATGCCCAAGTCCCTTGCGTTATTGCTCACGGTGAGGCTAAAAATGTATTAGCGCGCGTTTTAAATGGAGAACGGGTAGGGACATTTTTTATGGAAAAAGAAGAAAAACTTCTGGCTCGAAAGCACTGGATTTTCTTCGGCGTTAAGCCTAAAGGGATTCTTTTTGTGGATGAAGGCGCGAAAAACGCTTTGCTGAAAGGCGGGAGGAGTCTTTTATTACCCGGCGTAGTCTCTTGGGAGGGGCATTTTAAAAAGAACGACGTGGTGATTGTTAAGGATGCCCGGCATCAAGAGATCGCTAGAGGAATATCAAATTACTCTATCTCAGACTTACATCAAATAGAGGAAAAGAAGGGAAAGCCGGAAGTTATTCATTGTGATGATTTAGTGTTGAGTGAGAGATAGTTTATTGAACTAAGTGAGGCGATGTCTGATCAATGATGATTTCCCACGGAGGGGAATAGCGGTATGGAAAATGATCATTTATCGAAAAAGATTTTGAAGATGGTCAAAAAAGCCAAACTGGCGTCACGGCGCGTGTCCTTGATTGAGACATCTGTCAAGAATGAGGCTTTGAAGCAGATGGCTTCGGCGCTTCTACAAAGATCAACGTATCTTATAAAAGAGAACACAAAAGATGTGAATGAGGCTCGACGCCAAGGATACGCGGCGGCGCTTATTGATCGGTTGACCTTGAATGAAAAAAGAGTCAAAGATATGGCGCAGTGTCTTATCGATACCGCAACGCTCCCAGATCCTGTTGGAGAGCAGATAAAAGTTTTTAAGCGGCCGAATGGTTTATTGATTAAGAAGGTAAGGACCCCCATCGGTGTTATTGGTATTATTTATGAATCTCGGCCAAATGTAACCAGTGATTGTATTGGGTTGTGTTTGAAGGCAGGAAATGCCGTCATTTTAAAAGGAGGAAAAGAGGCCATTCATTCTAACCTTGCCATCTTTTCTGTCGTCAAAGATGTCTTGAAAAGTACAAAAATACCTGTTGATGCCATACAGCTTCTGCCTTCAGCCGGCCGACAGGCGCTTAAGATTTTCTTGAAACAAGATCAGTATGTCGATGTGGTTATCCCCCGAGGAGGAGAAGGATTGATTCGGTTTGTCACGGAGCATTCCCACATCCCGGTTGTTAAACATTATAAAGGTGTTTGTCATACCTATGTCAGTGACCATGCGGATATAAAAATGGCTTTTGATATTTGTTATAATGCCAAGGTTCAGCGTCCAGGTGTGTGTAATGCCATGGAAACCATGCTGGTGCATCATAAGATTGCGGCTCGATTTTTGCCTGACATGATTTCAAAATTTATGGATGCCGGTGTTGAGATTAGAGGATGTCCGGTAACACGGAAAATCATAAAGAAAGGAATAAAAAAGGCCTCACGCCAAGATTGGAGTGAGGAGTATCTTGATCTTATTTTATCCGTTAAGGTGGTCGATGATCTGCAAGGGGCCATTGATCATATCAACACGTATGGATCTCGACATTCCGACGCTATTGTTACGCGGGACAAGAAAGAAGCTGAAGAATTTTTGCGATCGGTTGATTCAGCGTGTCTTTATGTCAATGCCTCAACGCGTTTTACAGACGGATATCAATATGGTTTTGGGGCTGAGGTTGGTATTAGCACGGACAAATTGCACGCCCGGGGCCCGATGGCCCTTGAAGAATTAACGACCTACAAATATGAGGTGTATGGAACGGGACAGATTAGAGAGTAAGAGGACTTCAAAAAGAAAGATCATGAATCTTGAAAAGCGGATCTTATGAAACGCATAGGCATATTTGGGGGGACATTTAACCCGATTCACACGGGGCATCTTTTTGCGGCACAAATGGCCCAAGAGATTTTAAAGCTTAATAAAGTGATCTTTGTCCCTTCAAACCTTCCACCTCACAAAGTTGGGAAAAACGTTATTCCATCGTCATTCCGCTATGAGATGGTTCGTTTGGCTATTGAAGATAATTCTTCATTTGAAGTTTCTGATTTTGAATCCAAAAAGAATGGGAAGTCGTACAGCATTGACACGGTTAGATACCTCTGCAACCAACTGCCCCGCGGGACAAAAATTTTTTTTATTATTGGCAGGGACGGCCTTGCTACGTTGCATAAATGGAAGCAAGTGAATGAAATCCTTAAATTGGCAACATTTGTTGCGATTAATCGTCCTGGTTATGGGAGGATTAAGGAGAGAATAAAGGCGCGAACGATTGGCATACCGGGTTTAGAGATATCATCATCTCAATTGCGACAGCGAATCGCTAAGGGGAGGACTGTAAAATATTTACTGCCAGAGCGTGTTATCCAATATATAGAAAAGCAAGGACTATATAAAGGAAACCGACACTGAGCGTTATTTGATTATTGACGTTTGTACAACAATGTTCTTTAGGGAGAGGGGTTTCATATGGAAGAAACAATCAAAGATGAAATCAAATTTGGAACTGACGGGTGGAGAGGGATTATCTCAGATAATTTTACTTTTAAGAATGTTGGGGCTGTTGCTCAAGCGATTAGTGATTGGATCAATAAGGATTTGAATGGGGGAGTGGAAGAAAAAAAATCTGTGGCCGTTGGTTATGATACACGTTTTCTGTCCCAAGAATATGCCCAGGCCGTGAGTTGTGTCTTGGCTCAGAACGATATCCGTGTTTATCTTTCTGACACCTCTATTCCTACGCCGGCTTTAAGTTTTGGTGTTACGAAAATTAAGGGTGTAGCAGGGGTCATGATTACTGCCAGCCACAATCCGGCAAAGTTTAACGGCATTAAAATCAAAACTAATCAGGGCGGGGGCGCCTCGAATGAAATTACGAATAAGGTTGAAGCTTATCTAGGTAAAGCGTCTGTTCAAACGATTAATTTTGAGAAGGCCAAAGAAGAACAGAAAATAATTATGCGTAATTATAAAATCGAGTATTTGAAATTTATGAAGAATTATTTAGATTTGAAAAAAATCAAGAACGCGAAGTTTAAAGTCATAACCGACGTCATGCATGGAAGCGGAGGTCGGTTAATGGCCGAGGTTCTAAAAGATACGAAAATTCGCCTGACGCTTATGCGAGAAGATGTTAATCCTACTTTTGATGGCGGAAAACCTGAACCAGTCGTCGAATATTTGGGGGAGATTCTAAAAAGAGTCAAAACAGAGAAATTCGATTTGGGTTTGGTTTTGGACGGGGACGCGGACCGTATCGCGGCGGTTGCGCCTGGGGGAGAGTTCATCCATCCCCAGAAAATATTGGGGTTATTAATCCTTCATTTAGCACGCAATCGTGGTAGAAATGGGGGAGTTGTAAAAACAATCTGCGGCACGACAATGATTGATAACATTGCCAAAAAATTGGGACTAACCCTTTATGAAACTCCCGTAGGGTTTAAATACATTTCTGATTTAATGGTTTCCAAGAGAATTATTGCCGGTGGAGAAGAAGCTGGTGGAATGGGAGTTCAGGATTATATTCCCGAACGTGATGGGACACTGGCTGGGTTGCTTTTGTTGGAAATGATGGTTTATCAGAAAAAGAATATTCATCAAATTTTAAAGGAAATGGAAGAGGAATTCGGGCGCTATTATTATCAGCGATCTGATTTGAAGTTAGGTGAAGGAAGATTTGACATCAACAGGATGAGAGATATTAAAACTATTCTTGGGAAGGAAGTCATTGGGATTAAAGACTTTGATGGTATAAAAATGATTTGTGAAGATGAAAGTTGGTTGATGTTAAGACCATCTGGAACTGAGCCTTTGGTTCGTGCTTATTCAGAAGCGAGGACACTTAAACGGGCAAGGCAATTGATAAAATATGGGGAAGACCTATTAAGAAATTAACGATAGACGGATTGAATTATAGGGAAATAATACATTTTTAGGAAAATGTTCTCTTTCATTTTTAAGACGTTGTTGGGTTATGATCTATTGGATCGCATACTCATTTTTAAAACTGTTAAGTTTGATTTTTTATCCCCTTGAGGTCTCCGGGAGAGAGTATCTGCCGGGTAAAGGGGGTTTTATTCTTGCGAGTAATCATATCAGTAACATGGATCCTTTTATTGTTGGTCTAGCAACGAAACGCAAATTAAGTTATATGGCAAAAGATTCGCTGTTTAAGAATAAAATTTTAAGGGTTTTATTAAAAAAAGTAGAGGCCTTTCCTGTTAAAAGAGAAACGCCGGATTTCGGGGCGCTTAAACAAACATTAATTCGATTAAAAGGGGGTTGGCCAGTTGTCTTATTCCCTGAGGGAACTAGAAAGAAATCAGTCGCAAAACAAGAGATTCAATCCGGGGTTGGTTTTGTTGCTGTTAAGAGCGCCGTTCCAGTGGTCCCAGTTTTCATTGAGGACTCCGATAAAGTTCTGCCACCAGGGAGAAAAATATTAAGACGGCATAGGGTAAAGGTCAAGTTCGGAAAACCTTTGATTTTTCAAAAGGGCCAGTCTTATTCAGAAGTTGCTGGTCAGATTATGAAGGAAATTAGCGCCCTTTCTCAAGAAAAGTAGGTCCATTCCTATATAGAAGACGGCGTTTTTTTTGCTTATTCCTGCTCATGTAAGTGAATATTCATCAATTCATTCTGCGGTCACTCTGCGGTCAAATAATTTTAATTGACAAAACAATGAATTTTGCGATAATGACATCCTTTAGATTTTTGAAATGGTCACATCAAGCGTGTCCTTTCGTCTGCAAGAAAAAAAATAAAAGAAAAGAGGAAATAATTTTATGAGCCAGGAAAAACATGCATTAATGGCTGAGATGTATAATGAAACTTTTCATGATATCAAGGAAGGTGAGATTGTTAGAGGGACAATTGTCGCTTTTAACGACAAAGAAGCCGTCGTGGATATTGGTTTTAAATCAGAAGGTTTCGTTCTGATTGAAGAATTTCAGAATATGGATAAGTTGGATGTCGGCAGTAAAATTGATGTCCTTATAGAAACTTTTGAGGATGAGGACGGACGGTTAGTTCTTTCTCGATTAAAAGCTGAAAAACTCAAAGGATGGATGAAGCTTGGCAATACGATTAATGAGGGTGATGATGTAGAAGGGAGAATTGTCAAGCAGGTAAAGGGTGGTTTTATTGTCGATGTCGATGGGATTGAAGCATTTTTGCCAATGTCATTATCAGCATTTAAAGGCGTTTCTACTGATCAAATTATGGCAAGTAAATATAGATTTCAAGTTGCCAAACTTAATAAGTTAAGAAAGAATTTGATTCTTTCTCGTCGTGAAGTTGTCCAGAAAGAAAAAGAAGAGGTTAGAACTAAGCTTTGGAACGAGCTTGAAAAAGGACAAAAGAGAGTTGGGATGGTGAAAGGTATAACCGATTTCGGTGCTTTTGTTGATTTGGGTGGGGTGGACGGCCTTCTACATATTACAGATATGAGTTGGACGAGAATCAATCATCCTTCAGAGGTTGTTTCTGTCGGAGATAAAATAGAAGTGCTTATTCTTGATTTTGATAGAGAGCAATCAAAGGTGTCTTTGGGATTAAAGCAGATTGTGGCTAACCCGTGGGCGAATATTTATGAAAAATATCCAACGGGATCAAAGACAAAAGGAAAGATTGTTAATGTTATGCCTTATGGGGTTTTTGTTGAAATTGAAAAAGGCATTGAAGGACTGCTTCATTCCTCTGAGATAACTTGGCAGAAGAAATTAGTAAATCCGCATGAAATGTTTAAGGTGGGAGATGAGGTTGATGTCCAGATTATAAATGTGGATAAAGATTCTAAGAGAATATCTTTAAGTATGAAACAGTTAGAAAATAACCCTTGGTTGGAGGCTGGAAAGAAATATGTAATTGGCTCTAAAGTTAAAGGAAAGGTTCGTGGATTTACTGATTATGGGGCTTTTGTAGAATTAGATTCTGGGCTTGAGGGAATGATTCATATTTCAGATATGTCATGGACAAAAAAGATAAATCATCCTCAAGATGTCCTTCAAAAAGGCCAAGATGTTGAAATCATTGTTTTGGCCGTCGATCCTGATAACAGGAAGATTAATCTTGGATTAAAGCAGCTTTTGCCAAATCCTTGGCCGCAGATTGCTGATAAATATTGTGTGGACGCAGAAGTGGATGCTGAAGTTGTCTTAAATTCTAATTTTGGTGTTTTTGTAAAATTAGAAGATGAGGTGGAAGCGTTGGTTTACTCATCGGAGATCGATAAAGAAAAAGCAGCGGCGTTAAAGCCTGGGGATAAACTGAAAGTCAAAATTATTAAAGTTGATGTTGAACAAATGAAAATCGGTGTAAGCGCGCGGATCTAGATTCAAGAAAGACAAGAGAAAGCGTCGTTCATAGATTCGTAGATAAAAGAGTTTGTCATGAATGAATTTCGAGGTTTCTCCCTGGTTATAGAAGGATGCCAATTGATACAATGGAGACAAAAGAGGCAATACAACGTATTTCTCGTGGAACCATAGAGATCATTAATCTCGATAGTCTAAAAGAAAAACTTCTTACCAGTAAAAAATACAATACGCCCCTTCGCATTAAAGCCGGTTTTGACCCTACAGCGCCAGATATCCATTTAGGACATGTTGTTTTATTAAAGAAATTAAGACAATTTCAAGATCTTGGTCATAAAGTTTTTTTCCTGATCGGTGATTTTACGGCTCAGATTGGTGATCCAACGGGACGTGATCAAACGCGACCTGCCCTAGATAGGGGGCAGATTGAAAAGAACGCCAGATCATATGAAGAGCAGGTTTACAAAATTCTTGATCCTTCAAGAACAGAAATTGTTTTTAATAGTGCCTGGTTGAGCAGATTATCGTCACAAGAAATTTTAAAGTTAACAAAATATTCAACAGTGGCCCAAATGTTAGCAAGGGCAGACTTTAAAAAAAGGTTTAGTCAACAAAAGGAAATTAGTCTTCTAGAATTTATCTATCCATTGCTCCAGGGGTACGATTCAATCTATTTGAAGACGGATATTGAACTTGGTGGCTTTGATCAGAAATTTAATCTGCTCATGGGGCGACAACTACAAGAAGCTTATGGGTATGCACCTCAGGTGGTTATCATGACGCCACTTTTAGAAGGAATTGACGGTGTCCAGAAAATGAGTAAATCACTCAATAATTACATAGGGATTAATGAGAGTCCTGACGAAATTTTCGGAAAAGTGATGTCCATTAGCGACGGTGTAATGTATCGATATTTTGAGGTCTTGACAGATGCTGATTTGAATGAAATTAGGGCTGCGCATCCCAAAGAGGCTAAATTAAAATTGGCACATGAAATTGTGAAGCAATTTCATGGAGAAGAAAGTGCAAACATAGCTAAAATAATTTTCGAAAAAGTATTTAGTCAGAGGCAAAATCCTGAGGATATCATAGAATATCCGTTAAACGATAAGATGATGATCCAAACCTTTTCTGAAATTTTGATTGAGAAAGAAATGGTTCGTTCAAAGAAAGAATTACAACGTTTGATTTTGGCTGGGGCGGTTAGTCACGAGGGTAAAAAAATAGGAGATATAAATTGGGTTCCTAAAAAGGGAATCGTGAAGATCGGTAAGCGGAGGTTCCTGAAATTTATTTAGTTTCTTGTGCTGCCTGAATTTTAAGAATGATAAATATATTAATTAATTAAAATAATTAAAAACTTGACAAAATAAAAAGTTTGGATATACTTTTAAAATTATTGTGCGCACCGCTGAGCTGGTATAGGTTTGGAATATATTCGTTAAATATTGCTAAAAATCTCGCAGGTGTAGTGTTTAGATTTGTTGCCCCTGTAGCTCAGTTGGTAGAGCACGTCCTTGGTAAGGACGAGGTCTCCGGTTCAAGCCCGGTCGGGGGCTTAATTAAGGTGGCGAAATAATTTCGCAATTAAATAATAATATTGATTGAGAGCTAAAATGCGTGAACCGATACAATTTGAGTGTACAGAATGTCGCCGTATTAATTACAGTGGGACTAAAGATAAGAAAAAGCACACGGAGAGGATAGAACTAAAAAAATATTGTCGTTTTTGTCGTAAGCATATTCTTCATCGAGAATTAAAGAAATAATTGGTTTTTTATATCGGGTCCCTGATGTGTTTGATAGATTGAGTTTTTAGAAAAACCGAAACCGCAGAAAGTATTAATTGTTTAGAAGAGGGGAAATTGTAGGCCTGTAGCTCTAACTGGCAGAGCAACGGTCTCCAAAACCGTGGGTTGTAGGTTCGAATCCTACCAGGCCTGTGATGAGGGTAAAATTAAAGGGATGATTCGAATAATAAAAAAATTTACTGCAGAAGTTCTAGTCGAGTTAAAGAAAGTTTCATGGTCTACGCGAAGAGAATTGATTGATGCAACGTGGATAGTTATTTTGAGTTCATCAGCTCTTTGTCTTTTTATTGGCAGCTTAGATCTTGCTCTTTCAAAACTTTTGAAATTTATTATTAGGTAAGAATATGGGCGAAAAGAAATGGTATGTTGTTCATACCCAAACAGGGTCGGAAGAGAAGGCTAAGGCAGGTTTGGAAACTAAAATAGCCACAACACCTTTGAAGGAGTATGTTAGTGAGATTGTTGTTCCTACCGAGCAGGTTTCAGAAATCCGTGGAGGTAAAAAACGTATTACTGAGAGGAAGTTTTTTCCTGGGTATATAATCATCAAAATGGAAATGAGTAAGGAGAGTTGGGCCTTAGTCAAGAGTATACCTGGAATTACAGGTTTTATTGGCACTGGTCGAAAACCAACGTCCATTCCTGATCATGAAGTTGATGCTATTTTAAGACGCACAGTAGATACGGAAACAAAGCCGACACTAAAGACTGTTTTTGATATAGGCGAGTCAATTAGGATTGCTCAAGGCCCATTTGCTAATTTTAACGGAAATGTTATGGAAATTCATCCTGACCGTGGGAAGTTGAAGGTGAGTTTATCCATTTTCGGAAGGTCAACGTTAGTTGAATTAGAATATTGGCAAGTTGAAAAATTGTAAATATATATATAAAGGAATGACATGGCAAAAGAGGTTGTAGCCCAAATTAAATTATATTGTCCTGCTGGACAAGCAAACCCCGCGCCTCCCGTTGGTCCTGCGTTAGGTCAACACGGGGTCAATATTATGGGTTTTTGTAAGGCTTTTAATGAAAAAACAAAAGGAAGAGAAGCTCTTACCCTCCCCGTTATTATAACGGTATACAAAGATAAATCTTTCGATTTTATTATAAAAACTCCGCCAAGCTCAGTCTTGCTTAAAAAAATTGCTAATCTGGCCAAGGCTTCAGGTGCGGCAGGAAAAGAGAAAATTGCACAGTTAAAGAAAAAGCAAATAGAAGAAATTGCAAAAATGAAGATGGAAGATTTAAATACTGCTGATTTGCAACAGGCCATTGTGACGATAATGGGGACAGCAAAAAGTATGGGAATTGAGGTGGTAGATTAAATGGTTAGAATAAATAAAAGAATGAAGGAAGTAAAAAAATTGTTTGATAGACAGAAGGTATATTCACTTGATAATGCCGTTGAACATATGGCTAAATTCCCAAAAGTGAAATTTGATGAAACAGTTGAGTTGCATTTTATGCTTAATGTGAATCCAAAAACTTCCGATCAATCTGTTCGTGGGACGGTAGCATTACCGCACGGGTTAGGAAAAAAAGTGAAGGTGGTTGTTTTTTGTAAAGGAGAACTTGAGCAAAAGGCTAAAGAGGCGGGTGCTGATCTTGTCGGAGCGCAGGAACTTATTGAAAAGGTTGAGCAGGGTTTTATGGATTTTGATGTGGTAATCGCAGCGCCGGATATGATGAGAGATCTCAGCAAACTGGGGAAGATTTTGGGGCCACGTGGATTAATGCCTACGCCTAAGGCTGGAACCGTTACGATGGATGTCGCTAAGGCTATAAAAGAAATTAAAGCGGGAAAGATTGAATTTAAGTCTGATAAACAGGGGGGCATCCATGTCGGTATAGGAAAGAGATCGTTTTCTAAAGATAAATTACTTGAGAACATAAATCATTTAATAGATGCCGTTAATCGTAGTAAGCCCAATTCAGTTAAAGGCAATCTGATTAGAAGTTTGTCCTTATCGTCAACTATGGGGCCCGGATTGAGGATCACGTTATGAAAAAGGTTGGCCGATTATATCGAGAATACTTAGCTGATCGTATAAGGGAGAGAGTCGGTAACAGTAGCAGCACATTTCTTTTAAATTATACGCAAGTCGATTCATCTCGTCTGAGTGATCTTCGCAAGAATCTTAAGAAAGCAGGAGCAGATGTTTGTGTATCGAAAAATTCCATTGCGCGGTTAGTTTTAAAGGACATGAATTTCAGTGAATTTTCTGAGGAGGTTAAAGGACAAACAGCATTTGTCTGGAGTAAGGCGGATTCCGTAGAAGTGTCAAAAGTTTTACTCGAATTCATCAAAAATTGTGAAAACATTTCTGTTCGAGGGGGATTGCTTGAAGGAAGGACTTTAAAAAAAGAGGATGTGAAGAAATTATCCGATTTACCATCCAAACAAATTTTGATAGCCACGCTTTTGGGGACTATTCAGGCCCCATTGACACGATTGGCTGGTATTTTAACAGCTAAATCAACTGAATTATTGTCTATATTGAAACAATTAAGTGAAAAAAAGGGAGGTAGTTAAAATGTCTGGAGATACTATGACGGAAAAAAAGAGTGTTTCTCTTTCTTCAAAATTGGAAGAGATCGCAAAAAACATCGAGGGATTAACAGCTCTTGAACTTTCTGAATTGGTGAAGGGCCTTGAAGATAGGCTTGGTATCAAAGCGGCCGCACCCATGGCTGCTGGCATGATGATGCCCGCTGGAGCGGTTGGTGGGGCACCGGCTGCCGCTGTTGAAGAAAAGACAGCATTTGATATTATTCTTACTAACGCAGGAGCCAATAAAATTGCTGTTATCAAGGAAGTGAGAGCGGCAACTAATTTGGGTTTGAAAGAGGCTAAAGATCTCGTTGAGGCGGCGCCGAAAACTGTAAAAGAAGGGGTTTCCAAGGAAGAAGCAGAAGAACTTAAAAAGAAATTGGAAGCAGCAGGCGCTAAAGTTGAATTAAAATGAGTCCAATTGGTTTCGTTTAATAAAACTAAACCCTTAAACGCCTCTAACCCACTTTGAGATAATGAAAAAATTAAAAATCAAGAATTTTAGTAAATTTCAGGACAATTTTGAATTACCCTCGCTTCTGGATATTCAATTAGTTGCCTACGCAGATTTTCTCCAGTGGGATGCCTCACCTGAAAAGCGTAAAGATCAAGGTTTAGAAGAAGTTTTTCATGAAGTATTTCCTTTAGAGAGTTATGATGGACAAATTAAGTTAGAATACTTTAGTTATACGTTGGGCAAGGAAAAATATTCAGCCGCTGAATGTAAGCGCAGAGGGGTGACCTATTCAGCGCCGCTTAAGGTGAAGCTTCGGTTGATTACGCCTGTGGATATTAAAGAGCAGGAAGTATATTTTGGCGAATTTCCCCTAATGACCGATACCGGGACATTTATTATTAATGGTGATGAGCGTGTTGTTGTCTCGCAGATTCAGCGTCCGCCAGGTGTTTCATTTGAGGAAGAGTTACATCCTACCGGAAAGAGCATTTATCATGGGCGCATTATCCCTTCAAGAGGGGCGTGGTTCGAAATTCGCTATGACCTTAATAATATTTTGTTAGCGTATGTAGACCGTCGAAGAAATTTTCCGGCCACTCAAATTTTGCGTATTATGGGATTATCAACGAATGAGGATATGCAAAAGATGTTTGGAGATGATTTTGAGAAATTAAAGCCAACTCTTGAGAAAGACCATACGGAAAATAAAGATGAAGCGTTGCTTGATTTTTATCGAAAGATGCGACCAACCGAACCGGCAACAATCGAAGTCGCCGATGGTTTATTTTTTAGATTATTTTTTGAAGCAAAACGCTATGATTTGAGTAAAGTTGGACGTCATATTGTCAATCGAAAATTAGGCATGGATATGCCTTTGGATAATAGAGTCTTAGATATCACTACCGTAGTTGGAGTCATTCGCTATTTATTTGGGCTTCGAGAAGGGCGTGGGGACACGGATGATATTGATCATCTTGGGAATCGTCGTATTAAGACGGTTGGAGAGTTGGTTCAAAATCAAGTTCGGATCGGTTTAGCTCGCCTTGAACGCTCTATTAAAGAGCGTTTAGTGGTTATGACTAATTTTGAGAATCTGACTGTTCATCATTTAATTAATTCAAGACTCTTTTCAAATCAGATTCAAGACTTCTTTGCAAGAAGTCAGTTGTCTCAATTTATGGATCAGGTAAACCCTTTATCTGAGATGACGCATAAAAGAAGATTGAGCGCCTTGGGTCCGGGAGGGTTATCTCGTGAAAGAGCTGGTTTTGAGGTCAGAGATGTCCACCCCACCCACTATGGCCGTGTCTGTCCTATTGAGACGCCGGAAGGGCCTAATATCGGGTTGATTGCTTCTCTGACAAACTTTGCCCGCGTTAATGAGTTGGGATTTATCGAAACACCATATCGTAAAGTCGTCGACGGACGCGTGACTAAGAAAATTGAATATCTTACGGCGGATAAGGATCAACATGAATATGTTGCCCAAGCCAGTTCACTTGTGAATGAAAATGGAGAATTTACAGAGAAAGAAATTCTTTGCCGGTACAAAACGGATTTTCCTAAAGTCCGCCCAAAAGATGTTGCTTATATTGATGTCTCTCCCAAACAGCTAGTGTCCATCGCTGCTTCTCTTATTCCATTCTTAGAGCATGATGACGCTAACCGCGCTTTGATGGGGTCTAACATGCAACGTCAGGCTGTGCCTCTGATGATTCCTGAGGTCCCCTATGTTGGGACGGGAATGGAAGAAAAGGTCGCACGCGATTCTGGCGTTGTTGTGATTGCCAAGGATGAAGGAATAGTTACGAAAGTTGATGCAAGTGAGATTGTTGTTGGCAAAAGAGTTTATCCATTAAAGAATTATCAACGGACAAATGCCAATACATGTATTCATCAAAGGCCTTTGGTTCATATTGGAGAGAAGGTGGAGGTAGGACAAATCATTGCCGATGGAGTAGCCACTCAAAATGGTCGTCTCGCTTTGGGACACAATGTTTTGGTTGCTTTCATGCCATGGCGTGGGTACAACTTTGAAGATGCTATCCTTGTTAACGAAAAGATAGTGCGCGAAGACGTGTTCACGTCAATTCATATTGAGAAGTTTGAAATTGAATGTCGAGAGACAAGATTAGGTAATGAGGAGATTACCCGGGATATTCCTAATGTCAGCGAAGAATCCTTAGTTAATTTAAATGAAGATGGTATTGTCCGAGTCGGTGCGGATGTCAAAGCGGGGGATATTTTAGTCGGTAAAGTAACACCCAAAAGCGAGAAAGAACTTTCGCCGGAGGAGCGATTACTTAGAGCTATCTTTGGGGAGAAAGCCGCCGATATTCGTGATACGTCGATGACTCTTTCTCCAGGCATAGAAGGTGTTGTTGTGAATATTGAAGTCTTTCAAAGAAATGAGCGCGGAAGAAAAGCTAAACTTGATAAAGAAAAAGAATCGGATGCTGTTGAAAAAATAAAAGCCTATTATAAACAAGAAATTCAGATGATTGAGGAAGAGAAAGACAAGAGATTGTCTAAGCTTCTTGGGGTTGATAAAAAGAAATTAGGGAAAATTAAACCAGAAGACTTTGCTGAAGATTCTGAAGAGCTTGAGGTTATTCGATTTTATAATGACAAGATCGCTGAGTTAGTTGAAGAGGAAATTCAAGAGATTGAGAGAGCTAGGAGGGGAGATGAATTGCCGGCCGGCGTTCTTAAGCGCGTTATCGTTTATGTGGCGACTAAACGAAAGCTTTCAGAAGGCGACAAAATGGCTGGCCGTCATGGGAATAAAGGTATTGTATCCAGAATTCTACCCGAAGCGGATATGCCATTTTTAGAAGATGGAAGATCGGTTGATATAGTCTTGAACCCTTTAGGCGTTCCTTCCCGTATGAATGTGGGACAACTTTTAGAGACTCATTTGGGCTGGGCCGTTCAGGCCCTTGGATTTTATGCTGAATCACCAGTTTTTAATGGGGCGACGGAAGAAGACATCCGTACCTGTTTAAAAGAGGCGGGTTTGCCCGAAGACGGAAAAACGACTGTTTATGATGGATATACGGGGATTCCATTTGATCAAAAAGTAACGGTGGGGGTCATTTACATTTTGAAATTGAATCATCTCGTCGATGAGAAGATTCATGCCCGTTCGATTGGACCGTATTCATTGGTTACGCAACAGCCATTAGGCGGAAAGGCCCACTTTGGAGGACAACGGTTTGGAGAAATGGAAGTTTGGGCCTTGGAGGCTTATGGAGCGGCATACACACTTCAGGAGATGTTGACGGTAAAGAGTGATGACGTTACAGGTCGCAGCCGAATGTACGAGGCTATCGTCAAAGGTCAACAAAAGCTCGCGCCTGGGACCCCAGAATCATTTAATGTCCTTGTTAAAGAACTTCAGGGACTGTGTCTGGATATTAAAATGGTTAAAGCGAATGCTGAAAATCCTGAAACAGATGAATCTAAAATAATTGAAAAACTAAGAGGTAAGAAAAAATAAAATGACGAAACCAGAAGACATTAATAATCGCGACCGAATTACTATCGGGATTGCTTCTCCAGAAGTGATTCGTTCTTGGTCTCACGGAGTTGTCAAGAAGGCGGAAACGCTGAATTACAGAACTTTGAAACCTGAAAAGGACGGTCTTTTTTGCGAAAAAATTTTTGGGCCGGTTCGAGATTGGGAATGTAATTGCGGAAAGTATAAAGGGATTAAGTTTAAGGGAATCACCTGTGATCGTTGCGGCGTGACCGTCAATCGATCTTCTGTTCGTCGAGAACGAATGGGGCATATCGAATTAGCCTGCCCAGTGACACACATATGGTTTTATAAAGCCGTTCCTAGCCGATTAGCGGCGTTATTACAGTTGGGTCTGAGAGATTTGGAAAAACTTATTTATTATGAAGAATACGTTGTTATCAATCCCGGTGAGACTCCGTTGAAAAAGAAACAGTTTTTATCTGAAGATGAATATCAAGACGCTTTGGTGAAATATGGTGGAGCCTTTAAGGCGAAAATTGGAGCCGAGGCGGTTGAAGAACTTCTAAAAGAACTTGATTTGGATGATTTGTGCAAGAAATTACGTAAAGATTTAGAGAAATCTAATCCGGCGGGGACGAACGCAAAGAAAATATCTAAGACCCTGAAGGTGGCGGAAGATTTTAAGGGTTCTAATAACTCGCCGGACTGGATGGTTCTTGATGTTTTGCCCGTTATCCCACCCGATTTAAGACCCCTTGTTCCCCTTGAGGGGGGGCGGTTTGCCACTTCAGACTTGAATGATCTTTATCGTCGTGTAATTAATCGTAATAATCGATTAAAGAAATTAATAGATCTTAAGGCGCCTGAAATTATTTGCCGTAATGAGAAACGTATGCTTCAGGAAGCAGTTGACGCTTTACTCGATAACGGTCGTCATGGTCGACCTGTTTTAGGTTCAGGCAATCGCCCCTTAAAATCCCTTTCGGATATGCTAAAAGGCAAGCAGGGGAGATTCCGTATGAATCTCCTTGGAAAACGCGTTGATTATTCGGGGCGTTCTGTTATCGTCGTAGGCCCAAATTTAAAATTACATCAATGCGGGCTGCCTAAAAAAATGGCGCTTGAGCTCTTTGAGCCGTTTATTATCCGTAAGCTTCGTGAGAAAGGGTATGTGCATACCATCAAAGGGGCTAAAAGGATGGTCGAGAAGGCCAAAGTAGAGGTCTGGGATATTTTAGATGAGGTTATCAAAGACCATCCGGTCATGTTGAATCGAGCTCCCACACTTCACCGTTTGAGTATTCAGGCCTTTTACCCGATTCTCGTTGAAGGCAAAGCGATCAAACTTCATCCCCTTGTATGCGCGGCTTTCAACGCTGATTTTGACGGGGATCAAATGGCTGTTCATATTCCTCTTTCCTTAGAAGCCCAAATGGAATGTCGCTTAGAATTGCTTTCTGTAAATAATTTATTCTCACCGGCTGATGGCCGTCCGGTTATCTCGCCCTCACAGGATGTGGTATTGGGCCTTTATTATCTTACCAAGGAAAATGAAAAAGATAAGGACGAGGATAAGATTTTTGCCTCAACTGAAGAAGTAATGATCGCCTTTAACGATGGGATGTTGGCTCTGCATAAACGCATTAAGTTGAGGCTTAAATTCCCTGTTTGGGGTGACGAAAAGCCTTCTTTAATTATTTCACAAGAAGAAGCTTTAGAGGGAAAACAAGAGAAAACACAACAAGAAGCCTCGCATAAATCGACAATAATTGAAACTACCGTTGGGCGGGTCATTTTAAATGAATTGCTACCAGAGGGATTTGGTTTTGTTAATGAATTGCAGGATAAAAAGAAAATCGGTGCTGTTATTTCAAATTGTTATAAAAGATTTGGTCAGGATAAGACAATTAAACTCCTGGATAATTTGAAGGATCTAGGATTTAATTATGCGACTCTTGCGGGTATTTCTATAGGAATTTCAGATATAACGATTCCAATACAGAAAGCTGAAATTCTTAAAAATTCTAAACAAGAAGTTAGTAAAATAGAAGATCAATATCGAAAAGGTATTATTACCGGGAGAGAGCGGTACAATAAAATAATTGACGTCTGGACCCATACCACAGAAACGTTATCTGATTTGGTATTTAAGCAGATGGATCCGTTTAATCCAGTTTTCATTATGGCTGATTCTGGAGCCCGCGGTTCACGTTTGCAGATCCGTCAACTTTCCGGGATGAGGGGATTGATGGCGAAACCTTCGGGTGAAATTATTGAAAATCCTATTACGGCCAGTTTCCGTGAGGGTTTAAGCGTTCTTGAGTACTTTATATCGACGCACGGCGCTCGCAAAGGGTTGGCGGATACCGCGTTAAAGACCGCTGATGCAGGTTATTTAACTCGACGCCTTGTCGACGTGGCACAAGAGATGGTTATTGGTGAAGAGGATTGCAAAACTCAAAATGGTATTACCGTCTCTGCGATCATCGAGGGAGATGAGCTTGTAGTAAGTTTAAAAGAACGGATCACTGGACGTGTTGCCCTTGATACGATTGTAGACATTGTGACGGATCATAAGGTTGTTGAGGCTGGGGATGTAATTACAGAAGAAACTGCGGAATTTATCGAACACCTTGGTATTGAGAAGGTACGTATTCGAAGTGTTTTAACCTGCGAGTCTGAACGTGGGTTGTGCGTTAAGTGTTATGGGCGGAATTTAGCCACGCAACGGTTGGTTGAAATCGGAGAAGCTGTTGGAACAATAGCTGCACAAAGCATAGGAGAGCCTGGCACGCAGCTAACGATGCGTACATTTCATATTGGGGGTACGGCCAGCCGTGCTATCGAACAATCATTTTATAAAGCAAAGAATAATGGAACAGTAAAATATCATCAATTGCGGGTTGTCGCTAAAGACAAAGAATTTATAGTTCTTAATCGCAATGGATCTATAAGCATAAATAATGAATTCGGACGAGAATTTGAACGTTACCAATTACCGCAAGGTGCTGTCATCAAGGCGTCCGACGGTGAAACAATTGTAAAGGATCAGGTGTTTGTTACATGGGATCCTTATACAATCCCCATTATTACAGAAGTTAAGGGGGGTGTAAATTCAGAAGATCTCATTGCCAATGTGACGGTTCAAGAAGAGCAAAACCCAGTGACGGGAGTAACGGAAAGGGTGGTTGTTGAGCATAAACAAGAGTATCATCCGCAGATTATCATTACCGATGATAAGCAGGAGATAGTTGGTATTTATTCAATTCCTATTGGAGCACACATTCTTGTTAAAGATAAACAGGAAGTGAGCGCGGGAGATTTGATTGCCAAAATTCCGCGGGGGGCCGGAAAGACAAGGGATATTACGGGAGGGCTTCCTCGCGTCGCAGAATTGTTTGAAGCTAGAAAACCTAAAGATCCAGCAGTTATTAGTGAGATAGACGGTGCCGTCGAATTTGGTGAAGATAAAAAAGGCCGGAGGACAATTATTGTAAAAAGTCCGACGGGTATGGTGGTAGAATACACTATCCCTCATGGAAAACACCCAAATGTTTATAGGGGTGATAGAGTTTTTGCAGGTCAACAACTCACGGATGGGCCTGTTGTCCCGCATGATATTTTAAGAGTTTGCGGAGACAAGGTTCTTCAAGAGTATTTACTCAATGAAGTCCAAGAAGTTTATCGTTTACAAGGAGTGCGTATAAATGATAAACACATTGAATTGATTATTTCACAGATGCTCAAGAAGGTGAAAATAGAAGATGCTGGCGACACAAGTCTTTTAGTCGGGGAACAGGTGAATCGCGTTACTTTTAAAAAGATTAATGAGGAGATATTAAAGAAGAAAGGAAAGCCAGCCCAAGCGACACCGCTTTTATTAGGTATTACGAAAGTTTCTTTGACAACAGAAAGTTTCATTTCCTCGGCGAGTTTTCAAGAAACAACAAGAGTCTTGACAGAAGCTGCCTCATCTGGTAAAATTGATTTTCTTTGTGGCTTGAAAGAGAATGTAATTGTAGGACATTTGATACCCGCAGGGACGGGGCTAAGACAATACAGAGAAGTGGAAGTGGTAAAATATGCCGACGATACAACAGCTCATCAGGAAAAGCAGAGTACAGAAACAAAAGAAGAGTAAATCTCCCGCCTTGACAAATTGTCCGTTTCGCCGGGGTGTGTGTCTTCAGGTTAAAACCATGACTCCCAAGAAGCCCAATTCGGCGTTACGTAAAATTGCAAGAGTGAGATTATCTAACAAATTTGAGGTAACTTCTTATATTCCTGGCGAAGGCCACAATTTGCAGGAACACTCAATTGTTTTGGTGCGTGGCGGTCGTGTTAAAGATTTACCTGGAGTAAGATATCATATTGTGCGGGGTACATTAGACACATCAGGGGTTAAAAAACGTAAGAAATCCCGTTCCAAATACGGAGCTAAGAGGGAAAGTACTAAATAAGATGAGAAGACGAAAAGCCGAACAACGAGAACCAATAGCTGATCCTAAATTTAGCAGTAGACTCCTTTCTAAGTTCATAAATACAATTATGGAGAATGGCAAGAAAACTGTTGCTGAAGGAATTGTTTACGGAGCGCTTGATATTCTTGAACAAAAAACACAAGAGACAAATGTTATAAAAGTCTTTAATAAAGCCATTGAAAATGTCCGTCCTAAGTTAGAAGTCAAAGCTAGACGGATAGGAGGAGCAACGTATCAGGTGCCTATTGAAGTGCCCTCAGGACGAGCCAATTCACTGGCGATACGCTGGCTTAGAGATTTTGCGCGAACTAAAAAAGGAAGACCAATGGATGTTAAGCTTGCTGATGAACTATTGGCTGCTTATAAAGGAGAAGGTGCCGCTGTAAAAAAACGTGACGATACGCATAAGATGGCTGAAGCTAATAAAGCCTTTTCTCACCTAAGATGGTAGAAAATGGCAGTGCCAATTTTAAAGAAGATTTTAAAAGGTACTGCCATTCTTAATATAAAGGCAGTTATAAATTATTATTAAGAAATAAAATTTTGAGGAAGTAATGGAAGACACAGCACTAAAAGATTATAGAAATATAGGCATTATAGCCCATATAGATGCAGGAAAGACAACTACGACTGAACGGATTTTGTTTTATACCGGTGTCATTCATAAAATGGGGAATATTGATGAAGGAAATACCACGATGGACTGGATGGAACAAGAACAGGAAAGAGGTATTACCATCACAGCTGCCAACACAACGTGTTTTTGGAAAAACAAAAAAATTAATATTATTGATACTCCCGGACACGTGGATTTTACCATCGAAGTTGAGCGTTCTTTAAAAGTATTGGATGGAGCTGTTGTAGTCTTATGCGGCACGAGTGGCGTACAGCCTCAGACGGAAACAGTTTGGCGGCAGGCTGATCGGTATGGCGTTCCACGGGTTGCTTTTGTTAATAAGTTAGATCGGTTAGGGGCTAATTTTGAACGAGTTCTCGGTGATATCCATGAAAGATTAGGTGCAAACGCGGCCGCTATTCAACTTCCAGATGGCTATGAGGATAGTTTCAAAGGAATTATGGATATTATCGAAGAAAAATATTATGTGTACAAAGATGATCAGGGAAAACAGATTGATACCCTGCCAATTCCTGAAGATTTTAAAAAGAAGGTCAAAGAAGCCCGACACATCCTTATTGAACGTTTGTCAGATGCTGATGACGAAATTATGGGGAAATTTCTAGAAGAGAAAGATATAACGGCAAGTGAAATTAAAGCGGGTATACGCAGAGCTGTGATTAAAAATGCATTCCTTCCAGTTCTTTGTGGGACATCTCTTAGAAATAAAGGAGTTCAGCTCGTTCTTGATGCTGTCTGCGATTATCTCCCCTCTCCCCTGGATGTTCCTCCCATTAAGGGGATTGACCCTTCAACAAGAGAGGAGTTGATTCGTGAGACTGACCCTAATGCTCCTTTAAGTGCCCTCGTATTTAAAATAGCTACAGATCCTTATGTTGGAAAATTATTTTATACTAGAATATATTCAGGGACTCTTAATTCAGGTAGTCAGGTTTATAATTCAACGGAAGAGACTAAAGAAAGAATCTCTAAGATAGTTCTCATGCATGCGAATAAACAAGAGATTGTTCAAAAGGCTTCCGCCGGAGAAATTGTTGCCTTGGTTGGTTTAAAAGACTCAAAAACCGGTAGTACACTTTGTGATCAAGACAAAAAAATTCTTTTGGAAAATATGCGAATCCCGGAACCGGTTGTTTCTATGGCCATAGAACCTAAAACTAAGGCCGATCAAGATAAGCTAGGGCTCACGTTGAAGAAATTTCTTGATGAAGATCCTTCGCTTAGAGTCAAGTATGATGAAGAAACAGCTCAAACTATTATTTCTGGTATGGGAGAACTTCATCTTGAAATTATCATAGATCGCATGAAACGGGAATTTAATCTTGAAACGAACATCGGTCGGCCGGAAGTTGCTTATAAAGAAACGATTACCAAAAAAGTTACTGGAATTGTAGGGAAATTTATTTCTCAAAGCGGTGGGCGTGGACAATATGGTCATGTGGTTATTGATGTAGAGCCGGCAGAGGAAAAGGGTAAAGGGGTGGTATTTGTTAACAAGATTAAAGGGGGATCTATCCCGCGTGAATTTATACCCGCCGTTGAAAAAGGTATTAAGAGCGCCTCTTTAAATGGAATTCTAGCTGGATACCCAGCGACGGATTTTACTGTTACTTTAGTTGATGGATCATATCATGAAGTTGACTCAAGTGAATTATCCTTTCAATTGGCAGCTAAATATGCCTTGAAAGAGGCATTGGACAAGGGACGATCGATATTCTTAGAGCCGATCATGGATATTGAATTATCTTGTCCTGAAGATTTTATGGGAACAGTGATTGGGGATTTAAATACTCGAAGGGCAAAAATTACTAATCTTGGAACGCGTGGGAAAATAAAAACTGCCAGATGCGAAGTCCCTTTAGCAGAGATGTTTAATTACGTAAATGCCATACGTTCTCTTACTCAGGGACGCGCGGCATTTTCCATGGAACCTGCATATTACGCGGAGGTTCCTAAATATATCGCTGATAAAATTATAGGTGAAAAACAAGGTGCTTTGACCAAAAAAGTTAATAGATAAAGAATGGAAGTTTTTTGATAAAAAGGGAGGAGTATTACCATGGCTAAAGAAAAATTTTTACGAAATAAGCCACACTTAAACATAGGTACGATTGGTCACGTCGATCATGGAAAAACAACATTGAGCTCAGCGATTACCATGGTTTTACATAAAAAAGGATTGGCTGAGGTTAGAAGTTATGATTCCATTGATAATGCTCCTGAAGAAAAAGAACGTGGCGTTACAATCAACATTGCCCACCTTGAATATCAGACAGAAAAAAGACATTATGCTCACATCGACTGTCCCGGGCACGCAGATTATATTAAAAACATGATTACCGGTGCTGCTCAGATGGATGGCGCGATTTTAGTTGTAGCCGCTACCGATGGGGCTATGCCTCAGACAAAAGAGCATATCCTTTTGGCCCGCCAAGTTAACGTTCCTTACATTGTTGTGTTTATGAATAAATGTGATCAGGTTGAAGATCCAGAACTTTTAGATCTTGTTGAATTGGAATTGAGAGAGCTTTTATCAAAGTATGAGTTCGATGGTGATAAAACGCCTATTATTAGAGGTAGCGCGTTACAGGCCTTAGAAAACCCTGAAGATCCTGTGAAGGTAAAACCAATTTTAGATTTGATGAAAGCGGTGGATGATTATATAATTGAACCCGTCAGAGAGCTTGATAAACCTTTTCTCATGGCTGTTGAAGACGTTTTTTCAATTTCAGGGCGTGGGACAGTTGCTACCGGAAGAATCGAAAGAGGAAAAGTTAAAGTTGGTGAAGAAGTCGATGTCGTTGGTGTTAAAAAAGAAATCGTTAAAACGGTCGTTACTGGTGTTGAAATGTTTCGTAAAGAATTGGATCAGGGGCAGGCTGGTGACAACGTCGGGCTTCTTTTGAGAGGTATTGATAAGAAAGCAATTGAAAGAGGCCAGGTATTAGCTTATCCAGGTTCAATCAAACCGCACACTAAGTTTAGAGCAAAGGCATATATCTTGACGAAAGAAGAAGGCGGACGGCATACGCCATTTTTCAAAGGTTATAGACCACAATTTTATTTCCGAACAACAGATGTTACAGGAACAGCAGAACTTCCAGCCGGTGTTGAAATGTGTATGCCGGGGGACAACGTAGAATTAATTGTTGAATTGATTGTTCCAATTGCTATTGAAAAAGAACTTCGATTCGCTATCCGAGAAGGTGGGCGTACGGTTGGAGCCGGTGTAATTCATGAAATTCTCGCTTAAATGTTGTTAAATGAGAATGTCTTGTAAGAGAAGAAGGATAAATAAGAAGTTATGCAAAAGATACGTATAAAATTAAAAGCATTTGATCATAGACTGATTGATCAGTCGGCTCAAGAAATTATCGATACGGCAATTCGTACTGGAGCAAAAGTTTCTGGTCCAGTCCCTTTGCCGACAAAAAAGGAGCTTTATACAGTTCTTAGGTCTCCTGTTATAGATAAGAAATCGCGTGAGCAATTCAGTATTGCCACACATAAAAGACTAATTGATCTTGTCGAACCAACGGCCAAAACAGTGGAGGCCTTACGAAAACTTAATCTCCCCGCAGGGGTTGATGTTGAAATCAAGCAATGAGAAAAAAAATATGATTCAGGGTTTATTAGGTAAAAAAATTGGAATGACACAGATTTTCGATAAAGAGGGGAATGTGATTCCTGTGACTCTTGTCGAAACTGGCCCATGTACAATCTTAGAACTTAAAGAATCTCCCAATAAAATTAAGTTAGGTTTCGATCCTATCAAGGAATCGAAAGTCAGAAAACCACGACGTGGTTTCTTTAAGAAAATTGGCATCACACCCATGAGAATTGTTAGAGAGGTTACTTCTTTAGATAATAAAGATTATAAAGTTGGTCAAGAACTAAAAGCTGACTTCTTCAAACCGGGTGATTATGTGGATGTCACGGGTACTTCTATTGGAAAGGGATTCCAGGGCGGTATGAAACGCTGGAATTGGTCTGGAGGTGGTGCTACACATGGTTCTATGCATCATAGACGGGTAGGATCTATTGGGGCTAGTACGGCTCCGGGGAGGACATTGAAAGGGCAACATATGCCTGGGCATATGGGACATAAAAGAACGACCGTTCAGGGTTTAAGGGTCATGGGTGTCGAGGTAGAGAAGAATTTAGTCATCATTAAGGGTGCTATTCCTGGGCATAATCATGGAGATGTTTTGATTAATCGATCATTCAAGAGACAATTTAAATCGTTGGATGAAAAGAAATCTATCGTAATACATAAAGTTAATCCTATGAAACAAAGTAAAGCCAAAACTGGCTCTGCGGCTAAAAAGAGCAAAGGATAGTAAAAGTGGTAAAGTTTCCCGTTATAGATATAAATGGAAAAGAAAAAGAAGTTCTTGATCTCCCTGATGACATGTTTCCAGTCCACACTAAAACGGGTGTAGTCCATCAGGCGATAGTAAAATACCAGGCCAGTCTTCGTCAGGGAAACGCGTCAACGAAAGTCAGATCTGAAGTTTCTGGTGGAGGAAAGAAACCGTTTCGTCAAAAGGGCACTGGCCGCGCTCGCGCTGGATCTAGCCGTTCTCCTCTATGGCATGGGGGTGGGATTGTGTTCGGTCCACATCCACGAGATTTTAGTTATACATTGCCTAAAAGAATTAAAAGGGTTGCGTTGCGGGAAAGTCTTAATGCTAAATATCAGAAAAAAAATTTACTATGTGTTGACGATTTTAAAGACGCTTTTCAGAAAACAAAAGATTTTGCTAAAGTTCTAAAAACTTTCAATCTTAAAGGTAAAACATTGGCAATTTTAGATGGAAGTGATCCTAGTATTGAGAGAGTATCACGTAATATCCCTTATTTCACTTTAATGCGTTCCGCTGATGTCAATGCCTACGATATTTTAAAAAACAATAATGTTTTACTCACAAAAACAGCTTTTAAGAGTTTAATAGACCGGATAAAAAAATGATTACATGTTTTGATATTATAAATACCCTGCTTCGTACAGAAAAAGGTGCGATGTTTGAACCTGGGAGGCAATATCTCTTTAAGGTCGCAAGAGACGCTAATAAGATTGAAATTAAAAAGGCTGTTGAGGAAATTTATAAAGTAAAAGTTCAATCGGTTAATACCTCTGTTGTCCCAGGTAAATTAAAGAAGGTACGTCATATCCAGGGAAGAACATCCCCATGGAAAAAGGCAATGGTGACGTTGAAGGAAGGTTCAAAAATAGATGTCACGTAAGTTTGATCAATACAACAAAGAAAATTTTAATAACCACAGCAGTTTAATTAGAAATATAAAGTTAAGAAAATGGGATTAAAAAAATTCAAACCAACAACAAATGGATTAAGACATACGGTCATTTCCGATTTTGCCGAGATTACTAAATCAAGACCGGAGAAATCTTTATTGAAGCCTTTAAAGAAATCAGGCGGTCGGAATATGTACGGGCGCATTACGACTCGATTCCGTGGTGGTGGACATAAACGGATGTATCGTTTAATTGATTTTAAACGAGAACGAATTGATATTGAAGCGGAGGTATTAGCAATTGAGTATGATCCTAATCGCTCTTCTCGTATTGCTTTAATCCAATATTCTGATGGGGCGAAATCATATATTCTTGCTCCATTAGAACTGAAAGTTGGAGATAAAATAGTCAGTACATTTGATAAAGACATTGAATTTAAGCCAGGGAATTGTTTACCTCTAAAACGAATTCCATTAGGGACAGCCGTTCATAATATAGAATTAACACCCGGAAGGGGAGGACAGATAGCTCGTTCAGCAGGGACATCAGCGCAAATTATGGCCAAAGAAGGTGAGTATGCCTTTATCCGAATGCCCTCTAGCGAAGTTCGAAAAATTCGTATAGAATGTCGCTCAACAATTGGACAAATTGGTAATGTGGAACATGAAACCCGATCATTCGGAAAGGCAGGAAGGGTTCGATGGTTAGGGCGACGAAGTCATGTGCGTGGTGTCGCTATGAATCCTGTTGATCACCCGCATGGTGGTGGAGAAGGAAAAGCGCCTCAAGGTAATCCTCATCCGGTTTCACCTTGGGGACAGATTGCAAAAGGGTTAAAAACGCGCAAGAGAAAAAAATATTCAACTAAATATATCGTAAGAAGAAGAGGATCTAAGTAATATGGCACGCTCACTTAAAAAGGGCCCATATGTTGAAGAGGGTTTATTGAATAAATTAAATAAAATGATCAGCTCAGGCCAGAGGCAGCCCATAAAAACATGGTCAAGACGTTCAATGATAGCACCAGAATTTGTCGGCTATACGATATCTGTTCATGATGGGCGTAAACATGTCCCCATTTTTATAACAGAAAATATGGTTGGTTATAAATTTGGGGAGTTCGCTCCGACACGAACATTCAGAAAACATGGCGGGGTAAAGGCGAAGAAGGCCGCCCAAAAAACTTAAATTAAATAAATTATAATCAAATTAAAGACTAAGAAAATGATAGCACAAGCTAAAGGAAAATATGTAAGAGTTTCACCCATGAGGGCAAGACAAGTCGTTGATTTAATCCGAGGGAAGGATGTCCCTTCATCTTTGGCGATTCTCACGCATCTTAATAAAGGTTGTTCAAAGACAATTAATAAGATTCTAGGTTCTGCAGTTAGCAATGCTAAACAAAAAGGGTTAAGTGAGGAGCAGCTGTTTGTTTCTAAAATTACAGCTAACCAAGGTTCTGTGTGGAAAAGATATAGAGCCGCATCGTTTGGCCGTGCAATGAAAATTCAAAAAAAGACAACACATATAATAATCGAACTCGACTTAATTACAAAATGAGGGGTTAAAAACGTGGGTCAAAAAGTTAGTCCTATTATTTTAAGAATTGGTTATATCGAAAATTGGAGAAGCCTTTGGTTTGCGGATAAAAATGAGTTTCGAAAAAATGTTATCGAAGATCAAAAGATTAGATTATTTATAAAAAAACGTTTTGCTCAGGCTGCCGTCTCAAAAATTGTTATTGAGCGTTTGGCTGAAAAAGTTAAAATTATCATTCATACAGCTAGGCCGGGGGTAATCATTGGACGCCGTGGGGCGGACATAGATCGATTAAAGGCCGAATTAGCAAACATATCCTCAAAAGAGATTTCTATCGAACCACGTGAGGTCAAGAATCCCTCTGTCGATGCTCAATTGGTAGCTCAAAATATTGTCTTTCAATTAGAAAAAAGGGTTGCTTTTCGTCGGGCGATGAAAAGAGCTATTGACAATTGTATGAGTGCAGGGGCAAAGGGAATTAAAATCAGATGCGCAGGACGTCTTAACGGTGCTGAAATGGCGAGGCAAGAAGTTTATAAAGAAGGAAAACTCCCTTTACAAACGTTTAGGGCTCAAATTGATTTCGGTTTTGCTGAGGCCTTGACAACTTATGGGCTTCTCGGTGTCAAGGTGTGGATTTATAAAGGGGATATTATTAAAGAGATTAAACGACAAGGGCCTGTGGCTGTCATAAACAAAGTGGCTAAAGAGGATTCTGCGGAATAGTTTTATCGTGAAAATAGGAAAATAAAATGGTTTTAATGCCAAGAAAAGTTAAATTTCGTAAATCCCAAAAAGGCAAAACTCGTGGAATTGCAACTGTTGGATGCAAAATGCATTTCGGCGAATACGGGGTCAAGGCTCTGGAAAATGGCCTCATACAGGCAAATCATATTGAAGCCTGCCGGGTTGTTGTGGCCAGAAAAATGAAGGGCGCAGGTAAATTGTGGATCAATATCTTCCCGCATAAACCTGTTTCTAAAAAACCCGCGGAAACACGTATGGGAAAAGGGAAGGGCGACCTTGATCATTGGGTGGCTGTTGTCAAAAGAGGGAAAGTCTTGTTTGAGATGAGTGGTGTCCCGGAAGATTTTGCCAAAAAAATATTTCGGTTAGTGGCGTTTAAGTTGCCTTTAAGAACAAAATTTATTTCAAGAATGGGAAGTCAGACGTAATAATTTTATATTAATTGAAGGGATTTTATGAAAGCCAAGGAATTAAGGGGAATAAGTACAGAAGAATTGGCTCAGAAGGAAAAGGGTTTGAAGAAAGAGCTTTTTGAACTTAATTACCAGCGTAAAATGGGGATTGTTGAAAAGCCTTCCCGGTTTAAAACTATAAGAAGAGAAATCGCTAGAATTTTTACTATCGCAAGAGAAAGAGCCTTAGAGAAGAAATAAATAAGGCTATTTAAATAAATGAAAGGTTAATGATGACTGACTTGGAAAATCGTAAAAATAGGAGAAAGTTTCTACAAGGTATTGTTGTTAGCGATAAAATGAATAAGACCCGCGTGATCCAAGTCAGATGGACATACAAACATGCTAAATACAATAAAGTTATCAGGGCAGCCTCTAAATACCAAGCCCATGACGAAAAGAATGAATCAAGACAGGGAGATGTTGTACGTATTATGGAAACAAGGCCTCTCTCAAAAGAAAAGCGTTGGGTAATCCTTGAAGTCATTAAAGGGAATTAATACTGTGTACCAAGAGGTATCTATATGATTTATATGAAGACAATATTAAATGTGGCGGACAATACGGGCGCACGAAAAGCCTCTATGATTGGTGTTCTTAACAGTAAGGGAAGACGATGTGCCCATATTGGAGATATTGTAAGAGTTAATATTAAGGAATCCGCCCCGGAGGCCGCTATAAAAAAAGGTGAAAAAGCAAGAGGGATTATCGTTCGAACAAAATGTCCTATTAGACGTTCAGACGGGACATACGTTAAATTTGATACAAACGCGGTTGTAATTATCGACGAAGCAGGAAATCCTAAAGGGACTCGTGTCTTCGGGCCCGTTGCGCGTGAATTGCGGAATATGAATTATATGAAAATCGTATCTTTAGCTCCAGAGGTGGTTTAACATGCTGCGTATTAAGAAAAATGATCAAGTTGTCGTCATAACAGGAAAAGATAAAGGTAAGACAGGACGAGTTCTAAGAATTCTTCCTGAAGAAAGTCGTGCCATTGTTGAGCATATCAATGTTGTAAAAAAATCTCAGAAAAAAAATCAGCAAAATCCGCAGGGGGGATTTATTGAGAGAGAAGCCTCCATTCATATTTCTAACATTATGCTGTTAGACAAGAAAACAAATAAGCCAACCCGTTTTGGTGTATCCATTCTTAAAGATGGAACCAAGGTCAGGATGAGCAAGAAAAGTGGCGAGGTGCTATAGGATGATCCCGCGATTGCAGAAGAAATATAAAGAAGAATGCATTGTTAAGATGCAAGAGAAATTTGGTATTAAGAACTATTTGGCTGTCCCCAAATTAGAGAAGATTATTGTTAGCATGGGCGTCGGTAAGGCCATCAGTGATATGAAAATTCTGGATAGCGCTGTTCAAGATTTGAGTATAATCACGGGACAGAAGCCCCTAGTGACGAGGTCAAAAAAAGCCATTTCCAATTTTAAATTAAGAGAAAATTTGTCTATAGGATGCAAAGTCACCCTCCGTCGTTCAAGAATGTATGAGTTTTTGGATCGCCTCGTTAATGTAACCTTGCCTAGAATCCGAGATTTTAATGGCGTATCAAGAAAGTCTTTTGACGCCCAAGGAAATTATAATATGGGTATAGAAGAACAATCCATATTTCCAGAAATTGACGTTGCAAAAGTATCTCATACACAAGGAATGAATATTACTTTTGTTTTTAATCAAGGAACTAAAGAACAAACGCATGAACTTTTAAGTCTTTTAGGAATGCCTTTTTCCAAGAAGTAATAAACGACGGGTTATCGAATTTCTGGATCAGTAAATAATTGGGTGGGAGTATAAATTATGGCAAAAAAAGCGTTAGTTAATAAGTCTCGTATTAAACCGAAATTTTCGACGAGACAGCATAATCGATGTCAGTTATGCGGTCGTCCAAAAGGGTATTTACGTCGGTTTGGTGTTTGTCGTATTTGTTTCAGAGAACTCGCTTGGAAAGGTGAGATCCCAGGGGTTAAAAAAGCAAGCTGGTAATTAAAGGGGTAGAAGTTATGTCATTGAGTGATCCAATCAGTAACATGTTAACAAATATTCGTAATGCCAATCAAGTTAAGAAAGAAACGGTGGATATCCCCGCCTCAAAATTGATAGGCAAAATTTTAGAAATCTTCAAAGCGGACGGGTATATAGAAGATTTCCGCCTTATGAAGAATAACGTGCAGGGTGTTTATAAAGTTTATTTGAAGTATGAAGCTAAGAAGTCGGTAATTACAGGAATCAAAAGAATTTCTAAGCCAGGTTTAAGAGTTTACACACAACGAAAATCAGTTCCGCGTGTTTTAAATGGATTGGGCACAGCTGTGATCTCTACGTCAAAGGGCGTATTAGATGACCGACATGCCCGCCAATTAAATATAGGCGGAGAAATATTGTGTTATATTTGGTAGGTGAATTATGTCAAGAATAGGTAAGATCCCCGTAATTGTTCCAAAAGATGTAAAAATTAATGTGAAAGACAGCCTTGTGCATCTGGAAGGCACGAAAGGCAAATTGGATTTAAGTGTACCACATGGAATTAGTGTCGAAGTAGCCAATGACCGATTGTTGGTAAATAGAAATTCGAATACAAAACAATCTCGTGCGAATCATGGAACTATTCGGGCTCGGTTAGCCAATATGATTACGGGTGTTACAAAAGGGCATAAGAAAGAATTAGAAATTCAGGGGATTGGTTTTCGCGCGCAGTTGCAAGGCTCCAAGATAGTTTTTGTATTGGGATTTAGTCATCCCGTAGAATTTGAAATTCCTAAAGATGTTAAAGTGATGGTTCCGACACAAACTTCTATTATTATAGAAGGCGCAGACAAAGAAAAAGTGGGTCAAATTGCAGCAAGTATTCGGAATTTGAAACCAGTGGAACCCTATAAGGGGAAGGGGATTCGATATTTAGGAGAAGCCGTTAGAAGGAAGCAAGGAAAATCTGTAACAAAATAATTTCAAGAATATCCTTTGGTTTTTGAAAAAAGAAAGAGAAGAATTGTAAGGAAACGAAGTATGGAAAATAGAATAAGTAAAAAAATTAAAAGGCAATATAGGCACAAAAGAATACGAAAAAATATTTTTGGTTGCTTAGATCGCCCAAGGTTGTGTGTTCATAAAAGTTTGAAAAATTTTTATGCTCAAATTATTGATGATCAATCCGGAAGGGTGTTGCTTGGGATTTCGACATTGGCAAAAGATTTACGAAGTAAGATCAAGAATGGGGGGAACGCGAATGCTGCGACTCTTCTTGGTGAGGTCGTAGCAGTGAAGGCTAAAGAAAAAGGAATAATAAAGGTCTGTTTTGACCGTGGCGGTTACATGTATCATGGTTGTGTTAAGGCCTTCGCAGAAGCCGCTAGAAAAGGCGGAATGGAGTTTTAAGACGAATGAATAAATCGAATGAAGATAAAGTAAAAGATTTTAAGAATCAAGAAGAGAAAATTGATGTCATTGAAGACGAAGCTGCTGGATTAATTAAGAAAAAATTTGCTAAAAGGAAAAGCGTTTCACCAAAATCTTCCAAAGAACTTGATGAAATAGAGTTGGCGGCGGTAGAAGCCAGAAAGGCTTTGCCTGTTGCGATTGCCGCAAAGCAGGGAGAAATTTCAGAATTTATTGAGAAGGTTATATCCATTAACCGAATTACAAAGGTCACAAAAGGCGGAAAGAAACTTTCCTTTAGCGCGTTAGTTGTCGTTGGTGATGCAAAGGGAAAAGTTGGTTACAGTCTGTCTAAAGCAAAAGAAGTGTCGATCGCGATTCGTAAGGCGATGGGAGTGGCGAAAAATAATATGGTCAGGATTCCTATGAAGGGAACGACAATCCCTCATGAAATAATTGGTGCGTGTGGGGGATCAAGAGTTTTGTTAAAGCCAGCTTCAGATGGAACTGGTATTATCGCCGCCGGTCCTGTTCGTGCTGTCTGTGACGGAGCTGGGATTCGTAATATTTTAACAAAGTGTCATAGATCAAACAATCCCATTAATGTCGTTAAAGCGACGATGGATGGTTTAATGCGCTTAAAATCGGCATAACAAGGATAAGAAATCAGATGCAATTGCACGAATTAATATCTCCAAAAGGCTCAAGAAAACGAAGAAAAATTGTTGGCCGGGGCCGTGGTTCAGGACATGGAAAGACTTCCTGCCGAGGTCAAAAAGGACAAAAATCCCGTTCAGGACGGGGTATTCTCCGAGGACTTGAGGGGGGACAAATGCCCCTCATTCGACGTCTTCCAAAAGTGGGTTTTAGAAGTAAACGGCCTATTCTTAATCAAATCGTTAAATTAGGTGATTTAAATCGTTTTGAAAGCGGAACCGTTATTAATGCTGAATTCCTGAAGACGGAAGGTTTAATTAAAAGTTTGAATAAGCCATTCAAAATCCTTGGCGATGGTGAAATTAAGAAATCGCTTATTATTCAGGCCGAAAGCCTATCCAAAACGGCTCGTGAAAAAATTACAAAGGCCGGCGGTAAAATCACAAATTTTGATAAAACGTCTGGGGAAGAAAAACCCGCTGCAAAGAAATAATTTTCGCGCATGTTAGCCTCGTTCATTAATTGTTTTAAGATCCCTGAGCTAAAGAAGAAAATACTTTTTACTTTAGGTATCATTGTTGTCTACCGTATCGGGTGTTATATTCCAACCCCAGGTATTAATGGCGCGGTACTTACTGAATATTTTCAACGCATGGCTACATCGGGAGCCGGGAGCATTTTTGATGTGATGAATATGTTCTCTGGCGGGGCTATGCATAAGATGACGGTTTTTTCATTAGGGATAATGCCGTACATTTCCAGTTCCATTATCCTTCAACTGTTAACGGCTGTTATCCCAGCGCTGGAAAAGCTTGCTAAAGAAGGTCAGGCGGGCTATCACAAAATTAATCAATATACGCGCTACGGTACAGTTGTATTGGCGCTGATTCAATCTTTTTTTATTGCTCTTTGGATTAAGCATCCTTCGACGTTTCAAAATTTTGAAGTTGTCAGTAAAGACGCAGGAATGGGATTTGTCCTCACAACGATGTTTACACTGACATGTGGAACTCTTCTTCTGATGTGGTTAGGTGAGCAGATCCAGGAAAGAGGCATCGGTAACGGCATATCGCTTATTATTGCCGCGGGTATTATCGCATCAGCGCCTTCAGCAGGAAGAACATTGGTTTTGCTTCTTTCTCCAAGTTCTGGAAGCGGAAGCCAGTTACAGCCGCTGACGTTACTCATTATGATCTGTTTTCTCATTGGAGTCATCATTTCGATTACATTGATTACACAGGCGCAAAGAAGAATCCCTGTACAATACGCTCGGCGCATTGTGGGTAGAAAAGTTTACGGTGGACAGAGTACGTATATTCCCTTAAAAGTTGATACCTCTGGTGTTATTGCTATTATTTTTGCACAATCGATCATTCTTTTCCCGGCAACCTTAGCCAGTTTTATTCCGAATCAAACCTTTAGACATGTGGCGGGTTTCTTACAGAGAGGTGATTTTTTATATTATGGTTTATACGGTTTGTTAATTGTATTTTTCTGTTATTTCTATACAGCTATTGTTTTTAATCCTCATGATGTGGCTGATAATATGAAAAAGCATGGAGGGTTTATCCCAGGAGTTAGACCCGGAGCACAGACATCCGAGTATCTTGATTTTGTTTTGACGCGCATTACCCTCGCGGGCGCTTTATTTATATGTGCGATTGCTATTATGCCGGATGCAATTATGGCCTCTTTCAAGGTTCCTTATCTAGTTGCATCATTCTTTGGGGGAACGGGCGTTTTGATTGTTGTGGGCGTTATGTTGGATACGATGAAACAGATTGAGTCGCATCTGTTGACGCGTCATTATGATGGGTTTATGAAAACCGGTCATATCCGAGGTAGACGATGAGATTGGTTTTATTAGGACCACCAGGAGCGGGAAAAGGAACGCTGGCCAATAATTTAAAAGACGCGCTCCGGATACTCCACATATCGACAGGAGATATTCTTCGTGAGGAAATGAAGAATAATACAAACCTTGGGAAAGAAGCAAAACAGTATTTGGATAAAGGCGAGTTGGTTCCTGATGAAGTTGTAACGAGATTGATTGAGAACAAATTAAGCAGAGATAGTATCATTGAAAAGGGCTTTATGTTGGATGGCTTCCCTAGGACGGAAACTCAGGCCAAGGATTTAGATAGGATTTTAAATAAATTTAAGAAGCCGTTGAATTATGTTCTTTATATGGAGTCGACGCTGCCTGTTATTATACAGCGTCTAACAGGACGGCGTGTATGTCGAAATTGTGGCGCTCTTTTTCATATAATCAATTTACCACCCAAAAAAGAAGGTGTTTGTGACGCGTGTTCAGGAGAATTATATCAACGAAGTGACGATAATGAACAAACGATCAAAACACGCATGAAAGTATATTTGAAGAATACACGGCCTATTATTGAATACTATCAAAAGCAGGGTAAGCTTAAGAAACTGGATGCCGATAGAGATTCACAGGAAGTACAGTTAATATTGATGAAATTATTTAATGAAGATGAAAACTTCCATCAACATTAAGTCTCAAGAAGAGCTGGCGATCCTTCGTGAAGCAGGTAAGATTTTATCAGTAATTGTTAATGAATTGAGAAGTTCTTTAAAGATCGGAATGACTACAAGGGCTGTTGATGAGCTAGCTGAAAAACTCATTGAAGGGCATCATGTCAAGCCGGCATTTAAGGGGTATCGTGGATTCCCAGGATGTGTTTGTATATCACTCAATCAAGAGGTGGTGCATGGGATTCCATCAGAGCGTTTTTTGAAAAAAGGTGATATTGTCAGTCTGGATGTCGGAATTATTCATAGAAATTTCTATGCGGATATGGCTATATCGGCGGGTATTGGGGAAATTAGCCAAGAAGCGCGCAGGTTGATAGAAATTACGCGCGAATCTTTGATGAAAGGCATTGAACAAGCGAGAGAGAATAATCGTCTGTCTGATATCTCTAACGCGATTCAGAAATTTGTTGAAACCAGTAATTTTTCCGTTGTTCGGGATTTCGTTGGGCATGGGATAGGGCGTATGTTACATGAAGAGCCTGAAATCCCGAATTTTGGTGATCCCCATCAGGGACCTATTTTGAAAGAAGGTATGGTGTTTGCCATTGAACCCATGGTGAACGCGGGAAGTTGGCAGATAAAGATATTAGAGGACGGCTGGACTGTTGTGACGCAAGATGGGAAACCATCAGCGCATTTTGAGCATACGATAGCAATAACCAAATATGGTCCAGAAATATTAACAAAATAAATTCTCTGATCATTGTTTAATTTTACAAATAGGAAATATGACCAAAGAAGATTTGATAGAAGTCGAAGGTGTTATTAAAGAAGCATTGCCAAATGCAAAGTTCCGCGTAGAATTGGAAAATGGTCATGTGGTTGAAGCCCATATATCTGGGAAAATTAGGATGAATTTTATCCGCATCCTTCCTGGGGATGTGGTGAAGGTGGAACTTTCACCTTATGATTTATCGAGGGGAAGAATAACGTTTAGGTGTAAATAAGGTTTTCGACGTGTCTTATTGACCTGCGCACAATGAATGGAATCTTAACCTCGTAAAAGAAGAGAGGAGACGTCGAAGTAATGAAAGTTAAGTCGTCAGTTAAAAGAGTCTGTAGCAACTGCAAAGTTATTCGACGGAAGGGCGTCGTAAGAGTAATTTGTTCTAATCCAAAACATAAACAAAGGCAAGGGTAAAATTATGCCAAGAATACTGGGTATTGACATCCCGAAAGAAAAAAGAATAGAAGCTGCGTTACCATATATTTATGGAATAGGGCCGACTATAAGTCGTGAGATATTAAAGCAGGCGAATATCGATTGCAATCGGCGTGCTAAGGATCTTACCGAGGAGGAAATCGCTAGAATAACATCGATTGTTCAAACTAACTATGTGACGGAAGGCGATCTTCGAAGAGAGATCAGTCAAAACATTAAGAGGCTTATTGAAATTGGGAGTTATCGCGGATCACGTCATAGGAAGGGATTGCCGGTACGGGGACAGAGATCCCGAACAAATGCTCGGACGCGTAAGGGAAGAAAACCCGTTGTTGGTGCAAAAACAAAGAAGCCGTAATAATCAGATTTTCTTGAAGAAAGAAATCAAGAAGAGGGATTGACTGAATATATCAATTCTAAGGAAAATAAAAAAAGGCATGATTTATGGAGAAAACAGTTAAGAAAAAAGACAAGTCTAAGAAGAAAAATCTTAGAGGAATCACCACAGGGGATGCGCATATTAAAGCTACTTTTAATAATACGATCGTTACGATTACTGATAAAAAGGGTAATGTTATCGTATGGTCAACGCCGGGCGTTGTCGGCTTTAGCGGATCCAAGAAATCGACACCGTTTGCGGCTCAAGTCGCTGCTTCTGATGCGGCTAGGAGAGCAAAGGATTTAGGGTTAAAAAGTGTTGATGTTTTTGTCAATGGGCCAGGCTCTGGCCGGGAATCGGCCATTAGAGCTTTGCAGGCTAATGGATTATTAGTAACTTCCATTAAAGATGTTACGCCATTGCCGCATAATGGTTGTCGGCCACGGAAGAAACGTCGAGTTTAAGGAGGAGCGGTTCATGGGTAAATATGTTGGTTCAAGTTGTCGATTATGCAGAAGAGAGGGTGAAAAGCTCAATCTGAAGGGGACACGGTGCGGGACGCATAGATGCGCTGTAGAGAGAAGAAGTTATGCTCCAGGACAGCATGGGAGCGGTAAACGTGTGAAGTTGTCCAACTATGGTATTCAATTAAGAGAGAAGCAAAAAGTTAAACGCATTTATGGTCTGGTTGAGAGACAATTTAAGAATTACTTTTTGATGGCAACTGAGAAAAAGGGTGTTACTGGTTCAATGTTGCTGCAATTTCTTGAGAGACGTCTGGATAACGTGATATATCAACTGGGTTTTTGTTCTTCTCGAAGACAGGCCAGGCAACTTGTTGGCCATGGATTTGTTTTTGTTAATGATCATCGCGTGGATATTCCTTCATTCTTGGTTAAAACCAATGATGAAATTTTTATCAGATTTAAAAAGAAGGGTCAAAAGACTGTTCAAGATAATATTGAGGCCTGCAAAGAACGCAAAGTTCCTACATGGCTGGAAGTGGATCATAATCATTTTAAGGCTAACGTCAAAAGACTACCTGAACGGGAAGATATTGGTTATCCTGTAAACGAACAGCTCATTGTTGAGCTTTATTCAAGATAAAATTTTTAAATCAAGCTCTCGGCCGCAAGCGGGGAGTATCGACGTTCACATTGAAGGAGGCAAAGATGGGGGTTAAATGGCGTGATTTTCAAATGCCCAAAAGGCTAGATTGTGATGAGGCAAGTTATACAGACACCTATGGAAAGTTTATCGCCGAACCGTTTGAGCGTGGGTATGGTGTGACGTTAGGTAATTCCTTGCGACGTATTTTGTTGTCATCGATTGAAGGGAGCGCCGTGACATCCATTAAGATTGACGGCGTGGAACATGAATTCTCTACTTTACCCGGTGTTATGGAATCGGTGGCAGAGATTATTCTTAACATTAAACAATTGGTTCTCAGATCTCATTCGCGAATCCCAAAACCCATTTATGTTAAAGCTGAGAAAAAAGGGGAAATAAAGGGCGGGGATATTATTTGCGATGAGACGATTGAGGTATTGAATCCTGATCTCCATATAGCCACGCTTTCACGGGACACACACTTTCACTTAGAAATGGAGGTTTCCCGAGGCCGTGGGTATGTGCCTGCCGATATGAATAAAAAGGATACAAGTGGTATCGGGACTATCGCGATAGATTCTATCTTTACCCCCATAACGAAAGTTAATTTTCATGTGGAAAATACGCGTGTCGGTCAGAGAACAGATTATGACTGTTTGATTTTTGAGATTTGGACGAACAGCAGCATTAACCCAAAAGAGGCCTTACTCTTTGGCGCTAATATTTTGCAGAGACATTTGGATGTGTTTGTGAGCTATGGTCAGCTTCCTGAGGAAGAAGAGGAAGAAGAGGAAGTTTCCGCCGAAGAAGAGGCTCTTTATGCAAAGTTGCGTCTTCCTATTTCAGAATTGGAGTTGTCCGTAAGAAGTGCTAACTGTTTGAAAGATGCCAATATTAAAACCATTTCAGAATTGGTTCGAAAGACTGAATCAGAATTATTGACTTTCCGTAATTTCGGCAAAAAATCCTTAACTGAAATCAATGATCTTCTGAAGGTTATGGGGTTGAACTTGGGAATGAAGATAGACTTGAAAAAATTAAAGAAAAAGGAATAATATGCGACACGGAATTTCAGGAAATAGATTAGGCAGGAATTCAAGCCTGCGAAAGGCCACGATCAGAGACATAGCCAAGGCGACGCTCATACAACAGAGGATTTGTACGACTCAAGCGAAAGCTAAAGAGGCCAGAAAACTTGTTGAGAAGCTCATTACCTTAGGGAAAAAGGATACTTTGGCTAATAAGAGAAGAGCTTTTTCTATTTTGTGCAACCATAAATTGGTTAGCGATTTATTTTCAAAGACCGCCGTACGGTTTAAAAACCGTGTCGGCGGATATACGCGCATTATTCCTCTTGGAACCCGGAGAGGTGATAACGCTCAACTGGCTTTATTGGAGCTTACAGAGAAAGCAGAAATTATTGTCAGCAAGCCAAAATCAACAGCCGCAATTAAGACAGAGGAGTTAAAGTCTAAGTTTTCAAAAGCGGATGTGATTGAAGCACAGGCAACGGTAGAAAAACATGAAGAAGTTAAAGAGCACATATCGAAGAAAGATACTCTGAAAGTGGAGCATCAAAAGGGGATTGTCAAACAAGATACTGAAAAGTCTGGGAAGAAATTTAGTGGCATCAAAAAGATATTTCATCGAAAGACAGCCGGACAATAAATTGGGCACGTTGACTTTTAATATTAATAGTAGAGTAAAAAATATCGTTGGTTCATCAACACTGGCTATAACGGCCAAGGCTAAAACGCTTAAAGCCCAAGGATATGATGTTGTTAATTTTGCCGCCGGCGAACCGGATTTTGACACCCCTGATTCCATCAAGGCCGCCGCAATTAAGGCGATTGAGACCGGTTTTACAAAATATACCCCAACAATTGGAACCATTGAACTCAGAGAGGCCATCGCTAAAAAGTTTCAAAGGGATAATAACCTAAACTATAAAGCCTCTCAAATTATTGTTTCATGCGGGGCTAAACATTCTCTCTTTAATATTATCCAGGTTTTAGCAGATAGCGGAGAGGAAGTTCTTATCCCGTCTCCGTATTGGGTAAGTTACCCGGAAATGGTTAAATTAGCCGGAGCTACTGCCAAATTCCTCAAAACATCGGCCAAAACAAACTTCAAAATCACTCCCCAACAACTTTCAGAGAACATTACCCGTAGTACAAAATTGTTGATTCTTAATTCACCTTCTAATCCTACAGGAATGCTGTACTCCAAAAAGGAACTGGAGCAGATCGCTGAGATCTGCGTTAAGAATAATACATTTGTCATTAGTGATGAGATTTATGAAAAGCTCATTTATGATACCTCACCGTATACGTCTATCGGTTCTTTAAATAAAGATATATTTGATTTAACGATAACCGTCAATGGGGTATCGAAGGCTTATTCTATGACGGGCTGGCGAATTGGTTATTGTGCTGGTCGTCAAGATATTATGGAATATATCCAGAAACTTCAGGATCACTCCACTTCCAATCCTACCTCTATTAGTCAAGCGGCTGCTTTAGAGGCTCTACAGGCTTCCGAAGAAAATGTTCTTTCGATGAGGAATGCATTTAAAAAACGTTGTGAGATAATGACCTCCGCCCTTGATAAAATTTCAGAAATTAGTTATATTAAGCCACAAGGCGCATTTTATGTTTTTTGTGATTTCTCGCGCCTGGGGGATTCGGAAACCACGGCCAAGCGTATCTTGGATGAAGTTAATGTCGCTGTTATTCCAGGAGACAGCTTTGGTGCGCCAGGTTTTCTACGGTTAAGTTTCGCGACCTCTGAAGAACGCATTCAAGAAGGCATTAAACGGATAGCTGAATGGATTAGGAAGCATCCTATTCGTTAATCGCTTCTGATTAAGCCTAACGCAGTATTACGTTCCTCATGAGGTTTAATCCATGAAACTTCTCAAAGGATTTTTCTTACTCATTCCAAACATAGATTATTTCTCAGAGCTTTTCATCAAATCCGAATTCTTTTTACAATGGGGCTTTTGTGTGATCCCAATGGACAGGAGATGAGATGGTAGATTTAAAAGAACTCCTCAAACTTTCAATTCAGCGTAAAGCTTCGGATTTACATTTGACAGAAAACAGTCCGCCGGTCTTAAGGATAGATGGAAGATTAATGTCGACGGATTATGGACCATTAACGAAAGATGAACTGAAAAAAAGTATTTATGGAATCCTTTCAGATGTTCAGAAAGAAAAATTTGAAAACGAATGGGAACTCGATTTTTCTTTATCGTTAGAAGGGATAGACAGGTTTAGGGTGAATATTCATATTCAAAGAGGTTCCGTAGAGGCGGCTTTTCGGAGAATTCCTTTATATATACCCTCCCTAAATGAGTTGGGATTACCGGCCGCTATTAGTGAATTTGCTCGTAAACCAAGTGGGCTTGTTTTGATAACGGGTCCCACTGGTTCTGGAAAAACAACGACGCTCGCTTCGATGATTAATTTGATTAATGAAGAGCGTGCCTGCATGATCACGTGTATTGAAGATCCGATTGAATATGTGCATAGAAATAAGAAAGCGGTTATTAAGCAGCGGGAAGTTTATAGCGATACGCATTCGTTTGCTGAAGCCTTGAAGAGATGTCTGCGTCAGGATCCGGATGTTATTGTGGTCGGTGAGATGCGGGATTTAGAAACCATCTCGACTGCCTTAACAGCCGCTGAGACAGGTCATTTAGTTTTAGCGACATTGCATACACCGGACGCGGCCCAAACCATTGAGCGTATTATTGATGTCTTTCCAGCCCATCAACAGCAGCAGGTCCGTTTACAGTTGTCCGCTTGTATTCAAGGGGTTGTCTCGCAGATATTAATTCCCCGTGCGGGAGGCGAAGGTTTAGTTCTAGCCTCAGAGGTATTAGTGGCCACGCCGGCTGTCAGGAATTTGATCCGTGAGCAAGCTGTCGAGCAAATCCCAACCTCTATCCAGACGGGTCTGCAGTATGGTATGCATACGATGGATATGTCTTTGAAAATCTTGTATCAAGAAGGACTTATTACGTATGAGGAGGCGTTTGCGCAGGTAAGGAATGTCGAGGAGTTCCAGCAGTTATTGGGGGATTTTGAATAACTTCCTTTTCGGCTATGGCAACGCGGTTCTGTTTATCAGCGATAAGGGCAATTGTAACGTTTGAAGAATTAACTTTCCGTAACCCTGCTCCATAATTTATTTATGGGACGGGGTTAATTCTTTTAGGTGGCAAATAGTATTTTCATTTATCTGGAAGGATAGGGTATTGTTGCAGACGCAGAAGGACATATTGTGTGAGATCAAAGATGACGGGCTTATCGACTACAAGAAGGCGTATGAGATACAAAAACGATATGTCCAGAAAGTACAGCAAGGGCATCCTTCCATTATTTATGTATGTGAACATCCGTCGGTTCTGACATTGGGGCGGTCAGCAATGGCCGAACACATATTGATCTCTCCGGAAGAATTGAATGAAAGAGGTATTGAAGTCTTGCCGATTGATCGAGGGGGAGATATTACACTGCATGCCCCGGGTCAATTGGTCATTTATCCGATATTGGATTTGCAGGTGTTTGGGAAAGATCTGAGGGCGTATTTGTGCAAATTAGAACAAGTTGCCATTGATTTATTAAATTGTTTTGGTATAGTGGCACATAGATTTGATGGAAAAACCGGCGTCTGGATCGGAAGAAAGAAAATTGTTTCTATTGGTATTGGTGTGCGTCGATGGATTTCTTATCATGGTCTGGCGATAAATGTGAATACGGATTTAGCCTTATTTTCGATGATTAAGCCGTGCGGGATGGATGTAAAGATGACATCTATGGCTCAGATTAAGCGGGGTATCATTGACATGAATGAAGTCAAAAAAAGAGTGATATCAAATTTTTGTCAAGCGTTTGGGTTAACTCTGAAGGAAAGTGGAGATGACCAGGGAAAATTTGCGGTTATTGAGAGTAGGTTAAGTGAAAGAGGGTTATGTCTTAGAGAAGGAGCGAGGCATGCGAAGGGTTGTTCTCCCTGAGTTGGGTGAGGGGATTGATAAAGCCACGGTGGCCTGTTGGCATTGCAACATCGGGGATTACGTTAGAAAAGACGATGATCTGCTGGAGGTTGTTACGGATAAAGCTACTTTTAATGTGGCGGCTCCCTCTGAGGGTATCGTAAAGGAGATATTAGTTCCCGAAGGTCAAGAAGTAAAAGTTGGGGAGGTCTTAGCTGTCCTTGGGACATTGGATGTTCAATGAATCAAATTTTATTTAAGCGAAAATGATCCAGTCAAAAAAAGATAAAAAAAGACGCATTTTATTGATGTATATAACGAAAGTCTCGGGCCATCGACAAGCTACTTTGGCTATCCAGCAGACATTGCGGATGATGGACCCGACGATTGAAGCCCCGGCTATTAACGGATTTGGGTATACCTATCCTCTTCTGGAAAAAGTCGTTAATAGGGCTTATTTGAGTGTCATTAAAAGGACACCCAAAGTTTGGGATTATCTGTATGACAATCCTAAAATAGTCAAAAAATCCCAGTCCATTAAGAATTTTCTTCATAAAACAAGCCACGCGAAAATTGCTAAATTGTTTGAGATGTATAACCCGGATACGGTTGTCTGCACCCAGGCGTTTCCTTGCGGGATGGTGGCGGATTATAAAAAGGCGCATAATCTTAATGTTACTTTGATCGGAGTCCTGACGGATTTTTCTCCGCACTCTTACTGGCTGAATGAGGGGGTGGATTATTATGTTGTGCCTTCCGTTGAAGTCAAAGAACGTTTTGTCAGAAAAGGCGTCAACCCGGATGCCATCAAAGTTTATGGGATTCCGATGCGTTTAAAATTTGCCGCTCAATTGGATAGAGGGCCCATTGCCCAGAAACTTGGTTTGGATCCAGATGTCCCTACGATTCTGGTTATGGGGGGAGGGCAGGGATTAGGTCCGATCAAATCTATTGTCAAGTCTCTGTTGAAAGTAAGAATGAATTTTCAGATCATCGTCCTGGCAGGAGTTAATAAGAAAATTTTAAACACGTTAAAGAAGTATTCGAGAAAGACAGAAAAGAAATTATTGACGTTTGAGTTCGCGACGAATGTGGACGAACTTATGGAATTGGCCAGCTTAATCATCACTAAGCCCGGAGGAATGACCACGTCTGAGTGTTTGGCCAAAGGTTTGCCAATGGTCATTGTCAACCCGATTCCCGGTCAAGAGATGCGTAATACGGATTTTCTTATCAATAAAGGGATAGGAATGCGTATTGATGATACGAATGATATCGGCGAAGAAATTGAACTCCTTTTGAAGTCTCCAGAGCGTTTAGCCGCTATGAGCAAAGCGGCCTATGAGAATGCCAAACCTTATGCCGCCTTGAATGTTACAAGATTGATTTTAGGGCAAAGCGATAGCCAGCCGGGCGATCTCCCCAAGAACGCTATTACAGAAGATTATGTTTAAATATTTTTTGTATAAATTTGGTCAGTTTCTCACGAACCATCTCTCCTTAAAGACGTCTTACAAATTAGCCAATTTCCTTTCAGTCTTGCATTACTATTGGTCGCCGAACGACCGAAAGGCTGTAAGAAATAATTTGAAAATAATTAAAAAGTCAGAAGAAGATTTATCAGCCTTGACGAAGGATGTCTTCAAAAATTTCGGCCGATATCTCATTGAGTTTTTCAGAATGGGGAAAATGATCGACCAGCAGTACATTAAAAACAACATCAAAATTGAACATTTGGAACGCATTGATAAGGCCTTGAAAGCGAAGAAGGGGGTTATTCTGTTAACGGCCCACATAGGAAATTGGGAATTGGGGGCCGTTTTATTAAGTGTTCTGGGTTATCAGATGACTGCCGTTGCGTTACCGCATAAAGAAAGGCCGGTTAATGATTTATTTAATCATCAAAGGGAATCACAGGGGATAACGATTATTCCTACCCAAACGGCGGTGCGTAGGTGCTTGGAGTGTTTAGCCGAGAATAAAATTGTCGCACTCGTGGGAGATCGTGATTTTAGTAATAATGGTGAAGTGATAGATTTTTTAGGTTGTAAGGCCGTTCTTCCAAAAGGAGCAGCCATTCTTTCTGAGAAGACAGGAGCCCCGATCGTCCCGGTATTTCTTATTCGTGATCAAGAAGGAGTCTTTACCTTGACAGTCAGTCAGCCGATATATCCTCCTATCGTGTCAAAAGGGGTTGTCGCGCAAGAGACTTTATTTTTTATTATGCGGCAATATCTTTCTGTGATCGAAACGAAAATTCGGGAATACCCTACTCAATGGCTCATGTTCAGGGAGTTTTGTGTGAAATGAAAATTTGTGTTCTCATTCCTGTTCACAACGAGTCTTACGCGATCAGCGCTATTGTTCACGCGCTGCGCGCGAAATCTTTCGATGTTGTGGTGGTGGATGACGGTTCTACCGATAACTCCGGACGGATAGCCGAACAGCAGGGGGCTTGGGTGATCCGGCATGAACAAAAAAGAGGTAAGGGGAGTTCTTTACAAAGCGGATTCGATTATATCTTAAAACAGGGTTATGAAGGAATCATGGTTATGGATGGAGACGGCCAGCATGCCGTTGAGGATATAGATCAATTTATCGCATTGGCCAAGAAAGATAAGTCGAGCATTATTGTTGGAAATCGCATGAAGAATCCGCAAGGAATGCCTTTAGTTCGGTTTCTGACGAACCGTTTTATGTCCTGTCTTATTTCATTGGCATGTAAACAATTCATCCCGGACACACAATGTGGTTTTCGGTTTATTAGCGGGGATATCCTCAAAGGCTTGCGTTTAACGTCCAGTGATTTTGAGATCGAGACGGAGATTCTCATCAAGGCCTCCAAAAAAGGTTGCAGGATTCATTCCGTCCCTGTAAAAACGATTTATCGCGATGAAGAAAGTAAGATCCGTCCCATTAAAGATACGATGCGCTTCATTATTTATTTTACTAAAGAAATATTTTCTTAAGCCTCCCCCGGGGACGACCAAGGTATGGGAAATTCTTTATTTTATAAAGCCCTTTTTTTTTCTTTCTTTATTCATTTGGTGGGGATTGTTTTTTTCTCTCTATCCCCAGCCAGGCCTTTTCAGAAATCCCTTAAACGGATTGAGGTTACCTATCAAGCTATAAAAACGAAACAAGAAAACAAGAACACTTCCCATGCCAAGAATTTGAGAATTATTAAAGAAGAGAAGTTTTCAAGGCGGGTTAAACTTCCTTTACAAAAGCCGAATCTTTTTTCGTCTTTAGGTAATAAAATCAGGGATGTTTCGAAAGCCACGGATAACGTGAGTTTTAGTCAGAAACAGGTCCCTAAAATTAAGATTCTGGAGTCGGAACGTAAAATCAGCATTCCCATCTTTAAGATGGAGAAAATTACGAATCCAAATTACGTGGCTTTTACGGGAATCATGAAACGGAAAATTTTACAATGTGCTTATAAAAAGAAACTCTACCGTCCAGAATTCGGAGAGGGGAGCGTGTATTTATCTTTTGTTTTGCTATCAGATGGAAGGCTGAAGCAAATCAAGATTATTGATGAAAAAACAGCCGCTAATAATGATTTGCGTCATATTGGTTTAAATATGGTAGAAGAGTCTGTTCCGTTTGCCCCTTTTCCTCAAGAATATCAAATTTACCCGGAGCTGACTTTTAATGTTCTTATTTCATTTGAAGATCAATAATACCAAGGATCTTTTATCTCGTAGTAACAAAGAAAGGAGGGAACAATGGGTGCAAATCGTGATGAAATGATGTCTCTGAGAAAAACTTTTAATAGTATTTCATTAAAAGAGGTCATGAAAAAGCATGTGGTGACGGTTTATGTCGATGATCCTTTTAGTTCTGTCGAACAAAAAATGCGCATTCATGAGGTTCGTCATCTTCCTGTTGTAGATTTAGACATGAGGCTTGTCGGGATTATTACGCAGCGTGATCTTTACCGTATCCGCTCTCCCAGAATTCATCCAGATGGGACAATATTTTATGAGAAGGATATCCTCGATGAATACCTTATTTCCCATACAATGACGAAGAATCCTATTGCTATGGATCTTTCGGCCTCCTTGGCTGATGCCATTGATAAGATGGGGGAGAAAAAATGCGGTTGTATACCTGTTGTGGATGAGAGACGCGTTGTTTGTGGTATCGTGACTCAAACGGACGTCATGAAGTATATAGCCGAAATGATTAAGAATACGTTGGCTTAGTCTTTCTTGAAAGGCATTGATAATCCCTAGGTGCGCCCTCATGCGAATGCCTGCAGTGGGGGAGCTTATTGACAATAATCTTTTATAATGATATTTTATTTTGCTGTTTGTTTGTTTTTTTAAAAGAATGGAAAGGTTCAGAGTCATGGATAAAGAAAAATACGTGGATGAATCGTGGAAAGAATCCGTGGCTCAAGATAAGGAGCGATTAAACTCTACATTGAAACAAGAAAAGGATTCCCATCAGTCCCAGACGCAGCACATTCAAGAAAACTCAGAAGAGAAGCCCAGAGCTTCTCCGGAGACGAGAGGTGAAGTGAATTTCCTCGAATACGCCTCAAATCTGGCTTTTCAGACTATGGTGTTTTTAGGACAGGTTGTTAATCCAGTAACGAATCAGCCTGAAGTAAATCTTGAGCAGGCTAAATATCTTATTGATACTCTTGTGATGTTGCGGGATAAGACTAAAGGGAATCTGACGAAGCCAGAGGCGCAATTTTTGGAAAATTCGATCTATGAGTTGCAAATGAATTATGTCGAACACGCAGAAAAGGAAGAAAGCCCATGATTGATCAAGAGCTTTTGAATATATTAGCGTGTCCGGCATGCCGTGGCGATGTCGAATTAAGAGACGGGAAAATATTTTGCAGGGAATGCGGGCGTAAATATCCTATTAAAGATGGGATTCCTGTCATGCTCGTAGATGAGGCTGAGAGGTAGTCTCGCGCATGATAGTAAGCACGAAAATAAGGCGGGGAAAGTGAAGAAAATATTGGTGATCCATGGACCTAATCTAAACCTGTTGGGGCAGCGGGAGGCGGATATTTATGGGCGAACAACCCTTGATGAAATAAACGCTTTATTAAAGAAAACAGCAGGGGAACAGGGGGTTGTTCTGACGATTTTTCAATCAAACCATGAAGGCGAGATCGTGGATGCCATTGGTAAGGCCAAGGAAGAAAAATTTAGTGCTATCCTTATTAATCCAGCAGCCTATACCCATACGAGTGTGGCTATCCGAGATGCTATTGCCGCGGTCGATGTCCCTACCCTCGAGGTTCACTTGTCAAACATCTATGCCAGGGAAGAATTCCGCCATACCTCTCTTATTGCTCCCGTCTGCCACGGGCAGATCAGCGGATTTGGGGTGAATAGTTATGTCCTGGGTTTGCAAGCAGCCGTTAACATAATCAAGAAGCCAAGTTGAGGATCATTCACCCTAAATTGATGAGTAATCCCAGAATTAACAAAATTCTTAACGTCTTTGAGCAGAAGAAAATAGATGCCTTACTTGTGACAAAAGACGTTAACATTCAATATCTTACCTATACACCCTCTTCGGAATCCTGGTTATTGATATGCCCCAAGAAGGTTTTCTATATAACGGATTTTCGTTATGTCCTTGAGGCGGAGAAAAGTCTTAAAGGTATTAGCGTTAAGCGTTACGAAAATTCGATCCATGAAACGCTATTTCAGATTGCCAAGTCTATGCATGTCAGAAGGATAGGATTTGATGAACGACATATGACCTTGGCTACGTTTAAAGTTCTGAAAAAGGAGTGTCCTAAGGAAATTCGTTTGGTGGAGGGTAATAATATTGTGGAGGATCTCCGCGAGGTTAAAGAACGGGTGGAGATTGAGAGTATTATTAAGGCGCTTAAAATTCATAAGCAAGCCCATGAATTCTTAAAAAAAGCCGTTAAACCAGGTATTTCCGAAAAAGCCCTTTTCTTTAAGCTGGAAGAATTCGTTCGATCAAAAGGGGTTACATTCTCTTTTGCCCCCATTATAGCCTCCGGCCCTAATTCCTGCCATCCCCATGCCAAGGTTACGGAAAGAAAAATTCGCCGGGATGATTCTGTTTTGATCGACATGGGAATTGATTTAAAAGGCTATAAGTCCGACTTGACACGTATGTTCTTTTTAGGTAAAATATCCCCGCTCGTTCAGGAAGTTTATCATTTTGTCAAGGCAGCACAGTTGGAGGCCATAGGTAAAATCAAATCTGGTATCCCCGTAGGAGAGATTGATCAAACGGCCCGTAACTATTTAGAAAAACAAAAGTTAGAAAAATATTTTGGTCATGCACTTGGCCATGGAGTCGGGTTGGAAATCCATGAGAGCCCGCGTTTGTCGCAGAAAAGTACTGCCGTTTTGAAAGAAGGAATGATTATCACAGTTGAACCGGCCGTATACATTCCTGATAAATTCGGTATTCGTATAGAAGACATGGTTTTGGTAACTAAAGAAGGGTGTGAGGTGTTGAGTGACAATATCCATTAATGAAATAGAATCAGGTATCGGGCTATTGATCAATGATGCTATTTATGTCGTCTTGGAATATAATCATGTCAAACCAGGCAAGGGGAGCGCGTTTGTCAGGGTCAAGTTAAAAAACATTAAAACCCAACAGGTTTTGGAAAGAACCTTTCGGTCAGCGGACAAATTGGATGACGTACCTTTAGAAGAAAAAAAAATGCAGAATCTTTATAGAAGCGGTGATTCCTATCATTTTATGGATTGTGCGACCTATGAGCAGATGGTAATCCCTGAGGGGGTCCTAGGGGATGCTGTTAAGTTTTTGCAGGATAATCTCGAAATTGTCGCTGTTTGTCATCATAATCAAGTTCTTAAGGTCAATTTACCAACGTTCATCATAGCCCAGATTACTCAGACTGAACCTGGTTTTAAAGGAGATTCATCCAGATCCGGGACAAAACCCGCCGTGATTGATACGGGAGCATCGATACAGGTGCCTTTGTTTATTAACATGGGAGATTGGATAAAAATCGATACAAGATCTGGAGGATATGTCGAAAGGGTGCAAAAATGAATTTAAAAGAAATTCGTGAAATGATCAATCTCATGAATGAAAATGATCTTGCCGAGATTGAGATTGAACGTGAAGGGACGAAAATTAAGCTCAAGAAAGCATCCAGTGAGGTGGTTGAGCCGTCTTACAGAAGGCCTGCTGAGTATTATGGGGAGCCTTACGGTGGGAAGGCCGAAGCAAAAACACCGGAAACATCGCAAGCCACTAATAAAAAAGAAATTAAATCACCGATGGTTGGGACATTTTACAGGAGCCCGTCCCCAGAGGCACCGGTATTTGTTGAAATTGGTCAGATGGTAGAAGTCGGTCAGGTGGTTTGTATCGTTGAGGCTATGAAATTGATGAATGAAATCAAATCCGAAGTGAAGGGGAAAGTGGTAGAGGCCCTGGTGGATAACGCGCAACCGGTTGAGTTCGGCCAAACACTTTTTCTTGTCGAGCCTGTTTAGGGATTGAATAGGGTGTATTAGGCGAAAATTTTTGTTGAGTTGTGTTCTGGTATGTTCTTAAGAGTTTCCATAATATTCAGTTCAAGATTTTGCTAACTTTACATGTTTCAAATCTCTAAAATTTTATCTTCTTCAATAGAAACTCTTCTCTCTGGAAGGATGGTTCCACATCCAAAAGTAATTTTTTTTTCAGATATTCTATTTTGTATTTTTCTATCGGCAGGGAAGAAATGTTTTTGATTTCTCTACAGGTTTAAAATATAGAAGTTCGATTTTAGATTCTTATTATTTTATGTTCTCAAAAATTCTAATCGCTAACCGCGGTGAAATCGCTTTAAGAGTTATACGCGCTTGCCGCGAACTTAACATTCGAACCGTTGCCGTTTATTCAGAAGCTGACCGTGACTCTTTGCATGTCCGCTTTGCGGATGAGTCTGTTTGTATCGGTCCTCCCCCAAGCCTTGAGAGTTATCTGAATATTCCCGCCATTATCTCTGCGGCTGAAATCACAGACGTTGAAGCTATTCATCCAGGTTATGGCTTTCTATCCGAAAATGCGCACTTCGCTGAAGTTTGCGAATCCTGCAATATTACTTTTATTGGTCCCAGTCCAAAAACCATCAGGGCCATGGGGGATAAAGTCATGGCTAAAGAAACGATGCATAAGATTGGTTTGCCGTTGACCCCGGGGGCGAAAGGGGTGGTCAAGACCAAGGAAGAGGCGCTCAGTATCGCCAAGAAAATAAAGTATCCTGTTATTATCAAAGCGGCGGCGGGCGGCGGCGGTAAGGGCATGCGTGTTTGCCATAATGACGTGACTTTAGTGAGCGCCTTTGGGATGGCTCAAAATGAGGCTGGTGTTAACTTTGGCAATCCGGATGTTTATATAGAAAAATATATCGAGGACCCGCGGCACATTGAATTTCAAATTATGGCTGACCATTATGGCAACGTGATTCATCTGGGGGAAAGAGATTGCAGTATTCAAAGGCGGCATCAAAAATTATTGGAAGAATCCCCATCCCCCGCTTTAAATAGTCAGTTAAGAAAGAGAATCGGTGACGCGGCAGTGAAGGCTGCCCGGGCCGTAAATTACAGAAGTGTTGGGACCATTGAGTTCCTCTTGGATAAGAACGGGGCATTTTACTTCATGGAGATGAATACGCGCATTCAGGTTGAACATCCTGTGACCGAGATGGTCACTGGGATAGACCTTGTTAAAGAGCAGATCAAAATAGCGTCAGGAGAAAAGTTGAAGATCAAACAGGATGATGTCAAATTTCATGGAGCGGCCATTGAGTGCCGGATCAACGCGGAGGATCCCGAAAATAATTTTGTCCCCTGTCCTGGGAAAATTGAACAATTGAATATTCCTGGAGGCAACGGGGTCAGAGTGGATACCCATATTTATCCGGGTTATCAGATAAGCCCTTATTATGATTCGATGGTGGCCAAACTCATTACTTTTGGTAAGAATCGTTCTGAGGCCATCAGTATTATGAGACGGGCCTTGGAGGAGTTTTATATAAGCCCGATTAAAACCACCACGGGATTGCATTTAGAGATTTTACAGCATCAAATATTCTTGGAAGGGAAAGCGACGACCCATTTCCTCGAGAAAATTAAGAAAAATGAGATGGAGGCGCATAAGTGAAAAATGATGATAGCCTTGATTTTGGAAGTGTCCAGGTCCACAAGAAAGTTTTAGCCGATATCGTATCATCCGCCATCAATGATATCGAAGGGGTTAGTTTGATTACCAAAACCCTTTCTGATTATTTTGGGGAACTGTTGGGCCGGCAAAATATCCCTGGCGTTGAAGTCGTTATTGACGAAAACCATGAGGTAACGATAGATGTCAAAGTAATCGTGCGCTATGGTTTGAATATTCCGGATATGGCCAGGCAAATTCAGGAGACCATTAAAGCCGTTATAGCCAAGACGGTCGATATTCATTTGAAGAGTGTTAATATCAATATTCAGGGTATTGAGAGGGGGCAGAAATGAAGTTTTTTATGCGCGTTTTCCTATTATGTTGTGTGCTCTTGGTGTTGTTTCTGAGTTTCCTTTTTTTATTTCTTGCCATAGATTGGCTGAGGTTAGAAACGGTGGCGCATATCTTGCATGACATGCCGTACAATCTGACGACAAAAATAGTTCTCAGTGTGCTCGCCGTTGTCTTGATATTCGAGAATTATTTGTTATATCAAATTGTTTCTGAAGAAGGAAAGAGAGGAAAGACCATTGCCTTTGATAATCCTTCCGGGCGTGTCAGCGTCTCTTTGGTGGCCCTGGAAAATCTTATCAGGCAAAAAGTCTCGAAGTTGAATGAAGTTAAAGAAGTGAAGGTGAATATTGCCGCGACCAAGAAAGAGTTGAAGGCGGTTGTTAAATTGATATTAACAGTCGAGGTAAATATCCCTGAGGTAACTTCACGCGTCCAGGATATTGTTAAGCAAAAAATCCAGGACACCATCGGTATTGAGCAGTCAATTAATGTGGCCGTTTATGTCGGGAAAATCCTTCCTGAACAGATAAATTCTAGACGTTGTAAAGAAAAAGAAGGGGGGGAGGAAAAAACGGACTCTCACTTGCCTTTTCAGGGATATCGGGCTTAGAAGCGTCTTTTTTCTAATTCAAAGGATGGGATATGAGAAAGATAGGGATTTTAACAGGCGGGGTTGATTGTCCGGGATTGAATTCTGTCATTCGGGCCGTTGTCCGAAAGGCTATGGACGAAGGGTATGTCGTCACAGGGATCAAGAATGGATGGAACGGACTGATTGAAAATGATATGCGCGTTCTGGATCTGAGGGTGACATCCGGAATTCTCGACCGTGGCGGTACCATTCTGGGAACCAGCCGCATTATACCGCCTTTAGAACCAGAAAAAATAGCTTTGATCAAAGAAAACTTTAAGCGTAATGGCATAGATGCTCTCATCGCTGTCGGTGGTGAGGACACGTTAAAGATTGCCTTAAGCTTATATAAAGAGGAAGGGCTCCCTGTCGTGGGGGTCCCTAAATCCATTGATAATGCTCTTTCGGGTACGGATTACGCCTTTGGATTCGATACGGCCGTCAATATAGCCACCGAATGCATAGACCGTCTTCACACCACAGCGGAGAGTCATCACCGGATTATGGTCATCGAGGTCATGGGATTGCATACAGGGTGGATTGCTGTTGAGGCGGGGATTGCCGGTGGGGCGCATTATACACTGATCCCGGAGCATCTTGTCCAGATTGAGAGCGTTTGTGACTCAATCCGAAACCGGCATAGGCACGGAAAAACTTTTAGTATCATTGTTGTTTCAGAGGGGACCCAAATTGAAGGTTATGAAAGAAGAGTCGGGGATCATAGTCTTTCTGAAAGTCCACGGGTGGGGAATGTGGGAGAGTTGATTGCCAACTTAATAGAAGAAAAAACCGGTTATGAAACACGCGTCAGTGTTCTCGGGCATATACAGAGGGGAGGAACACCGACGGCCTATGACCGTATTATTGGAACACGGTTTGGATTTAAAGCCGTGGAGCTGATTGTTGAGAATAAGTTTGGGAAAATGGTGAGTCTTCATGACAATAAGATCAAATACGTGGATATTGAAGACGCTGTCAGAAAACGAAAGACAGTGGATAGAGAACTTTATGAAACAGCCAAGGTGTTTTTCGGGTAAGGGGGAGTGAGATGAAACAAGCCGTTGAAAGAATTTTTCAGGAATCTATTCACGTCAAACAGGAATCCCTTACCGCGAATCTTGAGAAAATTGTGTTAGTCTCTCAGGAAATTATTAAGATTTTTGAAGCCAAGGGCAAGATTCTTTTTTTCGGCAATGGCGGTTCAGCGGCGGACAGCCAACATATCGCTGCCGAATTGATTGGGCGGTTTCAAAAGGAAAGGCGGGCCCTGGCGGCTGTTGCCTTGACAACGGACACTTCTATTTTAACTTCTTTAGGCAATGATTATACCTTTGACATTATTTTCTCTCGTCAAATAGAAGGTTTGGGACAGCGGGGAGATATGGCCTTTGGTATTTCAACGAGCGGAAATTCAAAAAACGTGATTGAAGGCATTAAACAAGCTAAACGCATGGGGCTAAAAACCGTATCTCTGACAGGACGTGATGGCGGTCAATTGGCTAAATTATCAGATATTAGTCTGATTGTCCCATCGCGTTCCACCGCCAGAATTCAAGAGGCCCATTTGTGTATCGAACATATCTTGTGTGAATTGGTTGAAAACCATTTTATTGAAAAGAAATAGTCATCACAGCAGGACACCCTTGGGGCAAGAATGAGAATAGATGCGCGTGGATACAAAACAAAAAATTGTCAGTTTGGTTAGTCTAAAGAGAAGAATTGCGCAGTATCGCCGGGAAGGAAAAAGCATAGCTTTCACGAACGGTTGTTTTGATATTCTTCATTATGGTCATGTGAACTATCTCCAGAAAGCCAAGAAACCGGATAGGATTTTAATTATTGGGTTAAATGGAGATAAATCTATAAAGAAAATTAAAGGTCCTAAACGGCCAATAGTGGCAGAGAAAGAACGGGCGGGTGTATTAGCCGCTCTGGCGTGTGTGGATCATGTGACGATTTTCCAAGACGAAACGCCTTTTAATCTGATTAATGCGTTAAAACCCGATATTCTTATTAAAGGGTCGGATTGGAAGGGAAGAGACGTGGCTGGAAGTGATATCGTGAAAGCGAGCGGAGGGAAGGTGGAATACATGAGATATATTCCGGGCAGTTCTTCAACTAGTATTATTGAGACGGTTCTTAAAAGATATGCTGAAAAATAATTCCCCGTTTACGCGTTGAGTGTCGATTAATAAGAAAATTAAAAACCTTGTCTTCATGTCCCCATTTTGGTTTATAGTATGTCTCTTTCGAAAAAAGGTACCTTTCGGATTATTGATGCCAATTTTAACCGAGCTAAAGAAGGGTTAAGAGTCTGCGAGGATATCAGTCGATTTATTATGGATGCGGGAGATTTAACGAAAACCTACAAAGGTATCCGTCACCAGTTAACGGATTGTATCCGTTCTTTGGAACTTAAAGAGCTTGTTCACGCCAGGGATATAGAGAGGGATGTAGGAAAAACATCAACGCCTGCTGAGGCCCGGAGAGAAAAGATAGAAGATATTTTTTATGCTAATTCCCAACGTGTGAAAGAGTCTATCCGTGTTCTAGAAGAATTTAGTAAATTGTTTCAAAAGAAGACAGCGCAAAAATTGAAAGAGATTCGGTATAAAATTTATGGGCTTGAGAGAAAAATGGTTGAAAGATTCTAAACTGTATGTGATTTTGGACGCTCAGGTCAATGATGACGACAAGCTCTTTGAGATTGCTAAAATATCGGTGCATAGCGGCGTAGATATTCTTCAGGTACGCGATAAATTCGGATCAGCCAGGGATATATTGAAACTGTTGAGTCGAATTCAGAAAATTCCGGGCCGACGAATTCCTGTTCTTGTTAATGACCGTCTGGATCTTGCCTTGGCTAGCGGGGCACCGGGGGTTCATTTAGGTCAAGAGGACATACCTATTAAAATAGCCAGAAAGATGATGGGGAGCAAGGCTATCATCGGAGCTTCTTGTCAAACCTGGTCGGCGGCTATCAATGCTGAAAGAGAAGGCGCCGATTATATAGGATTCGGTTCAGTGTTTAAGACAATGACAAAACCTGACCGTTTACCTATGCCGATGAAATTATTAGCCAAGATTTATAGAGACATTCAGATTCCGGTATTTGCTATCGGAGGAATCAATCTGGAAAATATAGACAGTATCCTTTCCATCGGGGTTGATCGTGTGGCTGTTTGCCGTGCTATATGTGAAGCGGAAAACGTTTCGCAGACTATAAAGTTGTTTAAAGGATGCTTGTCAAAGGAAGTTTTTTGCCGACGGAATTAAAAAGATATATGCGAGGGTAATTCAATGGTAGAATGTCAGCTTCCCAAGCTGAGAACGCGGGTTCGATTCCCGTCCCTCGCTTTTATTTTGACCATGAAAAAACGTGTTGATCTGTTCTTTCTCTTGAGTGCCCTTGCTCTCGTGTCGTTTTCAGGGTGCGCCTCCATCACAACCCTTGAGGAGGGCGTCATCCAGCCCCATGAACCCTTAAAAAAAGGGGTTTACCATAAAGTTAAACGTGGGGAGACATTATGGCGTATCGCTAAGACGTATGATATTTCTATCAGCGACATTATTGAAACCAACAGTATTCCCAATGTCGCTCAAATTGAGAAGAATCAACTCGTTTTCATTCCTGGAGCCGATGCTATTAAAGAAGTTCCATTAGAAATCGACGCTCGTCAAAATGATTTTATTTGGCCGCTGAAAGGCGATATTTTAAGATATTTTCATCAACGGATCGGACTTCAGATAAATAAGGGAATAGATATTCAATCGCAGGAAGGAACAGAAGTTAAAGCGACCCGTACCGGACAGGTTGTCTTTGCGGATTTTCTCAACGGGTATGGGTACACTATTATTATCGATCATGCGGACGAATATTATTCGGTCTACACCCAGAATGCGAAATTGCTAACTTCCTTGGGGGATCTTGTCTTTAAGGGAACCCCGATTGCTTTGGTGGGAAGAAATCCGAACGACTCAGGATATTTGCATTTTGAAATTAGAAAGAATTTAAAGGAAGATAATCCCCTCTATTATTTGCCATGAGTTTTATCGATCAGGAACAAAACTTTTTTGGACGTACTCCGATTTTAAATTTGCTTAAAAGGCGGGTGATTGATTTGAAGGAGGGGTATCGCCAGAATGTGGCGCTCCTGGGAAATAAATGCGTTGGTAAAAGCGCCATATTACAAAAATTCATTTCTGATCTCGATGACCCTGATGTCACCACCATTTATCTGGATTTACAAAATAAAGAGTTTAATTACTTTTTTTCCAAATTTGTTGGAAGCCTCCTCTATTATTTCTCCAAAAGTAAGAATCTCCCCCTTTACGATGACCTGAATCTGTTTTTGGAAAGCACAAAGAAATTTATCCCCCAGACCATTGAAGTCATTAAGAGGATCCAAATGGACATCAATGGAGGGAAACCCCTTGATGCGTTTCATGGTTTGTTGATCTTGCCGGAAATTTATACAAATGAAACTGGGAAATTTTGTATTTTGATTTTAGATGAGTTCCATGACCTTGAAGAATTTGTTTCCCCGACCGCTTTTCAGGATCTGGGGAAGAAAATCATGACCCAAAAGAGATGTTTTTATATTTTCTCAAGCTCGTATCCGGGTTTGGCTAAGAAAATATTATCAGAAAAATTGTCTCTTTTGTTTGGCAATTTTGAGGTTGTCATGGTCGATGCCTTTGATCTTCAAACCAGTCAGGAATTTATAGACCATAATTTGAAGGGGATCAAACTGGGAACGCAATTACGTAATTTTTTAACAGATTTTACCGGCGGGCATCCGCTTTATCTGAATTTAATCTGCCAGGAACTCTTTAATCTGAGCGCGGTCCATAAACAGAGCGAGATCTACATGCCGTTGTTGTCCCAAGCGGTCGAAAATACCATTTTCAGCCGTTGGGGGGTTATCGGCAGGCACTTTGAACTTGTTATTAACGAACTTTGTGGCGGTAAGGGCAACCGCCTCACGGCATCGGTTTTGATCGCCTTATCAAACGGGAAGCATAAAATGGACGAGCTTTGTGAGGAAATTTGTGAAGAGCTCGGCGTCAAGAAAAATCTCTTGAAACAAAGAATGAATCATCTTTTGGAATTAGGGGTTGTTGCCAAGAATAATAGTGCGTACTACTTTAATGACAAACTTTTTAAATATTGGATCAAATATGTTTATCAGAAACGATTGAAGGATGTTGAGTTCTTGCCGGACAAACTGAGAAAACAATTTAAGGAAGAGTTTCATCAAGGCGTTGAAAATTTTCAAGCTGTTTCTCGTCAAGATTTTTCGTCAAGAATTATGGAGTTGCTTTCGTGTTTTGACAATGAGGCCTTTGATTTGAACGGGCGAAAATATAAGCTGCCGTTGTTCCAAGAGATCGTGCCGTTAAGAATTAAAAATAAAGAAGGGCTTCAAGTTGATGTGATCAAGGCCATGTCTTCAGATGCCGTCTGGTTTATTGTGCCTAAAAGAGATAGTTTCGGGGAGAATGATGTCAATGCTGTTTTATCGGAGGTCAAGAAAACCGGAGAAAAGCCGGATCGTTTTTTAATTATTTCCTTAACAGATCTTGATGAAAATACGAGGCTGAAAGCCTTGCAGGAAAGATTTTGGATATGGAATGAGGGGGAATTAAACACCCTGCTAACCTTATTTGATAAGCCGTTTATTCTACGATGAAAATAGGTGTCGTTTCAGATACGCATTCCCGCGTGATCGCAAAGCAGCTTTTGAATGATTTTAAGAGCGTTGATCTCATTGTTCATGCCGGCGATTTTTGTTCGGAAAAGGATCTGCGAATTTTTACTCAGATAAAAGAGGTTAAGGCCGTTTACGGGAACATGGATGAACCATCGTTAGTCTCCAAGCTCACCAGGCGTCTTATTTTTCAATGGGGAGGTTTTTTTTTCGGTCTATGTCATGGACAAGGGGCGGCTAATCATGCCTTGGCTAATATTCAGAGCGAATTCAAGAAAGACAAATTAGATGTTGTTATTTTTGGGCACTCCCATTGTCCGTTTAATCAAGAAATTAATGGTATCTTGTACTTCAATCCGGGAAGTCCTAATGATTTTGTTTGTTCACCGTATTGTTCATACGGAATTCTTGAAATCAAAGAACATAAAATTGTGGGAAATATTATTAAGGTCAAATAGCGATGGACAAGTTGTGGGCCCCCTGGCGGAATAAATATATCACCCAAGTGATTCAAGAAAACAAAGCTTGTGTTTTTTGCAAGATCTTTGGCGAGAAGAAAGATAAAGAAAATTATATCCTTGTCCGGACACAACATAATTATTCGGTTTTAAATCTTTATCCCTACAACAATGGGCATGTCCTCCTTGTACCTCATCGACATGTTAATGATTTAAGCAAATTGAAGAAAAAAGAACGAGAGGATTTATTTGACCTCTTGGAAGCTACAAAGGTCACATTAGATTGCGTCCTTAAACCCGAAGGGTATAATATTGGTATTAATCTCGGAAGGGTCGCGGGGGCTGGATTCCCAGGGCACTTACATGTTCATCTCGTACCCCGGTGGAAGGGGGATATGAATTTTATGCCTGTGACAGGCAATACAAAAGTCATTTCCCAGTCTTTAAAAACATTATACAATCAATTAAAAAATGCGGACAAGAAAAGATATTGAAGAGCTGGAAAAACGGATTCTTGCGCCTTATGCGATGAAAAGCCAAGATTCAAGTGGCAGGGAACATAATGAGCCTCCACATGAAATAAGAACTTGTTATCAGCGCGACCGTGATCGAGTTGTGCATTCTGAGGCTTTTCGAAAACTGGAATATAAAACTCAGGTATTTCCTGTCTTTGAGGGGGATTATTACAGGACGCGTCTGACGCATACCATTGAAGTGGCTCAAATTTCCAGGACAATTGGGCGCAGTTTACAATTAAACGAAGATCTTATCGAAGCTATTGCGTTAGCGCATGATTTAGGTCATCCGCCGTTTGGACATGCCGGTGAACATGCCCTTAATGAAATCTTGAAAGCGGCAAACGTCTCGGGGTTCAATCACAACATCCGAAGTTTTGAAATCGTTACAAAATTTGAAAGGCGTTATCCCGATTTCAGCGGACTTAACCTGACGGAAGAGGTTCTCGTTGGAATTCTTAAACACAAGACAATTTATGATGAGCCCGGGATTATCGAAAGATTTGGAGATAAGGGGCCAACCCTTGAGGCCCAAGTGGTGGATATCGCCGATTCCATCGCTTATTTGACCCATGATATTGATGATGGATTGACATCCGGGTGCATTACCGAGGAGGATTTGACGGAAAGTGATTTGTGGTTGAGGGCCTATCAGCAGGTCGGCCCGTTGTTGAGGAGTAAAGACAGAGAGATAATGAAATATCAGATTGTTAAGGTGCTGATCGATATGCAGACGAAAGATTTGTTAGCCTATTCTGAGGAGAAGTTAAAGGGACTTGATTTTAAATCGTCAAATGATGTTAAGAATTTTAAAGAACCCGTCATCGGTTTTAGCCCAACGATGACAGAGCAACGCAACGCCCTACAACATTTGATTAATGAGAAATTATATCATCATTATCGGGTTGAGAGAATGACCTCAAAAGCGCGGCGGATTATCAATGATCTCTTTGAGGTTTATGATCGAAATCCCAATCAGTTGCCATATTCTGTTTATCGTCGTGGAACAGAATATGATCAAAAAACTAAATACGGTATTATTTGTAATTATATCGCTTCGATGACAGACAGGTACGCTTTAGATGAGCACAAGAAATTCTTCGACCCTTACCAAAAAGTATAAATTGATTTTATCCGCGGTTCACATGGTCTATAGGTTGGTTAATTCAACTTATAATGTGAAGGAGCTTATTTTGCGTTTGACTCGACTATTGTGTCAGTTTATTAATGCGAGCTCCTCCAGCGTCTATATTTTGGAACCGAAAAAAAAGCAAATTGTTATGATCGCGATCTTTGATAACAAAATTAATATTTTCTTGAACAAGAAAAAAGATATAGCTAAAGTAACTAAAGAAGAGTTGGATGTAACGAAGGGATACGCCATCTTTGAGCCGCACCTCATAGGTATTCCCTTGGTTGCCGATGATAATATAGGCGCTATTTTTGTTCGAAGAGAGAAAAACGAACCCCCTTTTAGTGAGTTTGACAAAGAAATGATCTCAGTTCTCGCTGAACAGTCTGTGACCGCTGTTAAGAATGTGCAGTTGTGTGAAGATCAGCAGCAAATTATTTTAAGCAGCATCGAATTTATCGGAAGGATGCTGGAACGGCACGGACATGTCATTGCAAAGCATACGCCTGTTTATTTTAAGATCGTTAAGAATTTGGGGGAAAAATTGGGGATGGGACAGGAAGGAATCGATAGCCTGTATTATGTGAGTATCCTGAACGACACGGGGGCGTTGGATATACCATACAATATTTTATCTAAGACCGGGCGGTTGAATCCTGAAGAATTTAAAGTGATTCGAACTCATCCAGAAAAATGCGTTGAATTAATGAAAAGAGTCAAATTTTTAGAACCCGTTTTGCCGATTATCTTATATCATCATGAAAAATATGATGGATCCGGTTATCCGTCGGGCCTGAAAAAAGACAGCATTCCTTTAGGCGCTCGGATTATGGCGGTTGTGGATGCTTTTGAAGCCATGACACGAGTGAGGCCCTATAAGAAAAGATTTTCTTTCAATGAGGCTGTTGTTGAGATCCGACGGAATAGCGGGACGCAATTTGATCCTGATGTTGTTAAAATATTCGTTGCGCTTTCTAAACAAAAAAAATTTAGAAATTACTTGAGTGCGACTGAAAAAAATATTAATAATACATCCCATGATAAATAAATTTAAGTGCCAAACCCAATTTGAACTTTTCCCAGGGGCGTTAAAGAATTCTCAAGATCAGGAGAATCCGCGCTCCCTATTTAAAAACTTGACACTTTCACCAGAAAATATTATTGTGTTAGTCATTCTTTTTGTTATGGCGCTGGTTTTATTTTTTTCTTTTGGAGTGGAGAGAGGAAAAACGATTGTCAAGACAGATTCTGCCCTAATGGAAGATAATCTGAATGTTTATAATGCCCAGCCGGTTGCCATAGATGTGAATCCGCTTCAAACGGAAGGACAGAAAACTTTTTCTTCGCGGGAGAAGCTTGTAGGTGCCAATGAGATAAAGGCGAACACCGAGGTTATAAGCGTAAAAACACAGAAGAATGAGGTCAAACCTCTCCAAGAAGAGACTCTCAAGGCGCAAGAAATCTTTGGGAATGGGGAGTTTACGATACAAGTTGCTTCTTTTAAGTTGGAAAATCGAGCCCAAGAAGAGGCTAAGAAACTGAAAGAGAAAATGGGGCAGGAAACTTTTGTTTTATCCAAGGGCAAGTATTCCATTGTCTGTATCGGGAAATTCGCACAAAAGGATTCGGCGCAAAAGTTGTTTAATAAACTGAAAAAAAAATATAATGATTGTTTAGTAAGGAGATTTTAATATGTCGCTACACTCTTCTTTAAGAATTGATACAGCAGGCGCTCAGCAAAGAACTGTTCTCACGCGCATTGAACGGATCAAAGAATTAATGAAAAAAGGTCTTTGGAAGGATAGCCAATCGGTCACAGGGTTACCGAAAACGAAAATTGTTAAGATCAAGGCTAGAAAGACCAAAGAGGAGGCAGCTCCAGCCGCCGCTACTGCTACCGCAACAGCTTCCGCTACAGCGGCTAAAGCTTCCGAAAATAAAGCGGCAAAACCTGCTAAATCTGCTAAACCTGCTAAATAGCGATTTGATGGTTATCCATAAAATTTTGTAATATATTTTCCGGTGTGAGATGGCCTATTCGTAAGCAAGAAATCTTTATATGCCGGAATGGATAACAAATCCTCTCCATATAGGACAGAGTATCAGTTTTTATACATATCCCCGTCATCCTTCAAGCCCATGACTCAGAAAATAATATTTTTTACATTGTTATTTTGTTGCGTAAGCTTTAAAAGTTATGGAGCTAATGAAACTTTCCCTTTTGTTGCTGAGATAACAGAAAATAACGTGAGTGTCCGTGCGGGTCAGAGTATAAATTTTGAAAAGATTTGTACTTTAAAAAAAGGTGATGAGGTCCTTGTTACGGATAAGCAATATAGTTGGTATAAAATTAAGCTGCCTCAAGAAGCAAAAAGCTTTGTCAGTGAGAAATATGTTGTCATGAAAAATGATCACGAGGCGGAAATTGTCGGAGACCGTGTGAATGTTCGCGCCGGAGCCGGGATTCAATATGCTGTATTAGGGCAGTTGGTGGTTGGATCGCCCGTGACTATTCTGGAGAAACTCGATGGCTGGTACAGGATCAAACCGGTAGAGGAAAGCTTTGGATGGATATCTAAAGAGTTTGTTGTTTTTAAATCTAAAGATGTGAAGTCTTATGCGTTGGCTCATGAAATCGTTGAGCAGTCAAGTGATGAGCGGGAAAAGATTGAAGAAAATCCAGATGGGAGAGAAGAAACAAGTAAGGTCGAGGAACCGGAAAAACAAGTTAAAGTTCCGAGGCCTGTTGAAGAGAGTCTCTCAGTGTCCGGAATTTTGGAACAAGCGAATGAGACCGGCTCAGAATACATTTCATATAAACTCACCATGGAAGGACAGTCCATTTGTTACGTTAAGGGTTTGAAGCCTTCCCTTGATAGATTCCTGAATTATAAAGTTACGTTAGAAGGGAAAAAGGAAGAAAATGCCTCGAGTCAATATTCCTATCCTGTGCTTGTAGTTTCCAAGATTCAAATCGTTTTGTGAATTCCAAGGCCTCTTGAATACGTTAGAAGGAGATTCGTTTTAATACCATGATAGTAGAAACGTTTATTCCCATTCTCATATTGTTTTTCTCTGTGATTCTGCACGAGTGCGCTCATGGTTGGGTGGCCTATAAATTAGGCGACCCGACAGCGAAAGAAGCCGGACGTTTGACGCTCAATCCGTTTAAACATATAGATCCTTTGGGAACAGTTATTTTGCCAGGAGCCCTTTGGATTTTACGAAGCTTGGGATACGTCAATTTTGTTATTGGCTGGGCCAAACCTGTTCCAGTTAATTTCTTAAATTTACGTAACCCCAAGAGGGATATGATGTGGGTTGGATTAGCCGGGCCAGGCATGAACATTATTTTAGCCATTTTCTTTTATCAATTTCTCAGATTCGATCTTTCTTATGGATATTACAAAATGCTCGAAGAGGCAGTATTCTTGAATTTGGTTTTGGCAGTTTTTAATCTTACGCCCATTCCACCGTTGGATGGTTCGCGTTTTGTATCGTCTCTCTTGCCAAAGAAAATGGCCTTGGCTTACAGCCAATTGGAGGCCATGGGGATATTGATTGTTATCATTTTAATAAATCTTGGATTGTTCGAGAAAATTATTCTTCCTTTGGTCGTTTTACTAGGAAGGATTATAGGGATTGAATTCTAATGAAAAAAGTCCGTGTCGATTTAAAGGAAAATGCCTATAAAATCCTCATAGGCCATGATTTCTTATCCAAGCTTGGAATTCATCTTAAAAGCCTGGGTATAGGTCAAGATGCCGTGGTGATTACGCATCCTGTTATTCATCAATTTTATGGGAAAACGATCGCCACCGGATTAAAAAAAAGTGGATTTTCGGTCAAGATCATTGATGTTCTTGAGGGAGAATCGAGCAAATCAACTCAGACAGCTTTTCAACTCATGGAAGAAATAGCGGGATATGATTGTTTTAAGAAAATCTTTATCGTCGCCTTGGGAGGCGGTGTTATTGGAGATCTGGCCGGATTTGTCGCCGCGGTTTATAAGAGGGGGATTTCTTACGTTCAAGTTCCGACGACGTTTTTAGCCCAAATTGATTCCGCCATTGGAGGCAAGGTGGCGATTGATTTACCTGTGGGAAAGAATTTAGTAGGGGCCTTCCATCAGCCTAGAATCGTCCTGAGCGATGTTACGACCCTATCGACCCTTGAGGAAAGACAAATCAAGAACGGTCTTGCCGAAGCGGTTAAATACGGAATGATTTATGATAAGAAATTATTCTATTATTTAAGTAAGAATTATAGTTTACTGCTCAAGCGAAATCCTAAGGCTCTTATGGATGTTGTTTTTAGTTGCAGTCGGATAAAGGCCCAAGTTGTTGTCGAGGATGAAAAGGAAACTAAGGGGATTAGGACCATATTAAATTTTGGTCATACCGTTGGCCATGCTATCGAAGCGGCGGGCACGTTTAGCGCCTATCAGCATGGAGAGGCTGTGAGTCTCGGTATGAGGATTGCCGGGGATATTTCTTGCCAGATGAAGATGTTTAGTCAGGATAATAGAGATTCGCTGAATAAGCTGTTGACGGATATCGGACTTCCGGAAAAAATCAAGAATTTGCGTTTGGAAGATATTCTGAATGTCATGCAACATGATAAGAAATTTATTTCAGGAACCAACCGATTCGTTTTGGTGAAAGATATTGGCCAGGTGAAAATTGTTGATAACGTGCCGATGACTGTTATCACAAAGGCAATCAAGAAGCATATAGCCGCATTTTGATTCTACCATCGCACTTCTTTATTTCTGTTTAGGACGCAAGCGCAGGGTGACAATCTTGCCGTTGTTGAGCAATTCAACCCCATCCAGAGTAATATTTTCAATTTTCATGCCGTTGATCGAATCGCCCAGTTCATAAATTTCATTATTGATAAGAGCGATCATTTTGTCTCCCTTCATCATGGTCCCGTTAAGGATCAATTTGACGGTGTTGCCATAATGAGTTTCTTTTATGACATAAGAAGGCGCGGGACTTGAACGGTCAGGTGTTGTTGAAGGTTTTTTGAAAATAAGAAAAGCCAAAAAGAAACCTGCCCCCACCAGAAAAGTGCCAAGGATGAACAGAATGGGCTTTTTCCCGAAAGTTTCTTTATTTGCAGTCTCTGTTTTTTTTGCGGTGTGAATCGAACGGATATTGGTGCTGGTGGAGGAGGGATTGTTGTCGGAGACAGGGGAAGAAGTTCTTAAGGTGGGTTTTGAGGCGAGGCGCGATTGCTTAAAAGTTTCGTAAATCTTGGTTTTGTCACCATTTTTTTTATCAAGTTGATTTTGCGTCTTTTTTAGGGCGTTGTGAATGATACTCATTTACGGCCGACCTCTTGAATGCATTTATGCACAATATGTTCGTCAATCATGTGAGTTTCAGATATATAGCCGGCTAAAAGGGCCCTATCACACAAAATGTTCACCATGCGCGGTGTCCCTCGGGAGCTCTCATAAATCGCGTCGATCGCTTTATCCGTAAAATGGATGCCATAGCTTGAATTGTTAGATGAGTTAGCGACTTTTAATCTGTGTTGAATATAATTGTGCATTTCATTGCGGTCTAAAGGCATAAGATGATAGCGTACGGTGACCCTTTGATTAAGCTGACGTAACGTCGGCAATTGGAGTTTGTCTAATAACTCCGGCTGGCCGACCAGGATGATTTGAAGGAGTTTTTCTTTTTCAGTTTCCAGGTTTGAAAGGAGGCGGATTTGTTCAAGTTGTTTGACTCCAAGATTCTGGGCCTCATCAATAATCAAAACAACGTTGTGTCCTTGGTTTGATTCTTTGAGTAAGAACTCATTAAGGGCGTTTACTAAAGAAAATTTATTTTTGGCACGGCTTTCGATATCAAGATCTTTGAGGATGATTTGTAAAAGCTGAACATCAGAAAAGCTTGGATTCAAAATGAGGGCTGTTTTCGTGTCTTCTCCCAGCCGGTTCAACAGGATTCGACAGAGCGTTGTTTTACCTGTCCCGATTTCTCCCGTAATTACTAAAATGCCTTTTCTTTGATGGACCCCATAAATAAGGTGTGAAAAAGCCTCATCATGATGGGAGCTGGGGAAGAAGAATTCAGGATCAGCCGTGATATTGAATGGGTTTTCTTTTAAGTAATAAAATTTGTTATACATTGAGTGAAATTATATCACTGATCCTGCGTTTGGTAAATTATGGTTTTTGAATTTAGTGGATGCTAAATAGTCCGTGATGAGAGCGCCTTCAGAAAAAAACGATTGTCAGTCGAATTTAATATGTTATAATTCTAAAAAATTTAGACGATTATTACAAATGTCTTAAATGATTTTGCGTGAATTCATTGGAGTTTTTTTAAAAAAACTTTTGCGCTAGGGTGAATAGGTTTTGAAGACAGACAATCCTATAGAAAAACGGTATGCGAAGCGCATTAAACTTAGTAGTCCAGTTCATTTTCAAGGGAAGGACCCGAGCCAATATGGAGGATGCCTTTCCCGTGACCTGAGTGAAGGCGGTATTCAGGTGTCGTTATATGATTTTGTCCCGATTCATTCGATTTTGACGCTTCAAGTTCAGTTGGCCCAGGAAAAAGTTGTTGATTGTTTGGCCCGTGTGGTCTGGATTGAAAAACATCCATCCATGCTTCGTTATCAGGTTGGTCTTGAATTTGTTGCGACAGAGGACATATTAAAAGCTAAAAAGGAAATTTATCAGTTTATCAAATCTTATCAATCATAAATTGTCAGAAATAAATTTTTTGATGATTTGTTTGTGAAAGGAGTCTTAAGAAATTATGGCTAATCAAAAGGAACCATCAGATGTAGGGAAAAATTGTGCCGGATGCAAGAAAGTACTTTCTAAGAAGAAGAAATATTATCGAAATGGCGCTTATTATTGCAATAATAACTGTTTTAAGAAGAAAGACGCGGGGGGCGAGCAACAACCTGCTTAATTAAGGAGTCGCGGTGTATTTAAAGAAACCTCTCACTGAAAGAAGAAAAGATTTTCGTTTAGCCAATAGAGTCCCAGTTAAAATTTGTCAGGAAAACGGGGATATCGTCACGGAAACAGTAAATCTCAGCCGTTCTGGGGTGTACTGTCGCGTCAATAAATATATCGAACCGATGACAAAATTAAGAATTCATCTCCTTATCCCCAGAAGAAAGAACGGTAAAACGACTCCCAAGAAAATTACCTGTCAGGGGGTCGGAGTCCGTATTGAGCCGATTAAAGGAGAGACTGCGTACAACCTCGCGATATTTTTTAATGATATTTCACAAAGAGACTCTGATCATATAGCTGATTATGTTAATTCTTTCACAGAATGACAAAACAACTGCTCCACGACATCCCATTTTTTCCGTTTTTCTCACTCTTCCAATATATATTGTTCTCATTAGGATCAACAAATACTTCATATTATTGTTTAATTTTCCCCCATATGGTTTCTTACGGACAGTTATTTCAAAGGAGCAGGTTTTATGGAAAATGCCATTAATGTAAGTTTGTCTCCCATACAAGTTCTTCTTTCTTTTTTATTTCAGATATGGATTGTTGTTTTTCCTATTATTTTAATTCGTAAATTGAACTATTTAACGGCGCTTCTTCAATCCCAGAATCGTGAATATCAAGGTGACGGGCAATCCGATCACGACAATTCATGAAAGCTGTGTTTGAGAACCGTTCTTTCTTTGAGAAGGCGATAGATATTTTATATGAAGATGACAGCTATATCATTTTCAATAAACCATCCGGCCTTCTGGTTATCCCAACGTTTAAGGAAGAGAAGAAAACGTTGGTCAATATTGTCAATCATCAATATGCCTCGGGGGGAGGCGCGGGCAGGCTTTATCCGTGTCATAGGTTGGATCGAGAAACATCAGGGGTCATCATTTTTGCTAAAGGTAAACGGCATCAACAGTTGATGATGGAGGCGTTCAAGAGGAGAGCTGTTACGAAGAAATACATAGCGTTTATTCATGGGAGGATGTCTTTACAAAAGGGGGAATTTAAAAGTGTCATCCATGATGTTGATCAGAAAAAGTTTAGAAATCCCTCTTCAGCAAAAATGGCCATTACCCGGTACAGGGTCATTGATGACATGAAATCTTTTAGTGTAGTTGAAGTTAATCCGATCACGGGACAAACCAATCAAATCCGTATACATTTTAGCCGTGATGAACATCCTTTGGTGGGTGAGAGAAAATACGCCTTTGCCAGGGATTATGCCTTGAAATTTCGTCGGACAGCGTTACATGCCTCTAGCGTAGAGTTCTTACATCCGTTGATCCGTAAACTGATTTCGGTGAGGGCAGAGATGCCGAGGGATATGAAGGAATTTATGGAACGGCATTGAATAAAGGATTTTGATCAAAAGAGAGGGAGGTGGCCGTTGCAAGAAACTCAAATTAAAGGGCGTTCTCTGAACGAATTGGCTCAGGTCTGCCATAGCATAGCTGTTGAAAAAGGATTTTGGGAAGAGAAACGGAATATCGGCGAGGCTCTGATGTTGATTGTCACAGAATTGGCTGAGGCGATGGAGGCTTATCGGGTCCAAGATGACGCTAATTTTCGTGAAGAGATAGCGGATGCTTTTATCCGTTTGCTGGATCTTTGTGGAGGTCTCAAGATTGATATTGAAGAAGAAATTTTTAAGAAATCACTGAAGAATAAAAATCGACCGTATAAACATGGTAAGATTTGTTGAGGCCCACATTGAATTCAGCCAAGAGACATTGATCAGCTAAGGAGAGATGGGATGCGACGAATTATTTATATTCTAATTTTTTTGACATTCACCGGGTGTGCCACGATCAGTGTGCCTAATTATATTAAGGATCAGAACCCGTATAAAAAAACTTATTATTCAAACTTTTCTGACGTTCTCAAGGCAACAACGGAGGCCCTCGAAGAGGCCGGCTGGAAAGTTGTCAATACATCAGACCCTTCTGTTTTCGAAGGGAATAAAGCGAGCGATGACCCCCAAGTTAAGCAACTTCTCCTTTTTACGGATATTCGGCAAACATCCTTGTTTTTCGCCACACGGTATGCCAGGATTAACGCCTATGTGCTCAGTGGGGGAAATCAGACAACGGAACTTGAATTGCGCTACATAACTGTGACGTCAGTTTTATTTAAGAAATTTTACTCGTATAAAAAAGACCGTTTTGTCGAACATTTGTTAAAAACAATAGAGAAAAAATTGCAATAAGCGATATGGTTAATTTTTCCTTATGGATCGATTTATTCTTAGAAGTAGTTTTAAACCCGTCACGGAACAAATGGATGCGGTGGATAAACTGGTTAGAGGTATCGATAAAGGGGAACCCGCCCAGACCTTGTTAGGTGTCACAGGAAGCGGAAAGACATTTACCCTTGCCAATGTTATAGAAAAAATTAACCGTCCGATCCTCGTCATTTCCCACAATAAAACTTTGGCGGCTCAATTATACGCTGAGTTCAAAGGTTTTTTCCCCTCAAATGCCGTTGAATATTTTGTCAGCTATTATGACTATTATCAGCCAGAGGCCTATATTCCCCAAACGGATGTCTATATTGAGAAAGACGCCTCCATCAATGACCGCTTGGATCGCCTAAGATTATCTTCCACCACTTCGTTGATGACACGCCGTGACGTGATCATTGTCGCTAGTGTTTCGTGTATTTATAATTTGGGGTCGCCATCGGATTATAAGGAATTCTTATTGTGTTTGGAGAAAGCACAGAAGATTGATCGTGATGATGTCCTGCAAAGGCTCATTGATATTCAATATGAGCGGGATGATTATGAATTCGTTCGTGGCAAGATACGCGTCCGCGGGGACACTATTGAAATTTTCCCGGCATACCGACAGGATGCTTATCGCATTCGGTTCTTTGGTGATGAAATTGAAAAGATCATTCAGATTGACTCTGTGTCGGGTCATGAGAAATTAGAGCTTGATAAAGTGGCTATTTATCCAGCGAAGCATTTTATTATTTCTCAACCTCGAATCGAATCGGCCATGAAGATGATTGAAGAGGAGCTAGAACAAAGATTGGCTGAATTAAATAAACAAGGCAAACTGGCGGAGGCCTATCGGCTTAATTCGCGGACGCGGTATGATATGGAGATGTTAAAAGAAACAGGATATTGTCATGGCATAGAGAATTATTCCTGCGCGTTGTCCGGAAGACCTCCCGGGAGCCGGCCGTTTTGTCTGGTGGACTATTTCCCCGAAGATTTTATTACTTTAATTGATGAATCGCATGTCACGATCCCTCAACTCCATGGGATGTATGAGGGAGACAGGTCTCGCAAAGAGACGCTTGTGGAATATGGATTTCGTTTGCCGTCATGCCTGGATAACCGTCCTCTTCAATTTAAGGAATTTATGCGGATCGTTCATCAGCGGGTTTATGTTTCGGCAACACCGGGTCCTTTTGAAATGAAAGAAAGTCACGGCAATGTTGTCGAGCAGATTATAAGACCTACGGGAATTGTGGATCCTCCCATCGAGGTAAGACCAACCCAGGGACAGGTCGATGACCTTGTTCATGAAGTGAAGAGCCGGGCTGAGAAAGATGAGCGCGTTTTAGTCACGACGTTGACTAAGAGGATGTCAGAAGATCTTTGTGAGTATTTAGACGAACAAGGGTTAAAAGTCAAATATTTACATTCCGATATTGAAACGATCGACCGATCCAAAATCCTTAAAGATCTGCGTTTAAAAAAATATGATTGTTTGGTGGGAGTCAATTTATTGAGGGAGGGGCTGGATCTCCCGGAGGTCTCGCTTGTAGCCATTTTTGATGCCGATAAACAGGGATTTTTGCGTTCTCAGACTTCGCTCATGCAAGTTTCGGGCCGCGCGGCACGGAATGTTAACGGAAAAGTTGTTATGTACGCGGATAGGATAAGTCCTGCCATGAAGGCGACCATAGCTGAATGCGATCGCCGACGAAAAACTCAATTGGCCTTTAATGAAGAGCACCATATTACCTCCCAGACGATCAAGAAGGCTATTAGTGCGGCCGGCATTGAGGAATTGGTTCAAGAGGAGGCTGAGGCTCTGGTTTTAAACGTTGCAGAGCAGAATGAAGAAGAGTACGCATTCTCAAGCATGATTGCTAACCTGGAGAGGGAAATGGAATTGGCGGCAAGAAATCTTCAGTTTGAAAAGGCAGCGATGTTCCGTGATAAGATTAAAGGGCTGAGAAATGATGCGGAATTTCTGAAGGGCGGCGGAAAAACAGGAATTGTCAAAAAGCATAATAAAAGACCGGTAAAGCATAAACTTTCGCGCAACGCATAGGAAAAATATATGTTATTAGCCATTGACATAGGAAATACAACAATTTCTTTGGGTGTTTTAAAAAAGAATAAAATGATTGACGTTTATAATATTAAGACGGCTTCCCCCCGTCAAGAATTGGCGCGTGATTTGAATGGTTTTCTTTTTAAGATAAAAAAAAATTATCCTGATTTGCGAAGCATTATTATCTGCAGTGTTGTTCCTAAAGTTACAAAAATAGTTCAGCCATACCTGAAAAAGTGTCTTGATATTAACCCCGTCGTTGTAGGTCAGGATATTATTGTCCCCATCAAAAATAATTACCATGATCCGCGGCAGGTCGGCCAGGATCGACTGGTTTGCGCCTTTGCCGTGAAATGTTTTTATGGGGTTCCGGCGATCGTTATTGATTTCGGGACGGCCACTACCCTTGACGTTGTTTCCGGTAAAGGAGAATATGAGGGAGGGATGATTGTTCCCGGAATTCAGTTATCGGTGGAATCGTTATTTCAAAAAACGGCTTTATTGCCAAGAATAGACATGATAAAACCTCCGCGCGGCCTCATTGGGAAAAACACCCAGGAAAGTATATTAAGCGGGATATTTTACGGATACGGCATGATGTGTTCCGGGTTGATCGATTTATTGAGGAAGCAAACATATGGAAATCCGCGGGATAAGTCCTTGAGTGAGGCAAAAGTTTTTGTCACTGGCGGGTATGCGTCTCTCATGAAAAGATTTATCTTCCATAAAGTCGATAAAGTTGATCCGCATCTTGTTTTTAAAGGATTGTATTTATTGCATAAGGAAATAGGTGACACCGCATTCCCTCAATTTTAAGAATATTTATCATTTTGAGTCTAAAGGCTTCTGGCTATCTGCATGTAATCGCCTGTCAAAGTGTCAACGAGAATAATGCTGGGTTTTAAAAAACCTCTTGACAAAAACATTAATTTTGTTAGATTAGCACTCTATTTTGATAAGTGCTAATTTATTTCTTGAGAAAAACCATATTAAAATTTAAGAAGGAGGTGCTGAAGTGGGAATCAAACCGTTAGCAGACAGAATACTTGTTAGGCCGTTAGAGGCTGAAGAGAAAACAAAAGGCGGAATTTTACTGCCTGATACAGCTAAAGAAAAACCACAGGAAGGGAAAGTGGTAGCGGTAGGTAAGGGAAAAGTTTTGGAAAATGGAAATGTTCAAGCCATTGAGATCAAGGTGGGTGACCGCGTTCTTTATGGAAAGTATAGCGGCACAGAGGTGACAACTAAGGACGGCGAGCAGCTTCTCATTATGCGCGAAGAAGACGTCTTTGCTGTTATAGAGTAGTATGCGGTCTTTTCAATAAAGTCAGAAAGTTGGTTAATTTTAAAATGAGTTTCTGCATAAAGATTTCAATTTATCAAAAGTGAGGAGGAAGGAGTTCTGAAATGGCAAAACAACTAATTTTTAGTGATGAAGCAAGACGGGCAATTCTTAGAGGGGTCGAGCAATTAGCGGCTGCCGTAAAAGTGACTATGGGACCCAAGGGGCGAAATGTGGTCTTGGACAAAAAATTTGGATCCCCGACAGTGACCAAAGACGGGGTAACGGTGGCTAAAGAAATCGAGTTGGAAGACCCTTTTGAAAATATGGGTGCTCAAATGGTTAAAGAAGTCGCGGAGAAAACCTCGGATAACGCGGGGGATGGGACTACGACAGCGACGGTTTTAGCCGAGGCAATTTATCGGGAAGGTTTGAAAAATGTAACAGCCGGAGCCAATCCTATGGCGTTGAAAAGAGGGATTGATGCCGCTGTAGAAAAAGTCGTTGCCAAGCTGAGCAGCCTTTCTAAGAAAATTGATTTAAAGAATATTAAAGAGGTTGAACAGGTGGCTACAATTGCCGCGAACAACGATTATGTTATTGGTAAGAAGATTTCTGAGGCCTTTGAGAAAGTTGGAAAAGACGGGGTCATTACAGTCGAAGAATCAAAGACCATTAATACAGAACTTAAAGTCGTCGAAGGTATGCAGTTTGATCAGGGGTATCTTTCTCCATATTTTTCTACAGATATGGAAAAAATGGAATGTACCTTAGAACAGCCATTTATCCTGATGTATGAAAAGAAGATCGGTAGTATAAAAGACATTCTGCCGTTATTAGAAAAAGTGGCTAAATCCGGCAGCCCGCTTCTGATCATTGCTGAAGATGTCGAGGGGGAGGCATTAGCTACGCTAGTCGTTAATAATATGAGAAAAACCCTTTCTTGCGTCGCTGTTAAGGCTCCTGGATACGGGGACCGGAGAAAAGACATGTTGAAAGACATCGCCGTTTTAACAGGCGGTGAGGCTATTACAGAGGATCTTGGGTTGAAGTTGGAAAACCTTGATCTGAAGCATTTAGGCCGGGCTAAAAAAATCAAAATTGACAAAGACAACACAACCATTGTCGAGGGTGCCGGCAAGACAGCGGATATCAAGGGACGAATCACTCAGATCAAAAACCAGATCGAGGCAACAGATTCTTCTTATGATAAAGAAAAACTGCAAGAAAGGCTTGCTAAACTCTCAGGTGGTGTGGCGATCATCAGTGTTGGTGCCGCGACAGAGACGGAAATGAAAGAGAAAAAAGCCCGCGTCGAAGATGCCCTTCACGCGACCCGCGCGGCCGTTGAAGAGGGGATTGTCCCTGGCGGTGGCGTAGCTCTTCTGCGAGCCATTGAAGATTTAGAGGCTTTGAAATTAAAAGGTGATGAAATGACCGGGGTAAATATCGTTAAGAAGGCCCTGGAATTCCCTGTGCGTCAGTTGGCTGAAAATGCCGGCCTCGAAGGCTCTGTCATCGTGGAACGTTTAAAAACAGAGAAAAATATTATCGGTTATGATATTAATCAGGATGAATATGTTGATATGCTCAAATCCGGTATTATTGATCCGACTAAAGTGACTCGGACAGCCTTGCAGAATGCTGCCAGCATTGCGGCCCTGCTTTTGACCACAGAGGCCTTAGTAACGGATGCGCCAGAAAAAGATAAAGCGCCTGCCGGAATGCCGGGCGGGATGCCAGGTGGCGGTATGGGCGGCATGTATTAATCCCATAACAGTTTAAGGTTGATGCTTAAAAAGGGCAGGGGTTGAACTTCCTGCCCTTTTTTATTTATACAGGTTTATGACTCTACGGAAAAACTTTATGTGTTGACATTCCCATTTAAAATGACTATATTATGATCCTAATAATTCTAATTTCCTAATAAGGTTGAAGAGAACCTTTGATTAACTGGGATTAATTCCAGGCATACCTTTTTTCATTTTAAAACAATTAAAAATATCAATACCATTTAATTCCTTTAACATATTTATCCTTTAGGAAAGGTTGGGGAGTATTTATGGCAGAGTGGATTGGGATAGGCCGACGAGCAAGACGATGCTATGGCTTTGACGAGGTTGCTCTTGTCCCAGGAATGTTAACGATTAACCCCAATGAAGTTGACACAAGTTGGTCTATTGCTGACAAGAAATTTAAAGTCCCTATATTAGCGGCAGCCATGGATGGGGTTGTTGATGTTCAATTTTCTATTGCCATGGGAAAGTTGGGAGGTATTGCTGTCCTGAATTTGGACGGTATTCAAACAAGGTATGAAAATCCTTCTGAAGTGTTAGAGCAAATTGCTAAGGCCTCTCCAGATGAAGCAACAAATTTGGTGCAAAGTGTTTATTTAAAACCTGTTAAGGATAAACTGATTTCTCAGAGAATTCAAGAAATTAAAGCTGCAAAGGTCCCCGCGGTCGTTAGTTGTATTCCTCAAAATGCGAAGAAATTTTCCCTCATTGCCGAAGAAGCCGGCTGCGATATTTTTATTGTGCAATCCACTGTAGCCGCGGTCAAACATGTCTCCAGTGAATATAAGGTTTTAGAAATAGAAAGGCTGTGTAAAGAATCAAAAATACCTATTATTTTGGGTAATTGTGTTACTTATGAAATGGCGTATGAGCTGATGGAAATCGGGGCATCAGGTTTGTTAGTCGGTGTAGGCCCAGGGGCAGCCTGTACAACAAGGGGTGTCTTAGGCATTGGCGTTCCGCAGATAACAGCCACTGTGGATACAGCGGCGGCGCGAGATCATTTCTTCAAGAAGAAAGGAAAATATATCCCCATGATCACTGATGGAGGCATGAGGATCGGAGGGGAGATTTGCAAAGCCTTTGCGGCCGGCGCTGATGCTGTTATGGTTGGATCCGCTTTTGCAAAAGCAAAAGAAGCCCCTGGCAGAGGGTATCACTGGGGCATGGCCACGTCGAACATTAATTTACCCCGCGGAACCAGGGTTCATGTAGGCACAACAGGCTCAGTGAAAGAGATATTGTTTGGTCCGGCTAAAGTGGATGATGGATCACAAAATCTTATGGGGGCGCTTCAAACTTCTATGGGATCTCTCGGCGCTTCCAATATCAAAGAGATGCACGATGTCGAAGTTATTATTGCGCCTTCCATCCAGACGGAAGGAAAGGTTTTTCAAGTGGGGCAACGCGTGGGTATGGGAAAATAGGATAAAAATAATGAGAGAGGCAAAACGTCAAGAAATGGGAAAAAGATCAGGTTTAAAAACAAGATTTAAAGAATCTCCTAGAAAACACTTGGGACAAATGCCTAAATTGAAGAAACTGACTGGGAGATTCGCCGCTTCTATCAAAGTGCATAAAATCCGCAATAAAGATATCGTCCTTGTCCTTGATTTTGGTTCACAATACACTCAATTGATAGCTCGACGTGTCAGAGAAAGTAAAGTTTACAGTCAAATTGTTCCGTTTAATATTTCTTCAAAAGAAATCGAGGATATAAAACCTAAAGGGATTATCCTGTCAGGAGGGCCTTTAAGTGTTTATGACAAAGGGGCCCCTTTGCCACATAAAGAAATTTTTAAGTTGGGGATTCCCATTTTAGGTATCTGCTACGGAATGCAGCTCATTAACCATGTTTTCGGGGGGAAGGTCAAGGGCAGTAAGGAACGCGAATTTGGACGGGCTGAACTTTTCATTGATAACAATAGAGATCTTTTTGCGAAATTACCTTCGAATATAACCTGTTGGATGAGTCATAGCGATGAAATCAAAACCCTTCCTTCGGGTTTTGTTAAGCTGGCGCACACATTAAATGCTTCTATAGCCGCTTTTGGGAATCGCGTAAAGAAGATTTATGGCGTCCAATTCCACCCTGAGGTCGTTCACTCGCAGCGAGGCACACAGGTATTAACCAATTTTTTATTTCAGATATGCGGTTGCCTTCCGCGTTGGACAATGGAGAAATTTATCGATGCCACTACGAGTCAAATTAAAGAGCGCGTCGGTAAGAAGAAAGTTATCTTGGGTCTCAGTGGAGGCGTGGATTCATCTGTCGCGGCGGTTTTGATTCATAAGGCGATAGGAAAAAATCTTTACTGTATTTTTGTCGATAACGGCTTGCTGCGGAAGAATGAGGTCACTTCGGTTCAAAAGACGTTTAAAGGGCACTTTAACATGAATTTGACTTGTGTGGATGCCGAGAAAAATTTTTTGAGTCGATTGCAAAATGTCACTGAACCGGAAGAAAAAAGAAAGATCATTGGGGATGAATTCATCAAGGTTTTTAAGGAGAGAGCCGACAAGCTTAAGAATGTGTCTTTTCTGGCTCAAGGGACTCTTTATCCAGATGTTATTGAATCTTTTTCTCCCACAGGAGCTCCTTCAGAGGTCATAAAAAGTCATCATAATGTGGGCGGATTGCCCAAAAATTTAAAATTTGAATTGATTGAACCGTTTCGGGAACTTTTTAAAGATGAGGTCCGGGAGATTGGTAAACATTTAGGTGTGCCCGATGCTATTTTAAAAAGACAACCTTTCCCGGGGCCCGGACTGGCCATTCGGATTATCGGAGAAGTAACCAAAGAGCGCTTGGAGATTCTCAGAGAGGCTGACGAGAGGGTTTTAGATGAAGTCAAAAAAGCCGGACTCTATTATGAAGTCTGGCAATCATTCGCTGTATTGCTTCCTATTAAAACGGTCGGTGTCATGGGGGATCAGCGAACTTATGAAAATGTTATTGCCATTCGCTGTGTCAGTAGTGTGGACGGAATGACCGCGGATTGGGTGCAGTTGCCTTACGAACTTTTGGGAAAGATATCTAATCGGATTATCAACGAGGTGCGGGGTGTTAACCGCGTCGTTTATGATGTTAGTTCTAAACCGCCGGCTACGATTGAATGGGAATAATTTATTCTCAACAATTATGTTTTTTGCCGCGTTTTTATTTCTTCAGCAGTTCTCCCTTAATGCCTTTTGCCCAACAACTTATTTTCTCCGAGCGAAAGTCAGAAGTACAATGACCACGTAAAATGGATCACGCCAATTTTGTTCATCTTCACGTTCATACGCAATATAGCCTTCTGGATGGGGCCTGCCGTATTAAGCCGTTAATGCAAAAAGCTGTTGAATACAAGATGCCTGCCATCGCTATGACAGATCATGGCAATATGTCGGGAGCGATTGATTTTTATCAAGCGGCGGTTTCCATGGGGGTTAAACCTATCATCGGTTGCGAGGCTTATGTGGCTACAACCGGAAGTAGATTAGATAAAACACCAAAGCAAAAAGGACATGTTTCTCATTTAATTTTATTGGCGCGCAATAATCTGGGTTACCACAATCTGCTTAAATTAGTTTCTGCATCCTATGTGGAGGGATTTTATTATTATCCGCGTATGGATAAAGAGATTTTAGCTCAGTACGCCCAAGGCCTGATTGGGACTTCGGCTTGCCTGAAGGGAGAGATAGCAAGATATTTGGTGGATGGAAATTTTAACGCGGCTTTAAAAGCCGCCGATGATTTGAATCAGATATTCGGCAAAGGGAATTTTTATCTTGAACTCATGGATCAAGGGCTTCCGGAACAAAAAACGGCTAATGAGGGGCTTTTAAAAATATCCCAGGAATTAAATCTTCCTGTGGTGGCTAGCAATGATGTGCATTATATCGAACAATTGCAAGCCCCGGCCCACGAGGCTTTATTGTGTATCCAGACCCAGTCTGTTTTAAATGATCCCAAAAGAATGCGTTTAAAATCGGACCAGTTTTATTTTAAGGATTCTCTTTCGATGGAAAGGGTATTTGACTGGTGTCCGCAGGCCTTAGCGAATACTCTGGAAATAGCTGAAAAATGTCAGGTGGAACTCCGCTTTGATCAAATCCATTTACCCAGGTTTGATCCTCCGCCGGGACAGACGAAAGAGGCCTATTTAAGGAGGCTTTGTCAGGAGGGATTATCCCGACGGTATCCGAACGTCACGGGAGAAATCACGCAGCGTCTTGACCACGAACTGCGGGTCATCGAAAAAATGGATTTCGTCAGCTATTTCTTGATTGTTTGGGATTTTATTCATTTCGCCAAGAGCCGTGGGGTTCCGGTTGGCCCTGGACGCGGATCAGCGGCGGGAAGTCTGGTGAGTTATCTTTTGGGCATCACGGATTTAGATCCGCTGAAATACGGTTTGTTATTCGAAAGGTTTCTCAATCCAGACCGTTCTGGGATGCCGGATATTGATATTGATTTTTGTTATGAACGTCGGGGTGAAGTTATTGATTATGTGACCAAGAAGTACGGTAAAGATAATGTGGCGCAAATTATTACTTTCGGAACGATGCAGGCACGCGCGGCCATACGGGACGTGGGCCGAGTGATGGGAGTTTCCTATACTGAAGTCGATCGGATTGCCAAACTTGTTCCCAATGAGTTGGGGATCACCCTGGATGAGGCCCTGAATAAAGAGCCGGAGTTAAAGAAATTATGTGAAGAAGATAAAACGGCGGCCGAGATCATTGAAACGGCTCAAGTCTTGGAAGGATTAAACCGTCACGCCTCCACGCATGCCGCGGGAGTTGTTATTTCTGATAAGCCTCTCAACGAATATGTCCCTTTGTTTAAGACAAGCGAAGATCAGATCACGACAGGGTTTACCATGGACGGCATTGCCAAGATGGGGCTGTTGAAAATGGATTTTTTAGGTTTGCGCACGTTAACCGTCATTAGTGAGGCGGTTCAGTTAATCCAAAAAATCCATGATGTGAATCTGGATATGTCCGAGATTCCGCTCGATGATAAGAAAACGTATGACTTGCTGAGCAAGGCCAACAGCTTTGGGATATTCCAACTGGAAAGTGCCGGGATGCGGGAGCTGTTGAAAAAAATTAAACCTTCTGAATTTGAGGATATCATTTCCATACTCGCCCTTTACCGTCCAGGTCCCATGGGAAGCGGGATGTTGGATGATTTTATTAAAAGAAAGAGAGGCGAAGTTGCGGTTAGATATGATCATCTCAAGTTGGAGCCTATTTTAAAAGAGACGTATGGCATTATTGTTTATCAAGAGCAGGTCATGAAAATTCCAGTGGCCTTGGCAGGTTTTTCTTTGGTCCAGGCCGATCATTTAAGAAGGGCTATGAGCAAGAAAATTCCCAGTGTCATGGAGAAAATGCGGAAAGATTTTGTGGAGGGTTGCGCGGCCGCCAGTCAAATTGATGAAAAGAAATCCAATAAGCTGTTTGATCTTATTGATTATTTTTCAGGGTACGGTTTCAATAGAAGTCATTCGGCAGCGTATGCGTTAATATCTTATCAGACAGCCTATTTGAAGGCGAATTATCCCGTCGAATTTATGTGCGCGCTTCTCAACAGCGAAAAAAACAATACGGATAAAATTGTTGAATACGTTAAAGAATCCGAGGCCATGGGTATTCAGATATTGCCTCCCGATATCAATAGGGGAATAAAAGAATTTGACGTTATTGACGCGCGCACCATTCAGTACGGTCTTCTGGCGGCCAAGAACGTGGGTTCCGCAGCGATCGATTCTATTGTCGCAAATAGAAAACTTGGGCCGTATCATTCGTTGTTTGAGCTTTGTGAGCGCGTTGATCAGCGGCTGGTCAACCGAAAGGTCCTTGAAAGTCTGATTAAATGCGGGGCATTAGATTGTTTCAGGGCGCATCGTTCTCAATTGATGGCGGTCTTGGAAAAGGCTATTGAATTAGGGACAAAATCGCAGAAAGAAAAAGCGGTAGGGCAAGTTTCATTTTTTGATATGGAAGGGACGAATCTCGGTTTTAGATCAGAAGCCGAGAGCCTCCCGGATATTAAAGAATGGCATAAGACTCAAGTTTTAACTTTTGAAAAAGAAATCTTGGGTTTTTACGTGAGCGGACATCCTCTAGCGCATTATCAGACTGAGATTAAAGAATTTACGGATTTGTCCACGAAAGATTTGCATCAGGCTATTGAGGGGGAGGAGGTCAAACTTGTAGGGCTCATTGAGCAGGTTAAATTGACGAATACGCGAAAGACTAATGAACGCATGGCGATCGTAAAGTTAGAGGATATGGAAGGGGAAATTGAGGTTGTTGTTTTTCCTTCGGCCTACACCACCTTAGCCAAGTATTTAATAGAAGGGAATGTCGTGTTTGTCAAAGGGAAGATCAGTTATCGGGAGGATGTGCCCACCATGATCGCTAATGATATGAAACATATCCAAGATGTTTATAGCTCGATTAAAGCGATTAATCTGGATTTATCTTATCTGGAAGGGCATGAATTAAGTGATTTAAAAAAACGATTGTCCCACTTTCCTGGAAAAGTTCCTGTTTTTATACGGCTGAATACCAGGTCGCATAAAGGCGTCCAAATTCTTGTCGGGGAGGATCTTTTCGTCACTCCCAACGAAGAACTGATGAATGAAATTAAAGAATTGGTTGGAAAAGAAGGGTTGACCGTGGCTTTGTAATAACTTCGGGGGATAGGGAAAATTATCCCTTGACACTGTAACATCTTGTTGTTACTATACTTCCAACTAGGAGGTGACTTCAATGACTAAGAAGGACATAGTTTTAAAAATTACGGACATAACTGGAATCAAACAGGTTGATGTCAAAAAGATTGTTCAGAAAACATTTGATGTCATTGTTGAAAGTCTGGTCCGCAATGAAAAAGTCGAATTGCGCAATTTTGGTGTTTTTAAAATAAAAGAACGCCGAGCGCGATTTGGACGTAATCCCAGGACCGGCCAGAGTGTTCCGGTTCCTCCCAGAAAAGTCGTGGTTTTCAAGCCGGGTTTGGAGATGAAGCATCAGATCAAATAGGATTTGATGAAAGATTTTCAAAAGCATTGTCTTATGAAGGCATTGCTTTTATTTATATTAACGAAAGGCGGAGAATATCACTCTCCGCCTTTAAGGTTTTAAGGCAAAGTCGTGATGAAAAATTTTCCTGTCCCAAGAGGCACTAATGATATTCTCCCTTCTGAGATTCCTCTGTGGCTTAACGTAGAATCAAAGGCTCGTCATCTACTAAGGACTTACGGATACCAAGAGATCCGGACACCTCTTTTCGAGGAAACTGAGCTTTTTGCCCGTTCGATGGGAGAAACGAGCGATGTTGTTCAAAAGCAGATGCTGAATTTAGCGGCATCGCATAGAGAAGACGCAGAGAAAACCACGAGCGCGAGTCTTTCCTTAAGACCTGAAAGCACTGCCGCAGTGGTGCGTTCCTACATACAGCACCATTTCGATCAGAAAGAAAATTTAACCAAGTTGTTTTATATCGGACCGATGTTTCGCGGGGAAAGACCGCAAAAAGGGCGGTTACGGCAATTTCATCAAATCGGAGTTGAGGCCATCGGCCCTGAGTCCTCCTTGGCGTATTTAGACGCGGAGGTCATTTCCCTCAGCGTTCATTTACTAAGGTCATTAGGGTTAAAGAATTTTCGATTAAAGCTGAACACATTAGGTTCGCCTGACGATAAGAAAGAGTTTTCCAGACAATTGCGGGAAGAATTGAGGAATAAGATTTCGGATTTGTGTGAGGATTGCCAAGGACGATTTGAACGAAATGTCTTTCGCATTCTTGATTGCAAGAATAAGACGTGCCGTGAAATCGTTAGTCGGATAAACATAGGACACAGCTATCTCTCGCAAGAAAGTCAGGTCTATTATGTTCAGGTTAAAGAGGCCTTAGAAAGTTTGGGGATAGTCTTTGAAGAATCGTTCAACCTTGTTAGGGGGTTGGATTATTACACGCATACGGTCTTTGAAATTACGGATTCGTCGTTAGGCAGTCAGGATGCCCTGGGCGCCGGCGGGCGGTATAATAATTTGGTCAGCCAGTTGGGCGGACCTCAGGCCGATGCCGTGGGATTTGCCTTAGGTGTTGAACGAATACTCCTGGCAATGGCACCGGACGGGGTTATCCAAGAAGCGCCGTTAACTGTCTATATGATTGCCATGAATGAGGAGAGTTATCGCAAGGCGTTTGAGATTTTACATCTTTTTCGGGGGCAGGGGATATCCGCCGATATGAATTATCGTTTGGCTTCCATGAAAAGCCAAATGCGTTCGGCAAACAAAATCGGCGCTCGGTATGTGGCGATTCTAGGGGAGGAAGAGTTGAGGCAGAATGCGGTGACCGTCAAAGATATGACGTCGGGGACACAGGAAACCATTGCTGTAGAGAATTTGACGAAGGTTTTTAAAGAAAAAAATTTCGTGATTCATAATCATGAATGAATCGCGGGTCTTTTTAAGTAAAGAAAAAAAAGAAAGGTAATCGAGACATGTTACGTACGCATACATGCGGGGAATTAAGAAAAGAACATGGCAGTCAGGAAGTGACGCTTTGCGGATGGGTCGCTGCTCGAAGAGATCATGGAAAACTGATCTTTATTGATGTCCGGGACAGGTATGGAATCATGCAGATCGTTTTTGTGCCGTCCGTGAGTAAAGCGGCCCATGACGTCGCTCAAAAATTAGGGCCAGAATATGTTATCCGGGTAAAGGGAAAGGTGAACGTCCGTCCGCCCAAGATGGTAAATCCCGATTTACCCACCGGTGAGGTTGAATTGTGCGCCGAGGATCTTGAAATCCTGAATGCCAGCGCGGTGCCTGTTTTTAACATTGATGAAGATCTCGTTGTTTCCGAGGATTTGCGCTTGACATACCGTTATTTAGATTTGCGTCGGAGGAAAGTCCTCAAGGCCCTTCAGTTGCGCCATAACGTCTGTTCTTTGATCCATCGGTTTATGGATCAAGAACAGTTTCTCTGCGTGGAGACCCCTGTTTTAACCAAATCTACGCCGGAAGGGGCCCGTGATTTTCTTGTCCCTTCACGCCTTAATCCGGGGAGTTTTTTTGCTCTCCCTCAATCGCCGCAATTGTTTAAACAAATTCTGATGGTTTCCGGGTTAGACCGGTATTATCAAATCGTTAAGTGTTTCCGGGATGAAGACCTCCGGGCGGATCGGCAGCCGGAGTTTACTCAGTTGGATATAGAGATGTCATTTGTGGAGGAGGAGGATATCTTCCTTCTGACGGAAAGATTATATAAGGAAATTTTTAAAGAGATTATGGGTCTCGATATCCCGACGCCTTTCCCCCGTATGACCCATGCCCAGGCCATGAAAGAATATAACAGCGATAAGCCGGATATCAGAAAACACGCGGATGAATTTGCCTTCCTCTGGATTGTCGATTTTCCTATGTTTAAGTTTAACCAGGAGGAAAAGCGCTGGGAGAGTGAGCATCATCCCTTCACATCGGTCAAACCCGAGGATATGCCGTATTTTGAACGTAATGAATTCAGTAAAATAAGGGCGCGATCGTATGATTTGGTCCTTAACGGTTCTGAACTCGGAAGCGGTTCGATAAGGATTCATAAAAAGGATATGCAAAAGAAAATTTTTGATATAATAGGCCTCAATCCTCAGGAGGCGGAAAAGCGTTTTGGCTTTCTCTTGAAGGCTTTTGAATATGGGGCGCCGCCGCACGCGGGAGTCGCGTATGGCATTGATCGGCTGGTGGCTATTTTAACTAAAGCCGATTCGATTAGGGACACGATAGCTTTTCCCAAGACGCAGAAAGGTAGCTGTTTGATGACCGAGGCGCCTTCTGTTGTCGACGACAAACAATTAGTGGAATTAGGGATAATGATGATCAACAAAGGAGACGAAAATGTCTAAGAATTTCTTGAGGGGGATTTTCATCATGCCATTGATCATGGCGGTTTACGGTTGCGGGACCACCAAGGGTGTTCAAGTGCGCAGTTACATTGAAGATAGATCCAGGGTTGATCAAGAGGTCGAAGGGACGTTAGGCAATTGGGAAAACGCCCCGACCATTCAAGAAGAAGAGGAGAGAAAGAAGACACGCAAAATTTATGTCCTTGAGTTCAGTAAAGAGGCGGAGCCAGAGGCCCAAATAGATATCCCGGAAAATGAGACCAAAGCCGTGGAAAGTCGAATAACGTCTTCGAGCGAGGCGCCTTCTCGGGAAGAAGGAATGAGCCCTCAACCGTCGGAACCGGAGATTACGATTCCCAGTTTTGATTTTGATGAACCGGCGCCGGTTCAAGAGCAACAACCTATTACCCCTCTTGGCTCTTCGGGCGAATACACGGTCGAGAAGGATGATACCTTGCAGAAGATTTCCAAGAAATTTTATGGAACGTATAGCCAATGGTCTAAAATTTATGAGGCGAATAAGGAAAGAATCGAGAATCCCGACAGCATACAACCCGGGATTGTCATTGTTATTCCCCCGGTGGAGTAAAAAATCAATTCAATAGAGAAAGCGGTAAGAGTTGAGTGAGGTGTCGCGTCATCTTGATTTTACAGTTATTGATTTACGCAGAGGCGCGCGGTGGTATGACTTAACTCTTACCCTTTTTATTGTCGACGGGCTAAAGAAGGAGTCGTAGAAGAACACGATGGAACGGACGATACTTTTTGACAGGAACAAAGACCTGCAGATTCTGTTCGGCAAGTATGACCAGAATCTTCATTTAATCGAGAAGGAATTAAATGTCAGGATTTTTCGGCAGGAAAACGGCCTCAAAATTGAAGGCCAGCGGACCCAAGTCGATAAGGCGTGTGATCTGTTTGATTATTTGATGGGAATTTTGGACAATGGTTGGGAAATCAAAACGAGAGATATTATTTATGCCCTGAAATTGACCAAACCTGAAGAAGGCGTCGATTTTAAGAAACTAGCCAAGGAAAAAATTGAGGTTTCCGTCAAAGGGACGCTGGTGACGCCTAAGACCAAAGGGCAGATTGAATATGTCGAGGCGATTAAACGCAATGATATTGTTTTTGGCATCGGTCCGGCCGGGACAGGAAAGACATATCTGGCCATGGCGATGGCGGTGAATGCTCTCAAAAAGGGATTGGTGCGCAGAATCATCTTGACGCGTCCGGCTATTGAGGCGGGCGAGAGTCTTGGTTTTTTACCCGGCGACATGGTCGAGAAAGTCTCGCCGTATCTGCGGCCGCTTTATGATGCCCTTTACGATATGATGGAGGCCAGCAAGATCGAAGAGTTGAAAGAAGAAGGCGTGATCGAAGTGGCCCCGCTGGCATTCATGCGCGGCCGGACGCTTAACGACGCATTCGTTATTCTGGATGAAGCCCAGAATTCAACGCGTTTTCAGATGAAGATGTTTTTAACGCGGCTGGGATTTGACTCAAAGGCCGTGATCACAGGCGATATTACACAAAGCGATCTGCCGAAAGGGACGGTCAACGGTCTGTCTGACGCGGAGGAAGCCCTGCAGGGGGTGGAAGGTATCAAATTCATCCATTTGACAGGGGAAGACGTCGTCCGCCATGAGTTGGTCCAACGAATCATTGAAGCCTATGAACATGAAGATAAGAAATAGTTCTTCTATGTTTGAACTGATATGGAAAATCAGCCTCTTGATTTTATTTGTGGCCTCTTTCTCCATTTTTTGTTGGACCTTTGGTTATTCTTTGATGATGCCGCTGCTTGTCCTTCTCTTGGGAGGACATCTTCACTACGTTAAGAAAGCGGATATAAAACTTTTTTCTCAGGTCGGATTAATACTTTTCCTCGTCATCCTGGCCAGTCACGCGGTCCTGCATTCCTCCATAACCCTTCCGTTGCATATTCCGGTCGCGGGTGTCGCGATGCTCACGATGCTTTTATTTAATGACCTTCAGGTAACATTCATGATGGCCTTTGCCGGCAGCCTCATGGCCAGTATGATTCTCGGCGGCGGTTTTGAGATGATGCTGATTTTCTTTGTGGGGAGTCTCGCCGGGTCGTATGGTGTCCGTGACGCGCGCCGGCGCAGCCAGCTCATCAGCGGTGGTCTTCTGGTCAGCGTCAGCCAGGTGACATGTCTCTTGTTACTAAACCCGCATCTTGATTTTATTCTGACAAATAACTTTCTCGCACAGTATTTATATCCGCTGGTTTTGAATGGCGTTATCTCCGCCTTTTTTGTCATGACGACGTTAAAAATTTTTGAATCGCTGTTCGGGGTATTGACGAACTTTAGTCTGCTGGAGTTGTCCGATTTTAACCAGCCGCTGCTCAAAAGGATGGTCTTGGAGGCGCCGGGATCGTATCAGCATAGCCTGGTCGTCAGTAATCTGTCTGAGGCCGCGGCGGACGCGATCGGCGCCAACGCGCTGTTAGCCAGAGTTGGAGCGTATTATCATGATATCGGCAAGATGGTCAAGCCGGAATATTATGTCGAGAATCAGCTCATGGGGATTAATAAACATGATACGATGGAGCCCTCCATCAGCCGTCTGGTTGTCCTCAATCACGTGAAGGAAGGCATGGAGCTCGCTCGAAAATATAAACTGAACCAAAAAATCATTGATTTTATTCCCCAGCACCATGGAACAAGTGTCATGTATTACTTCTATCAAAAATCTCTCGAGGGAGCGGAAGAAGGAAAATCCATGGAAGAGGAAAATTTTCGTTATCCCGGTCCTAAACCCCAGATACCGGAAACAGCGATTGTCCTTCTGGCGGACTCCGCGGAAGGGGCCACGCGGGCTTTAGAGGATCCGACGCCAAACAAGATTGAGGAAACGGTTAAGAAAATCGTCAATAATAAATTTATCGACGGACAACTGGATGAATGTCATTTAACCCTGAAAGAAATTGATAAGATTTCAAGCACGTTTATCCGGATTCTAAGCGCGATGTATCATGCGCGAGTAAAATATCCGGAGAAAAAAAATGGGGCCCCGCGTGTTTTAAAATCCTGGCCGTCTTCCTCCAGCCCTGAAGCGCCCAGAAGTAAAGAGAGGAGCATTCTCAAGGATGGACCTAGTGATCAGGAATCTTCAGAACAAAATCCCCCTCAACCTTCTTCAGATCAAGAAAATAGCCCGGGCCATTCTTCGTCGTGAATCTGTTCGGAAGAACGCCTCCCTTTCGGTTGTTTTTGTCACGAATCAAAAGATCCGCGCCCTCAATAAGAAATTTTTGAATGTTAATTACGCGACAGACGTGCTCGCCTTTGATCTGAGAGATCTGGGGGCGGGACAACGGCCGCGGAATCTAAAAGGGGAGAAGGAGATCAATGGCGAGGTGATTGTTTCCACGGATGCCGTGATTCAAAACGCCAAGCAGTACAAAACAACACTAGGCCGTGAACTGGCTCTTTATTTGGCCCATGGGATTCTTCATCTGTTGGGATTTGATGATCATGGGAAAGAAGACATCCTGCGTATGCGTCGTAAAGAAGAGGAGATGCTGGAATTCCTGGTGGGGAAGATGGATCGGGTGATAGAGAGACATGCTCGAAGGATAAAGGGAAAAGGATAAAGGATAAAGTTCAAAAGGATTAGGCGCAAGGGGCAGGGCTGAGGAGGCGTGGACGGCCGCAAGCGGGTGCCGGCTTCGACGGGTATAGAGCGATGATCATAAAGACTGAAGGGATTGTTTTAAAGACATTTGATTTCCGTGAGACGAGTCTTATCGCGGTTCTTTTCACGAAGGATTACGGAAAGGTGAAGGGGGTCCTCAAAGGCATCCGGAAAGACCCTAAGAAATTCGGCAGCAGTCTGGACAAGTTTTCCGTGAACGAGATTGTTTATTATCAGTACAGCCGTTCGGATCTGCATTTGATCAGCGAGTGTGATTTAAAGCAATACTTTTTCCCTGTCCGCAAGGAGTACAAGCGAAGTCTCGCGGCGAATTATTTCCTGGAACTCGTGGATACCGTGATGCCCGCGGAGCAAGCCAACAATGAGGTGTATCAGCTCATGCTGGATTGTCTGAAAACCCTCGAGACCATTCAGGATATCGATAAGCTCGTCTATATTTTTCAGATTAAAATCCTCCTGCTCTCCGGTTTCAGTCCGCATCTGGATTCCTGCGTGAAGTGCGGCCATAAAATCAGCGGCCGGGTCAGGTTCAGCCTGAGCTCCGGCGGGTTAGTCTGTCCGGCTTGTCCAACGGCGGAAACCACGTTTACCTTTATCTCCCGCGGGACCGTGGCCTCGATCATCCACATCGAACAGAGTCGATGGGATAAGGTCTTGCGATTGGGCCTGACGACCACAGTCAAGAGCGAACTTAAATACATCCTGAATAATTTTCTGGTTTATCACTTGGAAAAGAGGATAAAGTCGGCGAGATTCCTGACCCGCGAGACCGCGTCGGAGGCGCCGGGCCGTTTGCATTGAGTTTGATTTTGTTGTATATTTGCACTGACGAAAAGGCAAACCCATCGCAAGGTGGGGGCGCAAAACTATAGGGTCCATGGAAATTGGATAGCCAGTTGCCGAATCCCTTACAGGATTTTATTGACCTTCGCTATTTTTGCGAAAGTCCGTACTACGGGAACCTATCCAATTCATTTTGGGTAGGTTTTTTTATGGGCGCGCCCGCTAAGCCGCGTCTGCGCGAGACAACCATTTGAAAGGAGCGGTTGATGAACAAACATAATATCTTCCTTCCGTCTATGATGAAACGCAGTCTTATGATGCTCAGTATCGTGCTTCTTCCTTTGATGATGCAGACATCTCTCAACGCGGAAGTACATACAAAAGGGAAAACAAGTAATTTCCTCAAATTTGCTAAAGGAAAATTCATTGTTAAGTTCAAAGATTCGGATGAATGTGTGCAGTGCCTTTTAACAGGCGCGACGTTGCCGCAAAACAGTAAACTCAAGTCTATCACCGCGTTGAACAGAAAATATAACGTCAAGATGAACAAGAGCCTGTTCTTTAAACGGGAGGGTTTAAGCGATGTTGAGGCGAGGGACAAACAAAATCAACTGTTCCAGGATGTAAAGGAAAAATATTCTCACCGGGCGAAAAAGTCTCAGGATGCTTCTCCACCTAACCTCTCCAATGTCTATCTTTTCGATGTCGCGGAAGAAAGTGATATTGAGAAGGTTGTGCAAGAGTTTCAGGCGGATGCTAATGTGGAATATGCCCAGCCGGATTATGTGATGGAAGCGGAGATGACGGCGAATGACCCGCTTTATAATGACCTGTGGGGTATGAAAAAAATTCAGGCGGATCTGGCCTGGGACACAGCGCAAGGCGATGGCGTCGTGGTCGCTGTTGTGGATACCGGGGTGGATTACGATCATCAGGATTTGGCCGCGAATATGTGGGTGAATCTTTTTGAAACGGAAAACGGTCTTGATGATGACGGCAACGGGTATGTGGATGATGTGAAGGGATGGAATTTTGTGAGTAGCACCAACGATCCCTTGGACGGCAACAGTCATGGTACCCATGTGGCCGGGACGATCGCGGCCGTCGGTAATAATGCTTTGGGGGTGATTGGCGTGGCGCCGCAGGCGACGATTATGCCTGTCAAGGGATTGGACGACGCGGGGTCGGGATATTCTTCCAATTTGGGTAAAGGGATTATTTACGCGGCCATGAATGGGGCGGATGTCATCAATAACAGTTGGGGATGCGCCAGTGCGTGTCCGTCCAATTATTGGGTGGAAGACGCGGTTAAAACAGCTCATGGCCTGGGATCCGTCGTGGTATTTGCCGCCGGGAATAGTAATGATGACGCGGGACAATACAGCCCGCAGAATATGCGTCAGCCCATCGTTGTCGCGGCTTCCACGTCCAGCGATGAGAGGGCGGCGTATTCGAATTTCGGGGCCGGTATTGACGTCACGGCGCCGGGAAGCGGGATTTATTCAACGATCCCCGGCGATCAGTACGGGGTCAAGGGCGGGACATCCATGGCGGCTCCCCATGTGTCCGGTCTGGCGGCGTTGATCTTGTCCCATCATCCGGAGTTTAATCAGGAAGATGTCCGTCAGGCGATGCAGGTCTCGGCGGATGATCTCGGCGATCCGGGATTTGATACGTTGACCGGTCATGGGCGCGTCAACGCCTTTAATGTCCTGCAGATTAACGCGGTGGTGCATCCAGGGATAAGCCATCCCGCGTTCAATCAATTATTCACGGTGAATGGAGACACGCGCGTGTCTGTGGATGGAACAATCGACGGGGCTAATTTTAATCATTTCACGCTGGAGTATAAGTCCATGGAGAAGATTCAGGATTGGAGAACGGCTGAAGTCCCCGTGGATAACCAGACAAGCGGCACGTTAGGGTCTGTGACGCTCACGGATTTGCCGAGCAGCACGTATCTTCTGAAATTATCGGCGAAGGATTTTTATGGGGCCGAGTTTGATGAAGTCACGCAATTTCGGGTGGATAATCCGGCGGCAGGGCCACTTCTCCATGACCCTGTTTTTGATTCCATGCCTTTAAGCTATACTGTCCCTGTCGGAACAACGTTGAGTTTTACAGTGCGGGCCACGGATGTTGATGGCGATGACCTGCATCTGATGATTTGGGCGACTGTTCCTAAAGGGGCGAATTATTCCATCGTATCAGAAGAGGTTTTAACGGATGGCTCCAGCAGGATTACGGGAAGTTTTGTTTGGAAACCCGGCAGCCGGCAAATAGGGAGCTATTCTTTACAATTTGCCGTTTCGGATCAGCCCCCTTTCGGAAACATTGTTGAAAGCGACACGGTGACCGTTAATGTCGTGCAAGCGCCTTCCACGGGCGGCGGCGGGAAAGGGAAGAGATGACAACCGGTTTGTGCCTGAAATACCTGAAAAAGATTTTCCCATCTATTTGTGGCGCTGGAGACTTCCTCCGCGCCCTGCGTAAACCCGTCCCGTTTATGTCGACCACCATTTCCTAGTAAGATAAAATCCTGTTCATTGCGCGCGGGTCAATAGCGAGGATAATTTTGTCAATGGGTCTTCTTCCGATGTCCTAATCTGTCCCTGTTTGTCCCGTTGATTTCTTTCTACTAATGTTTTATCCTTTGCCTGCAAACGTTTTTATCCCTAATACTGTGTCAGCTAAATTTTTATATTATGGAACACAGTACAACACTGCACTTTTTCTTGAAGTTAGCTAAAAAATTTATCTGACAGTGCATTAGTTATCCTCCAAGTATCAAGTTCTTTATAATCCAGCCACGGATCAGTCTACAGGTTTGAATTCACCAAGCGCTTGGTGAATTCAAAAAACAAGGAGGATTTATGTCCAGATTTAGAAAGCAGAATAATTGTTTCATCCATCGTTGTCTGTCCGGGGCCATGGCATCATTTTTGTCCATCTCGCTCATTTTGGCTCCGTCCGCCGGATACGGCCAGAGTGTCCCTCTGCTGAATCTCCCTGTGCCCGGCACCATGGTGAACCTAAGCCCGTCTTTTGTGCCTGTTCTTCTTAAAGGCATGACCATCCATCCTGAGAACCCGTTGCGGTTTGATTTTATTGTCGACAGCGGCAACACGGACTTTGCCGAGACTAAGGTCAAAGAAGAATCAGAAAAACTCATCAAATACTTCCTCGCCAGCCTTACGGTTCCTAAAGATGACCTCTGGGTCAACCTTTCTCCCTACGAAAAAAACA